>Ga0126307_10000341_pt1 | contig 29962 bp, 23 predicted proteins | sample Plot28_FD_89955 | JGI IMG/M metagenome (GOLD analysis project Ga0126307, IMG submission 89955) | Serpentine soil microbial communities from UC McLaughlin Reserve, CA, USA - Plot28 | ecosystem: Environmental > Terrestrial > Soil > Grasslands | place: USA: UC McLaughlin Reserve, Lake County... | reverse complement strand
TTGCTTGGCATCGTTCGTCTCCGGCTCTGCGGAGAGGCTTACCGTGGACGGAGCTGCCGTGGCCACGGGGGCAGCCAAACGTATGGCGCGCAGGGTACGCAGGGTAGTATCCGCTGCCATCGTGTCCAGGGCGGCCTGGCGCTGCTCGTCGGTTCCTCTGCGCGCTATATCGCGCAGAACATGCGGCGGCAAGATGCAGAAGATAGAGTGTCTATGGGCTGATTGCTGACGCAAAGGTGCTCCTTTCTTCGAGGCCGAGCTGTAGAAAAACGTTTGGATCGCTTTCGGCAGCCCGGCAGTACGCTTTATCGACCGACATTGGAGCACATGACGATGAATCGGCGATGAACCTGGTTGCGACTCGAGTTCCCAGAGAGCGCCAGGCACCAGACATCAACGGCACATCACCGCGACGGACGAAGCAAAGTCCCTTGGCCGGATGGGCCACCAGGACCCGTGGGGTCCCAGCGGTAATTCGTTGGACTGGTATTCGGCCGCCCGGCGGGGGCGCTTTGCGGTTCTGGGAAGTGGCTGCACGGCACCGCTCCCGACTATCGACGGATGGTGAGTCGGTTGCTGCCTGCGGCGTGGCAGCGAACGCCATTCTCTGACAACGTCTGCGCCGCCTCATCAGGGATTCATCCATAATTCATCGCCGGTTCATCGCAATCTGCTATTCCGATCCTGACAAGTGGCGTTTCGCTTGCAGCACCTGCAGCAAGAACGAGGGATCGGTGATGAGCTTGAACTTCGCTACCTGAATGTCATTCCGGCGTCGCTTCCTCGCGTTTTCGGGAAGACGAGCCATCTATCGCGGTGATGCCCAACGGAAAGGAGAATCCCTGTGCCCATTACGCCTACCTACCCGGGCGTCTACGTAGAGGAAGTTCCAAGCGGCGTACGAACGATTACCGGGGTTGCTACCTCGATCACGGCGTTCGTCGGGCGCACCAGGCGAGGTCCGGTCAACGACCCTATAACGGTCAGTAACTTCGGAGACTTCGAGCGCACCTTCGGCGGGTTGTGGCGCGAAAGCCCCCTCAGTTACGCCGTGCGCGACTTCTACATCAACGGTGGAAGTCAAGCCTTGATCGTCCGGCTATTCCACCCGTTCTTCGCCACAGACGCGGAGCGGGAGCAGGCCCTAGACGCGGCCCAGGATGTATCGGGAGCCGCTGAGACGGCGGCCGGGGCGTCTGGAGCGACGGCGGCTTCGGTCGCCACGGCCGCCCGCGCCGAGGCCGACAAGACAGAAAACGCCAACGAACCACGCAGGACGGCGGCGGACGGCGTGGCCGATGCCGCCGAGGCTGCTGCCGCGCAGACAGGCGCGACGCCAGCATCGGTGCAGGCCGCTGCCGCCACGGCGGTCGGACAGGTCGCTCCGCTCACCAGAGCCAGGCTGTCGGTAGGCAACCTCAACCTCGAGGCGACAAACGAGGGTGCCTGGGCCAACAACCTGCGAGCCCGCGTAGATCATGATGTCAAACCCGGCTCGACGACCCTCTTCAACCTTACGATCCGAGAGCTGCGTGAAGACGGCACCTCACAGACCGAGGTCATTCGCAACGTCTCCTTCCAGCCGGCCGACGCGCGGCGGGTAGATAGGGTCCTCGAGCAGGAGTCGCAACTGGTCCGGGTCCGTGGTTCGCTCCCACCTACCCTGCCGGCGGCCAGCACGGCTCCATCCGAGGGAGCCGACCCATTCTCCAACGCGTCCTCCGGCGGCGTAGCACCTGCAGGACGGGCATCCGATGGCGTCGCGCCGGTTCTCGGAGACTTCCAGGGCACAGGGATGGAAGCCAACAAGCGCGGCCTGTTCGCGCTTGAGAAGGCGGACCTGTTCAACCTGCTGTGCATCCCGCCGTTCTCGCCCACGACAGACGTCGACAAAGCACTCTGGCCCGTTGCGGCCGCCTACTGCGAGAGGCGCCGGGCGATGCTTCTGGTGGATGGGCCGCGGAATTGGACCAGCGCGGGCCTTGCCAGGAGCGGGCTGACCACGGATATCGGACTCTCCCACAAGAACGCGGCCATCTTCTTCCCGAGGCTGCGCCAGCCCGATCCTGAGCGGGACAACCAGCCGCAGGACTTTGTCCCGTGCGGCGCTGTCGCCGGCGTATTCGCCCGCACCGACGCGCAGCGCGGCGTCTGGAAGGCGCCGGCGGGGCTGGAAGGTGGGCTGGTTGGCGTGCCCGAGTTGAGCGTGCCGCTGACCGATCCCGAAAACGGCCGGTTGAATCCACTCGGCATCAACTGCCTGCGGGCGATGCCGGCCGCCGGTCCGGTGGTTTGGGGTTCTCGTACGCTTCAGGGCGACGACCGGCTCGCCTCGGAGTGGAAGTACATCCCTGTCCGGCGCCTGGCGCTTTACATCGAAGAGAGCCTCTACCGTGGGACCCAGTGGGTCGTCTTCGAGCCGAACGACGAGCCCTTGTGGGCCCAGATCCGCCTGAACGTGGGGGCTTTCATGCAGAACCTCTTCCGTCAGGGCGCCTTCCAGGGAAGCTCCCCCGCAGAAGCCTACTTCGTCAAGTGCGACAAGGAGACCACAACCCAGAACGACGTAAACCTCGGGATAGTCAACGTCCTCGTCGGTTTCGCACCGCTCAAACCAGCGGAGTTCGTGATCATCCAAATCCAGCAGATGGCCGGGCAGATAGCGGTTTAAGGAGGAGCCTGTGGCACAGTTCAGCGTCAACGTCGACCCCCAGCGGTTCGACCCTTACAAGAACTTCAAGTTCCGGGTCAAGTGGGATGGGCGCTACGTTGCCGGGGTTAGCAAGGTCGGTGCCCTGCGGCGGACCACCGAGGTCGTCTCGCACCGCGAAGGCGGCGACCCGAGCAGCGACCGGAAATCGCCGGGAAGGACCAACTACGAAGCAATCACCCTGGAGCGGGGGGTCACCCACGACACCGAGTTCGAGAAGTGGGCCAACAAGGTCTGGAATTTCGGATCAGGATTGGGAAGCGAGGTCTCGCTGAAGGACTTCCGCAAAGACGTGATCATCGACTTCTACAATGAGGCAGGCCAGCTGGCGATCTCCTACAAGGTCTTCCGCTGCTGGGTCTCGGAGTACCAGTCACTACCCGAGCTGGACGCCAACGCCAACGCGGTGGCCATACAGCACATCAAGCTTGAGAACGAAGGGTGGGAACGCGACTACGCGGTGACCGAGCCCTCCGAGCCGACCTTCACCGAACCCGGCTGACGATGCGTCCCCTGTCGGCGCAGGAGGTCATCGAGGTTTGGGAGGCGGGAGAGAACCAGCACTTGGTGGATAGGGCCTTGACGCTACTCGTCGCCGCCTGTCCGGAGCAAACACGCGATGAGTTGGCCGCGCTGAGCGTTGGCCGGCGGGACGCATCTCTGCTCACCTTGCGCGCAAGAACCTTCGGCCCGAGATTGAAGAGCTTTATCGAGTGTCCCCGGTGTTCGGAGCGACTCGAGTTCGAGCTAGCGGTGTCAGACCTCCTGGTAGTGGATCCCGAGGTACTGGAAGCGGAGTATGAACTGCTCGCCGGAGACCTGAGGATGCACTTCCGTTTGCCCGACAGCCGGGATCTCGCCGCCTTGCTGGATTGCCGGGATGTGGAGGCGGCGTACGAGATGCTGGTGCAGCGTTGCGTGCAGCGCGCCACTTCGGATGGATCGCCCGTCGACTGTAGCGAACTGCCCGCCGAAGCCATCACGAAACTTGCCGGGCGGATGGCCGAGTGCGATCCCCAGGCTGACGTATTGCTGGACCTGCGGTGCCTGGAGTGCGATCACGAATGGCGGGCGCCCTTCGACATAGCGGTCTTTTTCTGGAGCGAGTTGGCGTCGCGAGCCAGACGCCTGCTGGACGAGGTCCACAGCCTGGCCCTGGCATACGGCTGGCGTGAGGGAGATGTTCTGTCCATGAGCGCCCGCCGCCGGAAACACTATCTGGAGATGGTGGGCGCGTGAGCGACTTCCTGACCCGGCTGGCGGAACGCACGCTCGGCCTGACCCAACCGGTTCAGCCGCTCAACGCCCCACGATATGCTCAGGACGTGGAAGTGTTTCATGCCGGAGCACGGCAGACGGCCCCCGAAATGCCAGAACCGAAGGCAATTGATGCACAACCCAGGGTCTCCTCCCGTCGCTCGCCTACCGAAGCTGCATCGCTACCACAAGATCGTGTCCGCCGCGGTAGTCCGCCCGAGTTTACGCAGAAGGAGCGCGTCAGCGGAGTCGCAGACGTGGAAGCTACCATGTCACCGGATCGCGCAGCTCTCGGCCAGAGTTCTGGTGGGACACATACTCCCGGTCTAGCAGAACCTCGACGTGAGGTAAGAACGCAAGATCCGCCCTCCTCTGCAACCACCGGAGACCGTGTGCCGGGTAGGCCGAACCACGCCCGACCGGTCTCGCCCACTTTGGCACGGAGACAGGAAGACGTCTCATCGGGCCAACAGGGTGGGGGAACGGAACACGAGGCAACGTCGACGATCGAGGTCAGGACGACCATCACTCCTTCCGAGCCCCTGGCAGAAGGCACACCGGTTCCCGCAAGGGGAGAACCTCCCGCCACGAGGCGAAATGCCGAGCCAACGGCACGGGCTGCGCAGATACCGAAAGGTCGACGCCGCAGGGCAGGGCGATTGCGACGTTCGATAGAGGATGATTCCAACGAGGAACGTAGCGTCGAACGCCAGGTAGAGCAGCCGTTGGTCAGGCTCCCCTCTCTCGGGGAGCCTGGAGCAATAGACGCACCTTCGCCCGTGGTGCAGGAGGACAACTTCGCGGACCCCTCCTCATCGGAGGCCACGATCCGCGTTACCATCGGGCGCATAGACGTACGCGCCGTTCCGCCACCCACGCCACCGCAGCGACGAGTCGAGCGGCAGGCTCCAAGGCTATCTCTAGACGATTACCTGCGTTCTCAGAGCGGAGGTGCGCCGTGAGCAACGCCCTGGCTCTCGCATCGGTGACCGCCGTGTTGAAGGATTTGCTCGACAACGCGCTCGTGGATCATTCCGTAAGCGGGGCGGTTGGCGGCCCGATAACCGTAACGGCACAGGCACCCAACCGCATCAAAGCCGGCGACGACGAGATCACGCAACTTAACCTGTTCATGTATCACGTAGCACCGAACCCGGGCTGGCGAAATGAGGGTTTGCCCTCTCGAAACGGCAGTGGCGAGCGTCTCAGCAACCCGCCGCTGGCACTGGATCTCTTCTACCTGTTGACCGCCTACGGCAAACAGGATTTCGAGAGCGAGATACTACTCGGTTACGCGATGCAGATGCTGCACGAAACACCCGTCCTGACGCGCGATGCGATCCGTAGAACGCTCGTGCCGGCGTCGCCGGTTGACGGAGGGATGCTGCCGCCAGCGCTTGGTGCTCTGGCGGCCGCAGATCTCGCCGAACAGGTCGAGCAGATAAAGCTCTCTCCCCTGTCGGTGAGCACAGAGGAGATGTCGAAGATGTGGACGGCGTTCCAGGCCAACTACCGGCCATCTGCGGCCTACCAGGCTTCGGTGGTGCTGATCGAGAGCATGCATCCCTCGAAAGCTCCCCTTCCCGTGCTGACTCGCGGTCTCAACGACCGGGGAATCGCCGTCGGCCCGGAGATTGCGCCGTCCTTCCCTGGGCTCGTCGCCGTGCATCCACCGAACCGGCAGCCCGCCGTTCGTCTGGGAGAGGAATTGAGCATCAGCGGCCACCATTTGGATGGTGATGAGGTGATGGTTCGCTTCGCTCATCCCCGGTTGGCAGCCGCTATCGAGCTCGCTCCGTCGCCGCAAAGAACGGCGACGGAGCTATTTGTCCAACTGCCAGACGACCCCGCCAACTGGCCTGCTGGTTTCTACACTCTGGCGGCAATCGTCAGGCGAGCCGGAGAGCCCGACCGGACGACGAACGAGCTTACGGTCGCCCTGGCACCGCGAATTGCGAGCGGGTTCCCAACTAGCATCGCGCGCGACGCTCAGGGCAAGGCCACTCTAAGCCTGGCCTGCAGCCCGCAGGTGTTGCCGGAACAGCGCGCCTCTCTCGTGCTGGGCGAGCGTGAGATCCCTGCCGAGCCCCGTACGGCGAAGACGAGTCAGCTCACCTTCATCGTCCACGCGGCTCCGACCGGCGAGCATTTCGTGCGCCTGCGCGTCGATGGGGTCGAGAGCCTGCTTGTGAACCGCGTCGCCACACCACCCACTTTCGATGCGATGCAGAAAGTGACGATCGCGTGACCGGTCCTTTGCCCCACGATTGGCACGAGCTCAACAAGCACCACTTGTTGGAGGCGCTTTCCAGGGTACGCCACGCCCTGCAAAGCCACGCAGCACTCTCGCAAAGCGAACCGGAGGCCATAGACTGGGCAGGATCCCTGCTAAATACCCACAACGAGGCCACCGGTGACGGGCGAGAAACCTATGCTCTGGACCGTTTGTGCGAGGCATTTGCGCTTTCGCCTTTCGAGCGCGACGTGTTGGTGTTGTGCGCGGGCATGGAGCTCGACTCGGCTTTTGCCTCCCACTGCGCAGCGGCTCAGGACGATCCGCTGCGCGTCTACCCGACGTTCGGTCTGGCGCTGGCGGCCTTGCCCGGGGCGCATTGGAGCGCGCTCGTCCCGACGGCGCCTTTGCGTTTCTGGCGTCTGATCGAGGTGGGAACCGGAGAGACACTGACTACGAGCAAGCTGAGCATCGACGAGCGCATTCTGCACTATCTGGCCGGAGTGCCTTACCTGGACGATCGTTTGCGAGGACTGGTTGAGCAGGTGCGCGAGCCGGGCGAACTTCCGCCGTCCCACCGCGCCGTGGTGCAGAAGATTACGGGACTCTGGTCACGGACATCGGAGGAGCTGAACCAGTCCAGGATAGAACTGTGCGGCACCGAGCACGCCGGCAAGCGAGACATCGCCGCCGCTGCTTGCGCCACGCTCGGATTAAGGCTGCACGCCATTCGCGCGGTCGACGTTCCAACGTCCGCAAGCGAGCGGGAGGCTTTGGGACGCCTCTGGGAGCGTGAGGCCGTCCTCGGAGGCAGCGCCCTCTTGGTGGACTGCGAGGATCTGGAAGGCACTGAGAATATTCGCCCGGCTCTCTCTTTCATAGAAACAACAGGAGGACCGGTCATCGTGACGGGCCGCGAACCCCTGCATAGCAGGCAAAGGCCATCCATACGCCTGCACGTGGGTAGGATGGACTCTGCCGAGCAGAGGAGCCTGTGGCGTCGCAGCCTGGGACCCTTGGCACCCGAGTTGAACGGACGGGTAGAAGCCTTGGTGGCGCAATTCGACCTGAGTCCGACGAGTATACGTGCCGCGTGCGCCGAAGTGTTGGGAAGCCAGGAAGGGGGCATTGTTACGGAGGCCACGTTGTGGGAAGCTTGCCGTGCCCAGGCACGTCCACGTCTGGATAATCTGGCGCAGCGCCTCGAGCCCGCGGCTGGCTGGGAAGATCTCGTCCTGCCCGACTCACAGCGGCAGGTGCTGCGCGACATCGCGGCCCACGTCCGGCAACGCACCAGGGTATACGAACTGTGGGGCTTTGCTGCCAGGAGCTCACGCGGGCTGGGGATCAGCGCCCTGTTCGCAGGCGACAGCGGCACCGGCAAGACCATGGCGGCGGAGGTGCTGGCGGATGAGCTGCGTTTGGACCTGTACCGGGTAGACCTCTCATCGGTGGTCAGCAAGTATATCGGTGAAACCGAAAGGAACCTGCGCCGCGTATTCGATGCCGCCGAAGAGGGCGGCACTATCTTGCTCTTCGACGAGGCCGACGCGCTCTTCGGCAAGCGCAGTGAAGTCAAGGACAGCCATGACCGCTACGCCAACATCGAAGTTAGCTACCTATTGCAGCGAATGGAAGCCTACCGTGGGCTCGCTATCCTGACCAGCAACATGAGAAAAGCGCTGGACAGCGCTTTTCTGAGACGCATCCGCTTCGCCGTCCAGTTCCCGTTCCCGGATGCCGCGCAGCGGGCCGAGATCTGGCGCCGCATCTTCCCGTCCGACACCCCGGTCGAAGACCTTGACGTTGAAAAGCTGGCCAGGCTTAATGTTGCCGGTGGCAATATACGCAACATAGCCCTGAACGCCGCCTTCCTGGCGGCGGACGCGGACAAGCCGGTTCGGATGACCCACTTGCTGCGCGCGGCCCGCGGCGAATACGCCAAGCTGGAGAAGTCGCTCACCGATGCAGAGATCGGGGGCTGGACGTGAGACCGAACGTCGAGCTTCATGTCGGGGAGCTCGTGCTTCACGGTCTCTCGCCCAGAGACCGGGCTGGTGTCGGTGAGACCTTCGAGCGTGAGATGGCACGCCTGTTCGCCGAGCAGGGGAACCCGCTTGGCCGAAGAGGCTACGTCGGGCGCTTGGATGGTGGATCGTTCGAGACAAAGCCAGACTCTACGCCGGAAGCAATCGGAATCCAAATCGCTAGGGCAACGTACCGGAGCCTGGGTCAATGAGCGTGCAGATGCAGGCCCGACCGTACGAGGATCACATCAAAACCATCGCCAGCGTCGCGAGCGGCCTGAGCAAGGTTGCCGATGTCGTCAACAAAGTGCGTTGGGGCGCGCGGGTGATCGCCTGTCTTTCGCCGCCAGGGTGGGGGTGCTTGTGGATCCTCGCAGAGTCCGTGATCGAGAAGTTCGCCGCTTGGCTGATCGACCATTGCTGGTTTAAGAAAGAGATCGCTCCGCTGGTGACCAAAGTTGGGTTCTTAGCCAACCTGCCGACGAGGCTTGCGGAAATCATCGTCGAGAAGATCAGGGACGTCCTGCCCGAGGGCCTGCATGACGTGTTCGCAGACATCGGTGCTTCGAAGATCAGCACGGACATCCTTCCCCAAGAGGTTTGCGGTGAGGATGACCGCTATCCGCGCGACCGCTTCTTGTTGGAGAAGCTCGCGCTGGAGGAATTGAGGAAGGAGATCGGCGAGGAGAAATGGAAGGCATGGACCAAGCTTGCCGAACTGTACGGTGTTAATCGCAGCGAGCCGCTTACAGAGCAGCAAATCGTGCAGGTGAAGAAGGAGCTGCAAAAAGCGAACCTCGCCGCGATGAAAGAGGCGGCAGACTTGTATCCAGCCCTAGCAGGGACCAAGAGGGTAAAGGAGAAGGTCACCAACCTCACGGCTTTCCTCGAAGAGGTCGAGCGGGTGAAGGAGCAAATGTATGGTGGCGGTCAGGGTGGAGAGGGCGGCGAGGGCGGAATCAGCGTCGCTGCCTCCGAGAAGGATCTGACGGGCAACTACAAACTGGAATTCGTGTTCCAGGTCACCGGCGGTGTCGGGAGGGGAGACTACGCGGGGAACATCATCAAGGTCGACTTTGCCGATACGATCAGGGGTACGCTGGTGACGCTCGAAGATGTCGAAGTGGTTGTCCGGAAGCGGATCTTTATCCCCAATGACCGCAACCCAGAGAAGATAGATGTGCATCTCGAAGCGACGAGAGACCAGTACGTCGATGTCGAGAAGAAGTACGGCACGCAGTTCGTGAACAAGATCGGCGTATCACGTTTCAAGGTCAGAAAAGGGAACAAGAAACGCTACACGCTGCAACTGAAAGCTGGAGGCCCCGAGCAGTGAAGTCCCAATCACGATATGGATCGAAGGCAACCGCAAGAGGTTCCCATGTGCCGAGGGGCATCCTGCAGCGCAAGTGCGCCTGCGGCGGTACGCCAGGCCCTAGCGGCGAATGCGCCGAGTGCCGCACAAAGCGCCTGATCCAACGCAGGGCCACCAGGACCGTACCTTCGACCGTACCGCCCATCGTCCACGATGTGTTGCGATCGCCAGGACAGCCGCTCGATGCTGCTACCCGCTCCTACATGGAGCCACGCTTCGGTCGCGACTTCGGGCAGGTCCGGGTGCATGCCGACGCAAAGGCGGAGGACTCGGCCCGTGCGGTGGACGCGCTAGCTTACACGGCGGGGCGGGATATCGTGTTTGCCTCAGGAGAGTACACGCCGGAAACCGCGAAAGGGCGGCGATTGCTCGCGCATGAGCTGGCGCACATCGTGCAGCAAGCCCCGACCTTGTCCTCGGTCGAGACCTCGACGACGCCATCCCTACGCATGCCCGCTGGTAAGGACGGAGCATCAGAGGAGGCGGAGGCCGACAGGGCAGCCACAGCCGTTACCGTCGGACAGCCGTTCGCGACACACATCGGGAATCGGGGACGTTCCATCCAGCGCCAGGAGGTCACCGATGAAGAGAGGCGACGCTGGATGGGTGCGGGCCTTCAACCCAAGTATCGACTTCATCTCGACCCGGAGATCGAGACCATGTCCTTTCGAATGCCAGAGTTGCTGGATCCTGAGATCATCAAAGCGTCGCTGTCGCGTATGGACCTCGGTTCGATCGTCGGCTATCAACCACCCCCTTGGGTAACCGCGCCCCCGGTGTCGGAGCCTCGCCCGCTCGTCCCGAGCGGCGCGGGACCAGAGACACCCACCGCGGCCAGCGCGGGGGACGTCTTGAAAGCGCTGATGAGCGTCCCGGCCGTCGATACGGTCCTGGGCAGGCTAAAAGCGGAGACGAAGGACCGCATATCGAGGGAGGGCCGGCGCCTCTCGAGGGATTGGCAGAGTTCTTCGACGGGCGGAAAAGTGGCGCAAGCAGCGATAATCACCCACTCGGCCGTAATCGGTGCCGGCTTCTTGACCGGCGCTGTGGCAGGGGTAGTCTCCGATCCGGAAGCGCTCCGGTTTACGCTCGACAAACTGCAAGACACGCCATTGCCGACCGGAGTGCCAGGCCTGAGCTTTCAATTCAATGTTACCGGTCCCGATAAGAGGGTCAGGTTTGATCTGAACGTGGGAGCATTTCTCCCTCCGTCTTGGGGATTCCGAAAGGAGTGATCATCGATTTCCGGGAAAGCCAGAAAGCATCGTACTCGAAGATGAAAGAGGCGACCGTCGCACAGCCATCCGCTTCGATGAACACGCCGGCACGATCACGCCTGCTCCAGCGCAAGTGCGCCTGCGGCGGTACGCCAGGCCCTAGCGGCGAATGCGCCGAGTGCCGCACAAAGCGCCTGATCCAACGCAGGGCCACCAGGACCGTACCTTCGACTGTACCGCCCATCGTCCACGATGTGTTGCGCTCTCCCGGGCAGCCGCTGGACGCGAACTCACGTTCATCGATGGAATCACGCTTCGGTCATGAGTTCGGCAGGGCATCTATTCTTCCGAGGCTACCGCGAGACGCTTCCAGGGCTATTTCCATCGGGCCCGCGCAAGACCGGTACGAACAAGAGGCAGACGCCGCCGCCTCGCGCGTCTCTATTGCACCAGAGACGCCTGCAAAGAAGTCCGTGGATTTTGGTGGCGTCCGCGTTCATACCAACTCGCTCGCCGCAGAATCCGCGCGTGCGCTGGAGGCGCACGCCTATACTTTGGGGCATAACATCGTATTCGGCGCGGGCAGATACGCTCCCCAGATGGGCGAGGGCAGAGCGCTCTTGGCACATGAGCTAACGCATGTGCTGCAACAAACCGGCCCCGCTGCCGGCATTCTCCAGCGTGACCCCGATGAAAAGAAAGGGCAGGAGGACAAACCAGCCGCCAAATTCGTAGGGTGCGACGAAGATCACCAATCCAGGATCAACGAGGCAATAAAGCAGGCCGACGGACTGGCCTCGAGGGCGCTGCAGGCTTTCGAGAGGGAATGGCCGCTGAGCTACGAAATGAGCGCAATGAAGACGCACTTCGGGACCCTCGGCAGCGACCAAAGATCCACGATTATCGAGCGCTACAAACACATCAAGGCGAACCTCGGAAGCAAGACATACACCTGCGAGAAGAGAGGAAAGAAAGTGAGAGCAGGAAACGAAGTCGTGGACCTTTGCGGTCAGGCCCCTTGCCCCGGGAGCAAGATCACGCTGTTCCCCGATTTTGGTCGGGACACGTGCCCGGCCGGGCCAGTGATCCTACATGAAGCCGCTCACAATGCGGAAGCTTGTGACGACATAAACAAAGGCGAGAGGTATCCACCCACCAGCGCCGAGGACAACGCCTATTCTTACGAATACTTTGCTCTGGATGTTGCAACAGGTTACAAGACCCCGGAGCTAGGAAAGCGTAGACCGAGTGCCCCGAAGGTCCGCAATTGATTCGAGGTAAACCATGACGAGTTTTCCTGGCTCACCAAGATTACTCAAGGGAGCCATCGTCGGGGTTGATCTGTTCAACCCTTTGGCCAGCGTGATCCTCTTCCAGTACAACCCGGAGACGCTCACGCGCAGCCTGACTGCGCGAACCCCGCAGCACGACTGGCGGCAGCCAACTGCCCAGACCGAGCAGATGCGACTGGCTGGTCCGCCGGAGGAGACGATCCAGCTAGAGATCGAGATAGACGCCGCTGACCAGTTAGAGGAGGCCGACCTCTCGGCGACGAAATTGGGCGTCTACCCCGCGCTGGCCTCCCTGGAGATGCTGCTCTACCCGAAGGCCCTGGCGATGATCACGAACAACGCTCTGCTCAGGGGTGGGATCAAGGAGGTCTCCGCACCCAAAGCCCCTCTGACGATGTTTGTCTGGGGGTACAAGCGTGTGCTGCCGGTACGGATCACCGGCTTCAGCATAACCGAGCAGGCCTTCGATCCCGGGCTGAACCCGATCCGGGCTAGCGTCAGCCTCTCCATGACGGTGCTCAACTACCAGGATCTCGGCCTGTTGAGTCCGGGTGGGGCGCTCTTCATGGCACACCAGGTTGCAAAGGAGGCGATGGCAACCCTCAACAGTCTGAGCAACGCCGCATCGGTCTCCGTCTCCGCCGCCGCGAGTCTGGGGGTGTGAGCGGTGTTCGAACCGACCAGCCGCTACTATGGTATCGAGACAGCCAAGATGACCGTTGGCAACGGTGATGAGGAGCGCGTCGTTTCGTACAAGCGGCGGCGGATCATACCGGCGCACGAAGCGCTCGTGACCCTTGTCGATCATGTCGTTGTTCAGGGCGACCGTCTGGACAATTTAGCCGCGCGTTACCTGGGAGACCCCGAGCAGTTCTGGCGAATCTGTGACGCCAACAACGTCCTGCGTCCGGAGGAGTTGACCGACGAGATCGGTCGCGCCATCGAGATCGGCCTACCGTACCCGTGAGGAGATCATGCTGACCGGCGAATTGGGGATAAACGTGGTGCTGCTGGCCGGGAACACCGTACCGTTGGCTGCGCCTGCGGCGGCTGTTGAGGCGATGACGCGAGTAGAGGTGACCAACGATGCAGAACTCGGCGACGGGTTCCAGATCACCTTCGCTCTGGACAAGGACGAGATAGGTAACTATGGGCTGCTCGAAAGCGGCGTCTTCGACCCGTTCAACCGGGTGGTCATAGCCGTCGCGATCGGGGCGGTCCCTGAGGTGCTAATAGATGGAGTAATCGGGCACCACCAGCTGGTGCCGAGCAACGAGCCGGGCGCATCTACCCTCACCTTGACAGGCAGGGATCTGCGCCAGATGCTTGACCTGGAAGAGAGGAACGAGAAGTACGAGAACCAACCTGACTCCGTGATCTTCACGCGCCTTATCGGGGCCTACGGTCAGTATGGTCTACTGCCAGAAGCGACGCCGACTACTGACGTGCCTATAGAGTTGCAACGCGTACCGCGCCAGCACGAGACCGACCTGAAGTTCATCGAGCGCATGGCCCGGCGCAACGGGTTCGTGTTCTACATCGAGCCGGTGACGTTCGGGGTCAACCGCGCCTACTTCGGACCCGAGACACGGAGCGGCATCCCGCAGCCGGCACTCACGGTAAACATGGACGCCTTCAGCAACGTAGACTCGCTGACGTTCTCGAACGATGCTCTGGGGGCCACGGGGGCTGAGGGCTCGATCGTCGAGCCGACGCTAAAGATAAGCATACCGTTGCCGTCGCTGCCGTCGCTGCGTATCCCCCCGCTCGCGGCCAACCCAACGCCCGCGCGGCGCAAGGTGTTCGTGCGCGACGCTGCCAACAAGAACGCCGCCCAGGCCGCCATCGCGTCCGCCGCCACGGTAACCAACGCGCCGGAGCCGCTCAGAGGAGAGGGCGAACTCGACACCCTGCGCTACGGGAACGTATTGCGAGCACGTAGGCCAGTAGGGGTGCGCGGGGCCGGGCATTCCTACGACGGCGACTACTACGTGCGCCGCGTCAGGCACGTCATCACTAGCGGCGTCTCCTACACGCAGCAGTTCACTATAAGCAGGGAAGGGATCGGCGAACTGCTGCCGGTGGTGCGTCCATGATGGACGGCGGCAGTTTCTACGGCAAGTACCGCGGCGTGGTGACCGACATCAGCGATCCCTTGCAGACGGGCCGCGTGCGTGCTCGCGTGCCGGATGTGATGGGTGAGGACGAGACCGGGTGGGCGCTTCCGGCCTTGCCGTTCGGTGGCAACGGCATGGGCTTCTTCGCCCTGCCCAAGGTTGGCGCGGGAGTCTGGATCGAGTTCGAGCATGGCGATCCGGATTACCCGATCTGGTCGGGTTGCTGGTTCGGCGCCGCCACCGAGATGCCTCCCATTTTGCTCGCGCCGCCACCGTACAAGAAGTTCCTGATCAAGACCGAAGGCGGCAACAGCGTCCTGCTCGACGACACACCCGGCACCGGTGGCATCACGCTCGAAACTTCCGGTGGCCAGAAGATAGTCATGACCGCGACGGGCATCGAGGTAGACAACGGGCAGGGCGCGAGCATCAAGTTGTCAGGCCCGCAGGTCTCGATAAACGGTGGCGCCCTGGAGGTGACCTGATGCCAGGGACGCTGCTTCACCTGGGGGCGACGGTGATGTGTATGCACGCGGGTCAGGCCCAGCCTACCGTAACAAACCCTCGTGTAAGGGTGGGAGGACAGCCGATCGTGACCCAGACGAGCGCGTACTCCATCGCGGGTTGCGCGCTCACCGGCACGCCCAACCCGCCGTGCGCCACTGCCCAGTGGGTGACCGCGGCAGCGCGGATGCGCGCCGGGGGCGTGCCCGTACTGTTGCAGGACAGCCAGGCGGTCTGCGTGCCGACGGGGACTGGGCTGAACGTCATCGCTACGCAACTGCGGGTAAAGGGGGCGTAATGCAGATAGATTTCCCCTACCATTTTGACGGCCGCGGCAAGACGGCACAAACCAACGACGAGGACCACGTTCGAGACCTGATCGAGCAGGTGCTGTTCACGACGCCCGGCGAGCGGGTCAACCGTCCCACCTTTGGTAGCGGCGTACTGCAACTGGTCTTCGCCCCGAACAACGATGCCCTGGCGACGGCTACGCAGGTCACCGTCCAAGGGGCGCTCCAGCAGTGGCTGGGCGAGCTAATCCTGGTGGAAGCCGTGGACGTGGAGAATGCCGACGCCGCCTTGCGGGTGCAGGTCCGTTATGTCCTGCGCCGCACGCAGGAGCGACGGATGGCGGAGTTCGTTCGAGGAGATTTGACGTGACCACGCGTGCCTTCGCTTGCAACAGCGAGCAGCGCCGAGCCGCGCTGAGCATCCACCCCACCCTGATGGGAATCGACTTCCTGGAGGTCTCGGCCGACCAGCGAGACCTGTTCCTCCATTTCGTGCCGGCGGCCACGGGCGTGGCCAAGGCCAACGTGGTACCGCTGGATCTCACGGCCGACAACATAGTCATTGCGGGCGGGGAGAGGATCACCAACATACAGGTCGTGGAGGTGGTCTACCCTACCGACCTGCCCAGCGTGTTGGTCGTAACGGTGAGGGACGACGATGACACCACAAACGGGGTCGGCGATTTCTCCCCCTACGCGCTGCGTCTGGTGGACGTGCCCGGTCTCGACCCGCTCTTTGCGGAGGTGACCTTCTCCTTCAAAGCCGGGTGTCCCACCGAGTTCGACTGTCAACCGGAGCGCGTTTGCCCGCCCGAACCTCTCTCCGAACCCGAGATCGACTACTTGGCCAAAGACTTTTCGAGTTTCAGGCGTCTGATCCTGGACCGTATGGCGGCAATCCATCCCGCCTGGACGGAACGCAACGCCGCCGACATGCAGGTCGCTCTGGTAGAGCTGCTGGCGTACGTGGGCGATTACCTGAGCTACCAGCAGGACGCGGTGGCGACGGAGGCGTATCTGGGGACAGCCAGGCGCCGCGCCTCGGTGCGTCGCCACGCGCGTCTCGTTGATTACCCGATGCACGACGGCTCCAATGCCAGGGTTTGGGCTCAGGTACGAGCCGGTGCGAATAGCATCGTGCTCCCGAAAGGTACGCAGCTCTTGACGCGCATCGGCGGGCAACCGGACCGATTGCCCGAGGGCTCTCCGCAACTGGAAAGTGCGCTGTCTAAGGGGCCAGAGGTTTTCGAAACCCTGCACGAGGTCACGCTATTCGAGGCGCACAACGAGCTCAGGTTCTACACCTGGGGTAACCGCGCATGCTGCCTGCCCAGAGGAGCAACGCGGGCGACTCTGCGTGGAAGCATCGCCGGCCTGAGCGTCGGCGACTACATGATCTTCGAGGAAGTGCGCGGCCCGGTGACGGGAGAGCCGCATGATGCTGACCCTTCTCACCGCCACGCCGTGCGGCTGACAAAGGTGCTGGCGGAGATGCAAACAGAAGGTGAGGACGGCGAGCCATCTACCGAGCCGTTGACCGACCCTCTCTACGATCAGCCGATCACCGAGATAGAGTGGGCTTCCGAGGACGCCCTGCCTTTCCCCCTGTGCGTCTCGTCCCAGGGTCAGGAGTCCTACCTGGAGGATGTTAGCCTCGCTAGAGGCAACATCGTGCTGGCTGACCACGGCAGGACGGTTCGGGGGGAGGAGCTCGAGGTCGTGCCGGGGGCGGCCACGATGGTACGCGCCAGGCGCGACACCGTCGCAGGGGGAGAGGAACCCTCGCCGATCTTCGCCCGCTACCACCCACGGCTTCGAGAAGCTCCGCTGACGCAGGCCGCGCCCTACGTGGACAAGCTGCCGGCTGCGCGAAACGGCGGTCAAGATCGCCTCGCGCCGGCGACCGCCGCGATGAATTGGTCTACCCGCGACCCCATTCCGGCGATCTCCCTTCTGGACGGCGCCACAGGCACGGAGTGGCTTCCCCGGCGGGACCTGATCGGCAGCGGATCGTTCGTCAGCGAGTTCGTCGTCGAGGTGGAAGCGAACGGGAGCGCCTACCTCCGCTTCGGCGACGACAGGTTCGGGATGCGCCCAGCGCCGGGTACCGCCTTCACGGCTACCTACCGCGTGGGCAACGGCGCGCGCGGGAACGTCGGGGCCGGCGCTCTGGCACACGTCGTCAGCAATGATGGTGGCGTACTCGGGGTGTCCAACCCGATGCCTGCGCAGAGCGGGATCGAGCCCGAGAGCATCGAACACGTGCGCCAGAGCGCGCCTAGCGCATTCCGTTCACAGGAGCGCGCCGTTACGCCGGAGGATTACGCCAGGGTAGTGGAACACCATCCGCAGGTCCAGCGCGCCGCCGCAACCGCGCGCTGGACCGGGAGCTGGCGCACGATCTTCGTGACTGTGGACCGGCTAGGCGGGCTCGATGTTACCAAGGAGTTCAAAGAGGAGTTACTACTCTACCTTGATCAGTTCCGCATGGCCGGCCACGACGTCGAGGTGGATAACCCGCGCTTCGCTTTCCTGGAGGTGGAGATACACGTCTGCGTAGAGCCCGACTACTTCCGCGCGGACGTACGGAGCGTCTTGCTGGACGTGTTAAGCGCCAGGGCGTTCCCTGACGGTCGGCGCGGCGTATTCCATCCCGACAACTTCACCTTCGGACAGTCAGTCTATCTTAGCCCTCTGTACGCGGCGGCGCAGGCGGTCGAAGGCGTGGCTTCCGTCGAGATCAAGAAGTTGCAGCGGTTGCGCAGGGAGAGCCAGCAGGCTCTCGACGACGGGTTCCTGTCCGTAGGACGGCTGGAGGTTGCCCGCCTGGACAACGATCCGAACTTTCCGGAACGGGGGATTTTCAATCTGACCGTGGAGGGGGGCAAGTAGATGAGCATCAGGGTCTCCGACGGCCTCGAAGTGTGCGGCGGCTGCGAGGGTCTTGCCGTCAGCACACCCGTTGAGGTGCACAATCGGCCGGGTCTGGCAACGATAGCATATCGCGTAGGGACGCACGCGGAGTTCAAGAGGAGCATGCTGGCGCGGCTTTCCTCCTCGGACCTGCCCGCACTGGGCGAACTCAACACCCGCGAAGACGATGACTTTGCCGTTGCGCTGCTGGATGGCTGGGCGATGGTCGCCGACGTACTGACGTTCTACCAGGAGCGGATCGCCAACGAGTCCTACCTGAGAACGGCCACCGAGCGTGGCTCGCTGCTGGAGCTGGCGCGCCTGATCGGCTACGAGCCGCGTCCCGGCGTCGCGGCGAGCACCTACCTGGTATTCAAGCTGGAGGACGCGCCAGGGTCTCCCAGGACGACTACCATAGAAGCGGGCACGAAGGCGCAGAGCCTGCCGGGTCAGAACGAGTTGCCCCAGACCTTCGAGACCGGACAGGAGATCCAGGCGCGCGTCGAGTACAACGAGCTGCGCCCGCGCCAGACGAGCCCGCACGCGCCGGCTTTCGGGGACCGGCATACCTACCTCGAAGGCGTTACGACAAACCTCAGCCCCGGCGACCCGCTGCTCATCCTCGGGCCGCAGCGGGAAAGCGGCACACGCAGCTCCGAAAGCGAGCAATGGGAGATCAGGCGCGTCTCCTCCATCGAGCCCGACATCGAGGCCGACCGCACACTCGTGCGCTGGGACGAGCCGCTTGGCAGCCTGATCCCGCGCGTTGAGTCTCCTGAAGGAGGCGCCAAAGTGTTCGCCCTACGGCTGCGCGCCTCCCTGTTCGGCTACAACGCGCCGCAATACGAGTTACTCCCCGAAGCTTTGCGCGACGGTACAACTGACGAAAACAACGGTCCGAAGGGCATCTACGCTGATCGGGACGAATATGCCGACGGCAACCTTCCGGACAGCCCCAAAGAGATAAACCTTGATGCTGTGTACCCGCAGATAACCTCGGGTAGCTGGGCCATCCTGGAAACACCGGATTACGCCGAGTGCTACCGGGTCCAGATCACGGTCGAGGAGGCCGTGGCGAAGTACACGATCTCGGCCAAGAGCAACCGCCTGCAGCTCTCGGGCGAGAACCTCGACGAGTTCTCGCCCCGCACGACCACCGTATACGCCCAAAGCGAGGAGCTGGCACTGGCGGAGTACCCCATCGACACCGATGTCTCCGGTGGCGAGGTAACGCTGGACCGGGCGGTTGAGGGTCTGGAGAAAGGCCGGATCGTATTGGTGAGTGGGGTCACGATCAGAGGCGAGCGTGCAACCGAAGCGATGGTGCTCGCCGAGGCTTCCCCCTCCACGGAGGGCATGACGGTTCTCCGGTTTGGTGGGCGCCTCGCAAACGACTACGTGCGTAACAGCGCTACCATCTACGCGAACGTCGCGCCAGCCACGCATGGCGAGAGGAGGGAGGAAGTCCTCGGCGGTGGTGACGCCGGTGTGGCGTACCAGCGCTTCGCTTTGCGCGAGTCGCCCCTCACCTACGTCCGCTCGACGGCAGCCGGCGGAACGGAATCGACGCTTGAGGTGCGCGTCAACGATGTGCTCTGGAGCGAGGTGCCTTCGCTGTACGGGCGCGGACCCAACGAGCGCGTCTACACGACCCGTCGGGACGACGAGGGCAAGACAACGGTTCAGTTCGGGGACGGCCTTACCGGTGCGCGCCCGCCGAGCGGGCAGGAGAACGTGCGGGCCGTGTACCGTAAGGGGGTCGGCCTCCAGGGAAGCGTCAATGCCGACCAGATCACCCTGCCGCTGACGCGCCCGCTCGGCGTGAGGAGCGTCACCAACCCGGAGGCAGCCGCCGATGCTGCAGACCCTGAACCGAACGAGGAGGTACGCCGCAACGCGCCGTTGACAGTACTCGCGCTGGATCGCATCGTCTCTTTGCAGGATCACGAGGACTTCGCGCACTCCTACGCAGGGATCAGCAAGGCCCTGGCTAGCTGGGTCTGGGACGGCGAGACGCGTGGTGTGTTCGTGACGGTCGCGGGGCCGGGCGGGAGCGTACCCTCCAGCGACCTCATCGCTGATCTCCTCTCCGCCATGCGCGAGGCGGGTGATCCGTATCATCCGTTGTTCGTTCAGCCGTTCCAGCCGATCCTGTTCGAAGTTGCCGCGAGCATCAAGATGGGCGTCGAATTCCTGCCGGAGAGAGTGCTGGAGGCGGTGGAGGTGACGCTGCGAGCGCGCTTCTCGTTCGAGGCGCGATCTTTCGGGCAAGCGGTCGCGTTGAGCGAGGTCGCCGCGGTCATCCAGAGGATAAGGGGCGTGGTGGCCGCAGACGTCGATTCCTTCTATCGGGAGTGCAGAGGCTCCGACGCCAGCGCCGACCTCGGGGATCAGTGCGTACCCGGCGCGCGTAACCCGCGCCTCGATGCCAGAGGACCGCGGGTGGGCGTGGGCGGCGCTGAGTTACTCACCTTGAATCCGGCTCCGCTCTCCCTGGGGGTTATGTCATGAGCTTCGATGCCGAGAGACTTTATGATCTCTTGCCGGCCATCTTTCGTGTGCGGGATGATGAGGAGAGACGCCCGCTTCAGGCCTTACTCTCTGTCATCGCCGAGCAGGTCGCTGTGGTCGAGGAGGATCTTGCGCAGCTCTACGACGACCAGTTTATCGAGACGTGTGCCGAGTGGGTGGTGCCCTACATAGGTGATCTGGTCGGCGCCCGTGGACTGTACGACCTGAGGGGAACCGTCAGCCAGCGTGCGCAGGTAGCAAACACCCTGGCCTACCGTCGGCGCAAGGGGACGGCGGCGGTGTTCGAGCAGGTAGCACGCGACGTGACCGGCTGGAACGCTCACGCGGTCGAGTTCTTCGAGGTGCTGGCTACCACGCAGCACATGAACCATATCCGCGCGAGCAACCTCTCTTCCCCCAACCTCAGGCAATGGGAGCCCCTGGAGCGCGCTGACACACTGTTCGACGCGCTCTCGTATACCGCTGAGGTGCGCCGCATCGCTAACCGCCGCGGTAGCCACAACATCCCCAACGTGGGCGTGTTCCTCTGGCGATTGGGCGCTTACCCGGTGACCAGGTCTCCTGCCTTCAAGCTGGTCGAGGAAGACGAAAACGATCGACGCTTCCGGTTCAGCCCACTGGGCGATGATACGACGCTATTCAACCTCCCCGTTACGGAGGCTCGGATCACAAACCTGGCAGAGCCCCTCAATGTGCCGATCCCGATCAGCCGGCGAGTGCTAGATAGCTACCTCGCCGACCATTACGGCAGGAGCCTGCAGCTCTTCGAGGGCGCCAACGAAATCCCGGTCGAGAATGTGGTCGTATGCGACCTCTCCGGGTGGGTGCGCAAACCAGAAGAGAAGTACGCCATCGACCCCGTGCTGGGCAGGATCGCCTCACCAGAGAAGGACCCGGACGGACAGAACAGAGACGCACCCTCGGATCTGCGTGTGACCTACCATTACGGGTTCGGCGCCGACATCGGCGGCGGCGAGTACGGACGGGGCCCCTCACCTTCTCCTCCGGCGGAGACCGTGTCGTCCGGTTCACCCGCCTCGATACAGCAGGCGCTCGATAGGGTGAGAGCCGGGGGCTTCGTAGAGGTCACGGACAGCGGGCGCTACCGGGAAGCGTTGAACATCAGCGTCAACGCCCAGGACAGGCGGATCGAGGTCCGCGCCCGCGACGGGCGACGCCCGCACATAGTACTTCAGGGCGACCTGAACCTTGCCGGCGTCGAAAACACGGAAGTTACGCTAGATGGGCTCCTCATAAGTGGCGCCGCTCTCCGCGTGGTCGCCGGAACGGCCGATAACGGGTTGCGCCGGTTGCGGCTGCGGCACTGCACCCTGGTGCCGGGGTTGAGCCTCGAGGAGAACGGTGCGCCACGATCTCCTTCCGCTCCTGGCCTCATCGTCGGGTCCACGAACATCGACGTCGAAATAGATCACTGCATCGTCGGGGGTCTGCGCGTGGCGAACGGGAACCGGGTCCTGATAACGAACAGCATCGTGGACGCGGCCGAATCGCGTGAGCCATCGGTAGTGAACATAAACACCGCGAGCGCGGCGCAACTCGTCGAACTGCCGCACGTTGGTAGAGCCATCTCCGCGGACATACTGCGGCTCCGGCGTAGGAAGGGGCGCTTCCGTTCGGTGGACGAGCTGGAAGAGGTGCCCGGTATCGGACCGGCCACGCTCCAGGACATTAGACCCTTCGCAACGGTATTCACGGTGGGGGGCAGCGTGGCCTACGCGGCGCTCGACGAGGAGGAGCCGGGCGGGACGCTACGCGTGGAGAACAGCACGATCCTAGGCAGGGTGCACACCAGCCTCATGGAACTGGCATCCAACACCATCTTTCTCGGTGACCTCGACTGCGAGCGGCTGCAGCAAGGCTGCGTACGCTTCTCCTACCTGCCGCTGACCTCTCGCGCCCCGCGCCGGCACCGCTGTCGTCCGGAAGACGAAGCCGAGGTCGTGCGGATGCGTCCGCAGTTCTCCTCTCTCCAATACGGCCGCCCCGACTACTGCCAGCTCAGCCAGTTGTGCGCTGCTGAGATCCGGCAGGGAGCAGACGATGAAGCAGAGATGGGAGCCTTCCACGACCTGTACCAGCCCCAGCGGGAATCCAACCTGCGCGTACGTCTTGAAGAATACCTGCGTTTCGGGCTGGAAGCAGGGGTGTTCTATGCGAGCTAACTACCGTCCCACGGAGGAGCGTCATGAAGGGTGATTTCAGCCGGGATACTTTCTCGCCTCGCAAGCACTACAGCGCGGTGCTCATGCAGCAAGGACGCGTACAGCTCGACGCCGATTGGAACGAGCAACGCGCGATCGACCGGCACCGCATCGAGACGGAGGCCCGCGACCTGATCGGTCCGAGCGGGGGCCAGACCGGCAATGCTGGGTTCGAGATCGGCGTGTCCAACAGAGAGACACTGAGCATAGGTCCTGGCACCCTATACGTCGGTGGCATCCTCTGCGAGAACGAGGAGCCCGTCTTATTCGAGGATCAGCGCGATCTGCCTGGGGCGAAGGCGATCGACCTCCTGGAAGGAGACATGGAGGTCGGCCTCGTCTACCTCGACGTGTGGGAGCAGCACGTCACGGGGCTGGAGGACGAATCCATCCGCGAGGTCGCGCTCGGAGGGCCTGATACCGCGACCCGCAGGAGGACGGTGTGGCAGGCGAAGGTGGTGCCGCTCGAGGCGGACACCTCCGACATCCCGGCACTACAGCCTTTGCTGGAGGAGCACATCGAGCTCGCTTCGCAGCCTGGGGGCGGCTCTGCTCGGGAGGCGCAGTTAGCGAGGATAAACAGCAGTATTCTCGAGGTGCTGGGGGTGGATTGCGACGGCCCGTTCGATGAACTGCAGCTCGCGAATCCCCCGAGCACGGGGAGACTGCTGGCACGCGCGCTCCCTCCTACGGGCGACGAGACTCCTTGTGTCATCGCGCCGGGCGCGGGCTACGAGCGGCTGGAGAACCAGCTTTACCGCGTCGAGATACATGATGGAGGGGAGAATGGCGCGACCTTCAAGTGGTCCCGCGACAACGGTTCGGTGGTGACCGGGGTGCTTGGGGTAACCCCGATTGGGACCGGCTCAGAGATCGAGGTGCGAGAGCTCGGCCGTGACGAGACGCTGGGCTTCGCCGTAGGTCAGTACATCGAGCTTGTTGACGACTCGAGGGAACTCTTCAACGCACAGCCCGGTCCGCTCGCCCAGATAACTGACGTGGACCCTACGAGTCGCATCGTCACTGTAGACACGCAGCTTCCGAACGTCGCTCCCCAAGAACATCCCAAACTGCGTCGCTGGGACTCCGCCGGTGCCTTGAGCGTAGTCGGGTCAGGGAACCAGGGGTTCGTGGAACTCGAGGGGGGCATAGAGGTCCGGTTCACCGGGGGCCACTACAACACGGGCGATTACTGGCTCATCCCAGCACGGACCGCAACAGGTGGAATCGAGTGGCCCGAGAACGTGGTCCAGTCCTCGGTGGGCGTGCGCCACCACTACGCGCAGCTTGCACTGGTGATGGTCGCCACCGTGGCCGGCCAGGAACAATCGCCAGCGGGTAACGAGCGCGTTTCGAGGGCCGCCACGGGCGGGGACTCGCCACCCATACTTCCCGCGTCTCGCCAAAGGCAGTTGCTGATGTTGGCCGACTGCCGGCGGATGTACCCACCCGTGACGGAGCTAACCGGCCTCTACTATCTCAGCGGCGACGGTCAGGAGGCCGGATCGGGCCAGCAGCTGCCGCGCCCGCTCGTCGTCGGCGTGGCAAACGGCAACAAGCCGGTGGTGGGCGTGCGCGTGCGGTTCGCGGTGCAATCTGGCGGCCATCTCAAGGCCGACGACAAGCCCGATGTGGGAGGGGCTGTGATAGCAACCACCGACGCGCGCGGCGAGGCGCGTTGCGTATGGACGCTTGCGACGGGCCAGGCCAGCCAACAGGTCGAGGCCTCTCTCGTCGACGGCACGCACCTGTCCGTCTACTTCAACGCCAACCTGAGCGCTGCGGACGAGGCGGTGGCCCAGAACATCCAGATAACGAAGCTGCTGCTCGGGCAGCCCGGACCGCAGGAGCAGGAGCTCCGGTTGGATAGCCGCGTGTCGGTAACCTCGCTCAACGCCGGTATCCAGATCGTATGTGACTCGAACAGCGTCATCGACGAGCAGACCGTTGTGGGAAAGCCCACGTGCTTCGTCACTCTGGACATGCCGTTCCCGCAGAACTCGGCCGACCGAACGCTATGGGGCACGAACCTGCTGGGGTTCCAGCCCCTGATCCTCGCGGGGCAGGCGCAGGTGAGCAGCGACGGCAGGCGGATTATCTGGACGCCCACGCAGACGACCAGTACCTGGCTCTTGAACAACCTGTTCCAGGCGACACCGCCGGTCCCCGCCGAACTGACCGCGCATCTGACGTTGAAGGGGAACTTCATCTGGGACAAGAACAGGCCGCAGGCATACCTGGACGGCGACGTATTCGGCAGGAGATCCACCGGAGCCGGTATCGAGCTGGGATTGCCGAGCGGAGACGGCAGACGAGGCGGTGATTTCGAGATGTGGTTCCGCCTCGTCGCCCAGGCGCTCGTGCTTGACTCCGTGACGTTGACCCAGGGCGAGATAGTGGGAGGGAGCACACAGTTGGTAACGGGTACCGTACGGCTCGCCGCTGGCACCACCGCGCCGGGGGGCGGGCAGCCGATCTCTCTCCAGAGCAGCGACGCGGCGGTGTTGCTGCAAGCGGCCAACGCGACGACAGCACCCGCGCAGTCGATCACCTTGACCATCCCAGGGGGACAGTCGAGCGCGGACTTCCATGTTACAACCCAGCCGGTGGCAAGCACCAGGCCAACGACGATAACCGCGACGCTCACCCCCCAACAGGGGTCCCCCCAGGTACGGACCGTCAATTTCGTAGTGCAACCGCCGACGCTCGCGAGCGTCTCGCTGAACCCGGCCGAGATCGTCGGCAAGACGGGGACCGTGCAGGGGGCCGTGACTCTGAACGGCAAGGCGCCGACGAACGGGATCGTCGTCCCGCTATCCAGCAGTTCGGTAAACGCGAAGCTCAGGCAGACGAGCGTGACCGTCCCGGCCGGAAGCAGCTCCGCAGGGTTCCAGGTGGACACCGAGGCCGTCGTAAGCCCCGAGGCCGCCACGATCACGGCCACGGCTCAGGGCGTCTCCCGGACCGCCTCGCTTACCATTCAGCCTCCGACGCTGAGCGGGCTCGCGATCAGCCCGACAAGCGTGCGCGGAGGGAGTCCATCGACGGCTACCCTAACGATCACCGGCCCTGCTCCCGCCAACTTCACCGTCCAGTTGGAAAGCCTCACCACGGCCAGGGCGACGGTGCCGGCAAGCGTGACGGTGCCGGCGAACTCGACGAGTACGACGTTCACGGTAAGCTCGAAGCCTGTGCCGTTCGACGGCGCGGCCACGATCCGGGCGACGCGGGCCGGAGCGCAGATGACCGCGAACGTTACGGTGCTGGCACCAGATGTCAGCGGTTTCACCTTCGACACTTCTGTGATCGACGGCGGCGCCACAACCACGGGAAGGGTGACGCTGAACGGGCCGGCGCCGTTCGGCGACTCGGTTACGTTGGACCCGCCGTCGATCAATACGTTCGCCACCTACCCCGCGAGCGTAGTGGTAGCGCTAAATGCTACCCAGATCGCCTTTAGCGTGACCGGCAAGTCGTTCACGGGCACGTCGAACCGGCTCGTGACCATTACAGCCACTTACCTCGGGAGCTCGCTGTCGGCTACGCTACAAGTCCGGCCGACGAAGAGCAAAGAGAAAGAGAAGGAGAAAGAGAAGGAGAAAGAAGACATCGAAAAGATCAGCACCATCGAAAAGGCGCTCCCGCAGGAGAACATCCGTGGAGAATTTGGCATCGAGGGGCCGGAGGCCGCAGAAGCGGAATCTACGGGGGCCGGCGAGGAAAGTGGCGAGTCGGACCGCAAAGAGGAAGGATCTGCTCTAGGGGGCACATTCGTTCAGCGGGCGGAACGTCCCGCTCTGGGCGAGCAGTTCCTCGACCAACCGCCGGCGGAGTAGGAGGGGCCTCGTGCTCGCGATCGTCGCGGGGCGCCGCGACGAGAAGGCCAGGCACCTGGCCGAGCGATGGGCGTCCTTGAGTGCCGCTGTTCTGACCTGCGAGGACCTCTCGACGGCGGGATGGCGGCACTTCCCGGGCGACCCGGATCGGTCAGAGGTGGTGATCGACGGGCAATCCGTCGCGGCCTGCGAGATTACGGGCGTCCTCACGCGTCTGTCCTACGTGCCCGAACGCGAGCTCCGTCGCATCGTGGCGGAGGACGTTAAATACGCTGCGGTGGAGATGACGGCCTTCCTGCGCTCTTGGCTGTTCGGTCTCAAGTGTCCCGTGCTCAACCGGCCCACGGCGAACTGCCTGTCGGGGCCCGGCTGGCGCCACGAGCAATGGGTGTATGCGGCGGCCCGACTAGGCATCCCAGTGCAGCCCGTGACGTGGAGTCCGGATCACGCGTCATTCGTCCCCGAAGGTGAAACCCCCCCACCCGATGTGACCGTAACCCTGGTCGGCGCCAGGTGCCTGGGAAGCGCGGACGATACCCTGGTCAGGCAGGCGCGCCGCCTGGCCGGGGCGTGTGGGGCGGATCTGCTCGCCGTTCGTTTCAGCAAGACAGAGGCCGGGTTCAGGTTTCACAGCGCGGACCAATGGGCGGACATCTCGTTGCCCGAAGTGGCCGAGGCTATACTGGAGCGTTTCCGCGAGGCCGAGGGATGCTAGTTTTGCTTTGGGGCCTGAGCACGGAGGGGCCGCTGGCAGCGGTGCACAAGGAACTCCTCCAGCAGAACGTGCCCGTGTTGGCGGTCGACCAGCACGCGGTGCTGGACACCGAGGTACGCCTTAGCGTGGGAGCGCATCTCGAGGGCGAGATCCGGATTCGAGACAGGCGCATCGACCTCGAAGCGGTGTCGGCGGTCTATGTCAGGCCCTACGATAGCCGAGACGTAGCCGCCGTGGCCAGGGCAGGGCCAGACAGCGTCGCATGGCGGCACGCAATCGCGGTCGATCACGTTGTGGCGTCCTGGTTGGACCTTACCCCCGCACTGGTAGTAAACCGGTTGCAGGCGATGGCGACCAACGGCTCCAAGCCGTACCAGCTCGAGCAGATTCGAAACCTGGGCTTCGGCATCCCCGAAACGCTCATCACTACCGATCCCGAGGCGGCGAGGGGTTTCTGGAAGCGGCACGGGGATGTGATCTACAAATCCGTAAGCGGGAACCGGAGCATAGTCTCGCGCTTGCAGCCCGAACACACCGAACGCCTCGCGGACGTGTCCTTCTGCCCTACCCAATTCCAGCGGTACGTGCCCGGGACGGACAATCGGGTCCACGTAGTGGGGGACGAAGTGTTCGCCTGCGAAGTTCTGTCTGGAGCGGACGACTACCGGTATCCGGGACAGCATGAGGTAGAAGTACGCGCTTGCAGCCTCCCGAGAACCGTGGAGGATCGGTGCAGACTGGTGTCGGCTGCGCTGGAACTGCCCGTGGCTGGCATCGACCTTCGGCGAACACCGGAGGGAGAGTGGTATTGCTTCGAGGTGAACCCCTCACCGGCTTTCACCTACTATGAGAGCATGACCGGCCAGCCAATCGGCAAAGCTATCGCAACGTTTCTTGCAGGAGCACGTTAGGGTGTGCCGAAACCCCGTCGTAAAGCATCTCGAAGCGGCCGAAGAAGAAAACCCGCAAAGTGGGCTCGCGCTCAGGCGATCGCCTGACAGCGGATAGCGGAAGGTCAATCCTTCCGCTATCCGCTGTAAGACCTCATCTACCGTCGTTGCCCAACGTTGGCGGGCTCGTCTCACAACTCGAAGCGGGCTATCACGGGGGCGTGGTCGGGGGTCGCGTCGCCCCCGACACTAGAGCATCTTGCATCGTAGTTGGGCGGCATGGCAGGATGCGCCCATGGACGCCTACTCGCTGGACCTCAGGAAGAAGATCGTCGAAGCCAAAGAACGGGGCATGCCCACCGTCGAGGTCGCCCGCGCCTTCGGCGTCGGTGTCTCGACCGTCAAGCGATACGCCGCCACGGCGCGCGAGGGGAGGGCGCTGGCTCCGAAGAAGCATCCTGGCTCCAAGCCCAAGATCGGCGCATAGATGTAACCCGGATTCATCGCGAGTTCATCGCGGTGAGCTATGATTTGGTCGTAGGCAATTATAGAGTAGAGCCCAGGGAAGGACCGAAGCATGTATGCCACGGCTTCACAAGCGAAAGCACCCATAGCAGCTTCTCGACAGGAGCCTCTAATCTATACAAAGCGGCGGTCACCTACGCGCATCTATTCTTCGGAGCCACAACGTGCAGCAGGCCAATCGCAAAACGCGACCAAGCTTGCCTCCACGGATGCCCGCTTCGGCCACGACTTTAGCCGTGTGCGCGTATTCCCAGATGCGCGGGGTAACACGCAACCTCGCGTGGAGGGCGCCGGCGGACAAATTGCTCCCCCTGAGCATGGCGCTGCCCAACCAAGTCTCGCGATCAAACGCTTCGCCGTTGGAGGCCCGACACGTCACGACCTTGCCCCCCCTGGTCTCGGCTCTGCAGCCACGCCGGACAAGAGCACCGGCGAATATGAGGAATTTCAGGACCAGAGCTCCTCGGCCACCACCTTTGCGAAAAAACCCGACGGTGTCCACATCGAGGTTGAGGCGACCGGTGTGTACAGTTCTGCCGAATTCCCCGACAGCTTCAAGTGGACGCAAACAATCGACACCAACGTGCCGAAGGGCGGCGCAACCTCTCCTTACGTCGATCCGCGCCCGAACGACGATACCAAGCCCTTCTACTACACCGATGCGGAGCAGGCAGCCCACCCTACGACCTTCATTGATTATCCTAAGCGGCCTGCGCCGGGTGCCGGCACGACCAACTGGGATGCGATACTCAGCCTCAACGGCGTCAACGAAACTACCAAAACGGTCACTGCCTTCGACTCCCTAACCTACGGCTTCTCGCGAGATAGCACGGGTGCCGTGACGACGCGTGCCCCAAGATCCACGGGTAGCGCAACTCATCAGAGCATCCTGGCAGCGGAGTTCCCGGGTTGGACCTTCCAACGACATGGACTGTCCTTCTAGAGGAGACTGAAGGAGGTGATTGGCATGTCTCAGGAATATTCGGTTCCCGCATCGCCGCACGACGTTGCCGACTTCTCCGTACTAATAGCCTGGCATGGTCCTGAGGACAAGCCGTTCTACAGAGCACTGCTGGTTTCGCCATCGCGAGCATCGTTGATCACGAATCAACCGTTCTGGAACTACGCCGTGATCAGCGTCGAGGAGTTTGCGCAGCTGGTAGATGTCTTAAAGAAACAGCGCAGGCATCCCCTCATAGCTGGCCCCTACGAACCCGATGGAGCGGAATATTACGTGGAGATCGAAGCTGATCAGCAAACGTATCACTGCTCGCTGGGATTTGATCAGGCGACCGGGAGAGTGCTGA
>Ga0126307_10000340_pt1 | contig 30230 bp, 35 predicted proteins | sample Plot28_FD_89955 | JGI IMG/M metagenome (GOLD analysis project Ga0126307, IMG submission 89955) | Serpentine soil microbial communities from UC McLaughlin Reserve, CA, USA - Plot28 | ecosystem: Environmental > Terrestrial > Soil > Grasslands | place: USA: UC McLaughlin Reserve, Lake County... | reverse complement strand
TAGGGGTTGTCGAGATCGAGGAGCCGCTCGCCGCCCAGCTCGATCTGGTAGGTCGAGTCGTTCGTGAAGAACCACGGAGCGGTGGAGTCGCGCAGGCCGAGCTGGAGCAGGGTGGACGGCGCTGCGAGCAGCACGCCCACGGCGAGCACGAGTCCGATCGAGAGGCCGCGCGACCATGCCCGCGGGCGCGCCAGGAGAGCCAGCGCGGCGGCGCCGCAGGCGAGCGCCGCCACGAAGCACGCGGCTCGGGCGATGCCCACGTCCCACTCCTCCCCCGCCGCGCGCACCAGCGGCGCCAGCGGGCCCTGCGGGTCGACGGCGCCCGGCCTGAACGGCCACGGGTCCGACCCGAGCTCTGGCAGCGTGATCGCGATCAGGCCGAAGAGGACGGCGACGAGACCCCACGCCCAGCGGACGGGGAGCGCGTCCGCCGGATTCACCGCACAGCCATCCTCGCGCGCGCTCGCTCGGCCGCGGTTGGGCCCGGATCGTGCATCGACTGCCAGGAGAGCGCTCCGGCGGCGACGCCGAGCACGAGCCAGGTGAGCGGATCTTCGAGGAACCCGCTGTAGAAGAGCGCGTGCACGAAGAGCGCCAGGAGGGCGGCGCCGAGCGCGAGCGCAAGAGCCTCGTCACGCCGCCGAAGCTGGTAGATGATCAGGGCCCCGCCGGCGAGGAGCCACACGTAGAGCGCGACGCCGATCGCGCCCAGCTCGGCCGCCACCGTGAGCGGCGTCGTGTGCGAGACGAACTGGGGAGTTGGCCGCTCGCTCTCGGCAAGACGGCGGCTCGCGCGCGGCTGTCCGCCGATCCCCACGCCGGCCACGGGCTTCTCCTCGACCACCCGCAGCGTGTCCTCCACGCGCTCGGTGCGGTCGCTCGTGATGCGATTGAGCGGCTTGCCGTCGATCAGCTGCACGCTCACGTAGGCCGCGCCCGCCAAGACCGCCGCGGCCGCGACGCCCGCGACGGCCAGACGCACGCTCCGCGCGCCTGTCGCGAGCGCGAGCCCGAGCGTGACCACGAGGAGCGCCGCGAAGCTCGACTGCGAGTAGGAGAAGAAGAGGCCCGCCCACATCAGCGCGATCAGCGCGATCAGCGGCCAGGCGCGCCAGCGGCGCGCCGCCAGCAGCGCCAGCGCGAGACCGATGCCGAGCACCACGTGGCGCCCATACAGGCTCGGGTCACCGAACAGCGACGTGACGCGGAAGTAGTCGGTGTTCGCGTTCGAGGTGGCCAGGTTCGGGGCGTAGAAGAAGAGCTCGCGGGTGGCGGCCTGCCAGAGGCCGACGACTGCGAAAAGCGCGGCGAGCGAGAGCCCCGCGATCGCGAGCGCGCGCGCAACGCTCGCCGGGAGCTCGGCGCGCGCGACCGTGGCGAGCAGCGCCGCGAACGGCAGGCTGAAGAAGAGCAGCAGGTTGGTGCCCGCCTCGAGGTCGTCGGCCCAAAGGAGCGAGACGCATGCGAACGCCAGGAACGCCGCGGCCGGCAGCGCCACGGCGCGCGGCAGGCGCCTCAGCTCCTCGCCGCGGAGCGCGCGCCAGCCGAGCGCCACGCAGGCGGCGGCGAGCACGAAGTAGAGCGGCAGCAGCCGTCCGAGTCGGCCGTCGTTCGCAACGGACACGAGCAGCGCGCTCGAGCTGTCGAACGAAAGCGGCGGACGGAAGGGCGCCGCCACGAGCACCGCCACCGGCACCGCGGCCGGGTAGCGCGCGAGCAACGCCGCGGCGCCGGCCACGGCCGCCAGCGCCAGTGCGGCCGCCGCAATTCCGGCAGGGCCGCTCAGCTTGTCAAGGGGTCCCGGCCCGAGGGCGTACGCGAGGCCGGCCTGGGCGGCGGCGAGCGCGACGAGCCCGGCGAGCAGTGCGACCCGCCCCCGTCCGAGCAGCACGAGCACCGACCCGACGGCGCCGCAGATCGCGGCGAGCTGGGCGGTGTCAGCGTGCTCCATGGGGCGCCGACACCCTATTGGCCCCTGCGGCGCGGGCGTTGTACGCCGCCGCCGCCTCGCGAAGGCCCTCGCCGCGTCTCGGGACGAGCTCCTGGCGCGCGTGCAGCAGGTAACGGCGCGGGTCGCGCCCGGGCAGGACGACGGCGGCCGCCGCGCGCGCGAGGTAGGACCACACCCAGCACGCCTTCCACACGACGCGCGTGAGCCCGAGCCCGTGCTTTCGGAAGTAGCGGTCGCGACCGCGGTGGAACTCGACGATGCGGCGGCGCATCGCGGCGGCATCCGTCGCGAGCTGGTCGTGATGAACCGCCCGGGCCGCCGGCACGAACAGGATGCGCCAGCCGGCGTCGCGCAGCCGCTTGCAGAAGTCCGTCTCGTCCGAGTAGACGAAGAACGCCGGGTCGAGGAAGCCCACCTGCTCGGCGGCCTCGCGGCGCACGAGCATTGCGCTCGACTGGACCCAGCCGACCTCGCGCACCGACGTGCCCGTCGACTGGACCGCCACACGCTCATGCGCGAACGCGGCCGCAGCGAGCGCCCAGGGGACGTCCGGCAGCCGCCAGGCGCACGCGGTCGGCTCACCCGCGCTCGTCAGGAGCTGCGCCCCGGCCGCGGCGGCGCGCGGGTCGGCCTCGAGGGCGTCCACGAGCGCCCGCACGGCACCCTCCTGGAGCTCCGAGTCCTCGTTCAGGAGTAGGCACCAGCGGCCTCGGGCAACGCGAAGCAGCCGCGAGTCGTTCTCGGCCTTGCCCGCCCGCCGCTCGAGCGCGACCACGCTCGCCTCGGGAAAGCGTGCGCGAACCGCGTCGGTCGAGCCGTCGTCCGAGGCGTTGTCGAGCACGAGCAGCTCCCGCTCGAGCTCCGAGGGGTGGGTGCGCTCGATCGCGTCGAGGCAGGCGAGCAGGTGCTCGCGCCCGTTCGTGTTCACGACGCAGTAGGAGATCACCCGCACGCCACCTCCTCGAGCACCGCGAGCGCCCGGGCGGCGAGCTCATCGCGGTCGAACTGGCGCTCAGCGAGGGCGCGGGCGTTGCGGCCGATGCGCTCCACCTCCTCGGGGTGGTCGCGCAGCCAGCGAACCTTGTGCGCGAGGTCGTGCGGGTCGCCGGCGGCGACGTACAGACCGGCCTCGTTCGCCTCCACGAGATCGCGCATCCAGCCGTCCATGTTCACGATCGCGGGGCGGCCCGCCGCGAACGTGTCGAAGAGCTTGTTCGGCGAGTTGGTGGCGAGCACCGGCACGTCCTTGAACAGCGTGAGGCACACCGACGACGCCGCGGCAAGCCGCGCGACCGCCTGCTTCGACTGAGCCGCCCCGGGCAGCTCGACGTTCGCCGGCGCCGCCCGCGCGAGCTCCTCCCGCCGCTTGCCGTCGCCCATGAGGACGAAGCGCACGTCCGGCAGCTCGCGAGCGGCGCCCAGCACCGGCTCGAGGTCGTTGGCCTCGCCCATCGTGCCGAAGTACGCAACGGTGAAGCGCTTGGCGCGCCGCTCGCCGGGACTGAACAGGTCGAGGTCGGCGGCGTTGGGCACGAGCGCGACCGTCGCGGCCGGGGCGCCCGCCGCGACCACGCCGTCGCGGATGCCCGGCGAGAGCGCGATCACGCGCGAGCTGCGGCGGTACACGAAGCGCTCGAGCGCGCGCGCCAGCCGTCGCGCCGGGGGGCTGCGCAGCGCGCCCATCTGTATCGGCGCCTCGGGCCAGAGGTCGCGCACCTCGAACACGAGCGGGACCCGCCAGCGCATCGATGCGAGAAGGCCGGGCAATGCCATCGTGAGCGGGGGAGAGGTTGCGTAGATCACGTCCGGGCGCGGTCCGCGCAGGGCCTCCGCGGTGGCGGCGAGCGCGAACTGCGCAAATGCCAGCATGCGGCGCGGATAGGAGACGCCCGTCGCGCTCACGTAGTCGGAGTAGCCGCCGCGCACACCGGCCACCTCGATCCCCTCCACCGTCCGGTGTCCGCCGCCGGCGGTTACCATCCGCACGGCATGCCCGCGGGCCACGAAGCGGCGCGCGAACTCGTACGACCGTGTGCCCCCCACTCCGGCCCGGGTGATGAAGAACTGATGCAGGTAGAGGATCCGCATCGCGCGCTCCCGAAAGCTAGCCGGGTGCTCGACCTGGTCCTGGCCGCGGTGCTGCTCGCGCTGGCCGCGCCGCTCCTCGCCGTGGCCGCCCTGCTGATCAAGCTCGAGAGCCGCGGACCTGTGTTCTACCGCCAGCGGCGGGTCGGCCGGCACGGCCGGCCGTTCGAGCTCTGGAAGCTGCGGACGATGGTCCAGGGCGCGGAGTCGAGCGGCCACGGGATCTACGTGATCGAGGGCGACCCGCGAATCACGCGTGTCGGCCGCCTGCTGAGGCGGTACTCGCTCGACGAGCTACCGAACCTCGTGAACGTGCTGCGCGGCGAGATGGCGATCGTCGGCCCGCGGCCGACCGTGCAGGAGCAGGTCGACCGCTACACGGACCGCCAGCGCCGGCGGCTCGAGGTGAAGCCGGGCATCACCGGCTGGGCGCAGGTGAACGGGCGAACCTCGCTGCCGTGGCCTGAGCGCATCGAGCTCGACGTCTGGTACGTCGACCACCGCTCGCTGTGGCTCGACCTGCGCATCCTTGCGAAGACCGCACGGATGCTGGCAACCGGTCACGGCCTCTACAGCGACGATCTCAAGCAGGGTTGGTGAGCCGCGCCTAGCGGAGCGCGCGGAACGGCACCGCCTCAGAGGTCGCCCGATCGGTGTCCACGTCGGAGCTCGCGACGACGAAGTAGCGGTAACGGGCGTGGAAGGCGGGCGTGAAGAAGGTGGCGAAGCGCCCCGCACGCGCGCGCACCGCGCGCACGCCAACGCGCCGGTAGCTGCCGCGGATCTGCTGCTGGAGCACGAGGTACAGCACGCCCTTGCGCGGTGCCACCAGGCCGCTGACGGGTACGCGCTTGCCGGGCCGGCCGCTGGCCAGCGGCCGGTCGAGCGTCAAGACGGGCCGCACGTGCAGGAGCAGCCGTGCCGAGGACGCGCCGCCGAGCAGGGCGTTGCCCGCAAAGCGAACGCGCACGTAGGCGCGCCGGCGCGGCCGCAGCTCGGTGGCGAACACGCCGTTCGAGTCGGTCGTCACCCGCTTGGCCGTGCGCCAGCGCCCGCGGTCGTTCACCTGCACCTCCACGAGCTCGCCTGCGAGCGGGCTGCCGTCCGGCGCCGTGAGCGTGCCGCCGATCGGCGCGACCTCGCCGTAGTCGAGGCGTGCATCGACGAGCGACGCGCTCACCCGTGCGGTGGGCACAGTCGGGAACTCGGTGCCCGTCTCCACGAGCGTGCGCAGCTCGTCGAGCTGGTCGTAGAGCGCGTCGCCGGGGCAGGCCGTCCTGCCGGTGTCACGGTGGCCAATCACGCGCTGGAGCGACACCCGAGCGCGCGTCGGGTAGCGGCTGGCCGGCCCTCCGGAGCTCGTGACGGTGACCGATCCCGACAGCGGCTGGCCGTGCACGGTCAGCTTCCAGCGGATGTACTCGGCGAGCGAGTTGAGCGCCTCGGGCGTCTGCGGGAGCGACGTGTGGTCGCCGATGTTGGCGATCCCCGCGGTAACCGAGTTGAACCCCTGCGCATGGGCGCCGATCACGGCGTTGTCGATGCCGCCCGCGCGGCCCTCGTAGAGCACGCCGTACTTGTCGACGAGCATGTTGTAGCCGATGTCGTCCCAGCCGTTCGAGTTGCGGTGATAACGGCAGACGGCGAGCACGATCGCTGGCGCCTCCTCGGGCGTGTAGTCGTTCAGCGAGACCGTGTGGTGCACTGTCACCGCACTCACGCTTCCGTAGCTGGGCGACGTTCGCGGCGGACACGCCTCGGCGCCCCAGCCCGCGCGGGTTACGTACGGGAAGGGGGTGCGGACGCGGGCGCTTGCGCCGGCCCGGCGGCGGCGCTCGCCGACGTTCACGAAGTGGAGCCGCAATCCGCGTAGCCGCCGGTCGAGCCGGTACTGGAGCACACGCGCGCGCCCGACCCAGATCGGATCGGACCCGCCGGTGCCATGAGCCCCGAGGTCAGCCCAGCGACTCCAGCGTCCGCCGCGGCGCAGGACTCTCAGCTCGATGTCCGCGAAGGCGGTCCCGCGCCAGCGCAGACCCACGAGGTTGAACGGGCGCGGCGCGCGGACCGGTGAGGATACGAAGCCCGCGAACTCGGCGGCAGCCGCTGGGCGGGTTGCCGGCGCCGCGATCTCAAAGTCGATCGGCCCGCGCGCAGCGGCACCCGCGGGAGCGATCAGAACGAGGCCACAGACGAGCGCGGCTGCCAGGGCGAGCAGCTTCACGATCACCGGAACACGGTTGCATCGGGTCGGTTGCGGGTGTGCAAGCTGCCGTGCAGATCCGCCGTTTGCAGGCGGTCGTGCGCGACGGGCGCGCTCGCCGCCCAGCCGCCAGGACGCCACGAACGGAACGGAATCGCCTACGGAACCGGCTCAGGCCCGCGCGAGCGGTTCTCGTCGCGGAACGTGCGCACGGCGTCCCACGTGCGGTCGTCCACCTTGTCGCACAGCAGCAGCTGCCCGCGGCCGGGTGCGGGATCGCCGTTCCACGCGGTCGCCGCCAGCGCGTACGGCATCTTCGAGCGCGGCACCACGATCATCTGGTACTCGTCCTCGTCGAACAGCGCCTTCACGTCGGCGCGGGCTCCCTCGGGCAGGCTTGGCTTGAACCAGACGATCACACGCCCGTGCTCGAGCGCGTGCACGAGAGCCTCGTCGGGCGGCGCCTCGCTGTAGGCGCCGTCCTCGGCCGGGATCTCGTAGTGGCGACCGCCCGAGGGCGGGTTCGTGGCGTACTTGATCTTCTCCTCGAGCGACGTCGTGTGGTACCCCTGCGGGGGCGGCTTCGGCACGTTCACGGTGCGCAGCTCGCAGCCGGCGGCCTGTGCGGCCGGTCGCAGTTCGAGCTGCTGCTGCTCGGGCACGCTGCCGCCGTCGGGAAGCACATCCGAGGACGCCTGCGAACCGCCGCCGCCGTCATCGCCGCCGACGGCGACCAGCAGGATCAGGACCGCCACGACGGCTACCGCGAGCACCCCGGCGAGCCCTAAGCCGACCATGCGCTTTCGCTGCGCGGCGGCCTTGGCGGCAGCCTCGCGCTCTTGGCGCTCGCGGCGAAGCGCCTCCTTCTGGTCCCTGCGGTGAGACATCCGCGGCGGAAGCGTAGTGCAGGCTAGGGCCGCGTCCTCATGACGTCGAGCGCAAGCAGGTTGTAGCTCGGCCGCTGGACGGGAGCCATCGTCACCCGCGCGGCGCGGATGCGCTCGCCGCGGAACAGGCGCGGGCGGAAGACCCGCCGTGAGCGCAGCTGCACGCCGCGGCCGGTTGTTCGTGTGCCCGCGCGGCCGCGCTTGGACACGCCGACCTGCACGCGCGCCCAGCGGCCCACGAGGGGACCGCGAGCGGCGAGCACGACGTTGCGCGCCCGCGGGACGACCGTGATGAGCGTGGCCGGGTCGATCGCCGCCCGCTGGATCGAGACCCGCACACATTGCCGCCTCGCGGTCCCGCCCGCCGAGTTGCGCAGGTACGCGCACAGGTCCCTCGCGCCGACCGCGAACGGCCCGTTCCAGCGGTACAGGCCATCGGGTGTGAGCGGTCGGATCAGCTGAAAGTCGAAATCCGTCAGCCCGGTGAGCTCCAGATACAGCTCGTTCGCGCCGGCGGCCGCCGCGGCCGCCGGATCCACGCCGAAGTCGATGGCGAGCGTCGTGGTACTGGAAGCCCTGAGCCCGATGTTCGCGTCCACGATCTGGGCCCGCGCTCCGGGTGCGAGGGCCAGCAGCGCGACGACCGACAGCGAGAGACCGACGCGCCTCACGGGTGCGACGAGGCGCGTCGTGAGGCGGCCGTCGCGCTCCGCCTTCGCCCACCGGCGCGCTTCGGACGGAAGCAGTCCTCGACGAACGCGACGATCTCGTTCGTCAGGCGCTCCGGCGTCAGCTGCAGCTCGAGGATCGACGACGCCTCCACGAGCCGGGCGTTCGGAAGCTCGCGCACGAGCATGTCGGAATCCGAGAACGGGTGGATCGGGTCGCGATAGTGGCCGATCACGAGCGTCGGCTGATCCATCCGCCGGCGCTCCTCGGCAGGCGGCGCCACGCGGCCGAAGAAAAGGCCCTGCAGCACCGAGGCGGAGGGCTTCGGGTCCTGGCTCACGCAGTCGAGCAGGATGTCGCCGAGGTGGGACGCGCCGCGCGGGACGATCCGGGCGGCACGCGCGATCAGTCGCGCCGCCGGGGCGCCGAAGGTCAGGCCCACGAGCAGCGGCGTGAAGGCGAGCGCGCAGCCGAGCAGCGCGTTGTCGAGCACCGGCATCTCGATCAGGAGCCCGCGCACCCGGTCAGGCGCCGCGGCAGCCGCCTCCAGCGACGTGTTCGCCCCGAGCGAGGCCCCTCCGATCACGGCTCGATCCACGCCCGCGTGGTCGAGCAGCGCGATCGTCTGGCGCGCGAAGATCGTCATGCCGTAGTTCTGCATTTCGGACGGCCGGTCCGAGTCGCCGTGACCGAGCAGGTCGAGGCAGAGCACGCGGTGCCCGCGGGCCGCCAGTTCCTCCGCCAGCGGGCGGTGCATCTTCCGCGAGAAGAGCAGGCCCGGCAGCAGGACGACCACGCGCTCGCCGGAGCCGTACTCGTCGTAGACGAGTCGGTGGCCGTCGTACTCGAAGTGCCTCTGGATAGCGCTCATGCCAACGCCGAAGATACCCGCCGGGCAGGCTGCTACCGCCCGACGGGGCGGCGTAGCATCCCATACGAGCCACCCAGGGAGGGGTCGAATGGGCGCAATACATGCAGGCGTGCGTTGCCGCGCGGCGCCGCCTCGGCCGCGGTTCGATCGGGAGCTGGCGCTACTGATGGAGGGAGGCTTTGGATGAGTCTCTACGGGGAAGGCTGCGCAAGGAGGAGAGGCAGGCCGTGAAGGACGTGCTGGAGGACGTACTCGCCTGGACGGCGAACGGGGATCGGGTGGCAGTCGCGACGGTTGTCGCGGTCAAGCGCTCGGCGCCGCGCCCACCCGGGGCCAAGATGGCCGTGAACGAGCACGGGCACGTCTCGGGCGCGGTCTCGGGCGGGTGCGTCGAGGGCGCCGTGGTCGAGGCGGCCGCCGAGGTCCTGCTCGACGGCCGGCCCAAGCTCCTGCATTTCGGGATCGCCGACAGCGAAGCGTGGGACGTCGGCCTTCCCTGCGGCGGCGAGATCGACGTCTTCGTCGAGGAGTACGTCGATTGAGCGCTCATGGGGAGTTCGCGCGCATCGCCGGCGAGGACGGTCGCGCCGCGCTCGTGACCGTGATTGCGGGCGGCGAGGCGGGCGCGAAGCTCCTGATCGGAGCGGACGGCTCCACCGAGGGAGGTCTCGGCGACCTCGAGCTCGATCGCGTGGCCGTCGAGGCGGCCGAGGATCTGCTCTGGGAGGAGCGCTCGCAGACGGTGAGCCACGGCGAGGTGTCGCTCTTCGTCGACGTGACCGCGCCGGCGCCACGGCTCGTGGTCTTCGGCGCGGTGGACTATGCCGCGGCGCTCTGCCGGCTGGCGCGAGCGGCCGGCTGGCGCCCGTTCGTCTGCGATCCCCGCTCGCAGTTCGCCACGCGCGAGCGTTTCCCCGACGCCGAGGACGTGATCGCGGCGTGGCCGGACGAGGCGTTCGGGCGCGTCGGCGGCATCGACCGCGCCACGTTCGTCGCGGTGCTGACGCACGATCCCAAGCTCGACGACGCAGCCCTCGCGCTCGCGCTCCGCTCCGAGGCGCCGTACGTGGGAGCCATGGGTAGTCGCCGAGCTCAGGCGCAGCGGCGCGAGCGGCTGCTCGCCGCCGGCGTCGAGGAGGCGCTGATCGACCGGATCGCGGCGCCCATCGGCCTCGATCTGGGCGCGCTGACGCCCGAGGAGACCGCACTCTCGATCATGGCGGAGGTCGTGGCCGTGCGGCACGGCCGCGAGGGCGGCCGTCTTTCCACCGCCGCTGGACGCATTCACGAGGTGGAGGCGTGATCGCTGGCATGGTGCTCGCCGCCGGCGCCGGCACGCGCTTCGGCGGCGGCAAGCAGCTCGCGGTGCTTGAGGGCCGCCCGTTGCTCGAGCACGCCGTGCAGGCGATGGTCGCCTCGCCCGTGGGGCGCGTGCTCGTCGTGCTCGGCGCGGACGCCGGCGAGGTGGTCGGGCGCGTGGACATGCACGGTGCGGAGCCGCACGTGGCGGAGCGCTGGCAGGAGGGCCAGTCGGCCTCGCTCGCCAGCGGCCTCGCCGAGCTCGAGGACTGCGAGGCCGTGGTCGTCACGCTCGGCGACCAGCCGCGCATCTCGCCCGACGCAATCCGGCGCGTGATTGGCGCGCGTGGCCGTGGCGCGGCCGCGGTGCGCGCGACCTACGGCGGCAAGCCAGGACATCCGGTGCTGCTCGAGCGCGATCTGTTCGCGCGCCTGCGCGACGTGTCGGGCGATCACGGCGCCCGCAACCTGCTCATGAGCGTCCAGACGCGCGAGGTGCCATGCGACGACCTCGGCGGCGGCGAGGATGTGGACACGCCGGCGGAGCTCGACGCGCTGAGGGCCGGCGGACCGGTCACGCCGGCGGCGAACGGGCTCAGGCTCTGAGCGGAACGGCGCCGGCGACCCAGTCGCCAAGCTCGGCGAGAAAGCGCGGGTCGATCGTGTGTGGCATCGGCGACTCGCGGTAGTTGACCTCCGCGCCGGCCTCGACGAGGCGATCCCTCGCGCTGCGGCCAAAGTCCACGGTGATCACGGGGTCCTGCGTCCCGTGGCCGACCGCCACGGGCAGTCCGGCGGCGTTCGCCTCTTCCAGCTCCCAGCCTTCCACGGCCGGGATGAACCCGCTGAGCGCGATGATCCCCGCCGGCCGCGGCCGTCCGGAGCCGAGGCCGAGCGCGTACGACATCACCGCGCCCTGCGAGAAGCCGCCCAGGATTGCGCGCCCGGGCGCGATCCCGTGCTCGGCCAGCAGCGAGTCGAGCCAGTCGGTCGCGAGCGCGTAGGTGGCGCCGAACGTGGCGGCGTCCGGGTATCCGACCCGGCGCACGACGTACCAGTGCGCCCCTCCGGGCGGCAGAGCAAGCGGCCCGCGGCCGGTCAGCCCGAGGAGCCGCCGCTCGGGATCGAGCATGTCGAGCAACGGGAAGAGGTCGTGTTCGTCCGCTGCGCGTCCATGGAAGAGCACGAGCGCGCCATCGGTCTCGCCCGCGGCCGGCCGGACGCGATGTACGAGGGAGCCAGCTGGGGTCGGGTCTTGCATTCGAGCACCGTAGCCGGAGGGAGCCGTGATAGGCTGGTTGCGTGAGCAACTATCGTAGCGCGAGCGGGCTGCTGGACGCGGACGAGCTCGGCGCATGGCGCGGCATGCTGCGCGTCCACTCGTCGCTCACGAAGGAGCTCGACGCCGAGCTGACCGCCGAGCACGGGCTGCCGCTCAGCTCCTACGAGGTGCTCCTCTACCTCGCCGACGCGCCGGACGGGCGGATGCGGATGTCCGAGCTCGCCGACTCGGTGCTGCTCTCCCGGAGCGGCCTGACCAGGCTCGTCGACAGGCTGGAGCGCGACGGCCTCCTGAAGCGTTCGCAGTGCAGGGAGGACGCCCGCGGGCTTTTCGCCGAGATCACGCCTCGTGGCCGTGAGCTCTTCGACGCCGCCCGGCGCACTCATCTGAGCGGCGTGCGCGAGCGCTTCCTGCGGCACCTGAGCCGTGACGAGCTGCGCGCCCTCACCTCTCTCTGGGAGAAGGTCCCGCTCGGCTAGGACATGGGCGCCGCGAGCGCGTGCCGCGAGCGCCGCCGCACCTCGCGGATCGCGCGCGCGAGCCGCCTCACGCCCTCGTCGAGCTCCGGCGGCTCGAGCAGCGAGAACGAGAGCCGCATCGACGTCTGCATGCGGCGCTCGACGGTCACCGCGCCGCCCGGGGTGAAGTTCACGCCGTGGCGCGCGGCCTCGGCGTAGAGCGCGCGCTCGTCGACGGGTCGAGCGAGCGTGACCCAGAGATGGTGGCCGCCGCGCGGGACGTCGGCGTGGTACTCCCCGGGCAGGTGGCGGTCGAGCGCAGCGAGCAGCGCGTCGCGCCGCTCGCGGTAGTACGGGAGCGTGCGCTCGAGATGGCGGTCGTACGAGCCCTCGGCGAGCCAGCGCGCCACGATGTGCTGGATCAGCGTCGGCGAGTGGAAGTCGTTCTCGAGCTTCAGCATCGCGATGCGGTCGCGCACCGGGCCGCGCGCCGCCACCCAGCCGGCGCGCAGGCCGCCGCCGACGACCTTCGACAGCGAGTTCACGTAGATCACATGGGCGGGCGCGAGAGCGCGAAGCGATCGGCGAGGGGCGCCCTCGAAGCAGGCGTCGGCGTACGTGCGGTCCTCCAGGATGAAGAAGTTGCGCTCCACCGCGAGCTGCGCGAGGCGCTCCCGGCGCTTCTCCGAGAGACTGCGCCCCGTCGGGTTCTGGCAGGCCGTCTGGAGCGCAAGCAGCTTGACCTCGTGGCGGGCGAGCAGGCGCTCGAAGGCGTCCACGTCGAGGCCGTCCTCGTCCACGGGGACGCCGATCGTGCGCGCGCCCGTGTGGCGCAGTGATTCAAGCATTCCGACGAACGTGGGCGACTCGATCACCGCGACGTCGCCGTCCTCGAGCGTCGCCCGAGCGGCGAGGCTGATGCCCTGCTTCGCTCCGGAGGTCACCACGATCTCGCCGGCGTCCTCGGCGAAGCCGAAGCGCCGTCCGCGTGCGGCGAGCTGCTCGCGCAGCTCCTCGAGCCCCTCGGCCGGCAGGTACGAGAGCGCCTCGCCTCCCTCCTGCGCGAATATCTCGGCTGTGATCCGGGCGAGTTCCTCGGTCGGGTAGAGACGGGGCGACGGCCATCCGACCGCCAGCGACACGACCTCCGGGCGCCGGGCGCTGTCGAACGCCTCGACGAGCACCTGCTCGGGGTAGGTCACGTCGTACTCCGGCAGCGCGTAGGCCTGCCAATCGTCGCCGTGCTCCTCGCTCCCCGCCGGCGCGAGCGTTCGCACGAACGTGCCACGGCCGACGCTCGCGGTCACGTACCCGCGCTCGGCGAGCTTGCGGTACACGCGCGCGGCCGTGAGGTGGTTCACGCCGGCCTGCGCCGCGAGCTCGCGCGTGGGCGGCAGCTTCTCGCCGGGCTCGAGCAGCCCACCATCGATCGCGTCGATGAAGCGCTCGGCGAGCTGCTGCGTGAGGGAGACATCCGCGTCCCGGGATAGGTCTGACAAGTTGATTTTGTATGACATTGCAGGACGCTCCTTACGTCGTACAGTAGACGTACAAAGCCGACCTCGCAACATGTGTACGACACCGGAGGCCTCCCCGATGCAGAACATCACCGTCCGCCGCTCCGTTCCTGGCGACACCGCCGAGCTGGCTCGCCTGGCCGCCCTCGACAGCGCGAAGCCGCCACGAGGTCCTGCCCTCGTTGCCGAGGCGGGTTCGCGGATGCTCGCCGCGATCCCGCTCGGAGCGGGCCGGCCGGTCGCCGACCCGTTCGAGCCGACGGCCGAGATCGTGGCTCTGCTCGAGCTGCGCAGGTCGCAGCTCGACGGTCGCGGTGGCACGGCTCGGCGTGGCGCCGGCGCGCGCTTTCGCTCGCTCCTCCGCGAGCGCGGCGCCCACGCGCACGTCGCCTAGGTCCAACCACGAGGGCTCCCCTCCCCCTCGGGCTCACGGGCGCCGGCGGACCGCCGGCGCCCGTGGCTGCCGCCGCCGGCCGCCGTAGCACGAGGCCAGAGATCGCCGAGCGCGCCGGGCGTCGTATCGAAGTCGTCGGCCGGAGCTGGAGGTCACGCCCGCAGCCGGTAGCCCCGCATGAACAGCTGGAGGTTGACGGTGAGCAGCGTCAGCGTGGCGAGCGTCAGCAGTCCGAGCGAGAGCGGCACGCTCTCGTCGGAGATCCCGAGGAAGCCGTAGCGGACGAGGCCGATCATGTAGTAGACGGGATCGAGGTGGGTGAGCGTCTCGAACGGCTCAGGCAGGAGCGACGCTGAGTAGAAGACGCCGCCCAGGAAGATGAGCGGCTGCAATATGAAGGTCTGATAGAAGGACACGTCGTCGAACTGCTCGGCGCGCACGCCCACGAGCACGCCGAGCTGCGCGAAGAAGAACCCGACGAGGAAGAGCGCGGGCAGGAGCACCTCCGGATGGTCGATCGGGATCCCGATCAGGATGGATGCGACGACGAACGTGAGCGTCGCGACGAGCGCGCCGCGTACGAAGCCTCCGACGGAGAAGGCGAGCAGCAACTCGAGCGGCGACGCCGGCGAGGACAGCTGGTCGTCGATCGCTCTCTGGAACTTCTGCTGGAGGATCGAGGAGGAATTGTTCGCGAACGCGTTGGTGGCGAGCGCCATCATGATCAGGCCGGGCACGATGAACACGACGTAGTCCACCCCGTGGAGCTCGTCGATGCGCGACCCGAGCGCGGCGCCGAACACCGAGATGTAGAGGAACGTCTCGAGCAGTGGCGCGCCGAGCGTCTGGCGCTTGATCTTCATGAAGCGGTTCACCTCGCGCCGCATCAGCGCGAGGAAGCGGATCTGCGCCGCGGTCACGGTGCGTCGGCTCCCACGTGCGCACGCGAGAGCTCCGCGCGCCCGACCAGTGTGAGATAGGCGTCCTCCAGGCTGTCCGCGCCGTACTGGCGCGCCAGGTCACCGCTCGTCCCGGATGCGACGACGAGGCCCTCGTGGATGAAGGCGATCTGGCGGCACAGCTGCTCGGCCTCCTCGAGGTAGTGCGTCGTCAGCAGGATCGTGGTTCCCTCCGCGTTGATCCGCTGCACGTAGTGCCAGAGCTCGAGCCGGAGCTCCACGTCCACGCCCGCGGTCGGCTCGTCCAGGATGAGGAGGCGCGGCCGGTGCATGAGCGCGCGGGCGAGGATCAGCCGGCGCTTCATGCCGCCGGAGAGGGTGCGGGTGCGGTCATGGCGCTTGCCGGTGAGCGAGAACGCCTCGAGCAGCTCCTTCGCGCGCTCGCGGCGCTCATGCTTCGGCATGCCGAAGTAGCCGCCGTGGTAGTCGAGCGTCTCCTCGAGCGTCAGGAACCAATCGAGGTTCAGGTCCTGCGGCGCGAGGCCCACCGCCGTGCGAGCCTCCTGGTAACGGTTGATCGCGTCGTGCCCGAACACGCGGATCTCGCCGGATGTCGGCTGGGCGAGTCCGGTGGTGCAGTGGATGAGCGTCGACTTGCCGGCGCCGTTCGGGCCGAGCAGCCCGAAGAACTCGCCTGCCTCGATTTCGAGGGAGACACCCTTCAGTGCCTCGGTGCCCGTGGGGTAGCGCTTGACCAGGTCGGTGATCTCGAGGGCATGCACGGTCGCGGGATTGTGCACGACGGCGGCGTCCGCGCCCGATGCGCCGTCGTCGTATTCATGCCGACATGGTCGATCGCGCGCCGAGGGGGCGCGAGTGCGGCTGCATATGAACCGCCCGTGGTCCCTGAAGCGAAACTGGAGCAGACTGAAGCGGGACTTGTCCCGGCAAGTCAAGGCTGGTTCGTCATGAACGCGCGCGACGCGCGCTGGATGGCGAACCCGGGACGCGGGCACACCCGGCCGCTCACGGGCGTCGACGAATCCGCGGCGGAGACGTTCTTCCCGATGCTCGGCGTCGCCATCCGCGTGATGGACCCGGGCGAGCCGAGCGACACCTACCACTGGGAGACCGAGCAGGAGGACTTCCTCGTGCTCTCCGGCGAGGCCGTGGTGATCGTCGAGGGCGAGGAGCGCAGGCCGGAGCAATGGGACTTCGTGCACGTGCCCGCCCGGGACGCGCCACGCTTTCGCCGGGGCTGGTAAAGGCCCCTGCGTCTTGCTCTGCGCGACTCGCGAGAGTTCCAGAAGGACGGCCCGTGGGGCTTCTACTGCGCCGACGAGACCGCCGCTCGCTACAACGCGGGCTCGCCTGAGGAGACGCAGGACCACGGACTCGCTACGCGCGCCCCGCCCCGTCGCGCCCGACGAGGTACGCCGACGGGCTGCTGCCCTAGCCGGCGCCATCCTCCTCGCCGATCCTCGGACCGATCACCGTCACTTCCGGGATCGGCTGCAACGCCCATTCCGGCGGATCGACCCCCTCCCGGCGCGCCTCGCGCCGCGCGAACTCTCGCTCGAACCCGCCCGGGGTGACTATCAGCACGTACCTTGCCGCGGCGTCGCTTCGGTTCGCGACGGTGTGCGGTGTGCCCCCCGGCGCGAACACGAGCTCTCCCGGGCCGGCCGTCAGGAGCTCCTCGCCGACCCGGAACGTCAGCTCTCCCTCGAGCACGTAGAAGGCCTCGTCGAAGTCGTGCAGGTGGAAGGGCGGTCCCGGCGAACGCGCGGGGCTGTAGTTCTCGGCCATGCCGAGGCGACCCCCGCTCTGCTCACTGCGGACGAGGATCTTCGACCGTGGCGTCTCGGATGACATCTGCATCTCCTTCAGCTCCTGCGCCCATACGACCGGACGGCCAGCGGGGCGAAGATGGCAACTACGACTACGAGCCAGGCGACCGACAGCACGATCGGGTGCTCGGTCGGCACGCCCGGCGTGCCCGGCTCCACGTCGAGCGTGAGCACGCGCACCGCATCGATGAAGTTCGTGATCGGGTTGACCTTCGCGAATGCCTCGAGGCCCGATCCGAAGCTGTCGACGGGCACGAACGCCGAGCTGGCGAACGTGAGCGGGAACAGCCACATCAGCGTCGCCGCCGGGGCCGCTTCGGCGCTTCCGATCATCGTCCCGATCCAGGCGGCGACCCAGGAGAACGCGAAGCCAAAGCCGATCGCGAGGGCGAAGGCCACCGCCATCGACGAGGCACCCGCGTCCGGCCGGTAGCCGAGTGCCACTCCCACTCCCGCGATGAGGAGGATCGCAACGGCGCTCTTCGCGGTGTCGGCGAGCGTCCGGCCGGCCAGCACGGCGGCCTGGCTCATCGGCAGCGAGCGGAAGCGGTCGACGAGCCCGCGAGAGAGGTCCTCCGTCATGCCGGTCGCCGTGGCCGCCATGCCGAACGCCGCGGTGATGAAGATCGCCGCGGGCACGAGCAGGTCGACATAGCTCGGGCCGGTCGGAGGAATCGCCTCGCCGACAACTCCACCGAAGACGTACTTGAACAGCAGCAGGAACACGATCGGCTGCAGCACGGCCGGCACGATCAGCGGCGGCTTTCGCAGCAGGACGCGCAGGTTGCGCTGGGCCACGATCAGCGCGTCACGGGCGCCGCGCCGCAGCGACGTACCGAATCGAAGGTCGGCGGACCTGGCTGTGAGAGCTTGGCTGGTCATCGGTCCTCCTTCCGGACGGCCGGGGTTGGCTTGCCCATCAGGGCGAAGAAGACGTCATCGAGGGTCGGGGTCTTGAGGCCGAAGTCCGCAACGGTGACACCGGCCTCGTCCAATCTCCTCATCGCCTCGGCCACGAGCGTCGTGTCGTCGCCGATGGCCAGCACGAGCTCGCCCTGCGAGTCGCCGTTTCGCTCCTCGAGCGGTCGCTCGCCGAGGCCGCGCAGCGCCTGCGCGGCGAGGGAGCGGTCAGCCGGCGTGGCGGGGTGCAGCTCGAGTACCTGGCCGCCCACGTGGCGCTTCAGCTCCGTCGGCGTTCCCGAGGCGACCTCGCGGCCCCTGTCGATCACCACGATGTGGTCGCAGAGCCGGTCGGCCTCCTCGAGGTACTGAGTCGTGAGCAGCACGGTCGTGCCGTCCTCGACGAGCTCGCGGATCACGCCCCAGAGGGCGCGGCGGCTCGATGGATCGAGTCCGGTGGTGGGCTCGTCGAGGAAGACGACGCGGGGATGCGCCACGACGCTCGCCGCGAGGTCGAGCCGCCTGGCCATGCCGCCCGAGTAGCCGCTCGCGCGCCGGTCGGCCGCCTCTACGAGCTCGAAGCGTTCGAGAAGCTCGCGCGCTCGCGAGCGCGCGTCGCCGGCGGACAGCTGGCTCAACCGACCGATGAACTCGAGATTCTCGCAGCCGGTCAGGTCACCGTCGACGGCGGCGAACTGCCCGGTCAGCCCGATCGCCGCTCGAACCGCTCCGGGCTCGGAGACGACGTCGTGTCCCGCCACACGCGTGCTGCCGATATCGGGGCGAAGCAGCGTCGCGAGGATGCGCACGAGCGTCGTCTTCCCGGCACCGTTCGGGCCCAGCAGGCCGACGATCGAGCCTCCGCGCACCACCAGGTCCATGCCGTCGAGCGCGCGCGTGGCTCCGAACGACTTCGCCACGCCGGCCACCTCGATGGCCGCGCTGGATGCTGTTGTCGGATGTGCCATGTCCTTGATTTGCCCGTCTCGAGGAAATAGTAAACTCAGTAGAAGTTTCTATCCAGTATAACTACGTCATGAAGCAGCCGGGACTACGGGAGCGCAAGAAGCAGGAGACGCGCGATCAGATCGCCGAGACGGCCCGGCGGCTCTTCATGGAGCGCGGTTTCGACGCGGTCACGGTTGCCGACGTCGCGAGCGAGGCGGAGGTTTCGCGGAAGACCGTCTTCAACTACTTCCCGACGAAGGAGGACCTCTTCTACTACCGGATGGAGGCGTTCGAGGCGCGTTTGCTCGAAGCGATCCGCAGCCGTGCGCCGGGCGAGTCGATCGTCGCACCGTTCGCCCGCTTCCTCACGGACGCGCGCGGAATGCTCAGGGCGGACGAGCCGGCCGCCGCCGACCAGCTCGCGGCGACGGCCCGCATGATCGTCGAGAGCCCGGCTCTTCTCGCACGAGAGCAGCAGATATACGCCGGCTACGCCGCCGCACTCGCGGAGCTGATCGCCGAGGAGACGGACGCAGGCCCGGATGACGTGGTGCCGCGGGTCGCGGCCGACGCGATGATCGGGCTGCACAAGGCGCTCGTCGACTACGTCCGCGGGCGGCTGCTGGCCGGCGAGCGCGACCGCGCGCGGATCGTCCGCGGCCTTCGCCGCCAGGCGCGGGAGGCGGCTGGGATGCTGGAGAACGGGCTCGGCCGGCTCGGGACCTAGCGCGGCCCGAGCGTCCGCGGCCCGTCAGCGGTTGCGTCCGTAGAGATCGTGCGCCTTGACCCACTCCTCGGCGACGATCGCCGAGCCGAGCGAGAGTTCGCCGCAGAGCACGGTCGCGGCCACGATCTCGGCGAGCTTGCGAACGTTGCCGCGTCCCCAGCACCCGAGCAGCTCGAGGCACTCGCGCTGGCTCGCCAGCGCGGTGCCGCCGCCGTAGGTGGCGACGATCAGCGACGGGATCGTGACCGAGTAGTAGTAGTCGCCGTTCTCGCGCAGCTCCGCGAACACGAACGCCGCCGAGGACTCCGCGACGTTCGCCACGTCCTGGCCGGTCGCGATGAAGAGCGCGGTGATCCCGTTGGCGGAGTGGGCGCCGTTGTTGTTCACGCCCGACATGAAGCCGCCGAGGTTTGATACCTGGCGCGCCTGGAAGAGCTGCTCGCTCGTCGAGCGCATCACCCGCTCGAACAGCTCAGCCGGGATCGTCGCCTCGGCAACCACGCGCTTGCCTCGCGTGCGCAGCATGTTGACCTGCGAGCTCTTCTTGTCGGTCGCGAAGTTCGACTCGAGGAAGAAGCGCTCGATGGCGGGATAGTTGGCGTGGATCCACGCGCACGCGTTCGCGGTCGCCTTACCGGTCAGGTTCTGTCCGGCGGCGTCCCCGGTCGTGAAGTTGAAGCGAGTGAACAGGATCCGGCTGGCCGAGTACTGCTCGATGTCCTGCAGCTTGCCGACGCTCGTCGTCTCCTCGGCCGCGCGCTTGATCTCCTCGAAGTGATCCTCGAGCCAGGCGCCGAAGTCGCGGGCCTCGCGGGCGCTCGAAAACAGGAAGGCGGGCGCGCGCTGCATGCGATCGTCGAGCACCGTAGTCGTTACTCCACCCGCCTCCCGAAGCAGGCGCATGCCGCGGTTGTAGCTCGCCACGAGCGTGCCCTCGGCGGTCGCCAGCGGCACGTAGAACTCGCCCTGGGCATGCTCACCGCGGACGAGCAGCGGACCGGCGATCCCGATTGGCACCTGCGCCACGCCGACGAAGTTCTCGACGTTGCCCGGAAGGATCGCCGGGTCGAAGGAGTACGCCGCCACGTGTTCGAGCTCCACGCCGGTGCGATTCGCGAGAAAGCGCCGGCGCTCCTCCGCCGCCTCGCGCGTGTAGTCGTTGTCGCGACTGCGCGGGATGCGACCGTCGGCGGTGCGCTCCTGCATCCCTCGGTGCCTACCCGGCCGCGAACGGGCCATAACCGCGCGCGACGCTAGTTCTCGGGCCGGTAGGAGAGGTAGATCACTCCGTTGTCGTACGAGTCCGTGCCCGCGAGGGTCAGCTTGCCCGGCTCGGCGCCATCCGTGAACAGTCGAGGTCCAGACCCGCGCGTGACCGGATACACGAACATGTGAAGCCCGTCGATCAGGCCGTCCGCGAGCATCCCGTGGACCAGGGTGACGCTGCCGCTCACGTACAGATCGCCGTCGAGCTCGTCCTTCAGCCGGCGGATGGCGTCCGGGTCGTACGGTCCGATGACCTGCGAGTTCCTCCAGGTCGGCTCCTTGAGCGTCCCGGACACGACGTATTTCGTGGTGTCGTTGAAGAACGGCGCGCCTGGATCCTCCTCCACGCTGCGGCTCGACCAGGCCGGCTCGAACATCTCGTAGGTGTTGCGCCCGAGCAGGATCCCGCGCGAGCGCTCGGTGAGCGCGCCGATCGTCTCGCCCATCTTCGGATCGAAGCCGTACTCGAAGGTCCACGTCGGCGCGTCGATCACGCCGTCGAGGCTCATGAACTCGTGGACGTGTATCTCTCCCATTTCATGGCTCCCGGTGTCGAGGTCGCGGATTTAGACCTCGCGGCCAACGCGAAGTCATCGATCGCGCGCGGCGACGCTACCAGCCCCGCCGCTGGGCTGAGGCGGACAAGGCTGGTCCCCTAGTAGCTCGAGTTCGGTGGATCTGGCGGAGGTTCGGCGGTCACGAGCGCCAGCAGGCTGTCGTGCTCCTCGCGGCACGCCGGGCAGCCGTCTAGGTGGTTTCGCAGCCCCGGGACGTGCTCATCGGCGTCGGCTCCCTGGACCTCGAGCTCGACGTACTGGTCGAGCAGCTCGAAGCACTCGTCGCAGCTGACCTCGTCGCCCGTCGGCCCGAGCAGCCGTTCGAGCTCTGGATTCGGTGTGGGTTCGTGCTTGGTCATCGCTTCTCCGATCTCAGCTGTCCTCGCCAAGCGCAAGGCCGGCCGCCGCCAGCTCGCTACGCAGCCTGCGGCGGGCATCGTGGAGTGTCTTGTAGAGGGCATTTCGATTCGTGTCGAGCCGCTCCGCGAGCACATCGATCGGGATCTCGTTCAGGGCCAGCGCGACGAACACCCGCCGCTGGTGCGGAGTGAGCACGTTCTCGACGGCGTCCCGGAGTGCTCGGATCGTCTCGCCCTGCTCGACCTGCTCGTGCGTGGACGACCGCGGGTCGGCGGCGATCGGCCAGCTGTCGGGGTCGAGCACCACCTCGCGGTGCTGCCACGCGCGCCGCCGCAGCCTGACCCCGGCCTCGAGCAGCGCGAACTTGTACGCCCAGGTGGTGAAGCGGCTCGCGCCGCGGTAGTCGTCGAGCTTTGCGAGCACCGCCATCAGGGCGTCGTCAGCCGCCTGGGTGGCGACGTCGTCGAGCTCCTCTCCGCGCACGTGCGCCAGTGCCGCGCGCCGGCGGCCCAGCTCGAAGCGGGCGGCGCGGAGGAGCAGCTCGTGGAGGGCGCCGATCGCCTGCTCGCGGCGAGCGCCGTCGCCGCGCAGCGCCGCAAGCCAGGCGCGCGACTGCGCGTCGGGCGCAACCACGCGGGGATCGGGGGAGTGCTCCACGCCTGGGCGAGCATAGGTCAGGACGCTCATCCGATAGCGGTGGACGCGAGCCTTTCGGTGCGCCGCGCGATCGCCGCGAGCAGCTCGCGATAGGAGCGGGAGAACGCCTCGACGCCCTCGCGCTCCAGTTCCACCGTTATCGCGTCGAGGTCAAGGGCCGCCAGCTCGCCTTGGGTGATGCCTGAGGGCACTGCCGGTCCCGCCTCGCCGTGATCCGCGAACGCCTCGAGGATCGGCTCGGGCACGGTCAGGATCGAGCCCGGCAGGGCCAGCCGCTCGAGGTACATCACGTCGCGGTAGGACGAATCCTTCGGCGCCGTGCTCGCCCACAGCGGCCGCTGCGGCGCGCCGCCGAGCTCGGCCAGCCGCCGCCAGCGGGGACCCTCGAACGCCTGGAGGTAGCGCTGATAGGCGGTCTCGGCATTCGCGATGCCGACAGTTCCGCGCAGGGGTGAGCCGGCGGGCAGCCGGGCATCGGCCTTTGCGTCGACGCGCGAGACGAAGAAGGAGGCGACCGAGCGGAGCTGCGTCAGTGGACGTCCGGAGTCCACGCGCCGTTCGAGACCGCGAAGGTAGGCCTCGATCACCTCCGCATGGCGGGAGACCGCGAACAGCAGCGTCACGTTCACGTTCACGCCGCCGGCCGTGAGCTCCTCAATCGCGGCGATTCCGGCCTCGGTTGCCGGCACCTTGATCATCACGTTCGGGGCGTCGAGGCTGTGCCACAGCCGGGTCGCCTGCTCGACGGTCGCGGCCGTATCGGAAGCGAGATCGGGCGTGACCTCGAGTGACACGAAGCCGTCATTCCCGTCGCTCCGGTCGTAGACGTCGCGCAGCGTCAGCGCGGCTCGGCGCACGTCCTCGAGCGCCAGCTCGAGGAACTGCTCGCCCGCGTCGCGCACACCGGCCTCGAGAAGCGTCGCCAGCTGCTCGTCGTATCGATCCGATCCGGCGATCGCCTTGGCGAAGATAGTGGGGTTCGAGGTCGCGCCGGTGACCGCTCGCTCGCGCTGCAGTCGCTCGAAACGGCCGCTCTCGAGCAGGTCGCGCGAGAGCGTGTCGAGCCATATCGAGACGCCGCGCGCCCGCAGTCGCTCGAGCCCGCTGTTCAGAGGGGTCTGGGGTTCAGGTGCGTGGTCCATTACCGGTATTGGCGACGGGACGACGGCCGGTCTTACCTCGCCGGGGGCAGGCCGGGCCCTGACTGGCCAGCTGACGCGCTTCCGGGCCCAGCGTGGTCATGCGCGCCGTCGCATCCGTGCTGGCCGCACCTGGCGAGGGCGGAGGCCCCGTGCCACCACAGAGCGAAGACTCTGGGTGGCCCCGTTTCGAGGCCTCAGGCGCTCCCGTAGCGTCGCTCCCAGATCCGAACGTGGACGGGACGACAAAGGAGCGATCATGAGAACGCGCTTGCCATTTCTCTCGGCGATTGCCGGCTGCATTGTCTTGGTAGCCGCTGCGCCGGCAGCCGCGAGGCCTCCCGAGCGGTTCAGCTTCACGGGGTCCGGCACAGAGATCCTCGCTATCTGCGATGGCTTCGAGCTCGTCTTGGACACGACGGACACCGTTCACGCGATCGCCTTCTTCGACAAGAGCGGCGAGCTGGTGAAGTTCATCCGTCGCGGCCGCGTAGAGGAGACACTCACGAACTCGGTGACCGGGAAGCTGGTCGTCAACCGCGGCGTGTTCCAAGATTTCTTCCGTCGCATCGACGGGACGGATGACTTCACGCACACCGTGAGCGGCTTCGACTTCCAGGGGAAGGTCGACGGGCGCGGACCGCTCGTCTTCCAGGACGTGGGACGCAAGGTGCTCGCATTCGACCCGGAGACCGGGGAGGAGACGATCGTGTCCCGCGCCGGCCATACGACGCTTCCGGAAGGGCCGGAGGCCGAGGCAGTCTTCTGCGCCGCCGCGGCGTGAACCGTCCCAGCGCGCGGCAAGCCGCTGCTCACCCACGAGCAGAGCCGCGCGTGGTATCCCATCCACCGCGCGATCACTGCAGGAGGCGTTGTCGCCTGGATGTTCCCTGAGGCCCTTGAACTCGCAGGGACCCTTCGCTGGCAACGCGCGAGCGCAAGCCAGCGGCAGGCGCGAGTCGTCTGGGATGATCCTGCGATGGATGCGGAAGGCGCCGGCGAGCGACTCCGTGAGGGCTGGAGCGCTCTCGAGGCGGCGCGCTGGGACGCGGCTCGTGCGGCGTTCGAGGCCGCCTTGACCCTGGAGCCGTCGGCCGACGCCCGCGACGGCCTGGGTCTGGCGGTGTGGTTCCTCGGCGATGTCGAGGAGGGGATCGCTATGCGCGAGCGGGCCTTCGCGGAGTACCACCGCGACGGGAGATGCGACGCTGCGGCCCGGGTCGCGGTCTGGGTCTCGCATCAGTACCTGATCTCGGGGCGCGCGTCGGCTGCACGCGGCTGGCTCTCACGCGCGGAGCGCGCGCTCGAGGGCGCCGGGCGCTGCGAGGGGCACGGCTGGGTCGCAGTGGAGCGGGCGCGTCATGCGCAGAACATGGAGGACTGCGCCGAGCGCGCGCGACTCGCCATGGCGATCGCGCGCGACGTGGGCGCCGGCGACCTCGAGGTCTTTGCGCTGAGCTTGTTGGGGCGGGCAGAGGTGAGTGCCGGGCGCCGGGACGAGGGGATGCGGCTGCTCGAAGAGGCGATGGCGGCCGCGTCGGCCGGCAGGGTCCGCAACGTGCACACGCTTGGCGAGGCGTACTGCAACCTGATCATGGCGTGCACGAGCGCAGGCGAGTGGGAGCGTGCGACGGAGTGGTGCGAGCTGGTCGACGAGTTTGCTCGCGAGCACGACGCGACGCCGCTGCTCGGAGCGTGCCGCACGATCCACGCCGACGTTCTGCTCGCGACCGGTCGCTGGCCCGAGGCAGAGCGTGCGCTCGAGAGCGCGCTGGCGGCGCACTCGCGATATGTGCCGGGTATGGCGGCGCCGACCATTGCCGGGCTCGCGGAGCTCCGCGTCCGCCAGGGCCGCCTTCCCGAGGCCGAACAACTGCTTGCGGAGCGCCAGGAGCATCCGTCCGCGCTGCGTGCGCTCGCGCACCTGCGGATCGCGCAGGACGAGCCGCGGGTCGCCGCGGCGCTTCTCGAGCGCGGCCTCGCGGCCGCCGAGGACGATGCAGTCCGGACGACCGAGCTGCTTGCACCGCTCGTCGATGCCCGGCTGGCGTGCGCTGAAATCGAGAGCGCGCAGGCTGCTGCGCGAAAACTCGAAGCGCTGGCCGATGGCTCTGGGATCACCCTGGTTGCCGCTCGCGCCCACCTTGCCGCCGCACGCGTAGCGCTTTCGGAGGACCGCGCCGGCGACGCGGCCGAGCGGGCGCGCCGCGCGCTGACTGAATTTGGGCGCCTCGCGATGCCCCTCGACGTGGGTGAGGCGCGTGTCGAGCTCGCCCGCGCGCTCGCAGCGAGCGAGCCGGAGTTGGCGCGCGACGAGGCGCGCACCGCGTCCATCGCATTCAGGGAGCTCGGCGCCTCGCGGGCGATGGACGCGGCCGCGGCAGTGCTGCGCGACCTGGGCGTCGGTACCGCCGGGCGCGCGCGCAGCTATGGCGAACTGACCGCGCGCGAGCGGGAGGTGCTCGGCCTGCTTGCGCTGGGCATGTCGAACGCCCAGATCGCCCAAACGCTCGTCATCAGCGAGAAGACCGCCGGCCACCACGTGAGCCGCATCCTCTCGAAGCTCGGTGCCCGCAACCGCGCCGAAGCCGCGGCGTTCGCCGCGCGGGCCGAGCGCGTAGCGCCCACAAGATAGGCAACAGATAGGGAGTCCTACCGATGTGCGGGGCGCCGCTGCGGCCGATGCTTCCTCTCGACCCGAACGAGAGGACAGCAAGTGACCGCCATCGCACAGCTGAAGCACGTACACCGCTCGACCTGGGCCGCGGGCGACTACGCGGCGATTGCCGAGGTGATCGACGACGCACCGCCGCGCGACCTGCTCGCCGGCGCCCGGATCAAGCCCGGTCAGGACGTGCTCGACGTCGCGACCGGCACAGGGAACCTCGCACTGCGCGCGGCCGCAGCCGGCGCGAGCGTCGTTGGCCTCGACCTGACTCCGGAGCTCTTCGAGACCGCCCGTCGGCGCGCCGAGCAGTACGACGTGACCGTGGACTGGCTCGAGGGCGACGCCGAGGCGCTTCCTTTCGAGGACGCGAGCTTCGACCACGTGCTGTCGGCGTTCGGGGTCCAGTTTGCGCCGCGCCACGAGGTGGTCGCTAGCGAGCTCGTACGCGTCTGTCGGCCCGGCGGGCTCATCGGCCTCGTCAACTGGACGCCCGAAGGCCAGGTGGGCGAGATGTTCAAGGTCATGGGGCGGTACCTGCCGGCGCCGCCTGACTTCGCCTCGCCGCCTCCGCTCTGGGGAGACGAGCAGCACCTACGCGGCCTGTTCGCCGACACGGCCGAGTTCAAGTTCAGCCGTGGGCAGAATCCCTGGCGGTTCGACTCGGTCGAGCACTACATCGTGTTCATGGAGACCTACTACGGCCCGATGGTCAAGGCGCGTGAGCGCCTCACGACCGAAGGCCGCTGGGAGGACTGCCGTGACGAGCTCTTCGCGATGGCGGAGCGTCGCAACGAGGCGACCGACGGCAGTCTCTTGATGCACGCGGAGTACCTGGTCGCGTTCGGGCGGCGTGTGGACTGATCGCGACTCGGCGTCTCACTCGTTGATGCGGCCGCGCGCTGCCGTGGCATGCCTGATCACCGGCAACGAGGACGGCATCAAGCACTGCGCGATGGAGATCCTCTACTCGCTCGGGCACCTCGGCTTCACCGTGCCGCCGCAGGCCGACGCCGGGTGGATCGTGAGGCCGGGCCGGAAACGACTTCACCAACCGCAACACGACGTTCATGACCTGGAACCTGCTTCACCTCGCGCGGATGCTCAAGGACGGCGGCATCCCCGCGCACGGGAACCAGCGCACGGAGTGGGATGCCGGATGTCGGCTCGACCACCCGAAGCCGGAGCACGGCTGACGGTCAGATCATCCGCCAGGCTGGCGGTGAACCGATGTTCGGGTGGCGGATTACCCGCCTGTCGGCGCAGCGCGCGCGCGGCGATGCTGCGCCCATGAACCTGAACCTGAATGCACTCGAGGAGAGCTTTGACGCGATCGCGCCTCGCGGCGACGAGCTCGTGGACGAGTTCTACGGCCGACTGTTCCATGCGGCGCCCGCCGTCGTTCCTCTGTTCGCGCACACCGATATGAAACGGCAGAAGGCGATGCTGCTCGGCACGCTCGTGCTGCTGCGGAAGTCGCTTCGGAACCTCGATGCGATCGTTCCGAAGCTGCACGAGCTCGGCGCGCGGCACGTTGCCTATGGAGCGCAGCCGGAGCACTACCCGGTTGTCGGCGAGGTGCTGATCGCCTCGATGGCGGCGGTTGCCGGCCCGGCTTGGACGGCGGAGTACGAGCGCGCGTGGACGGAGGCGTTCTCCGTGGTCGCGGGAGCGATGATCGCCGGCGCCGAGTCGGCGGCCTTCGACGAGGCCGCCTAGCGGCGCCGCTCCCGCGTGGCCGCCCGGCGTGGCGAGCCGGTGGGCGCGATAATCGTCGCGTGGACTGGCGAGACAACGGCGTGCGGGTGGTCCATGCGGACGAGCTCGACTCGAACACTCCGCAGACACCCGGCATGCATCGCATGGGCGCGATCGACGCCGCCAGGGCCGGTGCCGAGAAGCTGTGGGCCGGCACGGTCGTGATCCACCCGGACGCGAGGACCGGGCCGCACCACCACGGCGAGCTCGAGTCCGTGATCTACGTGGTGAGCGGTCGCGCTCGGATGCGCTGGGGCGAGCGGCTCGAGTACACGGCGGAAGCCGGCCCGGGCGATTTCATATACGTGCCGCCCTACGTCCCCCACCAAGAGATCAACGCGCGCCCGGACTCGGAGCTCTCCTGCGTCGTCGTGCGTAGCGGTCAGGAGCCCGTGGTGGTGAATCTCGACATGCCCGCAGTAGAGGAGAACCCGGAGGAGATCCACTGGGTCGACGACATCCATCGAGCGCCCGAGTCGGGGCCGTGAGCGTCACTCGGACGCGAGCGGGCGCGTCGTGACTCGCGCTCGGCTGTACGCTTGAGCTCGATGAAGGGACGGAGGGCGGGCCCCCGCGATCGCCTGCTCGAGCTCGAAGAGGTCGAGCGGCGACTGAAGCCGTTTGGGCGCCGGTACCTGGGTGTTCGGGAGATCCCGCTGGACGCGCTCGTCGGCACCGACGGTCGCGCCAGCTCGTTCACCCGCGACTTCCGCCCGCTTCACGCCTTCAGTCGCGATCGGATGCGCTCGCTCGAGGGCGCGTTCACCGCGGGCGCCTTCCCGCCGATCGTCACGGTCAAGCTCGGGGAGACGTACTTCGTGATCGACGGTCACCACCGCACCGCCCTAGCGCGGCGCGCGGGCGCGGAGATGATCGACGCCGACGTGACGGAGTTGATCGCGCGCGTGCCGCTGCCGGCAGGGGCGGACATGCTCGAGGTCGTCCTCCGGGAGCTCGAGCGGATCTTCCTCGAGGACAGCGGGCTTGCCGAGGCGCACCCCGGCGTTCGCCTCGCGGTGAGCCGCCCCGCACACTATCTCGAGCTGCTCGAGAACATCCAGGTGCACGGCTACCACATGATGCGGGACCGCGGACGCGTGCTCGAGAACCGGGAGATCGCGGACAACTGGTACGAGGCGATCTACACGCCGACGCTCGAGGCGATCGAGCGCCTGCGCCTCGGCCGCCTCTACCGGGACGCGCCGCCCGGCGACCTCTTCCTTGTTCTCCACCGGCATCGGCGGGATGCGTTCCCCTCGACCGGCTGCCCCCACCTCGCACAGACCGTCGTCTCGGTGATCGGCGACGGCGCGCGGCGCCGCGGGCTGCGGTTGCCGGGCCGCGGGGGCCGTTCGCCGGCCTAAGCCGACTAGGCCCGGACGACAGCGACGGTACTCGACCGCCACGTTCGCGCCACTAAGGGAGCTCCGGCAGAACCTGCTCGCCGAAGAGTCGCACCTGGTCGCAGAGATCGGGAAGGCCTGGCACCTCGAGGTCAGCCCATGCCTTGAGCGTGAACGGGTCGGTGAATGAGAGGAGGACGTGGTTCAGGCCGATCGGCACGTAGCTGCGGCTGAGCCATTCGAGCCAGTCGTCGGGGCCGCCGGCGACCATGATTCGATCCGCGACGGCGTCAGGTGAGTTCGAGCGCCCGCCCGATGTCGCCGGCGGCGAACGCCTCGTTCGCGCACGCCACCTCGCCGGGCTCGATGGCGTGCCGGGCGAGCAAGGCGGGCGGCATGGAGGGGATATAAAACGCCGCCAGGATGCGTCCGGCGCGGCGCGCGACGTCAGGGTCGGGCGCGATCGCGCCGAGTAGTGAGTCGCCCAGGTCGAGCCGGTCGGCATCGCGTCCGCCGCGGGCGGCGCCGACCTTGAAGTGATGCACGGCATACCGAAGCGCCTCGGTGGAGTAGGCGCAGGCGGTGTGTAGGCCATCGGAGATCTCGCCCGCCAGCTGCATCGACTTCGGCCCGCCCATGGCGCCGAGCTTCACCGGAACGTGCTCCTGCACGGGGCGCGCCGCGCTGCTGACGCCCGCGTAGGCGAAGAACTCGCCCTCGAAGTCGATCGTTCCCTCGTCGAGCAGTGTGCGGATCACACGGGTGGCTTCACGCAACCGCCCGATCGGGCGGGTGCCCTGCCACTCGATCCCGTACTGGGCCAGCATCGCGAGGTTGCCGATCCCGAGCACAACCTCGGCGCGGCCGCCGCTCAGCTCGTCCAGCGTGGCGGCGAGTTGCGCGACATGCGTCGGATCACGCATGTACAACGGAGCGACGCATGGACCGAGACGAATTCGCTCCGTCTGTCGCGCCGTCGCCGCGAAGAGCAACCAGGCGTCCTTGTGGTAGATCTCGTCGGCGCTGTAGCAGGCGTAATAACCCAGCTCGTCCGCCGCCTGCACGACTGCGAGCAGCTCCTCCGCCGGCTGCTCGGGGATCAGCTGGACGCTGACCTTCATAGACGAGCGAGCCTACCGGGGCTACCCGGGGCGGAAGCGTGAATGAAGACCTGCACCTGCTCCAGCGCGATCTTGTAGGCGTCGACGAACGCGTCCGGCATCCCAGCAACCAAACGTCGCTTCAGTTCGATATCGCGCGGTGGCAGCTGAAGGTGACGATCGGCATAGCCGGGGGCGTCGCGTCGCTACGGTCGAGCGGATGACGATCGAACGCATGGATCACGTGGGCATCGTGGTCGACGACCTCGCGGCCGCGACGGCGTTCTTCGTCGAGCTCGGATTCAAGCTGCAGGGCGAGGGCCGGGTCGAGGGCGGTTGGGTGGACCGTATCGTGGCGCTCGAAGGTGTCCGGGTTGACTTCGCGATGATGGAGACTCCGGACGGCAACGGACGGCTCGAGCTGATCAAGTTCCATGCTCCGTCC
>Ga0126307_10000339_pt1 | contig 30242 bp, 29 predicted proteins | sample Plot28_FD_89955 | JGI IMG/M metagenome (GOLD analysis project Ga0126307, IMG submission 89955) | Serpentine soil microbial communities from UC McLaughlin Reserve, CA, USA - Plot28 | ecosystem: Environmental > Terrestrial > Soil > Grasslands | place: USA: UC McLaughlin Reserve, Lake County... | reverse complement strand
GGCCGACATGAGCTTCTCCGTCTCGGATGGTGGCGGCGGATTCGAGTGGGCCACCACCGGCCCGCGTGGGCTGTTCGCGCGACCGGCGCATGCGCTCGACCCGCGGTTCCTGCGCATGCTGCGCGACCTGGGCCGCTTCAACCGCGAGGCCCGCAAGCTCGTCGGCAGAGGCGGCGAGGGCCCCTCGCTCCGCCACTTCCTCGCCGACGGTGGCTACTCCGAGTACTTCGTCGAGAAGCTGCTCGTCCCGCAGGCCTCGGCGGTCTGGTCCGCCAATCCCGCCCAGATGTGGAACTTCCCCGCCGGCTTCCTGGCGGAGTTCTTCGACAACCACCGCGTGCTGCAGCTGCGCGACCGGCCGGCCTGGCGCTCGATCACCGGCGGTTCGCGCCGCTACGTCGGGGCCCTGATCGCCCCATTCCAGGATCGAGTCCACCTGCGCTCTCCAGTCCGCCGCATCCACCGGGTCCCGGATGGGGTCGTGATCGCGCTCGACGACTCGTGCGAGACCTTCGACGAGGTCGTAATCGCCGTCCACTCCGACGTCGCGCTGCGGCTGCTCGCCGACCCGAGTCCCGCCGAGGCCGAGGTGCTGAGCGCGATCCATTACCAGCGAAACGAGGCCGTGCTGCACACCGATGTCCGGATGATGCCGCGGCGGCGCAGCGCGTGGGCGAGCTGGAACTACCACCTCACCGATCGCCCCACGGGGCGGACGACGGTCACGTACCACATGAATCGCCTGCAGTCGCTCGAGGCGGATCGCGACTTCCTCGTCACGCTGAACCTGACCGAGGCAATCGATCCTGGCGAGGTCATCCGCAGCATCGACTATGCCCACCCGGTCTTCACTCCGGAGAGCATTGCCGCGCAGCACCGGTGGGCGGAGATCTCCGGCGCCCGTCGGACCCACTACTGCGGCGCCTACTGGCGCTGGGGCTTCCACGAAGACGGCGTCTGGTCCGCGCTGCGCGCCGTCGCGGAGCTCGAAGCGCGTGGGCCGTTGCCCGAGCCGCAAGATTCCGCGGAGACCGACCTCGCGGACGCGATCCCGGAGCAGCTGGCGGAGGCGGCATGACGAGCTCGACCTTGTATGAGGGTTCGATTGCGCATCGGCGACTCGGCCAGGTCCCCCACTCGTTCGGCTACCGGGTCTTCATGCCGCTGCTCGACCTCGATGAGCTTCCCGAGCTGCTCGACTCGATCCCCCTCTGGTCCGCACGCCGGCCCGCCCCGGCCCGGTTTCGCGAGCACGACTATCTCCCGGGCGCGTCAGGATCACTGGCCGACCGTGCACGGGACCTCGCGCACGCGCGGCTTGGACGCAGGCCGTCCGGACCGGTCCGGCTGCTCGCCAACCTGCGCTACTTCAGCACCGGCTTCAACCCGGTGTCGTTCCTGTTCCTGCACGGCGATGACGGCACTATCGACTCCGTGATCGCCGAGGTCACCAACACGCCCTGGGGCGAGCGCACCGCCTACGTCCTCGACGGGAGTGGCGCGGAGGCGAATGGGCCGATCACCGGCACTTTCGATAAGCGGATGCACGTCTCTCCCTTCCAGCCCATGGACCAGACGTACCGAATCTCGGTGAGCCCGCCCGCCGAGAGCCTACGCATCCAGATCCGCAACCTCGAAGGCGACCGCGAGGTGTTCATCGCCACGATGGCATTGCGCCGCTCCGAGCTGACACGCGCGCGCATGGTGCGCCTGCTGCTGACCTATCCGCCGATGACGCTCGCGACGCTGGCGCGGATCTACGCAAACGCGCTACGACTCAGGAGCCGAGGGGCTCCATTTCATTCGCACCCGGAGGGGAAGCCGGTGCCCGGTAACGAGGGCCCTCCGCGCCCCGTTGATCAATCCGATTCCTCGCGGATGTCCTCCGCGACGCGGTCCTTGAAGGGCTTGAGCTTCTCGAACATCTCGTCGGGTGGCACCTCCTCGTCCTGGTCGGAGTCGCCGACCAGCCAGGGCGCCGCGTCGACCGCGGTGCGCCAGCCGGCCTCCTCCGGATCGGTGTCATCCCCGCCGTCGCCCTGGTCGGGCAACGGCTCGATCTCATCGAGGTAGACGTTGGTGTACTGGCCTCGCTGCTGCTCGTGGAAGGCGATCCTGGCCCGCTTCTCCTTCGCTCGCCGTGCCGCCTCGCCGATCGCCTCGCGGAAGGTCGTGTACTCGTTGGCGTCCGAGTCGCGCACGACATAGCGCGTGTTGCCGCCCTTCGTCTCGAAGGTGCGCACGTCGGAGACGAAGATCTCTCGCTCCATGCCCACTGGATACCCGCCCGGAACCGACACACACCAGGCGCGTGGTTGACTAGCGCCGTCGCAACCGAAGCGCCAATCGAGATCGAGCAGATCACCGTCGGGGCCGATCCCGCCGCCTGGCGCGGCGCCGGCTTCGCGATCGAGGGCGACGCCACCCGAGCCGGAGAGGTCGGGCTGCGTTTCGTCGTCGGCGAGGGCATGATCGGCTGGCGGCTGAGCCGCGACACCGGCCAGATCGACGGCCTCCCGCTCGCAGCGCCGGACGACCCGCCGGCGGTGGCCGGTCCTCACCCCAATGGCGTCACCCAGATCGACCACCTGGTCGTCTTCACGCCTGATCTCGAGCGGACGACCCGGGCCCTCGAGGAAGTTGGGAAGGAACGCCGACGCGTCCGGGAGGTGGGGACCGAGGACCGACCGCTCCGCCAGGGGTTCTTCCGCCTCGGCGAGGTGATCCTCGAGGTGGTCGAGCACGCGCGGATCGAGGACGGCCCGGCCCGCTTCTGGGGAATCACCTTCGCCGTCAAGGACCTCGAGGCGGCCGCCGAGCTGCTCGGCGGCCGCCTCGGTTCGATTCGCGACGCCGTCCAGCCCGGCCGCCGGATCGCGACGGTGCGCCGCGAGGCCGAGCTGGGCCTGCCGGTGGCGCTGATCAGCGCGGACCAGCGGCGACGCTAGTCGGGGTACTCGTCCTTCCGCCAGGCGCGGGGCTCTTCGGGCTGCGGCCTGGGCGTACGATCGAGCAGGAAGGAGTGGTACGGGGCGACGAACGGATCGGGCGCCATCACCTGGTAGGTGAAGTAGACGGTCCCGTTCTCCCGCGCGAACGCGATGAAACCGGGGCCCTCGCGGAGACCGTCCTTGAGGTCGGCCCCGGTCTGCTCGGACCACTCCTTGAGGAACTCCGGCGGGTTCTCGATCATCTCCTTGACCTCGGGAATCTCCCCCGACAGAGCCTGCTCCTCGGTCATCGCAAGCCCGAAGTCGAACGGGAAGTCGCTCTCGTAGGTCGAGACGTAGGGAAATTGCCACCCCATGCGCTCCTTGTAGGCGTTCAGGCGATCGATAGGCGCCCGGGAGAAGCAGAGGAACGTCACGTCGCGATGATTGAGGTGGACGAGGGAGCCATCGAACTCATCACCGAGGCTCGTGCAGCCGGGGCAGGCGCCGACCTCGTAGTCAGGTCCGTACATGATGTTGTAGGCGAGCAGTTGCGAACGGCCGTCGAAGAGCTCGGCCAGACTCTTCTTGCCCTCCTGGGTGTCGAACTCGTACTCCTTTTCGACGGGCACCCAGGGAAGCTCCCGCCGCTTCTCGACGATCTCGTTGTTGCGCTCGGCCTGCTCGGCCTCGAGCTTCGCGAGCTCCGCCCGCGCGGCCTCCCATTCCTCGCGCGTTCCGGTCTTGTGCTCAGGCATCTCGGCTCCTTCCTCTGGCTTTCAAAAGACGAGACTCGAGGCAGTTAGGAAACTAATCGACCAGTCCATGAGGCACACCTCGCACGGATACTGGCTCGAGGAGGCCGGCGAGCGGCCGGCACTGCCGTCTGCGGATGGGGACCTGAGCTGCGACGTCCTCGTGGTCGGAGGCGGCTACACCGGAATGTGGACTGCCTGGCAGGTCTCCCAGCTCGAGCCTGGGGCGAAGGTCATCCTGCTCGAGGCCGATCGCTGCGGACGTGGGCCGAGCGGCCGCAACGGCGGCTTCGTGAACGCCATGTGGTTCAGCGCGCACACTCTGCGCGATCGCTTCGGGGATGCGGCGATGGCCGCAGTCCTTCGGGCCGCGCAGGACGCAGTCGACGAGATCGGCCGGTTCTGCCTGGAGCAGGAGGTGGATGCCTGGTACCGGCGGAGCGGATACCTGCAGGTCTCAGCGGCGCCCGCCCAGGACCATGTTCCGGACGACGCGCTCGAGGCCTGCCGCGAGCTCGGCCACAGCGAGCAGGTTCGGAAGCTGAGCGAGGAGCAGGTGGCGGAGCGCTGCCGGTCGCCTCGCTTCCGTGGCGGGGTGCTTTACGGGGGTGCTGCCACCGTCCAGCCGGCGCGATTGGCGCTCGGCCTGCGCGAGCAGCTCCGCGAAAGCCCCGGCGTCTGGGTCTTCGAAGGCTCGCGGCTTCGCCGACTCCGGGCCGGGAGCTGGGGGTGCCTGGCCGAGACACCGGCGGCCCGGATCCGCGCCCGGTCCTGCGTCCTCGCCCTCGGACCGGCGTGCGGCGCGGCCGGCTCGCCCCTGCGCGGGCGACTCACCGTCACCTCCAGCCACATCGTGCTCACCGAGCCGGTGCCGGATCTCCTCGAGGAGATTGGCTGGACGGGCGGGGAATGCATCACCGACAGCCGGGCGATGGTCCACTACATGCGGACCACCCCGGACGGGCGAATCGCCTTCGGCTGGGGAGGCGGACGGATCGCCTGTGGCGCGCGCCTCGGCGGGCGGACGGAGCTCGACGGCGACATCGTCTGCCAGATCTCCTCTCACCTCCGCTATTTCCTCCCGGAGCTCGAGGGCCGTCGGATCACCCACGCCTGGGGAGGTCCCATCGACGTCTCCCCCAGCCACCTACCGATCATCGTCCCCGTCGGCTCGGACCGTGTCTTCGGCGTCTTCGGCTACACCGGCAACGGTGTCGGGCCGTCCCTGATGATGGGGCGCACCGCGGCCTCGCTCGCTTTGGACCGTAGGGACGAGCACGCGGAGCTGGCTCTGGTCGACCCCGCGCCTCGCCGCGTCCCGACCGGCCTGACCTCGTGGCTCGGCGGAAGCGCGATCCGCGCGGGCCTGGTTTCGAAGGAGGCGGCCGAGGAAAACGGCTCGGTCGCCGGCTGGCTGAGCAGGGGGCTCGCCGCGATCCCCGAGCGGATCGGCTTCCACATCGGGCGCTGACGCCGCGATAGGGTCAGCGGCAGTGTGATCTCCACGCCCATCCGATCATGGAGGCAGGTCGCCTCCGGATGGGAATTGCTGCTGGCGCTCGCTCTGGCGCTGGTCTACTTCGCCTCTGTCAGCAGGCGCTCGAATTGGTCGACGCCCGCCATGTCCAGCTCGCCCATGAGGCGCAGGAGGCGCACGTCGCCGCTCTCGGAAACGGCGATCTCGAGGAGGTCGGTTGCGTCCTTGCGTTCCGTGGCGTCAGCCTATACCGGCGTGACGAGCTAGGAGCGCCGGAGCCGTCGCCGCGAGCCCAGCCGCTCTTTGCGCTCGAGCGAGTCGCCCATCAGCCACAACATCGGCGGCCACAGGCCGACGAACAGGGCTCGGCGCTCAGCGTTCCCCCGTTCAGCCTGGTCGTCGGTCTTGGCCCTGATCCACAGCGCGATGCAGAGGAAGACGGAGGCCAACGAGGCCAGGTGGAGATGCCAACCTCGAAAACCGGCGCGGTGGACCAGATCGACCAACACGATGCGCCTTATGCCCGAGCGCCGCTCTCCTAACCCGCTGGCTGCCCGGGCCGTCGCCGGTGTGGCGGGTTTGCCGCACGGGTAAAGCCCGCCTGATGCCGCGAAAGCAGGGCCTTCCTCAGCGTCTGGCCACGGCCACCCGATGGCCGGCGGGCGTCGCGCTGACGTCGTGGCGGTACCTGTGGCGGACGACGCCGCTCTACAGGGACGAGGTCGAGGGCAACCTGGAGAAGGACTCACCGCCGTCGTTTCCCCCCGGGCTCGAGCACTCCGAGATCCAGACGCCGGACGATGGCGCGGGCCCGATGTTCCACCGCCGCTACCGCGTCCGGATTCGCGACAGCAAGCTCTCGGCGAACGAGCTGGTCCAGGCGGTCGCCGCCGAACCGGACTCCGTGTCACCCTCGGAGTTCGCGACGTTCCGCAAGCTGAACGGATCGGAGGGCGAGATGCGGATCAACGACGAGTACGTCGTTCGGATGGCGGGGCCGTGGGACGGACCCGTCCGAGTAGCCAGGCGCGAGGGAGCGATGTTCAGGCTCGTCACCCTCGAAGGCCACCTGGAGGCAGGTCAGATCGAATTCCGCTCCTATGAGGAAGACGGCCTACTCGTCTTCGAGATCGAGAGCTGGGCGCGCAGTAAGGACCGGCTCACGGACCTCCTCTACGACCGACTGCGCATGAGCAAAGAGGTGCAGCTCCACATGTGGACATCGACGCTCGAGCGGGTCGCCAAGCTCTCGGGCGGGAAGCGGAGCGGCGGCATCGAGATCCACACCCGAAAGGTCGAGGCCGGGGCGTTTCGGTGACTGAGCGAGGCCTGGCGCTCGGACCCCCGTGGCTCGCCTGGCGGGGCGACGTTCCGGCGCAGCTCGAGCGAATCGAGGATCTGGAGCTCAACTTCGACCCCGCGGCCCTCTCCTCGGTCAAGCGGGACGCCTGGCACGTGGACGACTACTGCCGGGCGTTGCCGCCGGAGCCGCCGGGCGAGCCGGTTCCATCCGGCTCCTTCGAGACGGCAAAACGTCTGATCCGCAACTACGACTTCGCCGACCCACGACGGATTCGGGCGTACTACCGCGCTGATGCGGCGCTCGAGGGCCGGGACATGCTGCTCGAGATCCGATACCTGGGGCTGCGCGTGCGGGTCGGGGTGCGCGTGGGCGTCGTCTTCGACGAGGTCCGTGATATCGCGAAGCGACGCGTGCGCGTGTTCGGCTGGGCCTACCGGACCCTGCGGGGCCATCTGGAGCGCGGTCAGATGGATTACCAGGTCTGGAAGTGGATCGACACGGGTGAGGTGGAGTTCCGGATTCACGCCGTGGCGCAGAAGGCCAGGAGCCGAAGCCCCTTCCTGGATCTCGGCTTTCACATCATCGGCCGGCACGAGCAGGTCCAGTTCGCGCGTCGCTGTGCGGAACGCATGGAGCGACTCGTCGAGGGACGGCTCGACGGCGTTCTCGCCGTGCCGGGCACCGGCGGCGGGATCGTGACTTTCCCGGCGACGAGCCCCGTTGAACACACCAAGGGTCCTCTTTCGAGGGTTTTTGGCTAGTAGCTGGACTCGGTCAGGGGCCCTTGCGCTGCAGCTCGAGCACCTGCTGGAAGGTCGGCCGATTCGTCGCTGGGAATGTGTTCGGCAGGAGGCCGGGAGTGAAACCAGTGCGGGCCGCCTGCTTCGTCCATTGCGCCGGGTCGGACTGGCCGAGCTGGCTCGTGAGCTGGTCGGCGGCGAGATGGAGCGCATTCCAGAGCGAGGCGCGGCACGCCGCCAGTGAGCCATCGCCGCAGTAGCGCAGGTTGAACCGATCGCGCACGCTGTCCCCGAGCAGCGTTCGCAGGTCCTTGTCCACATAGGACTCGCCGGAGAGGCCGCCGAGGCCGCGCACCGAGTTGAGGTCGGGGATCAGGCTTCCGAACACTGGCTGCATGACTGCTTCGGCAATCGGCCGCCAGAGGCCGTCCATGATCGCCGGGCCCGGCTCGTCGTAGAGACCGTCGCCGTCGGCATCGAGGCGAGGCGCGTCGCGAGACACCCAGTCGTCGAGGATGTCCACGACCTTCTGGTCGCGCGCGCTCGGCGCCGGGCCCGTGCGAAGCACCCGGCTTACGACCGGCCACACGGGCGAGCGCACGTCCTCGGTGGCCGCGCGGTTCATGATCCCGACGTTGTCGGTGATCCGAGCCGTCCGCGGCCATTGGTCGAAGAGCTCAACACGGTGCACGGACCCGTAAGGCTCGTCGTCGCCATGCATGAATCCGGGGGCGGAGCGGTTGTTCCAGTTGAGCAGAAGCCCGCCCGGGCCGCCCTTGTCATGTGGATGCTCCTTCTCGCTGAGGAAGCCCGTCCACTCGTAGCGACCGTCACCCAGCGTCGGCAGGCGCCGGTCGAGGCCTGCCGGACGCCTCGGCAGCAGTCCCGAGGAGAAGAACGAGGTGAACTTGCGGGAGACGTATCCCCAGTTGAAGGTGAAGCCGAATTCGTTCGCGACGCTCCAGAAGCGCTGCGGCGTCGTCGCCTTGCCTTCGGTCATGTCCTTGAGCGCCCCGAGGTTGAGGGCGTCACGCCCGAAGGTCGAACGCTTGCGCGACAGCGCATAGGGCTCGCCGTCCACCGTCGCGGTCGCGAAGACCGGGCCGTGGACCGACACCGGGTAGCGGATCGGCTGGCCGTTCAACAGGCCCGCGTTGAAGTCCTCGAACGGCCGGCACTCGCCCTTGTACTGGTAGTGGTCGGACGCACGGGTCGGCTGGGAGCCGTCGGGCTCGCACAGGCGCTCGGCGTAGACATCGCGGACGTCGTGCCCGGCCGAGGTCAGGCTCCAGGCGTAGTCGTGGGTGCGGCCGATGAGGATGTACATCGCGGCGCCGGGCACCGCGACACCCTGGGCGTTGATGCCTGGGCCGTGGAGGTCGATCTGCTGGACGATCTCGGGGTAGTAGTAGCCGAGCTGCGGGCCCATCACGCCGAGCGTGTTGTGCGTGGCGGAGCGCTGGTGCGCGGTGAGCAGCCAGTTTGAAGCCTGCTTGCGCGCCGGTGCAGCCGCCGCATCCACGGCCGACGCCCGCGGATCCAGGCTCTGGATCGAGCGGGCGTCGAGCTCCACCGAGCCCGTCACGGGTCCACCCGTGAGCGGCGGGTAGTTGAAGCGCTTGTTGGTCGTGGTCGGCGCCTCCTCGTCATCGGCGAGCATGACGTCGTCCCAAGCCTTGTAACCCTCGCTCGCCCCGAGCGACCCGCGCAGCTTGGCGAGTAGATCGGCGTTCGCCGCCTCGCCGCCGCCCCCCGCGCCGAAGATCGAGCCGATGAACGCCGTGGTCGCGATGATGTCGTTGACCGTCGCCGGCGGCTGGTTGCTGCCATGTGCCTGCCGGTAGGCGTTGACGCCGTCGGCGTATGCCTGGGCGTCAGCGAGGATCTGCTCTCCGTCCGCTCCGTAGGTGTCGACCAGGAGCTGGCGCTGTTTGGTGACGAGCTGCTCGGTCGCGGCGCTGGGGACGAACGACTGGCCGCTCGTCACCAGCGAGAAGGCGTCCAGATTGGGGATATCGGCGACGGCGGCGCGCGCCGGTCCGACTCCAAGCTGGATCAGGAGGCCGCGATCGCGGGCGGTGGTCCATCCGGCTCCGAAGGCGACGTCGGCACGGGTCTGCCCGTAGACGTGCGGGATCCCGTAGCTGTCGTAGATCAGCCGCAACCCCGGCCGGCCAGTCTGCTCCTCGTGGGTCTGCCCGATCGGCTGGAAGTCCTCCGGCAGGAAGAAATGCTGAATGTCCGCGTCGGTGACGTTGTCGCGGAGCGGCGTCAGCCCGCTGTAGAGGGGAAGCTGGTCGGTCGAATTCTGAGTGAACGGAACGCCGCCGTAGTTGCCGGGCGGCAGGATGTAGCGGGCCAGGTCCCCGCGATCGTCGTGGCCCCGATTCTTCGCCGAAGCCTGCGTCGCGGCGACGGCGGCCAAGAGGAGGACCACAACTGAGCAAAGGGTGAGCAGGCTTCGCCGCCGACTCACGAAGCTCCTCGCCCTGACGAGTTGGTGTCCATCCATGGACTCCACCGGAGGCGCGTCAGTCTTTCACAGGGAGCGACGTCTCGCTATCAATCGACCACGAGCCCGTGCCGCATCGTGTTCTCGGTCACCACCCGGGGCTCCGCGAACTGAAGGAGGTAGTCCGGCCCGCCCGCCTTCGAGCCGATGCCGGACCGCTTGTTGCCCCCAAATGGCTGGCGCGCGACCATCGCGCCCGTGGTCCCGCGATTCACATAGAGGTTTCCCACGGGCGTTCGCCGCGAGACGTACTCGACGATCTCGGGGCTCCGAGAGAAGAGGCCCCCGGTGAGAGCGAAAGGCAGCGAGTCGATCACGTCGCACGCTTCCTCCACACTTCCGACTCGGGAGACGGCGAGCAGGGGGCCGAAAATCTCCTCGCGTAGCACGGGCGAGTCGTCCGGAAGCTCGCAGGCCACCCGCGGTGGGCAGAACCAGCCCCCCTCGGGATCGACCGCCGGCTCGCCCGTCAGGCGCCCTTGCTCTCGCGCGGCGCGCGCGTAGCGCTCCACTCGGTCGCGCGCCTCGCGCTCGATCACCGGCGGGACATCGGTCGTGAAGTCCTCCGCCTGCCCGACGATCATCGCCTCGGTCGCGCCTGTGAGCCGCTCCACCACCGCGTCGTGCACGGCGCCGTGAACCAGCACCCGTGCCGCCGCCGAGCATTTCTGGCCGGCATAGACGAACGCCGATTGCACCACCGCGGGCACGACCTCGTCGATGTCCGCGTCGGAGTCCACAATCACGCAGTTCTTCCCCCCCATCTCGGCCACCACCCGCTTCACGTGGTGCTGTCCCTCGGGGGTCTGGGCGGCCGCCCGCACGATCTCGAGCCCCACGGCGCTCGATCCGGTGAAGGCGATCACGTGCACCCGCGGGTCCCGCACCAGCGCCGCACCGGCGTCGCCAAAGCCCGGCAGCAGGCTGAGCGCGTCGGGCGGCACGCCCGCTGCGTGCAGCGCCTGCACGAGCATCAGCGCCGAGGCGGGGGACTGCTCCGCCGGCTTCAGCACGACCGCGTTGCCGGCGGCCAATCCTGCGGCGGTCATCCCGGTGGGGATCGCGAGCGGGAAGTTCCAGGGCGAGATCACGGCCACCACGCCGCGCGGTGCGTAACGCATCGTGTTGCGCTCGCCCGGCACCTGGAGCAGCTCGGGGCCTCGCTCGAGCTGGATCCCCGCGCGGGCGTAGTACTCGAGGAAATCGATCGCCTCGCAGACATCGGCGTCCGCCTCCCCCCACGGCTTCGCGCACTCCCGCACCTGGAGGGCGGCGAGCTCGAGCCGCCGCTCTCGCAGCCGTGCGGCGGCGCCGCGCAGGACTTCGGCACGCTCGGCTGCGGGTCGCGACCCCCAGTCCCGGAACCCGCGCGCGGCCGCCTCCACCGCTGCGGCGGCGTCCGCCTCGGTTGCCTTCCCCGCACGCGCCACCACCCGCGAGGGCGCGCCCGGATCGGTTGAGTCCAACCCGGTGTCCGCCCCCTCCGAGCCCCCGATCAGAACGGGCACGCGCAGGGGCAACCGAGCCTCCAGTCTGCGCAGCTCGTCGATCAGCGAGTCGCGGACGGGGGCCCGCCGCAACTCGAGGATCGGCTCGTTCGCGAACGGCGGCAGGCTCACGGGGCGGTGAGCAGCTCCTCGAGCTCGGTCCCCTCGCGCCAGCTCTGAAGGAAGGATTCGTTGGAGGTGTTCTCGAGCAGCCGACGTACGAGGTAGGCCATTCCCGCCACCAGGTCCCCCACCGGGCAGTAGCTCCGCACCCGCATGCCATCCTCGGCCAGCGCCTGCGCGAGCTCGTCGCCCAGCCCGAGTAGGACCTGGAGCTCGAGGTCGCGGTCCTCTCCCCCTGCGGCACGGCTCGCCGCGATCGCGTACGCCACCGAGCGCAGGTTGTGCGAGGCGATCGCCACACGCACCGCCGGACGCGCCTCGACAACGCGGGCCGTGAGCCGCTCGAAGTTGCGATCGCAGTCCGCCTTCACCTCGAATACGGGCGGCGTCCAGCCGTGCTGGCGCGCCTCCACGATCTCGTGGTCCCAGTACGCGCCCTTCACGAGCCGAATCACGAGCGGCGCCGTACGCCCCGTGACGCGCGCCCAGTCAAGGATGCGATCGAGCTGGGCGGGCGACTCACGCAGGTAGGCCTGGAGCACGAGCCCTGCGGAGGGGCCGCGGCGGAATTCCTTCTCGTCGAGAACCTCGAAGAAGAGCTCCGTCGTCGCCTCGAGCGTGTCGAGCGACTCCATGTCCAGGTGCAGGTGGGCGTTCAGCTCACGCGCGATTCGGAGCAGCGGGCGCAGCCGGCGGGCGGCGTCGTCGCGGCCTACCGCGGGCGCCTCCGGCCGCATCAACGGGGTAAGCGCGGAGATCTTCACCGACACGTTCACCCGCGGCAGCTGCCCCGCCGAGTCCTCCTCGAGCACGGGCCGCGACGGCCAACCGGGCGCGTCGGCGGAAACGGTTTCGAACGCGTCACGGCAGCGGGCCGCGTAGCGGTCGGCCTCGGCCTGGGTCACCGTCGCCTCCCCCAGCAGGTCCAGTGACGTCGCGATGCCGTCCTTCCACTGCGCGCGGATCGTTCCCAGCGCTGCGCCGGGCGTCTCCCCGACGATGAAACGGTGCGCCATGTGTCGGACTCCCGCAGCGACCGCCACCCCGAGTGCACGCCGCCCGGCCCTGGAGCTCGCCATGCGCATCGCCGCGTCGACCGGCAACGGTCGGTCGTCCACCTCGGTTAGATAGCCGCGGAGGTGACGGGCGAGGTCGTCGAGGGAGCGCGTGGCGGGCGTGACGTCCACCAGCCGGAACAGCGCCGACCGGAGCTGGACGTCCTGCGTGGCGAGCTCCATCGCCTTCGCGTCGAGGCTGCGGACCGGGTGCTGCGCCCCGGATGGAAAGGCCGCCGCGAGCGACCGCCCGATCCGCTGCACCTCGGGCTCGAGCTCGGCCGCTGGGGGGGCCTGATCGGCCACTGCCCTCAGGCTAAACGCCAAGGCTTCAGCGGGCCAGCTGCCGCGCGCGCTCCTTCAACCGCGTCAACTTCGGGTGTTTCTTCAGCAGCCGCTTGGCCCGCGGGCTCGCCCCGAGCTTCCTCAGCTGGTCCTGCGAGGCCTTAGCCGCCGCGGGCGGCTGGCCGGCCGCGTGCGCTAGGTCCAGGTTCAAGTAGAAGAACCAGTCCGCCTGCTCGAGGTAGAGCGTCCGATACTGAGCCCACGGCACGTGCCCGGCTCCATCCTGGATCTCGAGCCAAGCGGGCACGCCCGCGTTGAGCATCTCGATCGCCGTGTTCACTGACCAGGAGGAGGGCACGACGTTGTCGGCCGATCCGTGGAAGAACAGGCCGGGGGCGTCCCCGGCGCTGGCAAGCCCGCCAGACGGCAGGCCCCCTGAGACCGAGACGAAGCCACGCACGGTCGAGGGCCAGCCCGGGTTGCCGCTGGTGCCGACGTCCTCGGAGAAGAGACCCACCAACGTCGCGGTGATGGCGCCGGCCGACTCGCCGCCGACGCCGATCCGCGTCGGGTCGATGCCGTAGTTGGCAGCGTTGGCACGCAGCCAGCGCACTGCCGCCTGTGCATCGCGCTTGGCCTCAATCGCCGCCATCGCACAGCCGGACGGGTTGCCGACGCAGCCCGAGCCAAGCAGGCGGTAGTTGATCGACACGACTACGTAGCCCAACTTGGCGAACGTGTTCGCCACGTCGACCGGAACGACGTTCTTCTTGTCGCCTCCGCTGAAGCTGCCGCCGTGCACCCACACCATGGCCGGTCGGCTCCGCTGCGTGTCGCCTGTCGGGCGGTACATGTCGAGCAGCAGCGGATCCGGTGCGCCTTCGGCGTTCGGGGCGCTGCCGTATTGGAGGTTGCTGGTGACCGTTACGTTGGTGAAGACCTGGTCGCGATAGCGGAGCGGCGCGGCTCCGGGTGGCTTTGGAACCGTGCAGCCGCTGATCAGCGCCAGCGCCAGCAGCGTGACCAGCGCCGCCAGTCCCTTACGCCATCCGTTCACGTCGGAAACCCTCTTCCCTCGCGCAGCGTGGCATCCCTTCCTCGCCACGACTCTACGCGTATAGGCTGGTCCTCGTGCGCTGGGCACGGTCACTTTTCGCTGTTCTCGCCACCACGGTGGCCCTTGGATTGAGCACCGCACCCACTGCCCACGCACAGGATCCCGGGCGCTGGCTGCTCACCGGAGCCAGCTCGGTTCCCGTCACCTACTGGCAGGGGCTCACCTCCGATCCGGCCGAGGCCAACTTGTATTTCGTCGGAGTCTTCGAAGGGCTGTGGCGGACCACGCCGCAGCTGCGCCAGGCCGCGGGCGTACCGGCCGCGATCCCGGCCGCCGTCAAGCAGGCGGAGGGCTACAACCACATCGGCGACCCGACCTGGAATCCCGGCGAGGGCGGTCGCGTGCTGCTGCCTATGGAGTGCTTCACCCCCGGAGTCGGCAATACCTGCGGCACCGGCGCGTTCGGCATGGCGGACCCCAACACGCTCGCCTTCCGCTACTACGTGAAGCTCGACCCAGCGGAGATCCCGAAGGCGATGTGGGCCGAGACCTCGCCCGACGGCTCGCTGATCTGGACGAGCAGCGGTGACGACCTGCTCGCGTACCGCTCATCCGATGTCTCGCAAGCCAATCGCGCCCCCTCCGGCCCCCTGCTCGAGCCGGTCCGCCGCCTGGCTGGCGCCGTGCCGCCCAGCGGCGTCACCGGCGCTGTCTTCCGGGACGGCCGGCTCCTGCTGGCCGGTGAGGCCAATGGCGTCTATCAGGTGTGGGCCGTCGATCCCACCTCCGGCACACGGCGACTCGAGCTCCAGATGAGCATCTGCGGCGAGTCCGAGGGCCTCGACGTGATTGACACACTCGGCGGAGAGCTTCAGTGGCTGATCGGGCCATTCGACCCCGGATGCAGCCTCAGCTTCGGGCCGAGCAGCGCGTTGCTCCACTTCGTGCCGGCCCCAGCACATAGGCGCTTCGCGGTTGAGGTCACGGACACCAACGTTGGGACGCTGCCGGGCGAGGTGCAGGTGACCGTTCACGCCACGCGGGACGGCCGCCCACTGCGACAGGCGCGCGTGCGCTTCGCGGGCGGAGCGGCACGCACGGACAAGCAAGGCGTCGCGACCATCTCCACGACCCTCGAGCTGCCGGGCCGCTTCAGGGCGCTGGCGCAGAAGGGTCAGAACTACGGCGTCTCGGAACTCGTGCCGATCGGCTTCGCACCGTCAGCGCTGCGCGCGGCGGTGCCGAGGTCGGGAGCCGGATAATGGAGGACCGGCTCTAATATGGGCCCATGCCCCGCCCCCAGCTCCATACCCCGGACACGATGCTGGATGCGGCCCGCGACCTGCTGCTGGAGCAGGGTGCGGGCAACGCAACGATGGAGGCAATCGCCGGGGCAAGCGGCGCCCCGACTGGATCCATCTACCACCGTTTCGGCTCGCGCGACGAGCTGATCGCTCGACTGTGGCTGAGGGCCGTGTATCGGTCCCAGGCATCCTTTCTTGCGGCGCTGGAAAAGGATGATCCGCGGGAGGCCGCACTGGGGGCGGCCATGTCAATCGTCGACTTCTGCGAAACCGAGTTCGCCGATGCTCGCTTGCTGGCTTCATTCCGTCGCGAGGACCTGATCCGGACGACGAGCGATCAGCTTGCTAGTGACCTCGAAGAGGTGAACAAACCGGTCGAGCGCGCCGTCGTAGGCCTGGCTCGGCGGCTCTATGGACGGTCGACCCGCGCAGCCTTGAACCGGACGCTCCTCGCGGTGTTCGACCTTCCGTACGGGGCAACACACCGCTACCTCCGAATGGGGGGCCCCATTCCGCGTGGGCTTCGGCGCGATCTCGAACCGGCCGTTGTCGCGGTGATCGGCGAGTCAAGGTCTTAGGCAGCGATCCCGGGTGTGCTGCTGGCCCGCCGCCCAAGGAAGTTGACGATCGCGGCTGTGTCGAAGTGGAACATCTGAGCCCGCGCGAACTTGCCGTCTCGAACCTCATAGATCCCGAGCACCGGCTTGTCGAAGCGCTCGCCGTCGGGGGCCACTGCGCGTTGACGGTAGGAGACCACGACCTCCTCACCGTTGGTGGCGACCACGCGAGGATCCATCCGCCGCTCCTTCTCAGTCGGCTGAAGGGGTCCCCAAGTCCCGAGCCACGTCTCCTCAGGCGCGGATTCGAGCTGCTCGCGAAGTGCCTCCTTGCCTTGCATCGAGCCCCCATACGGCAGCGAGTCTGCTTCGTGGAATTCGACGTCCTCGTGGTAGAGCTCGAAGAGCTTCTCCCGGTCTCGTGACTGAACCGCTTCGAAGACCTCGATTACGACCTCGGCGTTCTTGTCCATTTCACTCTCCAGTCTCGTTCGCGCTCTGCGTCGCCGGCTTGCTCGGCGGCCTTAATGCACATATTAGAGTATTTCCTCTAATACGACCTGACCGGGCCAGACGTTTGCGATGTGGCGATGTCAGAGCGCCTTCGCCACTGCCGGCCGATCTGGCGGATCATCGGCGGGTAGACGAACAGGTGCCTGAAGGGCCTGATCGCCGTCATGTACGCCGTCCCGAAAAGCCCGTTCGGCTTCACGAGGACCGCCATCTGCCCGCGGTAGCCGCCGGTCCCGTCAGACACCCAGCCCACATGCATGACGCCGTGGACGGTCTTATTGGCAATCTCCGCGGCCCATTCGTCTTCCAGGAGGTAGAGCGAGCTGAAGGGAAGCCTGTCGAACTGCGGTCCGGAGGGGGCTTCGCGCAGGTCCTGGGGCAGCCGGTCGCGGAGCGTCGGCACCCTCGAGCCGAGGCCCGCATCCGCGTCGTCCCAACCGAAGATCTCCCCGAGCTTCCAGCGGATCGCCCAGAGGGCGCGAGTGGCGCGGGAGCGGCTTTGCGACGAGGGATCGCCCGACGCAAGCCCTTCGACGAGGAGGGGAAAGTCGCCGGGGCCGCCCGGCGTCGGCAGCGCCCAAACGTCCTCGACGCCGAAGTCCCGGGTGAGCTCGTGGATCCGCCATGGCCGAGAGGTGTGCGCCGTGTCCGGGAGCCTCACCGTCGCTCCCCGGGAACCTCAGCTTTCAACGCCTCTGTGAGCGCGAGCGCCGCAGAGAGCGGGCGGACCATCACGGTGAACTCGTCGACCAGTCCGTCCTTCCCGACGTGAAAGAAGTCGCAGCCGTGCAGCTCACGCTCGCCGACTCGCGCTCTGAACACCAGCGCGTGGTCGTCGTCGCGCTCGGCGCCGATTTCCCGTTCGTATTGAAAATCGCGGACGACGTGGTCCACGGCGCGCAAGATCGCGCCAAGCGCTTCGCGTCCGTGGTAGGGGCGAAATACGGCCGGGCTGTTGAAGACGACATCCGGCGAGACCAGCTCGAGGACTGAATCGACATCGCCTGTCTCGAGTGCGCTGCCTATGGGATGCATGGGATGTGGACCTTTCTGTAGAGATCAATCAACAAGACGGTTCATCCGGGCCTCGTTGGTGCCGTGCGCGTGGGCGCTTCGTCGGGAGCAAGTCCAAGCACGCCGGCGACGGCGCGGACCACCAAGACCGCGTCGTCGGGCGCTTGTCCAGCGACCTGGATGGCCGTGCCCTCCATGGCACCGAAGAACGCGCGCGCGACCGCATTGGCGGGTGGGCCGGGCGGGAGCGTCCGCATTCTGCGCCCCGCATTGACCAGGCGAGCGACCCGCTTGACGCCCCCGTCCGAAATCTGCGCGATCGCACGACCGACTGGATGGTCTTGGCCGCTGAATTCCACCCGGAGCGCCATCACCACCCGGGCGACGTCTCGCCTGCAGAAGACAGCGTGACCGCGCGCCAGCGCGATCAGCTCAGCGGCCGGATCGTGCTCGTTCCTAGCGGGATCGCCGACCTCGCGCAGCCAGTTCTCGTGAACCCATTCGAGCACCGCCAAGGCGAGGTCCTCCTTGTCCTTGAACTGGTGGTAGAGGGCTCCGCGGGTGTAGCCCGCCTCGCTCGCCACCCGCTCCAGGATGAGGTTGCCGTACCCATAGCGGGAGAGCTCTTTCGCAGCGGACCCGAGCAGGGCGCTACGCGTGCGCGCGCTTCGGTCCGCCTGCGTTGGGCGGTGGCCGCCGGGGCGGGACGCGATCGGGCCGCGACTGGGCCGGGTAGGAGCTCGTACATCCATGTATGTATGTTACCGTGGTTCGTGCCGAGGGGCACGCAAAGTTCCAACCTCACTGGCGGCCCCAGGAGACAGAGACCCAGATGTCCGAGATCGAATTGTCGGCAGGTCAGGTGCGGTACGAGGACACGGCCGGCGAGGGGCCGCCGATCGTTCTGCTGCACGGCCTGCTGATGACGTCCTCCCTGTGGGATCGAGTAGTCGAGCAGCTGGAGCCGGGCTTCCGCTGCATAAGGCCGACGATGCCGATGGGTGCGCACCGCCGACCGATGCGCCCCGATGCGGACCTGTCGCTCGAAGGCCAGGTGCGGCTCTTGGTCGAGCTTCTCGATCGCCTGGAGCTCGAGGAGGCAACGCTCGTCTTCAACGACTGGTGCGGGGCACAGCTGCTGATCGCCGAGGGCTGGGATCGCCGCGTCGCGCGACTCGTCTTCGCCTCCTGCGAGACCTATGACAACTACCCCCCGGGGCTTCCGGGCAGGGTCGCGGGACTGGCGGCACGGATCCCGGGCGGATACCTCGCGGCCCTGAAGCCGCTTCGCCTGAAGCGCCTGCGGCGGCTTCCGCTCACCTTCGGGTGGATGTCGAAGCGAGCGATCCCAGACGAGCTCATGGACGAGTGGCTGCGGCCGGCTTCCTCTCAGGCGCTGATCCGGCGCGATCTCCGCAAGTACGCCGGCGACACGCGCACGGGAAGGCGACGCCTGCGCGAGGCAAACGAGAGCCTGGCGAACTTCACGAAACCGGTCCTGGTGGCCTGGGCGGCCGAGGACCGGGTGATGCCGCTCGAGAGCGGGCATCGGCTGGCGGCGTCGCTTCCAAACTCCCGGTTCGTCGAGATCGCCGACAGCGGAACCCTGATCCCGCTGGATCAACCTGATCTGCTTGCGAGCACGATCTCGGCGTTCATCCTCGGTGAGGACCGGGCGGGCTCGAAGCGTGGCGGTTGAGCGGCTGCGCAGGCTCCACGAGGCTCAAGCCGCCTTCTACGCGGGTGGGTCGAGCGAACCGCTCAAGGAATTGCTGGCCCCCGACGTCGTCTGGCGAGTGCCCGGCGACAGTCCGATCGCAGGTGCTTACGAGGGCGCTGATTCCGTCATCGAGTACTTCGCCCGGCGGCGGGAGATCGCCTCGGGCACATTCACCATGCACCCCATCGACGTCTTGGTGGGCACCGGTGAGCACGTCGCCGCCCTCACAGATGGCACCGTCGTCCTGCACGGGGTCACCCGGAAGTGGTCGACCGTGGGGCTCTATCGCTTTCACGCCGATCGGGTCGCGGCGTGCTGGCTCCTTCCCCTCGACCCGCTCGAGTTCGACCTCATCTGGACGGCCTGCTTCGAAGCATCGTCCGGACCCTCTCCTGGAACGGCCCCGTCGTGAAGCAATTCGGCTCAGCGAACTCCTCGGTGGCGAGAGATGCGTCCCAGGACGAGTCCGCCGCCGTCCACAGGAGGGGCTTCGCCATCGCCAAGGCGTGTGGGGGCAGGGCCGCAATCTGGTCGCACCAGCGATCGGCGGCCGAGGTGAGCTCGTCATGGGGGACGACCTCTTGAACGAGGCCGGCCTCGTGTGCGTCCTCAGCAGTCAAGTGCCTGCCGCCCGCGAAGAAGGCGAAGGCACCCTGGTAGCCGAGGTGCCGGGTCAGAGCCCAGCTGGTCCCCACCTCCGGGAGCAGACCGAGCCGGCCGAAGGCAGGAACGAGGACCGCCTCCTCGGACGCGAGGATCACGTCGCAGGTGAGGGCCCACGCCAGGCCGACACCCGCGGCCGGGCCGTTGAGGGCAGCGATGAAGGCGGTGTCGCTGCGGGCGATCAGCCGCACCACGCCGCCAAACTCGTAGCGGATCCAGCGCCAGATGTCGGTGGAACCCTCGGCGTCGGTGAGCCGGTCCTCCGCGACACTCATCATCTTCAGGTCTCCCCCGGCGCTGAAACCGTCACCGGCGCCGGTGAGCACGATCGAGCGGACATCGGGGTCGGCCGCGAGCTCGGTCAGGGCGTCCTTCACCCCGATCACGAGGGCAGCGCTGAGTGCGTTCAGCCGCTCCGGCTGATTCAACGTCACCGTCGCCCGCCCCTCACCGCGCTTCACGCGAATGACCTCGCCATCGGCCGATTCGCCTTCCTTCACGAGCTCTCGATAGATGCCCACGTCGCTCCCTTCGTCACTGATCCCATCCGCCGTCTGCGGAACGAGCTATTAGAGTATAAATTCTAATAACTCCCGGGTGATGGCTTCTCAACTCAGATACGTGGACCCCCACATTCCCCGCAGCCCTTTCAGCCGCGCCTTTGCGGCGTTCTCCAATACGCGCCTCGGAAGCTTCCTCTCGGCCAAGCTGGTCTGGAAGCTGGACCCATATCTGCTGCGGGCGACCGGCGGCCGGATCGGGATGGGCCTTGTCCTCCCCACCGCCCTGCTCGAAACCCGGGGCGCGAGGACCGGCGCATTGCGGCGCAACGGGGTGATCTATTTCCACGACGCGGACAGGGTCACGATCATCGCGTCGAGGCAGGGCGACGCGAGGCACCCGGGCTGGTTCCACAACCTTCGAGCACATCCCAACGTCAAGTTCGGCGGGATTCCGATGCGGGCCACGGTGGTCAGCGACGAAGCCGAGCGCCGCAGACTCTGGACACTCGCTGACCGTGTGTTCGCCCCTTACGCGGCCTACCGTAGAGACGCTGCCCGAACGGGCAGGACTATCCCGATCGTCCAGCTGACCGAGCTCGACCGGTCGAGCTGACCTACCTGTCGATCTCAACGGGACGCGTTCGTCGTAAGGATGAAACGGCGAAAAGCGCAACCGGCGCTGGGAAAGGAAGAACGATGCAGACCGAAAACAGGACCCAGAGGACTGCAGTCACGGGAGCCACCGGCCGGCTCGGATCGCCCCTCGTCGAGATCCTCGAGCAGCGCGGACACGATGTGGTCCCGATCGCGCGCTCGAGGGGGATCGACGTAATCAGCGGCGAGGGTCTCGACGAGGCACTCGCCGGGGTCGAGACCATCATCGATACCGCAACCTGGCCCACGCCCGACCAGGAAGCGGCAACGAAGTTCTTCACCACCTCGGCACGGAACCTCCAGCGAGCCGGCGCAGAAGCCGTGGTGAAGCGGATCGTGCTCGTCTCGATCATCGGCATCGACAAGTTTCAGGGCGGCTACAACGCGGCGAAGATGGCGCAGGAGCGGACGCTGCTCGAGGGCCCGCTCCCGGTCCGGATCGTTCGCGCGGCCCAATTCCACGAGTTCTTCGATGAGCTGGTCGGGTGGATGATCCAAGACGGCGTCGCCTACCTGCCCGAGATGAGAACGCAGCCCGTGGCCGCGCGCGTCGTCGCCGAAGCTCTCGTTGACGCTGCCGAGGAACCCGAGATCCAGAGCGGCAGGATCACCGAGGTCGCCGGCCCGCAAGAGGAGCGTCTCGCGGATGTAGCCGCCGCTCTCTTCGACAGCCGTGGTGACTCGTTCGAGATCCGCGAGGGCCGTCAACCTGGCGACCCGGACGCCACGGCCTATGCGGAGGGCGCCGCGCTGCCCAACCCGGGCGCGAAGCTCGCCGGCCCCACCTTCGAAGAGTGGCTCGCGGCCCGACCCGATAAGAATGTCGGCCATGACGATCAGACGGGCCGTCCCGAACATCAGCTCTGATCAGCCCGCTGAGACCAGAGCGTTCTTCGTCGACCTTCTCGGCTTCGTGGTGGCGATGGACCTGGGCTGGGTGGTGAACCTCGCCTCGCCCACCGACCCCACGGTCCAGGTGACGATCATCGGCAACGACGATCCGGCGGCGCCTGGCATCTCGGTCGGGGTGGACGACGTCGACGCCGTCCACGCCAGAGCGGTGGAGCTCGGCCTCGAGATCGCCTATCCCCTGCGCGACGAGGAGTGGGGTGTCCGGCGCTTCATGCTTCGCGAGCCGAGCGGGACGACCGTGAACATCGTCTCCCACCGCTCGGAGTAGGAAGCTCGATCAGGAGATCGACGAGGCCGAGCGCTCCGGCTTAGGCGGGGCCGGCGCGGGGCCGCTTCGCTCCCCCTCGGCCCACGGGAAGCCGCTGGGCGCGGCGCGGAAGTCCGCGAGCAGGTGGAGGCCGGCGCCCGTGGAGACGAGCAGCGCGCAGCCCAAGACGACAAGGTCCCCTGCCCCGTGGTTGAGCGCCGCCCCGGCTCCCATCACCAGGACGCCGAAACAGACGATCGCGACCGCGATCCCGCGGTGAAAGCGGCCGACCTCGGAGTGCGGCCATGGATCGAGCGACCGGGCGAGCTCCCGGCCCGCGTCCGAGTCCGTGCAGTCCCCCTTCCGCGGACACGAGTTGCAGACGTGGGCCCTGGCGCGGTAACGGACGAGCCGCTGGCGCACGTCGGTCTCGATCCTGTGCAGGTGCTCGCCCTCCGGGCATTCCCAGGCGTCCAGGTGCTCGCGGTAGGTGAAGCCCGCAGTCCGGTAGAGCTCTGAGCGCCGATGCGAGTGACGGGCGAGAAGGTCGAGCCCGAGCGCGACCAGGACGAGGAACAGCCCATAGCCGGCCGCGAGCAGGCTCTCGGTCGCGACCCCGCTCATCGGACTCCCGCGGGCCGCCTGGGCTCCGTCACCTCGGTGAAGAGGACGTCCTCGGGCTCCTCGATCGTCACCCGCTTCACCGTATGTCGGACGCCGATGTAGGTCAGGTAGAGCAGCGGCAGGACACCGACCACGATGAAGTACGCGTCGCCAGGTAGCCGCAACCACTCGATCACCGTGTTCGTGTTGGTGCTCAGGTAGTCCAGGGAGCGGGCGTGGAAGTAGCCGCTGTTCACCGACTCGTAGATCTGCCTGATCCCGAGCGGGAAGAGCGTCGCGAACGACATCCAGGCGAGGCCGATGTTGAGCCCCCAGAAGCTCATCTTGGCGGCGCGGTCCTTCCAGCGATCCGCCGGGATCAGGTAGCGCAGGCAGAACATCGCCAGGCCGACGGCGAGCATCCCGTAGACGCCCATCATCGAGGTGTGGCCGTGATTGGCGGTCAGGCCGGTGCCGATCTCGTAGTAGGAGACGATCGGCAGGTTGATCAGGAAGCCGAAGATTCCGGCTCCCAGGAAGTTCCAGAAGCCGACCGCCACCAGGAACATGACCGCCCAGCGATGCGGGAACGGCGTTTGAGACTTCGACTCCTGCCGCGCGCCGAGCTGCAGGAAGCTCCAGGCCTCGACGGTGAGGAAGGTGAGCGGCATCACCTCCAGCGCGGAGAAGAAGGCGCCGAGCGCCATGTTCTCCGCCGGCGCGCCCGAGAAGTAGACGTGGTGCATCGTCCCGATCACCCCGCCGACCGAGTAGAGGATGATGTCGAGCAGGACCACGGTCAGGGCGACCCGCTCCCGCACCACCCCGAGCAGGACGAAGATGTAGGCGACCATCGTGGTGGTGAAGAGCTCGAGAAAGTCCTCCACCCAGAGGTGGACCACCCAGAAGCGCCAGTAGTCGGTGATCGTGAAGCTGTCGCCGGAGCGGGCCAGCAGGCCGACCGCGTAGAAGGCGGGGATCGCGAGCGCCGCCAGGAAGAAGAGCCAGGGCATGTTGCCGACCCGTTCCTTGGTGAGGCGTCCCTTGAGGCCCCGGTAGAGGATGAACCCCCAGAGGCAGAGCCCGATGATCAGGAGCACCTGCCAGAACCGGCCGAGGTCGAGGTACTCGAAGCCCTGGTTCCCGAAGATCGTGCCGGAGAACCAGTTGTGGATGTCGGCGAACTCCCCGATCAGGCTGCCGAAGACGACGACAGCCAGCGCGCCGAGGAGCGCGAAGGCGAGCTTGCTCTGTCCCTTCGGCTCGCTCCCGGCGATCATCGGCGCCAGGAAGATCCCAGCGGCGACGAACGAGGTGGCGACGAAGAAGATCGCGAGCTGCACGTGCCAGGTGCGGACCAGGTTGTAGGGGAAGACCTGGGCGACGTCGATCCCGAAGAAGCCGTCGAGCTCGGCGCGGTAGTGCTGGGACATGCCGCCGACCAGCGTCTGGAGGAGGAAGAGCGCCGCCATCACGAAGAAGAACCACGCCGTCGCCCGTTGGCCGGGGGTTAGCGCGACGTCGCCGGGGGCACGGAAGGTGAGGGTCGCCTGGTCGCGGCCCTGCCAGCCCATCCTCCAGCGGCCGAACGCGGCGAAGAGGATCCCGATCCCGCCGAGCAGGGCAATCAGCGAGACCACCGACCAGACGATCACGTTGGCGCTCGGCGCGTTGTCGACCAAATCCTCGGGCGGCCAGTTGTTGGTGTAGGAGTAGTTGTGGCCGGGGCGCCGAGTTGACGCCGCCCACGCCGACCAGGCGAAGAACGAGGTGAGCTGGTGAATCTCGGTCGGGCTGTCGACCGGTCTCGGCCTCAGCCCGTAGCGCGTCGTATCGGAGTCGAAGAACTGTGAGTAGTGGCGCTCCAGCTGGTCGAAGGCGCTCGCCTGCTGGGCCGAGACCGGGAGCGTCTTCGTCTCGGGCTGGTAGCGGTTGGTCTGGAACTGGTCGATCGTCTGCTGGCGAGCCGAGTCGGAGGCGGTCCCGCCAAGGTCGTTTCGGACGATCTCCGCGGAGCGGTGCAGGTAGTCGTCGGTGAAGTCGGGCCCCAGATAGGCGCCGTGCCCGAAGATCGAGCCGTACTCCATCAGGCCGTGGTGGAGGAAGACCTTCTGGCCGGCCCTGATGTCATGACCGGTGAAGACAACGCGGCCGCTCGGATCGACCACGCGATCCGGGATCGGGGGGTCCGACCTGTAGGTCAGGTAGGCGAGCAGGCCGAGGACGAAGAAGCCGACGATGATGACCAGCCCCGCGACCTGCAGCCAGGTGCGGGAGACGAGCAGCTCCCGTTTCCCGGCGGGTTGCTCGGCCGGCATCCCGGGGGTTGACCCTCCTTCTCCTCTCTGCCAGGCCATGATCGAGACGAGTCGGTCGCGGCTGCGGCGGCGATCCTATGTCTTTGCTCGATAGCTTGTCCACCTGATCGGGCAAACAGGCGAGCTGAACTGAGCGAGCAGGCGGACACTGGAAAACACCGCGTCGTGATCGTCGGCGGCGGCGTTGCCGGCCTCGAGGCGCTTCTCGCCCTGCGCGATCTCGCTGGCGAACAGGTGGCGCTGACCCTCATCGCCCCGCAGCCCGACTTCCTCTACAAGCCGCTGCTGGTCGAGGAGCCTTTCCATCTCGGTCCGGCGGAGCGGCACGAGCTCGAGCCGCTCGCCCGGGAGCACGGGGCCCGGTTCGTGCAGCGCGCCGCCAGCGGCGTGCGGGCCGACGAGCATACGGTCGACCTCGACGACGACTCGACTCTGGACTACGACTTCCTCATCGTCTGCGCGGGGGGTCGGTTCATCCCCGCTCTGGAAGGGGCGACCACCTTTCCGTCGGGAGACGAGAGCTTCCGGGCCGACGAGCTGCTCGATCGAGCGCTTGCGAAAGATCGCCGAGTCGCGTTCATCCTCCCCTCCGGCGTCAGTTGGCCGCTGCCGCTCTACGAGATCGCCTTGATGACCCAGCGCCGCGCCGCCGAGCGAAGCCTGGATGTGAAGATCGCGATCATCACCCCCGAGTCCGCGCCCTGGCGATCTTCGGGCCCTCGGCGAGCGCGGCCGTCGGTGAGCTGCTGCGAAGTCGGGGGATCGACTTGATCCCCCGGTCGATCGTCAGACATCTCGACGAGGCCGGTATCGAGCTGGCGCCCGGTGACCGCCGGCTCGGGCCAGCCGAGGCCGTGGCGCTGCCGGCGATGAAGGGCCCGGCTCTCACCGGCCTGCCGGCGGACAGCGACGGCTTCATTCCGGTCGATGATTTCGGCAGGGTCAAGGGGATCGATGACGTCTACGCGGCAGGCGACGGCACAAACTTCCCGATCAAGCAGGGGGGCCTCGGAGCCCAGCAGGCAGACACCGCCGCTGCCCACATCGCTCACCGGATCGGTTCGGCTGGGGCCGCCGAGCCGTTCAGGCCGCTCCTCCGCGGCAAGCTGCTGACCGGGGAGGAGTCGGTGAGCATGAGCGCCGAGATCGCCGGTGGGGGCGGCGAGGGCGAGGCCTCGCTCGATTACCTGTGGTGGCCTCCGCACAAGATCAGTGCCCGCTATCTGGCGCCGATGCTCTACCACGGCGAAGCCCACGAGGAGCCCGAGCCGCCCCGCCGCTCACTCGACGTCGAGGTGGCGATGCCGAAGGAGTGGCACGAGGAACCGATGTCGCTCGACCAGCTGGCGCCGCCGGACGTTGACTGAGCTCGAGGCCGATGAGCTCGAGCTCCTGCTGCGGTGGTGGGATGCCGCCAACTACCTGACGGTTGCCCAGATCTATCTCGCCGACAACCCGCTGCTCAGGGAGCCGCTCCGCCCCGACCACATCAAGCCCCGTCTGCTCGGGCACTGGGGGACCTCGCCGGCGCTGAGCCTGATCTACACGCAGCTCAACCGTCTGATTCGGGAGACGGGGCAGGACGTCCTCTACGTCACGGGCCCAGGGCACGGCGGGCCGGCGATCGTCGCCAATGTCTACCTGGAGGGCACCTACTCGGAGGTTTATCCGGAGGTCAGCCGGGACCTCGAGGGCCTGCGCCGCCTCGTGCGCCAGTTCTCGACACCGGGCGGCATCCCCAGCCACGTCAGCGTGCCCACCCCCGGGTCGATCCACGAGGGCGGCGAGCTCGGCTACTCGCTGGTGCACGCCTTTGGCGCCGCCTTCGACAACCCCGATCTACTCGTCGCGTGCGTCGTCGGCGACGGCGAGGCGGAGACAGGGCCGCTCGAGGGCTCGTGGAAGGGCGTGCGATTCCTGAACCCGGCCCGCGATGGAGCGGTCCTCCCCATCCTGCAGCTGAACGAGGCGAAGATCTCCGGGCCGACGGTGCTCGGCAGGGCGAGCGAGGCGGAGGTGACGGGCCTCCTGCGCGGACACGGCTACGAGCCCCTGATGGTGAGCGGGGGCGATCCGGCCCAGGTCCACGACGACTTCGCCCGAGCCCTCGGCAGCTCTTACGCGACGATCCAGGAGATCCAGGAAGGCGCCCGCACCCGCGGCCAGATCGGGCGCCCGGCCTGGCCGGCGATCGTCCTGAGAACCCCGAAGGGCTGGACCGGGCCCAAGGAAGTTGACGGCAAGCGGGTGGAGGGAACCTTCCGGGCCCACCAGGTGCCCCTGCCCGGGGTCCGCGAGAATCCCGAGCACCTGGCCCAGCTCGAGGAATGGATGCGGAGCTACGGGCCGGAGCGGAACTTCGATGAGGACGGTCGCCTTGTCGCCGAGCTGGGCGCGCTTGCTCCCTCGGGGCCGAAGCGGATGGGCGCGAGCCGTCACGCCAACGGGGGCGCGGTGCCGCTGTCTGTGCCGGCGAGCGGTCGATACGCAGTCGAAATCAAGGCTCCCGGGCAGGAGCGGCGGGAGACCACCCGCGCCCTGGGAGAGCTCATGCGCGACATCTATCTCGAGAACGCCGATGTCTTCCGGCTTTTCTGTCCCGACGAGACCAACTCCAACCGCCTCGGGGCCGTGTTCGAGAACGAGGAGCGCTGCCTCATGGACGCCCACCCGGAAGACGAGCGCGTCTCGCCCGATGGGCGGGTGATGGAGGTGCTCTCCGAGCACCTCTGCCAGGGGTGGCTCGAGGGCTACCTGCTCACCGGACGCCACGGGCTGTTCGCCACCTACGAGGCCTTCGCGATGGTCTCCGCCTCGATGGCGATCCAGCACGCGAAGTGGCTCGAGGCGGCCTCCGAGCTCGACTGGCGAAAGCCCGTTCCCTCCCTCAACGTCCTGCTCACCTCGACCTGCTGGCGGAACGACCACAACGGCTTCAGCCATCAGGGACCCGGCCTGATCGACTCGATGATCTCGCTGCGAGGAAGCGTCGTGCGCGTCTACCTGCCGCCGGACGCCAACTCGCTGCTGTCGGTCGCCGACCATTGCCTGACCAGCCGCGGCTACGTCAACCTGATCGTCGTCGACAAGCAGAACCACCTGCAGTACCTCGGCCTCGACGCTGCGCGCGCCCATGCCGCCAGCGGCGCCTCTGTCTGGGAATGGGCGAGCACGGTGGCCGAGGAGTCCGAGCCCGACGTCGTCCTCGCCTCGGTCGGTGACGTGCCGACGATGGAGGCGCTGGCCGCGGCCGCCCTGCTCCGGAAGCACACCCCCCAGCTAGCCGTCAGGTTCGTGAACGTGATCGACCTGATGTCGCTGACGCCCGAATACATCCATCCTCACGGTCTGTCCACGGAGGATTTCGAGGCGCTCTTCGGATCGGATCTCGAGGTGGTCATGGCGTTCCACGGCTACGCCCGCGCGGTGCACCAGCTCGTTCACGGACGCCGCCATCCCGGGCGCTTCCACGTCCGGGGCTTTCGGGAGCAGGGCACCACCACGACGCCCTTCGACATGGTGGTTCTCAACGACATGAGTCGCTACCACCTCGTCCTCGAGGCCCTGCGATGGGCTCGGCGCCGGCCGGCCGGAGCCGACGAGCTGGAGAGGCATTGCAATTCGATGCTCGCCCGGCATCACGACTACGTGCGTGAGCATCTGGAGGACATGCCGGAGATCCGCGACTGGACCTGGCCCGGCTGAGATGGTGACCTCGCGGGTCCTGGTTGTGAACGCCGGCTCGTCCTCGCTCAAGCTGCGACTCCTCGGGGACAGGGATGAGCCCCTTGCGGCGCGCGATCTCGGTGCCGACGACGCCTGGGAGGACGGCCTCGCCGCCTTCCTGGCCGATTCGGCGGGTCCCGAGCTGATCGGGCATCGCGTCGTCCATGGGGGCGAGGAGTTCACGGAACCCGTTCGCCTCGACGATGAGGTCATGGGCCGCCTTGATCGACTCTCCGACCTCGCTCCGCTTCACAACCCCCCTGCAATACGGGCGATCCGAGCCGTTCGTGAGCGGCTGCCCTCGGTTCCTTCGATCGCCTGCTTCGATACTGCCTTCCACTCGCGCATGCCTGCCGAGGCGTCCACCTATGCCCTCCCCTCATCGTGGGCGGAGCGCTGGCCGCTCAGGCGCTACGGCTTCCATGGCCTCTCGCATGCCTACTGCGCTCGCCGGGCAGCCTCACTGCTCAGTCGCCCTCCCGCCGAGCTGCGAGTGGTTACGGCTCACCTCGGCGCGGGCGCCTCCCTTGCCGCGGTCTCGGGCGGGCGGTCAGTGGACACGACGATGGGCTTTACGCCGCTCGATGGTCTGGTGATGGCTACGCGCTCGGGATCCATTGACCCTGGGCTGTTGCTGTGGGTCCAGCGGCACGGCGGCATCACGCCCGAGCAGGCCGAGTCGGCGCTGGACCGCGAGGCGGGCCTGCTCGGGCTCTCGGAGCGATCGGGCGACACGCGGGAGCTGTTGGCAGCGGCGGAGCGCGGCGACGAGAAGCCGGCCCTGGCGATCGCGGTCTATCTGCACCGGCTGCGGGCCTCGATCGCCGCGATGGCCGCTTCGATGGGCGGCCTCGACGCGCTCGCCTTCACCGGCGGCGTCGCAGAAGGATCGGCCGCGATCCGGGCCGGCGCGTGCGACGGCCTCGAGTTCATGGGTCTCCTCATCGACGCCGAGAGGAACGGCGACGACGAGGCGGGGGATCGTGTCATCTCGGAGAGCGATGCCGACAGGCCGGTTCTGCTGATCCACGCGCGGGAGGACCTGGAGATCGCGGCGCAGGTGCGCTCTATTTCATCTCACGGTTCCGCGTGAAAGCCGGTGCTCTGCGCTGGCCATTGACGGCGGCGGGCGGCGTCTGATAGTGCTCACTCTGAGATGTGGGACTGCTGGTCAAGGATGATCGTCGGTTCATCGGCGCAGGGGCGATCCGCGGTGAGGCTCGGAGCGCTGCTGCTGGTCGGGATGCTGATCGCCACGGCGGTGACTGCCGTAGGGACGGCGCAGGCCGCCAAGAAACCGAGCGGAAATCAGGCAAAGGGGCCGCGGGTTCTCAAGGCCGGCGCGGCGAGCCGCTCGGTACTGCCGCTGGTCGACGCCTCCCACAATTATCTCCGGGCCGGATTCCCCCCTGACAGTGACGCCATCTCGCCGGGGATCTTCGTTCCGGAATGGGATGACGGTCGGATCGCCGTCGGCAACGGCGAGGACGAGGCGCACTGGGTGCGTGACGACCTCCGAGTGCGGGCCCTGGCGCTGTCCAAACCTTCCAGCCACAGGGTTACCGTGTTGCTCTCCGCCGACCTCTACATGATCTTTCGGGTCGACGCGGACTCGATCCGGGCCAAGGTCGAGAACCGGCTGCCGCGGACCGACGTCGAGGTGCTCGTCGGCGCGACCCACAACCACCACGGCCCAGACACCGCGTTCGACGTAAACCACGACTGGTACGAGTACATGACCGACCAGGCCGCGGACGCGGTTGTGGACGCGGTGCACCGGATGC
>Ga0126307_10000338_pt1 | contig 30280 bp, 29 predicted proteins | sample Plot28_FD_89955 | JGI IMG/M metagenome (GOLD analysis project Ga0126307, IMG submission 89955) | Serpentine soil microbial communities from UC McLaughlin Reserve, CA, USA - Plot28 | ecosystem: Environmental > Terrestrial > Soil > Grasslands | place: USA: UC McLaughlin Reserve, Lake County... | reverse complement strand
GAGAGCGTGGGCAACGATGGTCGTCTCGTGAGCGCCGAAGGCGCCTCGCTCGTACAGGAGCCGCACGATCGGGACGGACAGGACCGCGGTGACGGCGCTGGCAGGAATGAGCAGGAACCCGATCTGCCGGAGGCCGCTCGAGACAGTCTCCCGGAAGCCGTCGGTGTCGGAGCGGGCCGCGAGCCGGGAGAGCGCCGGGAAGAGCACCGTCGCGACCGCAACCGCGAAGATCCCCTGCGGCAGCATGTAGATCCGGAAAGCGGCATCGATCGCGCTCGGGGCCAGGAGCGGATCGATGTAGCGGGCCGCGAAGAAGGTGTCCACGAGCAGGTTGAAGTTGATGAGCCCGATGCCAAGTGTCACGGGGACCATGAGCGCGAAGATGCGCTTGACGGCAGGGTCGCGAACGTCGATCGCCATCCGGAGCCGACCGTCGAGGCCGCGGAGCCACGGAATCGGAAACAGGAACTGGATCAGCGTGCCCGCGACGACGCCGCCCGCGTAGACGTAGAGCTCCGCCGAGGGGCTGTCCGCTCGGGGCACGCCCACGACCAGGGCGAGGATGATCGCCAGGTTCCAGAGCACGGGCGTCAGCGCCGGCACCGTGAACTGCTCGTAGCTGTTCAGGATGCCGACGACGACACCCGAAAGCCCGAGCAGGACGACGATCGGGAAGAGCACGCGCGAGAGGCCGACGACGAGGTCCTGCTCGGCCCCCTCGTACCCGAACGGCCGCATCACCCAGGGGGCGAGGAGCATGAACAGGGCGGTGACGCCGCCCAGCCCGAGCAGCATGAGCCAGAAGATCGTCGACGCGACTCGCCAGGCCCTCGCCTTGTCGCCCTTCTCCAGCATTTCGCTGAAGATCGGGACGAAGGCCGCCGAGAGAGCCGAGTCGGCGACGAGCGCCCGTACGAGGTTCGGGACCTGGAACGCGACCGTGAACGTGTTGATCGAGCCCTCCACGCCGAAGTAGCGGCGGACGACGACCTCGCGGAAGAGCCCGAAGAAGCGCGAGAGAAGGGTTGCGAGCGAGAAGAGTGCCGTCGACCTGGCCAGCCGGTGCCGGCGCGCCCCTCCCTCGAGGTCGGAGGCCGCAGACCGCTCGGCCGCAGGGTCTTCCGGGCGATCGACCATCGCCGGGAATCGTAGGGAAGGGGTCGCCCGGAGCCGCTGGCGGCCCGTTCGGGGGAGACTTCGAGCCGGGAGTTCAGCCGGAGCTTGCTAGGATGCGGGCGCCCGCAAGCCGGGCTCTTTTTCTGCCATGCCGAACATCAACCAACAGAAGCACAGGGTCCGAAGCGCCGCTCGGCAGCGGCTTGAGAACCTGCGTTGGCGCTCGACGGTGAAGACGCTTCAGAGGCGCCTCGAGAACGCTGTGGCCGACGGAGACAAGGAGCGCATCGCCAGCGAGCACCGCGAGCTCGTCCGCTGGCTCGACAAGGCCGCGGCCCAGGGCGGGATGCACAGGAACCGGGCCGCCCGCAAGAAGTCTCAGGCGGCCAAGCTCATCGCCTCGAGCTAGCCGCGCGCGACCGCCGCTCCGCAGCCTCGCCCGGGACACCCGCGGCCCACCTCCCACTTTTAAGCTTAGTCACGAGAATCGCGCCCGTGGCGCGCAGTACCTGACATCTTCGTCGCGGGCCTGCGCCGACTCCCCCTCCCCTGGTTCCGGAGGCTGAGAGGCGGGCCGAGCCCTGTGTCCTAGTGGTGTGCTAGCTCCGAGGTCCTCGTGACGTCGGCGACTCCGCGGATCAGCTCGAGCTCACCAGCCAGGCGGCTCGCGCCCTTCAGCGCCTCGTCCAACTCTGCGAGACGGACGATCGCATCGTCGAGCTCCGCGCGCGAGTAGTTCCGCGAATGGTCGAGGGCCTTCCGAACTCGAAACTCGTGCCTGCGGACCTTCTTTGCGATCTCCTTCGTGGCCAGACCTTCTTCTGCAAAGACTTGCACAGCGCGTACGAGCTCGACCTGACCGGTGAGCTTCATGGCGACAACGAAAGGATCGTTGTGCTCGAGCGCGGCTTCACAGGCCTCCAGCGTGGCCTGGACGTTCCGCGATCCCCACGCGTCGCCGAGCGCCCACCCCGGCGGCTCGTACGCAGAGACGGCCAGGCTCTCGACCTCGCGCCGGCTCACCGGCTCTGTTCCGGCCCACGCGGAAATTTTCTCGAGCTCGGTCGTCAGCGCTGTCGGGTCGTCCCCGACGATTTCGATCAGCGCGCGCACCGCCTCTCCATCCAGCTGGAGGTGCAACGCCTCGAGCTGCGCGCGTACCCAGCCTGGTAGATCTCGAGGCTTTGGGATGTCGAACGTGAGCACCTTGCCGCCTTTCTTCAAGGCGTCGGCAAGTGCCGAGGCTTTTTGCGGCTCCTCGGTCACGAGCGCCAAAATCGAGCCTGGGGCCGGATTGACGAGATACGCGGCAATCGCCTGTGCGTCCTCGGGCTTCCAGCGTTCGACCCCTTCGACGACGACAAGCCGGTCAGCTTCGGATCCGAAGAGGCCCATCGCGTTACAGGCCTCGGCCGCGGCCGCGCCGCTCGTGTCGGAGGCATGCAGCAGCTCGAGGGTCTCGTTCCCGATCCGCGCCCGGAGCCTGCTGAGCGCCCGCCGCACCTTCGACCCGTCGGTTCCGGTCAGCAGATAGACAGGGAGAAGCGGCTCGCCGGACATCCGCACGGAGCATAGTTAGCGGTCCGTCCGAACCGAGAAGCTCCGGCCGTCGGATTCGATCACGACCCGCCCGTCCTGGTCCGTGCGATACACGTCGAGCCCACGCTCCTGCGCCAGCGCCGCCAGGGTCGAGGGTGTTGGATGACCGTAGTCGTTGCCCGTGCCGACCGAAATGACGGCGACCCGCGGATCCACCAGCTCGAGGAGCTCGGGAAGTCCGGGGTCCGACGATCCGTGATGGGCGACCTTCAGCACCTCGGATGGGGGCGGACGCATCGGCAGGGTCACCTCAGACTCGGCGTCGGCGGTGAGGAGAACATCAAAGGAGCCATAGGTGGCGAGCAGGACGACTGCGTGATGATGTGGGTCTTCACTCTCGACTCCGGGCCCGTCAGGCCAGAGGACACGGAGACGGAGCCGGCCGAGCCGGTAGAGGAGCCCCACGCGCGCCGGCACGATCCGAACGTGCTCCTGTCGCGCCTCCGCGAGCGCCGCTCGCTCGTCGGTGCTGTGCGTCGGCTCGAGCGGGTCGAGCACGAACCCGACCTGGAGACGGTCGAGGATCTCGGCGGCGCCACCCACATGATCCCGATGCGGATGGGTGAGGACGATCGCCGCCAGCCGAGAGACCCCGAGCGCCCGAAGCTGGTCAGCGACCTCGGCCTCGGGAGGGCCTTCGTCCACGAGCACCGCACCCTGCGCCACCTGCAGCAGGATGGCATCGCCCTGCCCGACGTCGAGGACGGATACGCGAACACCACCCGGCGCCGGGGGCGGGTTCTCCTGACCAACGGAGCGCCAGGCCAATACTAGAGCCGCCGCCATTGCTGCGAGCGCCAGGACGCGCCGGCCACGAGGTGGACGAAGGCGGGTCACGAGGACAACCAGGAGCAGACCCGCGCCGAGCGCGGCTGCCCCACCGCCGGAAGAGACCTGAGCGTGAGGGAGCCCGCCCACGAGACGAGCGCTGAGCGCAAGGTACGCGGCCAGCCAGCCGTTCAGCCATCCGAGCGCAAGCGCAGCAGCCGGGAGAATCGGATCGAGCAGCGTCGCGGCGAACGCGAGTGCGAGGAGAGGCGCGACGACCGGTTCCGCCAGGGCGTTCCCGAGCACGGAGTACAGGGGTATCGAGCCGAACTCGAGCCAGAGGATCGGAGCTGTCACGACTCCGCAGGCGGCGGAGACCGCGAGTGCTGCCGCGAGACGGCGTGGCAATGGGTAACCCTCCAGGCGCCGCTCCACTCTTGGAACGGCGACGAAGATCGCGGAGACCGCGGCAAACGACAGCTGAAAGCCCGGCTCCAGAAAGGCATAGGGAGTCGCTGCCATCAACACAGCTGCTCCGACCAGGAGCGCGTACCAGCGGTCGGCGGGCCGCGATGCGAGCCACGCCACAGATGCGAGCGACCCGGCGACCCCCGCCCGCACGACTGAGGGCTGCCATCCGACTGCGGCGACGTACGCAAGCACCGATGCGAGCGCCGCGACCTGACCCGCCCAGCGGGGAAGGCCGAGTCCCCAGGCAAACAGAAGCGCGCCGGCGATCACGTACGCGACGTTCTGGCCGGACACCGCTAGGAGGTGGTAAAGACCCGAGGCGCGAAAGTCGTCGCGGAGGTCCTTGTCAAGCCCTTCATCCTCTCCCAGCACGACGCCGGCAACGACTGCCCGCCGCTCGCCGTCGAGCCCTGGTGCGAGCGACCGGTCGACGCGACGCCGCAGGGCGTCCGCGAGCCCTCCGATCCCGCCCCGATGGCCAACGACGCGGTATTCATCAGCGCGGAGCACGACGTGGACGCCCTGCCGCCTCAGATAGGCAGCCTCGTCGAATCGCTCTCCCTTTTGGGCGCGACGGGGGAGGCGGAGGCTCGCGACCACCTCGAGCAGCGATCCCTGAGGCGGCGCGCGGCCGCGCGGAAGCTCCAGGCGCGAAGGCTCGTCCGTGCGCTCCGACCCGAACCTGTGCACCCGGACCGGGACCCGTATGGCGAACGCGCTACGGCGTGCCGGCCCCGTCACCTCGATTAGCGCGGATCCAGCTTCTCCGGCGGCGGAAGCAAGCTCGCTCCGATCGATCTGCTCGAGTCGAGCGCTTCCCCACCAGAGCCCGGCCAGAAGCAGGGCCGTCCCCAGGGCCACCGTTCGTCCAGTTCCGAGCCAGACGGAGCCAAGGGCCAGAACCCCTGCCATGAGCGCCAGAGCAAGGGTTGGGGCGCGGACGACGAGGGATAGGCCAAGTCCCGCGCAGAAGCAGCCGAGGACGAGGTGCGGCGCGCGTAGCCGGATCCGGCTCCTCACAGGTCGACGAGCGTTTTCAGCTCCTCAAGGCGAGCGGGCCCGATGCCCGGAACGGCGTCGAGCTCCTCGACCGCCTGGAACGCGCCATGTTCGGTTCGATAGGCCAGGATCTTCTGAGCAGTGACCGGCCCGATCCCGGGAAGCGTGTCGAGCTGCTCCAGCGTCGCGGAGTTCAGGTGAATCTTTCCACCCGGCGGGGTGGAACCTGAGAGCCCACCTGCCGCGGCCTCAGTCGGCCCAGAGTCGCCACGCGCGGGGACCCGCACCTGCTGCCCGTCCGCAACCGGGGAGGCGAGGTTCACGAGCTCGAGGGCCGCTTTCGGCTTCGCTCCTCCAGCCTGGCGAATCGCGTCCGCGGTACGACTGCCTTCCCGCAGTCGATAGAGGCCCGGCTTTCGCACCGCGCCGACAACATGAACCAGCAGAACGCGGGCAGGAGCTGTCTCGGCCGCTAGCGTGCCTGCGGGCGCCCGCGACGGTTCAGGGCTAGCCCGACCGTCTCCCCCGCCCAGCGCAAAGCGACCTCCGACAGCGAGGAGAAGGAGGACGGCGAGAGCGTAGGCGGCCGCGCGCCTGCGCGAGATCGTCGGCATCTGCACGCTTCGATGCTCGCGTGGAAAGACGCGCGAGTGGCGAACCGAGCGTGCCGGAACGAACGCGAATTCCTTGCAAGAGGAACCTGGGTGGCACAAGATCGAGCGCGTGGCCAACCAGATCGTGGGCTTTCTCGGCGTCTCCCTGCTCGTGATCGCGGTACCCGGACCGGATACCGCATTGACGGTCCGGAACACGCTCGCCGCCGGGCGGGGAGCCGGTGTCTTCACCGCGCTCGGGGTTGCGACCGGACAAGCCGTGTGGACGCTCGCGACGTGCACGGGCCTCACAGCGCTCCTGCTCGCGTCGGAGCCGGCGTTCCTCGCGATCAAGCTCGTGGGCGCGGGCTACCTCGTATTCCTGGGAGCGCAGGCGCTGTTCGGGGCCGTGAGCTCAGCCTTCGGCCGATCCCGCGCGGTGACGGTCGCCGCTCCCTCGCCACGGAGAATCGACCGCCGCGTCGCCCTGCGTCAGGGCGTGGTCAGCAACCTCGGGAACCCGAAGATGGCAGTCTTCTTCACCAGTCTCCTGCCTCAGTTCGCTCCTCGCTCCGGCACGTCGTTCTCCGCGCTCTTGCTACTCGGCCTCGTCTTCTGCTCTCTGACGCACGTATGGCTGGCCGCCTACGCGGTGGCTGTCGCAAGGGCGAGCGACCTTCTGCGCCGATCCGGAATTCGTCGTACGGTCGAAGGGGTCACCGGCGCCGTTCTCATTGCGCTCGGGCTCCGCGTCGCGACCGAGCGCTAAGACCCCTAGCGCTTCGCAGCCGGGCTGGCCGCGTCGAACTGCGCTTCCTCGGTCGACCCCTTGAGCGCGAGCGTCGAGCTTGCGCCCGCCGAAGCCGCCTCGGAGACGGCGTCGAAATACCCGGCGCCGACCTCCCGTTGGTGGCGCGTCGCCGTGTAGCCCTCGGACTCGAGCTCGAATTCCCGCTCCTGCAGCCGGACGTAGGCCGTCATGCCCTCCTCCGCGTAGCCGCGCGCCAGCTCGAACATCGACTCGTTCAGCGCGTGGAAACCCGCCAGGGTGATGAACTGGAACTTGTAGCCGAGCGCCCCGAGGTCGTCCTGGAAGCTCGCGATGGACTCGTCGTCGAGAGCACGCTTCCAGTTGAAGGACGGTGAGCAGTTGTAGGCCATGAGCTTGCCGGGAAACTCCGAGTGGACCGCATCGGCGAACGCACGGGCCTCATCGAGGTCCGGCGTCGAGGTCTCGAACCAGAGAACGTCGGCATAGGGCGCGTAGGCCAACGCGCGGGCGATCACGGGCCCGAGCCCTTGCTGGACGTGGAAGTAGCCCTCGGCGGTCCGCTCGCCGGTCACGAAATCGCGATCGCGCTCGTCCACGTCGCTCGTCAGGAGCGTGGCGGAGAGAGCATCCGTCCTGGCGACTAGCACCGTCGGTACCCCCATGACGTCGGCCGCGAGGCGGGCGGCGTTCAGCGTCCGCACGAACTGGCTCGTGGGGACGAGCACCTTGCCACCCAGGTGCCCGCACTTCTTCTCGGACGCAAGCTGGTCCTCGAAATGCACACCCGCGGCGCCAGCCTCAATCATCCCCTTCATGAGCTCGAACGCGTTCAGCGGCCCGCCGAACCCGGCCTCCGCGTCGGCGACGATCGGGGCGAGCCAGTACGTGTCGCTCTTGCCCTCGGCCCACTCGATCTGGTCGGCCCGCCGGAGTGCGTTGTTGAGGCGCTTGACGGTCGCAGGGACGCTGTTCGCCGGATAGAGGCTCTGGTCCGGATAGACCTCGCCCGCGAGGTTCCCGTCGGCGGCGACCTGCCAACCCGAGAGGTAGATCGCGTCGAGGCCGGCCTTCACCATCTGGACGGCCTGGCCGCCCGAGATGGCCCCGAGCGCGCGCACGTATCCCTCTCCGCTCAGGAGCTCCCAGAGGCGCTTCGCGCCGAGCTCCGCCAGGGTGTGCTGGACGTTGACCGACCCTTGGAGGCGGGCGACGTCCTCCGCTCCGTACGCACGCTCGATGCCCGCCCAGCGATCACCTTCCCACGCCTCGGCGAGCGCTCCCACCTGTCCGTTGAACTGGCTCATACCTCTCCCTCTGTCATCGATGTCCGGCAAGACAGACGGCGCCTAAAGCGCCGTCGGGGGCCAAGCTCGCGAGTCGAGCAGCTCCGGCCTAATCCAGGTCGTGGTCCCGCTCGCACCATTCCGGACAGGTGCACTCCGCCACCTCGGCGGTGCAGAGCGTCATGACCGCCTTCAGGTCGGGCACGACGGGCGAGTCGCTCTCGACACTCTCGTAGCTCGAATGCAACATCGTTCGAGTGTAGGTGTGGAGTCTCCATTAGCGCAATCGTTTACTTCGATTGAATACATAGATAAGATCTATGGATGCGTTTGGCGCAGATCGAAGGCTTCGTCGAGATTGCCCGGAGCCGGAAGCTCGGGCAGGCGGCGGGCGAGCTCTTCATCACGCAGCCGGCCCTGACCGCGCGCATCCAGCGCCTCGAGCAGGAGCTCGGCGTACCTCTCTTCGTCCGCACTCCGACCGGGATGCGCCTCACGGACCCGGGGCGGACGTTTCTCCCGTGGGCCGTGCGCGCGCTCGACGCAGTCGACGAGGGTCGCCGGCACGTGGAGGAGCTCGCTCGCGGAGGCGCCGGGGAGCTCGCGATCGGGGCCGCGCCGGCTGTCAGCACCTACGTCCTCCCCGCGCTCCTGAAGAGCTTTTCGGACGACCTGCCGAACGTGAGCCTGGTCGTGCGCACCGGCCACTCGGAGGAGATCCTCGACATGGTCTTGCGGGGCGAGGTCGAGGTCGGCCTCGTGCGTGCCCTTCTCCATCCAGAGATCCAAAGCGTGCCGTTCTACGAGGAGAGGCTCGTCCTGGTCACTGACCCCTCGCATCCGTTCGCCGCGCGCACACGCATCTCGATCGCGGAGATGGCCCAGGCGCAGCTCATCCTCTTCGATCGCACCTCGAGCTACCACGGGCTCACGAGCTCGTTCTTCCGCGAGGCAGGAGTGACGCCGCGCGGCGTCATGGAGCTCGACAACATCGATGCAGCGAAAAAGATGGTGCAGCAGGGGCTCGGCGTCGCCCTCCTTCCCCAGACCGCGGTCGCGGGCGAGCTCGCCGACGGCAGCCTCGTGGCCGTTCGGATCGCTGATGTCGAGCCGGCCCGGCGCCAGATCGTGGCAGTGCGGCGAAAGGACGACGGCGAGCCGACCGGGCTAGTGGCGGCCTTCATGGAGAAGCTCTCGGACGCCGAGGTCGGTGGCGCTCGCGGGCGCCGGCCGAGTCCGCGCTAACCGACGACGAGGTTCACGAGCTTGCCGGGAACGACGATCCGCTTGCGGATCTCTTTGCCGTCCAGATGAGCGCGAACCTTCGGTAGCTCCGTGGCGCGCGCGACGAGCTCGTCCTCCGAGAGGCCGGTGGGAACCTCGACCTTATCGCGCACCTTGCCGTTCACTTGCACGACCAGGGTGAACGTCTCGCGCTCGAGCAGTGCCGGATCCGGCTCCGGCCAGCCCTCCTCCCAGAGTCGCTCGTGACCCAACCGCTCCCAGAGCTCTTCCGCCATGTGCGGGGCGTACGGCTGGACAAGCGAGACGATGGTCTCCGTGGCGAACCGAACGGCGGCCGCCTGGCCCGGGTCGTCTTTCGCGTGTTGGGCTCGGTTCAAGAGGTCCATCAGCGCGGCCACCGGCGTGTTGAACTGGAAACGTCGCTCGATGTCGTCCGTCACCTTCTGGATGGTTGCGTGTGTGGTGCGAACTAGCGGGCTGTCGTCCGGTGAGCCGGGGTCGCCGCGCTCGGCTACCTCGTGCGCCAGCCGCCACAGCCGCGCCAGGAAGCGGGACGTGCCCTCGATGCCGGTGTCCTGCCACTCCTTGTCCTCGTCGGCAGGCGCCATGAACAGGATGTAGAGCCGCGTCGCGTCGGCTCCGTAGTGCGAGATCATTTCGTCTGGGGGAACCACGTTCCCCTTCGACTTGGCCATCTTGGCGCCGTGGCGGTAGATCATCCCCTGGTTGAACAGGCGGGCGAACGGCTCCCGGAAGTCCACCAACCCCATCTCCTGCATGACTTTCGTGAAGAAGCGCGCGTAAAGGAGGTGAAGGATCGCGTGCTCGATCCCGCCGATGTACTGGTTGACGGGCAGCCAGTAGTTTGCGATCTCGGTCCCGAAGGGTGCTTCGTCGTTCTCCGGGTCCGTGTAGCGGAGGAAGTACCAGGAGGAGTCCACGAAGGTGTCCATCGTGTCCGTCTCGCGCCGCGCCGGCCCACCGCAGGACGGGCAGGTCGTCCGAACCCAGTCCTCGGCGGCCGCAAGCGGCGAGCGCCCCTTCGGGACGTAGTCATCGACCTCCGGCAGGAGCACCGGCAAGTCTTCGTCCGGGACCGGGACGATGCCACACTCGTCCTCGCAGTACACGACCGGAATGGGCGCGCCCCAGTAGCGCTGGCGGGAGAGGAGCCAGTCGCGGAGCCGGTAACCGACGGCGGGCCGGCCCAGGTGGTTGGCCTCGAGCCATTCGACGATCGCCTTCTTCGCTTCGGGGCTCCTCATCCCGGTGAACGGGCCGGAGTCGACGAGCTGCTCGCCTTCCGTGTGCTCGACGAAGGCGCCCTCCTCTGCCGGGTCGCCTTCCGCCGGGGCGACGACCGTGCGGATCGGTGGCCCGAACTTCTTCGCAAACGCGTAGTCGCGCTCGTCGTGAGCCGGGACCGCCATGATCGCGCCCGTCCCGTAGTCCATGAGCACGTAGTCGGCGACCCACACCGGGATCTGTTCACCGTTCACCGGGTTGGTTACGTAGCGGCCGGTGAAGACACCCGTCTTCACCTGGTCCGGGTCTGCGCGCTCGACCGCCGAGCGAGCGGCGGTGTGGCGCACGTAGTCGAAGACCGCGGCCTCGTGCTCGGTGCCCTCGACCAGCTGAGGCACGAGGGGGTGCTCAGGTGCGAGCACGAAGAACGTGGCACCGAAAAGCGTGTCCGGCCGCGTCGTGAAGACCGGCAGGTCGATGTCGAGCTCCTCGATCCGGAAGATCGCTTCGGCGCCCTCAGAGCGGCCGATCCAGTTTCGCTGCATCGTGAGGACGCGCTCGGGCCAGGACTCGAGCAGATCCATCTCGTCGAGGAGAGCGTCCGCGTACGCCGTGATGCGGAAGAACCACTGCTCGAGGCTCTTCGCCTCCACCTCCGCCCCACAGCGCTCGCAGCGGCCGTCGATCACCTGCTCGTTGGCGAGCACGGTCTGGTCGTTCGGGCACCACTTGACCAGCGCCTCCTTGCGGTACGCGAGCCCGCGCTCCAGGAAACGCAGGAAGAGCCACTGCGTCCAACGGTAGTAACGCGGGTCCGCCGTCGAGACTTCGCGCGACCAGTCGACGGCCCACCCCATGCGCTTCATCTGCTCTCGGATCGCAGCGATGTTGCGCTCGGTGATCAGTCGCGGGTGGCCGCCCTCGCGGATCGCCGCGTTCTCCGCCGGCAGGCCGAAAGCGTCGTATCCCATGGGCCGCAGGACGCGGAAGCCGCGGCGGCGTCGCACGTGCGTGACCACGTCGCCGAGTGTGTAGTTCAGCACGTGGCCCATGTGCAGCTCGCCCGAGGGGTAAGGCAGCATCTCGAGGACGTAGGACTTGTCTGCGTCCTCAGGCTTTATGGGCAGGGTCGGATTCAAGACCAGGAAAGCGTCTTCACGTTCCCAGACCGCCTGCCACTTCCGTTCGACCTGCTCCGGCTCGTACCGCTCCATCAGGCTCCGGCTCCTAGAACAAAAAAGCCTCTCGTGCGAGAGGCCAGGGGAACGCGTGCGGGCGCTTTCGCCCGCTAGCTCCCCGTTGGATTGCTGAGTCTACGAGTCACCCCTTCAACTTTACCGAATCGGCTCTCACGGCTCACGAGCGGGGCCGGGGAAGCCATGGCCGGGCGGCTGCTCTCGCTCCAGCTCCTGTTCTTCCTCGACCTTCGGGCCCGGAATGCCGGGGTCCTGCGGCAGGTCAGGATCGGTTGGCTCGCCCTCGCCCGGAGGCCGTGTCTGCTTCTCGCGATCCTCGGCCATGCGAGCCATCTACCCAATTGCCGGCTGGGCGGAACTCGGGCCGGCGCTTGACCCAGTGCCCGCGAGCCTCCTACGCTGGCGGCCCAAGCGACGGTGCCTCAATTTCACACGAGTCGGGAGGAGCGATGACGGCGTACCCCCGCCTGTTTTCCGAGTGGCAGATCGGCAAGACGACGATCAAGAACAGGGTCGTCTTTCCGCCGACCTGTCCGAGCTGGGTCTCGGATCCCTGGAACGGCCTGTTCACGGATATGGCGACCGCCTACTACGCCGAGCGTGCCAAAGGCGGGGTCGGTCTCATCATCATCGGTGCCACGCACGTCCACCCGAGCTCGATCATGGCGCCGCTCCTCATGCCGCAGCTCTTCGACGATCGACAGATCGAGCCGCTGTCCAAGATCGCCGATGTTTGCCACGAGCACGGCTGCAAGCTCGCGATCCAGCTCTGGCACTCCGGCGTCCGCGGCTTCCCCACATTCAAGCAGGAGCCGTCCTACGACCCTGACGCAACGTGGTACACGGTCTCCCCGAGCCAGGTCCCGCTGGGAGAGTTTCCCGCCGGATCGATCCCGAAGGAGCTGGATGAGGAAGAGATCGAGGAGATCCTTACCGCCTACGGCGCCGCTGCGGCACGGGCCGAAGCGGCGGGCCTGGACGGGGTCGAGTTCCACCTGAGCCACGGATACCTGCCGTGGCAGTTCCTCTCGCCGCTTTACAACAAGCGCACCGACCGGTGGGGCGGCTCGTACGAGAATCGGCTGCGCTTCCCCGTCGAGGCGCTCAAGCGCATGCGGCAGGCCGTATCAGAGGACGTCTTCGTCGGCTACAGGATCAACTCGACGTCGTTCTGGCCGGGCGATCTCGAGCTGGAGGACGTGAAGCAGATCGTCCAAGACCTCGAGCAGCAGACTCAGGTCGACTACGTCAACGTGTCCGCGGGCGTCCACCACGCGTTTATCCACACGCCAATGGAATTCGAGGCGGGCTGGGAACGGGGATATGCGCGCGGGATCAAGGACGTGTCGTCAAAGCCCGTCCTACTCGTGGGGAGGATCACGACGCCCGACGTAGCCGAGATGCTGCTCGAGAGCGGGGATGCGGACGCGATTTGCCTGGCGCGACAGCTCTTTGCCGACGCCGATTGGGCCCGCAAGGCTGAAGAAGGTCGCGAGGAGGACATCCGGAGGTGCGTCGCGGCCAACTTCTGCTGGAAAAGTGTCAGTCGCGGTGCCCGCGTCCAATGCGTCTACAACCCGGAGATCGGGCGGGAAGCGACCTGGGGGAGCGGGACGCTGACGCCCGTCTCGACTCCGAAGAAGGTGCTGGTGATCGGAGGCGGGCCGGCGGGCCTCGAGTTCGCCCGGGTGAGCGCTGCACGGGGCCACGACGTCGTCGTGCTCGAGCAGGAAGCTGAGCTGGGCGGGCACGTTCGCCTCCAGTCGCTTCTCCCGAGCCGGGACGAGTTCGGTCGAATCGCCACCTGGCTCGAGGCGCAGGCACGGAAGAACGGCGCAGAGATCCGGACGTCCTCGCCGGTCACCGCTGACAACTTGGGAGAGGTCCTGGCCTCGGAAGCGCCGGATCACGTGGTAGTAGCGACGGGCTCGAAGTATCGAACGGACGGCTTTCAAGGCTGGACGGCGGACCCGCTGCCTGGCCACGAGAGCGGAAGGTGCATCAGCTGGGAAGACGTGGTCACGGGGAAGGAGCACCCCTCGGGCGACGTCGTCGTCCTCGACGACGACTGCGGCGTGATCGCCCCGCTCTGCGCGGTCGGTCTGGCGGAGAACGGCACCAACTCGGTGAAGATCGTCACGCGCTGGCCGATGATCGGTCTCGACACGATCCTCGACGTCTACCTCGACTGGATCCTGCCCAAGGTCTACAAGGCAGGCGTCGAGATGGTTACCAGCCACTTCGTCAAGTCGATCGAAGGCGGCCAGCTCACGCTCTACAACGTGCACGACGAGGAGTCGGAGCTCGTTCTCAGCGCAGGCTGGCTCGTTATGGTGACCGCGAGAACGTCGGATAACCACCTCTATTCCTTGGTCAAGGACCAGGGCCTGAGTGTCGAGATGATCGGCGACGCGACCGCGCCCCGAGGGACGTACGAGGCCGTCTACGAAGGTCATCGCCAGGCGAGAAAGGTCTGATGCGCCTCGCCAGCGTGGTTGCCGGCGGCGAGCGGTGGGCCGCGGTCGTCGAGGAAGACCGCGCGTTCGTGACGGAGGTGCCCGGGCTCGATGCTGCTCTCGCGGCTGCCATCGACCTGGAAAGCGCGCGCGGAGAATGGCGCCCGCTGGCCGACGTGCGCCTCGACGCGCCGCTCCGCCCCTCGGTCGTCTTCTGCGCGGGGCAGAACTACCGCGATCACCTCGCCGAGAAGGCTCCGGTCGAGGTCGACGAGCCGGAGTTCTTCCTCAAGGCGGGTCAGACAATCGCCGCGCCTGACGATCCGGCCCTGATCGAACGGGACGTGACCGAGAAGCTCGACTACGAGACCGAACTCGGGATCGTGATCGGCCGGCGGGGCAGGCGAGTGAATCCAAGCGATGCGCTCGGGCACGTGTACGGCTACGTCGTACTCAACGATCTGACGGCTCGCGACCGGCAGGTGAAGGTGTCCGCGGATGGTCGCACGACCTTGTCGCTCGGTACGAGCAAGAACTTCGACGGCTCAACCCGCATCGCGCCCTGGGTCACGACCGCGGACGAGGTCGGCGATCCCGGGAATCTCGCTCTCACGACGCGAGTGAGCGGCGAGCTCCGGCAGTCGAACACGACCGAGAACATGCTCTTCGACGTGACCGAACTGATCGCTTTCGTCTCACGCTTCCTGACGCTGCGCCCGGGAGCGGTGCTTGCGACGGGAACACCAGGAGGCACAGGCTGGGGCCAGGACCCCGAACTGGGAGGAACCGGAGTCACACCCCCCGGCTGCAAGCCCGGCCGCTACTTAGAAGCAGGCGACAAGGTAGAGAGCGAAGTAGAGCGAGTAGGCCGGCTGACCTTCGAAGTCGTGGAGTAGAACCGTCGCCGCGCCGGGCCACGCCCGGAGGTACGGAAGAATCAAGTCGTCAATGCCCGCGAAGCGGGCGGACTTTGTTCGGGGATGGAGCCAGCCGGGCTCGAACCGGCGACCTTCTGGCTGCCAGCCAGACGCTCTCCCAACTGAGCTATGGCCCCGCGCCGCCAACTTTAGCGGACTTCCCGTTTGGCACGAGCTTCCGTTGGGCAAACCGGAATCGTGGAGAGCGAGCATCTCAGCTCGAACGACCGCCGCAAGCTTCGCCAGGCCGTGCCGCCAATCATGTTCATCGGCGGCCTGGTCGTCCTCGCTGCGATCGTGACCGCAGTGATCGTCGTGATCTGGGCTACCGGCGGGTTCGGTGGCGAGGGGACCGAGGGCCTGGGCCCCTCTTTCTGACGACTGAGTGACTACCGGGCCGCCGCGACCTCGACCGACGGCACATCCCCCCAGAGCTCTTCGAGCCGATAGTACTCGCGTGCCTCCGGCGTGAATATGTGCACGACCACGTCGAGGTAGTCGACGAGGATCCACTTGCCCTCCTGGACGCCCGCCGTCTGGCGCGGGCTCACCTGCTCGTCTTTCTTGAGGCGGCCGTGGATCTCGTCGTAGATCGCCTTCGCCTGGCGCGGGTTCTGACCCGTGCAGATGACGAAGTAGTCGGTGTAGGCGCAGACCGGCCTCATGTCGAGGATCGCGACGTCCCTCGCCAGCTTCTCCTGGGCGAGGTCGGCGATGCGTATGGCTTGCTCGAGCGGCGTCAGCGGTTCAAAAACTCCCTGGATTCGACCGTCTCAGAGTAGCGTTCCCCGACGCCGAAGGCGAGAGGGGCGGCATCGCTCCTCCGGAGGGAGACCCGGGCGCAGCGCACCAAGGGCAGTACCGGAACTTCTGCTCCATCACCGCGCCGCACGAGCGGCACGACTGGGTGGCGATCTTCTCGTCCGTTCCCTGATTCTATCCCTGGTCCTTGCAGGCACTCGCCCCGATCGGGAGCTTCCGGGCCTCTTCCGGAGTGAGGAAGCGGCCCTCGACCAACGCCACGCATACGTCTACACCGTCTTCGTCGCCCCCATGCGGGACGCACCGGTAGAAGATCACGAGCTTCTCGCCGAGCCGCCAGGTGTGGTCGTCGTCGCACGAGACCCAATCCACTTCCTGGCCTTTTCGCACGAGGTCCTCGTGCACGGCGCGCTCGGCCGGGTCCTCGTGGCGATACCAGGCCCAGGTCGCGCCGGCGGCGAAGAGCAGCGCCAGCACGAGGGCGACGGCGACGATGCGGGGCCTGGTCACTCAGACGTCCCGGTAGAGACCGAGCTCCTCGATCAGCTCGGCGACGGCCGGCGGGACGAGATCTTCGATCGGCTCGCCTCGCGCCACGAGCGCGCGGATCTCTCGGGACGAGATTGGCAGGGGCCGGATCTCGAAGAACTCGACGCGAGCGGGCCGCGCAAGGCCCGCCAGAACTCGATCCAGGCGCTCCTCCGGAAACCCGGGACGGCTGGCCACGAGCAGACGGGCCTGCTCCAACACTCCTTCAGGATCTTTCCAGTCCAGGAAATTGCAGAACTCGTCAGCGCCAACGATGAAGGCCACGTCGCCCCACTGCTCCTTCGCCCAGCGAACCGTGTCGACCGTGTACGAAGGTTCGCCGCGGTCGATTTCCCACCGCGACACCTCAACCCTCTCGACAGCGCCGAAAGCGGCCTCCGCGAGTCTCAATCGCGTTTCCGCACCGGTCTCCACCAGCTTGTGCGGTGGCCGGCCGGTCACGACGACCACGAGGCGCTCCAGGCGAAGGTGAGAGAGTGCGTCACGGGCGAGCTCGACATGCCCGAGGTGTGGCGGATCGAACGCGCCGCCCAGCAGCCCGACGGTCATTCGAAGACGAAGGTCGAGTCGCCGACGTCCACCTCGTCGCCCGGGCGCGCTCCGGCCGCCAGCAGAGCCGCGCGGAGCTCGTCGTCGGGAAGCTCGACCCCCGAGACGCGAAAGCCGCGGTCGCCACGGAAGATGCGGTACGGCCTCCGGCGGGGCGGGGGCGGCCGGTAGACGAGGAAGTCGGCGAGCTCCGCCTGTTCCGGCTTGGCGGCGGCCTGGGTCCCCGGGATGAGCTCGAAGAGGCCGCGAGTAAGCTCCTCGATTCCCGCCCCGGTGACGGCCGAGACCGGAAGCACACTCAGAACGCGGGGGTCGCTGAACTCCACATTCGGAGGCTCGGGGACGAGGTCGACCTTGTTCAGGATGACGATCTGGGGGCGCTCGGCGAGGCCGGCACCGTAGGCGCGCAGCTCGGCGTCGATCGACGCGAACCGGGAAGCCGGATCCTCCTGGACATCGATCACGTGCAGGAAGAGTCGCGCGCGCTCGAGGTGGGCGAGGAATTCGTGGCCGAGTCCCACCCCCTCGCTTGCGCCCTCGATGAGCCCCGGCACGTCGGCGACTGTGAGCTGACGGTCGTCGGCCGAGTCGACGGTGCCGAGCACGGGGGCTAACGTCGTGAACGGATAGTCGGCGACCTTCGGCGTGGCGTTCGAGATCCGGCGCAGGAGCGAGGACTTGCCGGCGTTCGGGAATCCGAGGAGTGCTGCATCCGCCAGGAGCTTGAGCCTGAGCTCAAGCTCCGCTTCCTCGCCAGGCTGGCCCACCTCCGCAAAGCGAGGCGTCTGCTGCGTCGGGGAGGCGAAGCGGCGGTTGCCTGCTCCGCCGAGGCCTCCCCGCGCCACCACCGCGCGCGCGCCCGGATGCGCGAGGTCGGCGAGTAGACCGCCGTCCGCGTCGAGCACCTGCGTCCCGACTGGCACGCGAAGCTCGACCTCCTGGCCCTGGGCGCCATGCTTGTTTGCTCCCTTGCCGTGAACGCCGCGTCCGGCGGCGAACCGGTGCTTTCCACGGAATGCCGCCAGATCGCGGAGGTCGCGATCGGCGACGAGCGCCACATCTCCGCCCTTCCCCCCGTCCCCACCATCGGGCCCTCCCTTGGGGACGAACTTCTCACGCCGGAAGCTGAGGGAGCCGTCACCTCCGCGTCCTCCCCGGACCTCGATCCGGGCGCGGTCACGAAACACGGCTAGGGTCTCTACTCGACGATCGAGACGAAGCGGCCGGAACCACCCGAGTGGAACGACACCTTGCCGTCCCGCGTCGCAAAGATCGTGTGGTCTCGCCCGAGGCCCGCACCGGTACCCGGCTTGAATCGGGTGCCGCGCTGGCGCACGACGATCATTCCGGCCTTGACCTCCTGGCCGTCGTGAAGCTTGACGCCGAGTCGCTTCGACTGGGAGTCGCGGCCGTTCTTTGAGGAGCCGAGTCCTTTTTTGTGAGCCATCTACTTCTCCGTCTCAGTCTTCGCAGGAGCCTTCTTCGCGGTCGAGCGGGCAGCCTGCTTGCCGATCGACTGGATCTCGATGCGCGAGAGCCTGCTGCGGTGGCCATTCCGGCGCCGATAGCCGGTTCGCTGGCGGTGCTTGCCGACGATCACCTTCTTGCCGAGGACGTGCGCAGCCACCAGAGCAGTTACCTGCTGCCCCTTCAGCTCGTCCTTGCCGAGCAGGGTGTCCCCGTCTCCTCCGACCATGAGGATGTCCGGGTTGAACGTCTTGCCCTCCTCGTACGGGAGCCGCTCGACGAGGAGATACTCGCCTTCGCGGACGCGGTACTGCTTACCGCCCAGTGAGATGATCGCGTAGGTCATTGTCGGCTCGCCGCAGCGAAAAACGAGCGGGCGAGCGCCCGCTTCGGCGAATAGTCTAGCCACTCTCCTTGTCACCGGCAACGGATGGGATCGGCTCGATCGGCTCCACCGAGCCGTCCGCTGCGGGTGGCTTCTTCCGCCGGTTCCGGCCCCCGCGGGAACCTCGGCGCGTCTTCTTCTTCGGCTTTTCCCCGTTGTCGGACGGCTCCTCTGCAGCGACCGCCTCAATGTCCTCGACGGAGCCCTCGCCCGTGGCCGCCGCCGCGATGGGCTCGTCGCCCTTGGTCGTGACTGCGTCTTCGGCCCCGGCGACGACCGGCGTCTTCTTCTTGCGGCCGCGGCCGCCCCGGCTCCCCCGGCGCGTGCGCTTCTTCGGCTTCGGCTCGCCGTCCTCGCCCGGCGCCGGAGCGACGTCGCCCGGCTCGTCCAGGGGGGTCTCGACAACCGGCTCGGTCGCGACCGGCTGTACGACCGCGCCCCCGTTGATGGACGCCCGCACGGCACGGGCAGTCACCTCGTCGATCCGGATCGGGAGCGTCTCGCCCACTCTCTTGGCGGCACCCGCAACAGTGATGCGCCTGCTCCCGGCGCGACCAATCCCCGCCGCCTCCCCGAGCGAGTCCTCGATCGTCAGGTCGAACTCGTCGCCGACCTCGACCTTGGACCGGGTGCTCGGCTTTCTGACGGGCCGCGCCCTCGCAGGACGATCCACCGCCGCGACTGGCTCCAAGGTCTCCGCGACAGGCTCCGGCTCGACGCTTTCCGGCTCGGCGGCCGGCTCGAGCGCCTTCGTCTCCGGCTGCGCCAGAATCGGCTCGCCGGCGGCTTCGAGCGCCTCCAGCTCGGTCTCCGGGTCGACCGGCCGCTCCGGCTCGACAGCGTTGGCGAGCACGCCGTAGGCGAGGGTGTTAGTCGTGCGCTCGATCCGCGTCTTTACCTTCTTGCCGACCTGGTTCGCAGCGCCTACGACCGAGATCGGGTACTTGTCGAGGCGTCCGATGCCGGCGTCGAAGTGGCTGTCGCGTTCGACGATCGCGAGCTCGAGCTCCTGGCCCTTCGTTACCGGCGTGCCTTTCAGCTCCGCGCGAGCCGCCGGACCCCGGGCGACCACCTCGAAGTGATCAGGCGGGGCTGCGTCCTTCGTCTCGACCACGAAGCGCCGCCCGAGCTCCTGCTCGAGATCGTCGAGCCGTGAACCGCCGGGGCCGATCAGGATTGCTGCCACATGCGGATTTAGCTCGATCCGGAACGCCTGACTCCGCGAGCTCCGCACCAGGCTTCGGAGCCTCCTCTCGATGTCGATCGCCTGCGTCTCGTGCGAGACCACGATCCCGTCTCCGGCACAGGTCGGACAGGCAATCGTCAGTATCTCCCGTGGTCCGTCGGTCACGTTCTGGCGCGTCATCTCGACGAGCCCGAGCGGGGAGATCTCGACCACGTAGGTCTTCGTCCGGTCGCGCTCGAGCTCCCGCTTCAACGCGTCCTCGACTAGCTCCCGGTTCTTCGGGTTCGCCATGTCGATGAAGTCGATGACGATGATCCCGCCGATGTCGCGCAGCCGCAGCTGGCGTACGACCTCTGCGACGGCCTCGAGGTTGTTCTTCGTGATCGTGTCCTCGAGTCGGGCGCCGCTCGCCTTCCCGCGTGCTCCGACGAACCGGCCCGTGTTGACGTCGATGACAGTGAACGCCTCCGCGTAATCGAAGATCAGATAGCCGCCCGAAGGCAGGTCAACCCGCCGGTTGAGCGTCGAGCGAACGGCTTCCTCGACCCCGGTCTTCTCCATGAGCGGTTGCTTGCCGGCGTAGAGCTCCACCTTCTCGGTGAGCTGCGGCGATGTCCGCTTGAGGTAGCCGACGATGCGCCGGTACGTACGCTCGTGGTCGACGACGACACGCACGACTTCACGGTTGAACAGGTCTCGGATGATCCGAAGGGGGAGCTCGGCCTCCTGGTAGACGAGCGCCGGGGCCTTTGTGCTCTCGGCGCGGGCGACAATCGTGCCCCAGAGCTTGCGCAGGAAGGCGAGGTCGCCCTCGAGCTCCTCCTGTGAAGCGCCCTCCGCGGCCGTCCGAACGATGATGCCTCCGTCGCCCACGTCGAGGGTCTTCGAGATCGCCTTAAGGCGGTCGCGCTCGGCGTCCTCGAGCCGCCGGGAGATGCCGATCCCGTCCCCGAAGGGGGTGTAAACGAGGAACCGGCCCGGAAGCGAGATCTCCGTGGTGAGCCGGGCGCCCTTTGTCCCCATGGGATCCTTGACAGCCTGGACGAGCACTTCCTGGCCTCGCTGGACGAGGTCCTGAATACGGCGTCCGTGCCGCTTCCCCTCGAGCTCCGGGACGACGATCTCGTCGACGTAGAGGAATCCGTTCTTCGGCAGGCCGATCTCGACGAAAGACGCCTCCATTCCCGGCAGCACGTTGTCGACGATGCCCTTGTAGACGTTGCCGGCGATCGACCGGCGCCCGCGCCGCTCGAGGTAGACCTCGGCGGCCTTGCTCTCCTCGAGGATGGCGACGCGCTGCTCGCCGACCTCGACGGATACGTAGATCTCTTTCTCGACATCGGGTGTGTCGATGCGCTTCGTCGGGGTCTTCCGGCGCCGTCTGACGTCGTCGGGCTTCTTCCGGGCCCGAGCCGTCGCCGGCTTCTCGCTCTCGCGCGCCCGCCTTGGCTTGGCGGCCGGCTTGTCCTCGACCGCAAGGGCCTGGCCAGCCTCACCTTCTACGGGCGTCTTCTTCCGCCCTCGACCGCCGCGTGAGCCGCGGCGCCGCTTTCTGGCGGGCTTTTCCTCCGTCTCAGAGGAGGCGGGATCTTGCTGCGGCGGAGGCGACTCCTCCAGAACCGCTCGCGCTTCGGGGGCAGCCTCCGCGGGCGCTCCCTCCTCGCGCTTCTTGCGTCGAAACCAGGGCACGTAGTTCTCCTTTCGGGCGCACGCCGCGACCGGCGCTGTGCTTGCGCGCGCGGGTCACTGACGTGTCTGCCACAAAGCTCATGTCTCTCGGGCGCATGGGATCCCGCTTCGTCACTGGAGCTCGGCCCTCCCTGCGCAGTTACTACAGGCTAGCAGCGGGCCGTCCTACGCGGCCGCCGGGCGCAAATGCATCCGCCGTCTCTCGACCATGCGAAGCCGCTGGTGGAGGCGCGCCCATGCCCAGGGCTCGACCTCGTCGTACCGTCCCGACGCACCGTGGCAACGGGTGGACTCGAGGTACTCGAACCAGGCATCCGCCTCCTCGATCGCGAGCACTTCGAGCGCCTCGTGCGTATCGCTTGCGGTCATGTTCCGGGAAGGCTAGGACCGGGACCGGACGGACCCCGCGATCGCACCGATGCCGCCGGCCTCGAAGTACCGGATCGCGGCCTCTCCGAGCGCGCGCGTTCCCGCATAGGCAATGGCTCCCTTGACCGCCCAGCCAGGCCCCGTGACCACTCCCACGACCTCCCGCGCTATCGCTCGAAAGCCCAGGCCCGCACCCAGGACGCCGAGCAGCTCCACGGCGCGCTCACGGTCGATGTCGGCCCCGTAGGCCCCGGCAATTCGGAATACCATGCGCATCTGATTCAGCGTCAAGGCCGGCAGATCCGCGCCGGGGATGAAGATCGCGGCTCCCAGAATCCCGTTTTGGTTCGAGAACTTTCTCACGATGTCGTCGCAGACCGCTCTCCGGATCCTGGGCAGCTTCGCAGCGAGCGCGTAGCTCCTGTCTCCGGCCCGCGCAGCGATGCGCTCGATGATCTCCTCGACGGGCAAAGCTTCCCCGGCGCGGACTGGCAGCACGTCCGTAGCGAGCACGTACGGCAGGTCGGGGACATCGTTGGCTCCGCGGCCGACAAGGATGACGAGCGCGGGGACGCTTTTTCGCGACGCGAGCCGTAGCACCTGCTCGTCGTGACCGCTCGCGGTCTCGCCCTCGATCACGTAGACGAGGAGCGAGGCTTCGTCCAGGTCGGTGGCGCTCGGCGCACGCCCACGCAGCTCGCGGAGCGCCGATTCGTCGCCACCTTCTCGGAGGACTTCGGCCAGCTCTCGGACGGGGCCCTCCGGGCCGGCGAGCAGGATCGGCCGTAGATTCTCGGCGGCGGCCTTGACCTCGCGGACGATCCCCAGGACCGCCATCGGCTTGACAGGCAGCGTTCTCATCTAGGTCTATGAGCGGCCGGCCAGGCGTCCGCGCACGTGGATCGCCTGCAGGAGCCCGACCATCATGAGGCTCACCAGCATCGAGCTTCCTCCGTAGCTCACGAACGGAAGCGGGATGCCCGTCACCGGGGCGATCCCGATGGTCATGCCGATGTTCACGAAGATCTGGGTGACCAGGACGAACACGATGGACGCGGCCACGACGGCCGTGAAGAGGCTTGGAGCGACCGCGATGATCTTGATCCCGCGCCAGACGATGAGTGCGTAGAGAAGGAGCAGGATCGAGGCACCAAGGAAGCCGCGCTGCTCTGCGAGGGAGGAGAAGATGAAGTCCGTCGCATGCTCGGGCAGGTAGTTGAGGTTGGTCTGGGTAGCGCCCGCGACGCCTCGCCCGTTGAGGCCGCCCGAACCTACGGCCGTTATGGACTGGGTCGCGTTGTAAGTTGTTCCGCTCGGGTCGAGGTCGGGATTCAGGAAGCCGGTCAGGCGCTGCACCTGGTAGGGCTTCAGGATGTCGATCCCCGCCGTGGGGAAGACCCAGAGCAGGGTGATGGCGGCCGCGCCGGCGGTCACGCCGAGAGCCGCAAGCCGTGACCAGGGAACGCCTGCTATGAAGAGCGCGGCGGCGAGCGCACCGACATACATGAGCGCGGTGCCGAAGTCGGGCTCGATGAAGACGAGGAACGCCGCAAAAGCCCCGAGGCCGACTGCGGACAGGACCGTCCTCCACTCCTCGAGCCGGCGAGAGCGGTCTGCGAGAAACCCGGCGATGCAGACGATGAGGATCAGCTTCCCGAGCTCTGACGGCTGGAAGCGGAAGAAGCCGATGTCGATCCAGCGCTGCGAGCCGCGCACGGCGTCGGCAACGAAGACGATCGCGAGCAGCGCGATGAGCAGGCCGTAGAGCGGGCGTCTGAGGCGGCGGTACAGCTCCGGGTTGACGGCCGTAAGCGCCACCAGGGCGACGACTCCGAGCCCGACGTTGATCCCTTGTCGGACGACGTAGTAGTCGGCGTCTCCGGCGACGTCGTTCCGGGTCACGGCCGAGAGGACCCAGAGCCCATAGGCAACGAGGCCGCCGGCGGCCGCGAAGAGCAGATAGTCGAGATGGCGAACAAAGGTGGCAACTTCGCCGGGCGCCTGAGACCGGGCGTGGCCGTTGAGGACCCTGGTCGCCATCAGTCGGAGTTCACCGGAACCACCGGCGTCTCGGTGACATCGAAGTACTTCGCGAACAGCTTCATAGCCGCGGGAGCAGCCGCGGTGCCGCCGTGGCCGCCGTTCTCAATCAGGGCGCAGACGGCGATCGTCGGCTTCTCGGTCGGCCCGTAGCCGCACCACCAAGACTGGTCGAGCAGTCTTCCGCCGATGCTCCCATAACCGGGCAGCTTCTGGAACTTCTCGGCCGTGCCCGTCTTGCCCGCGATGTCAACGGCGAAGGGCCCGAAGATGCTCGCAGAGGTTCCGTTGACACCGTGGGTCGCGTCGAAGAGACCTTCCTGAACGATCCGAAGTGCGTTGGGGTCGAGGTTCAGGTCGCGGGGCGGCTTCGGCCGGATCGGCCTGACGATGACGGGAGCCTGCCCGTCCGCCTTCGGCTCCTCGATCTGCCGTACGAGATGCGGCTCGACCAGCTTGCCGCCGTTGGCGAGAAGGGCGTAGAAGCGCGTCATCTGGAGCGGCGTCGTCAGAAGATCGCCCTGCCCGATCGCCAGCTGCACCGAGTCACCGGAGGTCCAGATCTTGTCGATCTCGGTCGTGAAGTGGCGGCGGCGCCATGCCGGGGTCGGCATGAGGCCCTCTTCCTCGGGCCCGACGTCGATCCCCGTCAGTGATCCGAAGCCCATCCTGCGCGCCCACTTCTGGAGAGGGGAGTCCTTGCGCTCATAGAAGCGAAGCCCGACTCGGTAGAAGTAGGTGTCGCAGGACCGCTCGATCGCCGGCGCCAGGTTCATCGCCATATTGGTGTACGGGTCCCAGTTGACGAACTTCTGCCCGTCGACCGTAATCGAAGGATCGCACTGGATCGGCTCGTACGGGTCGAGCATCTTCTCCTGGAGGGCAGCGAGGGCCGTGACGGGCTTGAACGTCGAGCCCGGCGGATAGATGCCGCTGACGGCACGGTTCAACTGCGGAAGGTTGGCCTCCGGTGCACGCAGGGCGTTGAGTTCCTTCCGCGACACGTTGCCGACGAACGTCTTCGGGTCGTAGCTCGGGCTCGACGCCATGGCAAGGATGGCTCCGTCGGACGGATCCATGGCGACGATCGCGCCCCCGTCCGCGTAGAACTCGTCGTTCTCGATCGCCAGCCGGATCCCGTAGGCAAGAGCATCCTCGGCAGCCCGCTGGAGATCGGCGTCGATCGTGAGGCGCACCGAGTAGCCAGGCTGCGGCAGCTGGCTGTACTCGCGGTCGCTCGTAACGCGCCCCAGCGCGTCCACTCGCACCTGCCCTTCCCCGGCGATCCCACGCAGATAGCGGTCGTAGGTCGCCTCGAGCCCGGTCTGTCCGATCCGGTCTCCAGCCGCGTATCCATCTTTCGTGCGGCTCTCGAGCTGCTCACGGGTTATCTCGCTGACATATCCCAGGAGCTGCGGAGCGATCCTGCCACCCTCGTAGCTTCGAAGCTGAACTGGCTGAATCTCGACCCCAGGGAAGTCCGCCTGGTGCTCGTAGAGGTAGTTCACCTTGTCGTCCCTAACGCTCGTCTTGATCGTTACCGGCGTTAGAGGGTCGTCGGCGTGGCTGCGAAGCTCTTTGCGAATGTCCTTGGGCTTCAGCCTGAGGAGGCTTGCCAGCTCAGAGATCTCGGCATTACGCTCGGCCTTTGAAAGCTCCTTGAACGCCGCCGGCCAGATCTGGACCTGAGTGCCCGGCTGGTTGGAGACGAGCACCTCTCCGTCCTTGTCGAGGATGGTGCCGCGCGGCGCCTGAACGCGGTACGGCCGGATCTGGTTGTTCCGAGCGTCCTGCAGGTAGCGCTCGCCCGAGATCACCTGGAGTGCCCAGAGCCGGAAGAAGAGAGCGCAGAAGAGCGCGACCGCGATGACCCCGAGGATGCCGATCCGGATCGCCATCTGCGGAGAGACGCGATACGGCTCGGAGACCCGTGGGTCACGTGGCAGAAACTCGGGGAGGCTAGCCAGAGACGATCACCTCCCTGGCAGCCCGGGGGGTACGCGGGAAGAGCCTGCAGACGAGCCGGTGGACCGGGTACGCAAGGAGTAGGTTCAGCGCGAGCGTCGGCAAGAGGACGCGCCCTAACAGCTCCGCCGCGCCGACGGTCGAACCGAGGACGAAGTGGAGGAAGGCGGAACCAAGCGCGACCGCGATGGTGGCGAGGCCGACCGCGATGAGAGGCGGGTGCGGCGAAGACTTGCTCATGATCTCGCCCAGACGTCCCGACCAGTACCCGGCCAGCGTGAGCAAAAGCGAAGAGATCCCTAGAGTCGAGAACGTCGCCACGTCGAGGAAGAGCCCGGCCCAGAAGCCCGCCACCGCACCGACCAGCGGGCCCCGGACGAGCGCCAGGACGACCACGACGACGAGCAGGAGATCGGGATGCCCGTTCGACACCTCGATCGTCCAGAGCACTGAAACCTGAAGGAGAGCCGCGAGGAGCAGAAGCCCAGGCGCCTTGAGCACGTCGGGTGAGGTCACGGCTTCTTGGCGTCGCCGCCGGTCAGGACGATCACGTCGTCGAGGGAGCCAAAGTCCACAAGCGGGGTCACCTGAATGCGCGTGTAGAGGTCGACGTCACGCCTGCTGACACCGCTCACCTTTCCGATCGGGATCCCCTTCGGATAGAGGGACGTGAGCGGCCCGCTCTGCCAGCCCGAGGTGATCACCAGGTCGCCCTCGGTCACCACTTCGTCCTTGGGCACGCGATTCAGGACGAGCGTCGAGCTGTCGCTCGGGCCGCGCGCGACGATCCCGGAAGCGCTAGTCCCGAGCACCTCGGCCGAGACGGCGCTCTCCTGGTCGGTGAGAAGTCGAACCTGAGCCGTCCTCGAGGTCACGTCCGTCACGATCCCGACGAGGCCCCCCTGAGTCACGACCGGGTCGAAGCGCTTGACGCCGTTGCTCGTACCGGCATGGACGAGGATCTGCTGGGCATAGGGGTTCGGCGGCTTCTGGATCACCTGCGTCGGGACGGCCGTGAAGCCTTCCGGGAAGCGGGGGCCACCGACGTAGTCGAGCATCGCCTGCAGACGCTTGTTCTCGTCGGCCGCCGTCTCGTTCTGGATCACTTGCTTCCGGAGCGCTTCCACCTCTTCACGGAGCCGCTCGTTGTCAGACTTGGCGCCGACCAGATCGGCGGACCACCCGTACGCGTCCCGGAAGGGGCGAGAAACTCGCTCGCCTGCCACCTCGAATGGCGTCAGGATGCTGACCCCGATGCGCTGGGCACTGTGAAGGGTCCCTTCGGAGGATTCCCTGAAATAGACCGTGATCAGGGCCAGCGAGACGAGGACGAGGGCCACCGCGACCAGCCGCGCGCGAAGTGGGCCACCGCTCCGAGGCCGGTTGCCTTCCGGACGCGGAACGGAAGAGCTCAGGACGGGGAGCCGTGCTGTGCGTTGCCGAGGCACGGGTGCCTAAGTCTAGAGAGAAACCCGGTCGATCGAGCTAGGAGGGCTAGGCGAAACGCAGACGTAGTGTCGAGCGACGTTCCACCAATGCCTCCTAATACCGCCGCCTGCCATTTCGCTGCCGAGCCTTGGCTGAGCGGTGGATCGCCTCGAACTCCTCGAGGCTGCGCCCCGACCCGACGGCTACGCACGTAAGAGGCGACTCGGCCAGATGGACGGGCATGAGCGTCTCCTCGCGAAGGCGCATGTCGAGCCCCGAGAGGAGCGCGCCGCCGCCGGCGAGCACGATGCCCCGGTCCATGATGTCCGCGGCGAGCTCGGGCGGTGTCTTGTCGAGCGTGGACTTGATCGCGTCGAGGATCTGGGTGACCGGCTCGTCGAGCGCGCGCCGCACCTCTTCAGACGTGATCACAATCGTCTTCGGGAGGCCGGTCAGCATGTCGCGCCCACGCACCTCGGCCCGGACCTCCTCGCGGAGATCCCAGGCGGAGCCGATCTCGAGCTTCAGCTCCTCGGCCGTTTGCTGGCCGATCAGGAGCTTGTACTCCTTTTTGATGTGACTCATGATCGCCTCGTCCATCTCGTCGCCGCCGACTCGGATCGACTGCGACACGACGATGCCGCCGAGCGAGATCACCGCTACCTCGGTCGTCCCGCCTCCGATGTCCACGATCATGTTCCCGGTCGGCTCGGAGACCGGAAGGCCGGCGCCGATCGCGGCCGCCATCGGCTCCTCGATCAGGTAGGCCTGTCGGGCACCGGCCGAAAGCGTCGCCTCTTCGACGGCCCGCTTCTCGACGCCAGTGACGCCGGAGGGCACGCAGACTACGACGCGCGGGTGCGCGAACCGGTTGTGGTGCACCTTCTGAATGAAGTGGCGGAGCATTTGCTCGGTCACGTCGAAGTCTGCGATGACGCCGTCCTTGAGCGGGCGGATCGCTGAGATGGTGCCCGGGGTGCGTCCGAGCATCCGCTTCGCCTCGACGCCGACCGCGTGCACCTCGCCCGTGCGCTGGTCGATCGCGACCACCGAGGGCTCCGAGAGAACGATGCCCCGACCGCGCACGTAAACGAGCGTGTTGGCCGTGCCCAGATCCACGGCAATTTCTCGGCCGCCTAGGCCGCTCAGGTATCCCCAGAGACTCATCCCGGTACTGAGTGTACTAGCCGGGCCGAGAAACCCCTGGAAAACGGCACGACCGGCCTACCCGAAGCCATAGACGCCCGGAAATCGCTCGGCAAGGATCCCGACGAGGAGCGCTGCCGGCAGGCCGACCACGTTCAGATAGTCGCCCTCGATCCGGTCGACGAGCGACGCGCCGATTCCCTGAATCGCATAGGCGCCCGCGCGCCCTTCCCACTCTCCGGTGTCGACGTACGCGGCCAGGTCGCGGGCGGTCAGCTCGCGGAAGCCGACGCGGGTAACTGCGTGCTCGACGAGCTCCCAGCCAGGTGTCACGAGGCAGAGGCCCGAGACGACCTCGTGCGGCTTCCCCGCCAGCGCCTCGAGCATCTCGACGGCCTCCTCCGGCCCGTGAGGCTTTCCGAAGACGCGATCGCCGCAGACGACGGTCGTGTCGACTCCCAGCACCGGCCTGTCCCCTGCCTCTCCGGGGATCGACCGAGCCTTTCCCTGCGCATGCAACCTGACCACATCCACCGGCTTAGCGCCGGGCTCCTCGCGCTCCACGTACCGGGGCGGGACGACGTCGAACGGGATACCGAGCTGGGCGAGGATCGCCCGCCGTTGCGGTGAGGTCGATGCGAGGAGAATGGGCGGAGCCGGCGGAACGGACACGAGTCACATCTACGCGCGCTTGCGGGCCTTCCAGATCTCCTCGGCGGGCCATTTCCGCGCCCACTCGTTCGGGGCGAAGTCCCATCGTCCGGCATCGGCGCCCTCGGGCGGCTGTAGCTCGATCAGATCCTCCACCACGAGGCCGTTGGCCCGGAAGAGGCGGATCCAGTCGCCGTAGGGCAGTTGGAAGACGATGGAGCCGTCATCCGGGTCCTGGAGCCGGTGGTACCCGAAATAGTCGTAGACGAGCTTCTCGCCCACGCGCTCGCTCTCGAGCAACCAGGCGAGCTCGAGGATCAGCCCGTTCGTCAGGAAGACGAGCTCGCCGCCCGGGCGGAGGAGACGGGCAGCCTCCGGTATCCAGAGGTAGGGATCCGCCCAGATCGAGGCGCCGTACTCCGAGATCACCAGGTCGAAGCTCGCCGCCGGAAGAGGGACGTCCTCGGCGCTGGCCTCGATCAGCCGAAAGTCGATCCCGTGCTCTGCCTGGAGCTCACGCGCGGTGGCGAGCTGCTCCGGGCTCAGGTCGACGCCGACCACGTTCGCTCCCCGCCGGGCGAGCCAGGAGGAGATGTATGCAGTGCCGCACCCGAGCTCGACGACGTCCTTGCCCTCGAGCGCCGGGAGCGCTCCGATCTCCGACTCCGGCAGATGCCAGATCCCCCAGGTGATGTCGGGCTGAGCCCAGTTGCGCTTGCCCGGTTCGCGAAATTCGGCCGCATTCTTGGCCCAGAGCTCACGGTTTGCCTGCGCGTGCTCGGAGAGGGTCACGGTTTCCGGACCTTCCAGATCTGTTCCATCGGCCAGCGCCGGGCCCAGGCGTTTTCCTCGTCCGTCCGGTAGGTGGTCACAGCTCCTTCCGGCGCCTGGACCTCGCGGAGCTCCTCGATCTCGAGCCCGTTTCGGCGGAAGAGCCGGATCCACTGGCCGTACGGAAGCTCGAACTCGACCGAGCCCTCGGGCGTCTCCCACCGGTGCATGTCGAAGTACGGCCGGTGGAGCCGGTCGTCCCACGTGTCCGTCTCCGGGTTCCAGCCGATCCACTCGAACGGCGTGCCGCCGCTGAAGGCCGCGAACCCTCCGGCCCGCAGGAGGCGGCTCACCTCGGGGACCCAGAGGAGCGGGTCGGCGAAGCGGTTGGCGCCGTGATCCGCGAAAACGATGTCAAAGCTCGCGTCCGGGAGCGGCACCGACTCGGCACTCCCGTGGACAAGCGGGAACTCGATGCCGGCCTCAGCCAGCGCGGTCCGCGCGTGCTCGAGCTGGCGCTCGGAGTTGTCGAGGCCGACCATGCGCGCTCCCTGCCGGGCGAGCAGGATCGACCACTGGGCGGCACCGCAGCCGAGCTCGAGCACGTCCTTCCCCGCCACGTCGCCGAGGATCCGAAGCTCGCTCTCCGGGATCTGCCAGAGG
>Ga0126307_10000336_pt1 | contig 30400 bp, 28 predicted proteins | sample Plot28_FD_89955 | JGI IMG/M metagenome (GOLD analysis project Ga0126307, IMG submission 89955) | Serpentine soil microbial communities from UC McLaughlin Reserve, CA, USA - Plot28 | ecosystem: Environmental > Terrestrial > Soil > Grasslands | place: USA: UC McLaughlin Reserve, Lake County... | reverse complement strand
TCTCGTTGCTCATCGCGGCCCACGCTCCAGTGGAATCCAAGTTTCGATCATCGTCGTACAACGATGCTACGGAGTGAGCGCGACACTCCGTGCGTGGTCAGGAGCACCGGGGTGCGCTGCAGTTGCGCTGCAGTCGAGGTCCCTATCCGGGCGGTTCTGAGCGGTTCCCCAGCGGTCGAAACCGCTCTAGCAAGCGCAATCAGGCTCTACAGAGGGGTGGCTTCTAGATGTAGTACATGGGCGCCGAGGCCTGTGCCTCCCGCTCGGCGACCTCGATGATCGTCGCCGAGGCCAGCGCCGTCCTCAGGGCCTCCACGCCGTCGGCCCACGGGTGGCCGGCCGCGCGGGCCTCCGGGCCCAGCTCGCCGTCGAGCAGCTCCACGACCTCGAGGACCGTGACCTCGCCCGGCGGGCGGGCGAACAGGTAGCCGCCCTTCACGCCCCGCTGGCTCTGGAGTATCCCGGCCCGGCGCAGCGAGGCGAACAGGCCCTCCAGGAACTGCACGGGGATGTCCCGCGCCCTGGCGATCTCGGCGATCGGCACGGGAGCCGCCCCTCCACGCCGGGCCAGCTCGGCCAAGGCGCGCACTGCGTAGGGCGACTTGGAAGTGATCTGGAGCAAGGGGCCTTAGGGTAAGCCTGTGCGGGAGTTTCGTGCATTCCTGCCTCCCCTTGCCCTCATGGGGATCATCTTCGTGCTCTCCGGACAGCAGAGCCTGGACTCCGGCCTGGGGTGGATCGACAGGGTAGGGCGAAAGCTCGTCCATTTCGGCGGGTACGCCCTCCTGTGCGCCCTCTGGTGGCGCGCCCTGCGCGACCGGCTGCAGGCCGGGAGCGCCCTGGCCGTCGCGGTGGCCGTGACGAGCGCCTACGCGGCGAGCGACGAGTTCCACCAGAGCTTCGTCGAGGGCCGTCACGGCACGCCGGTGGACTGGCTGATCGACACCGCGGGGGCGCTCACAGCCGCCCTGCTCATCCGCCGCTACGCCCGCCGTGACGATCCGGTGGCCGCGTGAGGGCCCAGGCCGGGATAGGGATCGCAATCGCGCTGGGCGCCGGCGGGCTGGTCGGGGCCCGCCTGCGAAGTCGCGAGGCCGCGCGCAGCCGCACCGCGCGGGAGCTCGCTCAGCGGGCCATGCGAGAAGAGGGCGAGATCCGCCGCGAGGTGGCCGAAGCCATCCACGACGGCCCGATCCAGGAGCTCATCGCACTCGACATGGTCCTCGCCTCCGCGGGCCAGGCGCTGGCTCGCGGAGACCAGGAGCGCGCGAGCGAGCTTCTCAGCGAAGCTCGCGTGTCCACGGAGCGCAACGTGCGCCACCTGCGCGAGGAGCTCGTCGAGCTCGGTCCCTTCGCGTTCGAGGAGGCCAACTACGAGACGGCCCTGGAACGCTGCCTTCCGATCTGGAAGCGCCGCTATGCCCTCGACGTGAGGGTGACCATCGAGCGCATCCACCTGGCCTCGGAAACCGCCGGCCAGCTCTTCCGGATTACCCAGGAGGCGGTCATCAACGCCGGCCGCCACGCCGATGCCGAGACCGTGCACGTGAACCTGCGCACCGTCGAGGGCGACATCGAGTTGCGCGTGTTCGACGACGGGCGGGGCATCGACGGCTCGCCGCTCGAGGACCCGGTCGCCGGCCACCTCGGCCTGGCGAGCATCCGGGAGCGGGCTGAGCTGTTGGGCGGTGGCCTCGAGCTCGAGAGCTCAGACCGGGGCACCAAGCTCGTGGTGCGCGTCCCCGCTTCCGGCTGAGTCGCCGCGCGCAGGCTCCAGTCGGACCGGTATCCCGTTCAGGAAGGCCATGCCGGCCAGGCGCTCGAGGTCCTCGGGCTCCGCGCTCGCGAGCAGGTTCACGTTGGCGCCCGGGTGCTCGTTGGCGAGCCGCCAGCCGCCCCGGTGGCCCCAGCCGTGCGGCAGCGCCACCGTTCCCGGCGTCATCTCGTCGGTGACCTTGACCGGCACGTTCACCGCGCCGGACTTGGACTCGACGCATGCCTCTCCCCCGTCCTCGAGCCCGCAGGCCGCCGCGTCGTCGGGGTGCACGCGCACCGCCTGCACACGGCCGCCCCGCATCAGCAGCGGCGCGTTGTGCATCCACGAGTTATGCGAGCGGAGCTCGCGCAGGCCGATCAGCCGCAGCGGGTACGCCGGGTCGTCGCCGTCGGCGGATTCCGCGCGGGTCATCTCCTCCACGATCTCGGGCGGCGCCAGGCGCACGCGTGAGCTCTTGGTGCGCAGCTTGTCGCGGAGCACGCCGGTCTCGATCTCGTCGCCCAGCAAGAGGCCGTGCGGGTGCTCGCGTAGCTTGGCCAGGCTCAGCCCGCCCCGGCGCGCCCCGAACAGGTCGCCATTGGGTCCGGTGCGCAGCAGCAGATCGACCAGACGCTGAGGGCTGGGACGGAAGCCCAGCTTCGCGGAAGCCCGCAGAGCCGGGACCGAGTACGGCGCGAGACCGATGCGCCGGGCCAGGTCGTCGACGATCTCCCACTCCTCTCTCGACTCGCCGCGCGGCGCGATCACCCGCTCGGTGGTCTGGATGAAGGGCTGGGAGAAGAAGCCGAGGAAGGCGAGCGGCACGTCGTCGCGCTCGTACAGGGTGGTCGTGGGCAGCACGTAGTCGGCGTGCTTGGTGGTCTCGTTGACGTAGAAGTCGAGCGCCACCATCAGGTCGAGCTCTCCGAGCGCCCGCTCCATCGCGTCGCCGTCGGGCACCGACAGCACGGGGTTGCCGGCGGAGACGAACAGCGCCTTGACCTGCCGCGCGCCTGGTGTCTCGATCTCACGCGGGAGCAGGGAGGCGGGCAGGTTGCCGATCACGTCGGGAAAGTCGCCGAAGCGGGCGCGGGTCTTGCCGTAGGACGCCAGCCCGACCCTCTCGGCCACGTCGTCGAGAGCGATCGGCGGCCTGCCGAAGACCGCCCCGCCGGGCGCGTCGAGGTTGCCGGTGACCGAGTTGAGGGCGTCGAGCAAGAAGGACACCAGCGTGCCGAAGCGACCCAGGCATGAGCCCGTCCGCCCGTAGGCGGCCGCGCGGTGGGCAGAGGCGAAGGCCCGGCCCAGCTCGCGCACGCGTTCGGCGGGAATCCCCGTGCGCGCTTCGGTCTCCTCGGGCGGGTGCGCGGCCACGAGCCGCTCCAGCTCGTCGGCTCCTTCGGCGCGCTCGGCCAGCCAGGCGCGGTCGGCCAGTCCCTCCTCGAAGACCACCTGCAGCAGGGAGAGCAGCAGCCAGGCGTCCGCGTCGGGGCGGATGGCCAGGTGCTCGAACTGCTCGGCGGTCTCCGAGCGGCGCGGGTCGACCACCACCACGCGGCCGCCGCGCTTCTCGAGGCCCAGCAGCTGCTCGCGCACGCGCGGCGCCGACAGCACCGAGCCGTGCGATACCAGCGGGTTGGCGCCCACCATCAGCAGGAAATCGGTCCGGCGCAGGTCGGGAATCGGCACCACCAGCGGCGAGCCGTACAACAGGGCGCTCGCCGCGAAGCGGTTGTTCACGTCCTGCGAGCCGGCCGTGTAGTAGTGCGGCGAGCCGATGGCGTCCAGCAGACCCTTGGCCCAGAGCGTGTGTGAGTAGGAAAAGGCGCCGGGGTTGCCCATGTACCAGGCGACCGACTCCTTGCCGTGCTCGTCGAGCACCTCGGAGAGGCGGTCGGCGATGTCGGTCATGGCCGATTCCCAGCTCACCTCCTCGAAGCCGCCGTCGCGCTTGCGGCGCAGCGGCCTGAGCACGCGGTCAGGGTCGTTGACGACCTCCTGCATCGCGATTCCCTTGGGACAGGCGTAGCCGCGGGAGAGAGGGTGATCGGGGTCGGGGCGGAGCTTGGTCAGCTCCCCGTCCTCGACCGTGGCCACCATCCCGCACAGCGGCTCGCAGATACGGCAGAAGGTGACCTTCTCCTCGACGGCCATCGGCGAGGAGAAGGTATCCCACCATGAGGCTCAGCGTGCCGACACGCGCGCGCCGTCCAGACACCTCGAGGCGAAGGAGATGGGTGAGCGCCCAGGGCGCTCGCCGGCGGCTAGAGCCAGCCGCGCTCGGTGGCGATAAGCACGGCCTGGGCCCTGTCGACCGCGCCCAGCTTGGCGTAGGTGTTGTGCAGGTGCGTCCGCACGGTCGAGGTGGAGAGGCCGAGCTCGTGGGCGATCTGCTTGTAGACCTTGCCCTCGGCCAGGCGCTTGAGCACCTCGACCTCGCGGGAGGAGAGCGGGCAGGGATCGACGTTGCGCTTGGCCTGGCCGTTGCCCTGCGGGAGCTCGTACATGACCGAGCGAAGCTGATCGCCGCTCAGGCCGAGCGCCCGGGCCGCCTTGAGCAGCTCGCGCGGGTCGATGTTCTGGCCGTGGCTGTAGTGGGCGAGCATGTCGGCCAGGCGCACGAAGGCGGCCTCGCCCTCGGCCTCCTCGGAGTGGTGGCGCTCGATGGCGGAGGCCAGGCGGTCAGGCAGACCCCAGCGGCGGGCCAGCACGCCGCCCACCAGGCCGTGATCCACGCCGAGCTCGCGCCGCTCGCGCCTGATCCGCTCCTCGGGGGTGCGGGCCTCGCCGTGGATCTGCTCGGGGTAGGCCGGGTAGGCGTGCATGAGCACGAGCTTGCCGACGTCGTGCAGCAGTGCAGAGACCAGCAGCTCGTCGCGGTCGGGGTAGTCGAGCACGCGCGCCACGCGGTCGGCGGCCGTCTGCGTGGCCACCGCGTGGAGCCGGAAGCGCTCGGGGGCGTTGTCCCATCCCGGCGAGCGCTCACAGAAATCGAACGTGGCGGTGCGCCCTACGAGAGCTTCCACACCCTCGGGGCTGAGGGCCTCCACGGCCTTGGGGACGGTGGTGATCTTGTCGCGCTTGCGCCCTCCCAGGCGGTTGGCCATGCGCAGCACGGTGATGACCAGCGCGCAGTCGGACTCCACGGCCGCGACCACGTCACCCGTGCTGGGGTTCTCGTCGCCCACGACCGCTAGCACGCGGTTGCGCGACTCGGCCAGGGCCGGAAAGGACTCCAGCGCCTCGAAAGCCGCTGTGAGCCTGCGTCCGTGCCCCTCGCTCGGGCGCCTTCCCCAGGTGTCGGATGGCACCGTATGTGCGGTAATGGCAGCTTCCACTTGAGAACCCGGACTGATATCGGCAAATGGACGAGCGGGGTTAAGCTCGCGCGCGATCGAGCGCGAGGTCGATACGCGACAGCGTCTCGTCCCGCCCGAGGGCGGCGACCGACTCGAAGATCCCCGGCGACACGGTCGTGCCGCTGATGGCCACGCGCACCGGCTGGAAGACCTCCTTGGGCTTGACTCCAAGGCGCTCGACCACGCCCCTCAGGGCGGCTTCGACGGATTCTGTGTCGAAGGGCTCGGCGCCGGCCAGCGCCTCACGGGCCGCGCTCAGCCGCTCGACCGCCCCGTCGCTCATCACCTTGTCCCAGGCGCCCTCGTCGAAGTCCTGGCGCTCCACGAGGAAGGCGGCGAGGGTCCAGAAGTCGTCGAGGGTCTGCATCTTCTCCTGGGCGATGCCCACCGCGTCGCCCAGGCCCTCCCGCCTGTGGCGCTGCTCGAGGATCTCGGTCAGGCGTTCAGCGCTGAGCTCGCGCAGGTAGCGGCCGTTCATCCAGCGCAGCTTCTGCTCGTCGAAGACGGCCGGCGACTTGGAGACCCGGTCGAGCGAGAAGCCCTCGACCAGCTCCTCGGTGGTCATGAAGGTGGTGGACTCGTCGAGTCCCCAGCCCAGTAGCGCGATGTAGTTGCGCACCGCTTCGGGCAGGTACCCCGCGTCGCGCAGCTCCTGCACCGACGCCGCGCCGTGGCGCTTGGAGAGCTTCTTGCCATCGGGGCCGAGCAGCAGCGGCAGGTGGGCGTAGGCCGGGGGCTCGGCGCCGAGGGCCTCCAGAACCATCACCTGCCGCGGCGTGTTGGAGAGGTGGTCCTCGCCGCGAACCACGTGCGTGATGCCCATGTCGAGGTCGTCCACGGCGACGGCGAGGTTGTAGAGCGGGCTGCCGTCCGAGCGGGCGACGACGAAGTCCTTGATGCCCGAGTGCGGGAAGCGCACCTCGCCGCGTACCTCGTCGGACACAGCGGTCTCGCCCTCGGGGTCCACCCGCAGGCGGACGGCCCCCTCGTCGCGGTAGGCGTGACCCTCGTCGAGCAGGCGCGAGATCGCCTCCTCGTGGCGCGGGCGCCGCTCGGCCTGGGAGAAGGGCCCCTCGTCCCAGTCCAGCTCGAGCCAGTGCAGGGCGTCGAGGATCTGCTCGACGTTCGCCGGGGTCGAGCGCTCGCGATCGGTGTCCTCGATGCGAAGCACCAGCGATCCACCCGATCCCCGCGCCAGGAGCCAGTTGTAGAGGGCGGTCCGGGCGCCCCCGATGTGCAGCTGGCCGGTCGGCGAAGGGGCGAAACGGACTCTTAGGGGGGACGCGATGTCGAGAGAGGGGTCGGCACAGCGGGGCGGGATGCCCGCGGAGGTAATTTCTGGCGATGCTAGTCGGGGCTCACGTCTCCACCTCCGGCGGTCTGCCCGAGGCCTACAGGCGCGCGGCCGAGCGCGGCTGCGAGGCGATGCAGATCTGGGGCCAGTCGCCCCGCCAATGGGCGCCGGGCAAGCCCAAGCCCGCCGACGAGGTGGACCTCCGGGAGCTACTGGCGAGTGGGCCCGTCAAGTCGGTGGCCATCCACGCCATCTACCTCATCAATTGCGCCTCCACCGACGGCGACCTTCGCCGCAAGTCGCTCGCCTCTCTCACCCACGCGCTGCGGCTGGGCGACCGCATCGGCGCCGCCGGGGTGATCCTGCACCCCGGCTCGGCCAAGGGGGAGCCCAATCAGGAGGCGTTGCCGCGCGTGGCCGAGGTGATGCGCGAGGCCCTCCAGGAGTCCGACCGCTGCGACCTGCTGGTGGAGAACACCGCCGGCGCCGGGGACACGATCGGGCGCACCTTCGAGGAGCTCTCGGAGCTGATCCGACTGTGCCGCGGCCGCCAGCGGGTGGGCGTCTGCCTGGACTCCTGCCATCTGCTGGCCTCGGGCTTCGACATCCGCACCGCGGACAAGCTCAGCGAGGTGATCGACGGCTGCGAGGAGACCGTCGGCGGCGGGCGCGTGCGTGTCCTGCACGTCAACGACTCCAGGACGCCCCTCGGCTCCAACCGCGACCGCCACGCCCCGCCGGGCGACGGGGAGCTCGGGCCCCGGGGCTGCGCGGCGTTCGCCTCCGAGCCGCGCTTCGAGGGCCTGCCGGGGATCTTCGAGGGGCCGGGCAAGGCGGGCAAGGCGGCGGAGAAGGAGGACGTGGATAGGCTCAAGGAGCTTCGCCGTTCGGGGCGGCAGGCGCGCCGCCGCCGCCGCTGACACCGTCTGATGTGACATCGACAGGCGGTATGCTTTCGCCCGTGAGCGAGCGCCCCCTGAAGGTGGTCGATCCGGAGGGCGCGCCCGACGAGTCCGAGCACCCGTTCACGATCGAGGAGCTGGCCGCGGAGACGGGCTTCACCGTCCGCAACATCCGCTCCCACCGCGCACGCGGCCTGCTGCAGCCGCCCGCCGTGCGCGATCGCGTCGGCTACTACGGGCAGGACCACGTCGCCCGCCTCAAGCTCGTGCGCCAGCTCCAGGACGAGGGCTTCAACCTGGCGGCCATCAAACGGGTCGTGGAGCGGGCCCCCGCCTCCTCGGACCAGATCCTCAACGCGATCCAGATGGTCCAGCAGCCCTTCGAGACCGAGGTTTCCCAGGTCTTCACGCGCCAGGAGCTGCGCGAGCGCTTCACAGTCGAGGACCCCGAGGCGCTGCTGCGAAAGGCTTCCGACACCGGGGTGCTGATCCCGCTCGGCGAGGACCGCTTCGAGGCCCCTGCGCCCTCCCTGCTCGACGTGGCCGAGGAGCTGGTGGCGCTCGGCGTCCCGCTTCACCACGCCCTCGCGGTGGTCGGCAAGGTGCGCGACAGCTCGCGCACCATCGCCAAGGCCTTCGTGCGCCTGTTCGTGGACGACGTGGTCAAGCCCTTCGAGGCCGAGGGAATGCCGCCGGAGCGCTGGCCGGAGATCGCCCAGGCCATCGAGCGCCTGCGTCCGATGTCCGCCCAGGTGGTCCTGTCGGTCTACCGCATGGCGATGTCCGATGAGGTGGACCGCGAGGCCCCGAAGATCTTCGAGCGCCTGACGAAGGGCCGGGGTCGGTGAAGCGCCAGTCCGCGCCCGCGCGGCTCCAGGACCCGCTGGCCGGCCTCACCGAGGCGCTCGGGTCGCGGCCGCCGAAGGCGCTCGCCGTGCTGCCGCGCGAGGCGCTCGAAGACCTCGAGCTCGCCGTGCGCGACGCGCGCGCCCGTCAGGCCTCCGAGCTGGATTCGTCGGTGGAGACCTCGCTGCGACTCGCCCCCCGGCCGCTCAAGCCGCTCCTGCGAAAGGTGCTGACCGGATGAGCGCGGCGCTCCACTCGAGCGCCGAGGTCGAGAAGCTGGCGCGCTGTCTGGCGACCGACCCCGAGCGCCTGGCCGCGCTCGAGGCGTGTCCGCCCAGAGCGCTGCGCAAGCTGCGCCATCAGGTGGGCGACCACCTGCTCGACGCCGACCGGCGCGCCTTCGCCCGCGCCGCCGCCGCGGCCTCGTCGGTCCCCGCCGCGCTCGCGGCCAAGCTGGCCGAGAAGGCGTTGGGCCCACTGCTGACCGCGCGGGTGGCCTCGCTGGTCGACGAGGACCGGATCATGGGCATCGTCAAGCGGCTGCCCGACGTGTTCCTCGCCGAGGTGGCCGTGGAGCTCGACCCCCGCCACGCCCGGCACGTCCTGCTGAGCATCCCGCCCGACCGCATGGCCGACATCGCCGCCGAGCTCGATCGCCGCGGCGAGCACGTGGCGATGAGCGGCTTCGTCGCCTACCTCACGCCCGACGCGCTCACGGCGGTGGTGTCTGTCCTGTCCGCCGACGCCCTGCTGCGCGTCGGCTACCTCCTGGAGGCGCCGGAGCGCCTAGACGGAATCGTCGCGGGCCTGTCCGACGAGTGCCTGACCGAGGTGGTCGAGCTGGCCGCGGCCGAGGATCGCCAGGAGGAGCTGGCCGGCATATGCAGCCACCTCAAGGCGCGCCAGCGCCGGCGGGTGGAGGCCGTCGCGATCGCCTAGGCCGGCCCGGAGGCCGGCTGCGGGCTACAGCCTGTCGCGCAGGTCGAAGGCCTCGTCGGCGACGGGCTTCTCGAAGAAGCCACGGTTCACGCAGACGAAAGGCTCGCCGAAGCCGTCGTAGGCCCGCTCGACCGACTGCCGGCAGGCGGCTATCGGCATGCCGGTCATCTTCACCCCGCCGTAGCCATGACGCGTGCGCTGGGCAGCCTCGAACATCTCGACGTCGATCTCGCCGGCGAACACCTTGTTCATACAGCCCATGTAGCGGCGCCCGCTCTGCTCGTCGTCGTAGAGGTAGAGGAACGAGCAGTTCGAGGCGACGCAGCCGGCCGGGTGCACCACCCGGTCGCAGAACGCGCAGCACTGCCGGCACTCGTGAAGCTCGGCGGCGGAGACGGGCAGCGGCACGCGCCAAGTGTAAACCTGGGACGAGCCTCGATAGCAGGTGCGGGAGCGCCGGAGCTCGCTCCGCTCCGCGCCTGGAACGGCCCTGGCTAGGCCACTACCCGGGCCGCCCCCGGCAGTTGGTCGAGCCGGCTGCGACAGGCGCCGTCGCCGCTCACGCGGAAGTCGGGCCCGAGCAGCAGGCTCCTCTCCCCCACGCGCAGCATCAGCTCCTGGTCGCCCCTGCAGGTCTCGACCACCTCGCGCAGCTCCTCGATGAACGAGTCGGGCACCTCCGGAGCCACGTACAGGGTCAGCCGCTTGGGCGTGGCCGCCACGCCGGCCTGGGCCGCGGCCCTCTCGACCTCCTCGGGCGTGGGCTCGAAGACCTCGACGTCCTGAGCCACGAGCTTGACCTCGTCGGACTCCTTCTTGTCGACCCGCGCGCGTACGAGCACCACCCGGTCGCCGTCGAGCTTGCCCTCGTGCTTCTCCAGCGCCGAGTTGAAGACGATCATCTCGACCTGGCCCTCCAGGTCGTCGAGGGTGCAGAACATCATCGGGTCGCCCTTGCGGGTGCGGATCTTCTTGACCTCGGCCACCATGCCGCCGACGGTCACCCACTCGCCGTCCTTCTTGCCCTCCAGTTCGGGCAGGGAGCAGTCCACACGCGCCCGCAGCGCCGCGCGTACCTCCTTGAGCGGGTGGCTGGAGAGGAACAGCCCGAGGGTCTCCTTCTCCATCAGGTTGAGGTCCTTGCGGTCGTCGGGCAGCGGCGGAACCGGCAGGTCCTGATGGGCCGGCATGGCCGTGGCGGCGGCCGGCTCCTCGAGGTCGAAGATCGAGCCCTGGCCCAGCTGGGCGTCCTGCTGGAACTTGGCGCCGGCCCCCTGCGCCGCGGGCAGCACCTCGAGCATGCCGGTGCGGGTGGCGCCGGTGGAGTCAAGGGCGCCGCACCGCACCAGCGATTCGATCGCCTTCTTGTTCACCGCATGGCAGTCCACCCTGCGGCAGAAGTCCCAGATCGAAGTGAACGCGCCGCCCTCCTGGCGCGCTTCGACGATCGCCTCCACCGCCGCCGAGCCGACGTTCTTGACCGCGTCCAGCCCGAAGCGGATGTTGCCGCCGGCGACCACGAAGTCGTGCCCGGACTCGTTGACGTCGGGCGGGAGCACCTCGATGCCCATCTCCTCGCAGCGCGAGACGAAGAAGGGCACCTTGTCCTTCGTCGACATGACGCTGGAGATCAGCGCGGCCATGTACTCGGCCGGATAGTTGGCCTTCAGCCAGGCCGTTCGGTAGGAGATCAGGCCGTAGCAGGCGGCGTGTGACTTGTTGAAGGAGTAGTCGGCAGCGGACTCGTTGGTCTCCCACAGCGACTGGATCACCTGCTCGGAGGTCCCGCTGGCGCGCGCCCCCTCGACGAAGCGGTCCTTCAGCTTGGCCATCTTGTCGCGCAGCTTCTTGCCGATGGCCTTGCGCAGGTCGTCTGCCTCCGGGCCGGGGAAGCCAGCGATCTCCTTGGCGATCTGCATCGACTGCTCCTGGTAGAGGATCACGCCGTAGGAGGACTCGGTGATAGGTCGCAGGCGCTCGTCGGGGTACTGGATTGCTTCGGGGTTGCGCTTGTTTCGCGCGTAGGCGTCGATGTGGCGCATGGCGCCCGGGCGGTAGAGGGCCACGAGCGCGACCAGATCCTCGAACTCGGTCGGCTTGACCTTGCGGAGCGCATCGCGCATGCCGTCGGACTCGAACTGGAACACGCCGACCGAGTCGCCACGGGCGAGCATCTCGTAGGTCTTGGCGTCGTCGAGCGGCAGCGCCTCCATCGACGGACGGTCGCCTGTCGACTTCTCGATGATGTCCAGCGCCGACTCGATCACGTCGAGGTTGCGCAGGCCCAGGAAGTCCATCTTCAGCAGGCCGATCTCCTCGATCGGGCCCATCGCGTACTGGGTGACGGTGCGGTAGGCCTTCTCGCCGTCCTCCCCAACCCCGGCATCGGCCAATTGCAGCGGCACCAGGTCGGTCAGCGGGCGGTCGGCGATCACCACCGCCGCCGCGTGGATCGATGAGTTGCGGACGATCCCCTCCAGCCCCTTGGCCGTCTCCACGATCTCCCGCGCCTGAGGCTCGGAGTCGTAGACCTTCTTCAGCTCGGGCTCCTCCGCCAGGTACTCCTCGAACTTCTTCGAGCGGCCCATCACGGGCTCGGGGATGAGCTTGGCGATGCGGTCGCCCGCCGCGTAGTCGTGACCGCGCACGCGGGCAGCGTCACGCGTGGCCGCGCGGGGGAACATGCGGCCGAAGGTGATGATCTGCGCCACCGACTCCTGGCCGTACTTGTCGGCGACGTAGCGGATCACGCGGTCGCGTCCCTTCACGGAGAAGTCGATGTCGATGTCCGGCATGGACACGCGCTCGGCGTTCAGGAAGCGCTCGAACAGGAGGTCGTAGGCCAGCGGGTCGACGTCGGTGATGGACAGGGCGTAGGAGGTGATCGACCCGGCGGCCGAGCCGCGGCCCGGTCCGACGGCGATGCCGTTGTCCTTCGCGTACTTGACGAAGTCCCAAACGATCAGGAAGTAGGCGTCGAAGCCCATGCGCCCGATCACCCCGAGCTCCATGTCCAGGCGCTCCCGGGCCTCGGCCGGGACCGGGTCGCCATAGCGGCGCCGCAGTCCCTCCTCGGCCAGCCGGCGCAGGTAGGCGCCCTCCGGCTCGTCCTCGGGGGTCGGGAAGCTCGGGATGAGCATCTTGCCCAGCTCGATCTCGACCGAGCAGCGATCGGCGATCTCGAGCGAGGTGGGCATCGCCTCCGGCCAGGGCGCGAAGGCCTGCGCCATCTCCTCCGGGCTCTTCAGGTAGAACTCGTTGGTGTCGAAGGACATCTTCGGCGCCTGCAGCGTGGACTTGGTCTGGACGCACAGCAGCGCCTGGTGGTTGTCGAAGTCCTCGCGGCCCAGGTAGTGGACGTCGGCCGTCCCGACCACTGGCCGCCCGACCTCCCGGGCGATCTTCAGGGTCCCCTCGTTTGCCCGGTCCTGCTCGGCGATGCCGTTGACCTGGAGCTCGAAATAGACATCCTCGGGCCCGAAGACCTGCAGCAGGTCGTCGGCGTGGGCGCGGGCGTCGGCCGGTGAGCCGTCCACCAGACGGCGGCACAGCCGGCCCTGCAGGCAGCCGCTGAGGGCCATGACACCCTCCTGGTGCTTGGCCAGCAGCTCGAGGTCGACGTTCGCCTTGCCGCGGCGGTAGCCCTCCAGGTAGCCCGCGGAGCTGAGCTTGACCAGGTTGCGGAAGCCGGCGTCGTCGTAGGCGAGCAGCGTGAGGTGATTGCGCTCGTAGCGCACGGCCTCGGTCCTGATGTCGTCGACCAGGTAGGCCTCCAGGCCCATGATCGGCTTGATCCCGTGCTTGCGGCAGGCCTTGTAGTGCTCCACGGCACCGTTCATCACGCCGTGGTCGGTCAGCCCTAGGGCGGGCTGGCCCAAGGAGGCTGCTCGCTCGGCCAGCGCGCCGATCCGGCAGGCGCCGTCGAGCACCGAGTACTCGGAGTGGACGTGGAGGTGGGCGCAGGTCAACGCGGGGCCGATCTTAAGGTCGGGTCCCGACGGCTCGGGAGCGTGGAAGCACGCCGACCCCGCTATCTCGGGATAGGGTTCCCGCGGCTTGCAACGAGGGAGGCTCTACATGGGGAGACGTCAGATGACGGCCGGGGGGGCTCTGGCCGCGGTGGTCCTGGCCGCAGCCGGCTGCGGCATTGGATCGAGCTCTGCGAGGACCACCACGGCATCCTTCTTCCAAGCCTTCGGCGAGGGCAACGGCAGGGAGGCGTGCTCGCTCATCGCGCCCGGAGGCGCCCGAAGGCAGGTCCTCGACGCGCTGGCCCAGAGCGAAGCACAAAAGGCCGCCGCCCGCCAGGGCAGCTGCGCCGAGTTCGCGAGGGCCCTCCCCCCCAAGCGCAAGACGCTCTTCGGGACCGTGGTCGTCGATCCGGCCCCAAGCTCGGGCGGGCAGACCGTCACGGCCAGATTCGAAAAGGAGAGCGGGTCCCCCACCGTGCCCTACTCGGTCAGGCTGAACGAGCGCGGGGGCGATTGGAAGCTGGTCTCGATCAACTCGGGCGGGGCGCCCTAGCCCGTGCTCACCCAAGGCCCCATCCCCCGCTTTCTGCACGGCCTTTTCGAGTACGTGGCCGCCATTGTGTTCATCGCGGCGCCGATCGTGTTCTCGTTCGACTCGGGGACCGCCACCGCGATCTCGATCATCGTCGGCGTGGTCGTGCTCGCCGCCGCGGCCACCACGGATGGGCCCACGAGCCTGGTCGACTCGCTTCCCCTGAGTGCTCACGTGGCGCTCGATTACCTGCTGGCCGTGTTCCTCGTGGCCACGCCATTCGTGGCCGGGTTCTCGGACGAGACGAGCCCGACGGTCTTCTTCATCGCCATGGGCGTGGCCCATCTGCTGATCACGATCGGAACCCGCTTCAGGCACGAGCCTCAACGCGGCCGGGCTCGCGGCCGGGCTCGCTAGCTAGACGGATATCCCATCGCCCCCCGGCTCCCAGAAGCCGAAGCCTGAGGCGAAGGGACAGAGTGCCCATCTCCGACCAACAGCTGCCCTGGCGCGCCCTCGCAGCCTCACGTAACGGCGTCGTGATCGCCGACGCGGAGGCGCCGGGCTTCCCGGCCGTGTGGGCGAATCCGGCCTTCGAGGCTATGACCGGATACACCGGCGACGAGATCACCGGCCTCGGCATGGGAAAACTTCAGGGACCCGAATCGGCCCCGGCCAAGGTGGCCGAGATGGCGGGCGCCCTGCGCGAGGGGCGCCACTGCCAGGTCACCATCCGCAACTACCGCAAAGACGGCGCGGGCTTCTGGAACGACGTCAGCCTGTCGCCGCTCCACGATGGCGACGGCCTGCTCACCCACTACATCGGGATCCTCGACGACGTGACCGCCGTGACGGAGGCCACCGAGCGCGCCCAGCATCTGGCCCACCACGACGTGCTGACGGGCCTGCCCAACCGCGCGGTGTTCCTGGATCGCGTCCGCCAGGCCATGGCCCGCCTCTCCCGGCGCCCCGGCGCTGTCGCGGTGCTGTTTCTGGACATCGACGACTTCAAGTTCGTCAACGAGTCACACAGTCACCTGATCGGAGACGAGCTCCTACGGGCCGTCCCCGCCCGGCTCGGCGAGGTGGTGCGCCGCGGTGACACGCTCGCACGCATCGGCGGCGACGAGTTCGCCCTGCTGTACACCGAGCTCAGCGGGCCCCACGAGGCCGCCGCCGTCGCTCAGCGGATTCTCGACGGCTTCCGCCGTCCGTTCACCGCCGGGGGCGAGGAATCGCCGTCAGCGCCTCGGTGGGCGTCGCGGTGGCCGGCGACCCCGGGCCCACCGCCGACGGCATGCTCGGCGACGCCGGCGCGGCCATGTATCGCGCCAAGGCGCACGGCCGCGCGCGCTTCGAGCTGTTCGACGCAGAGCTGCGCACGGGTGCACGAGCGCCTCAACCTGGCCCGCGACCTGCGCCGAGCCATCGCGCAGGACGAGCTCACGGTCCACTACCAGCCCATCGTGGCGCTCGAGACCGGAGCGCCCACCGGGTTCGAGGCTCTGCTGCGCTGGAACCATCCCGAGCGTGGACCGGTCCCGCCTGGCGTCTTCATCCCCATCGCCGAGGAGACCGGGAGCATCGTCGAACTCGGCCGCTGGGTCCTCAAGCGGGCCTGTTCGGACCTGGCCGAGTGGAGCGGCGCCGCGGGCTCGGACCTGGAGCTCGCGATCAACCTCTCCGCCCGCCAGCTCGTCGACCAGGGACTGCAGGAGCTAATCGGCGGACTGCCGCTAACCACCGGCTTCGACCTGGGACGGCTCTCGCTGGAGGTGACCGAGACCGCCCTGCACCGCGAGGACGAGCTCCCCGCCGAGCGCCTATGGGCGCTCAAGGAGCTAGGGGTGGGGATCCACCTCGACGACTTCGGCTCCGGGTACTCGTCGCTGGGCCACCTTCGGCGGTTCCCGATCGACGTGCTGAAGATCGACCGCTCCTTCGTCGCCGGGATCGGCGACGACTCCCAGGACGCAGCGATCGTCGCCGCCATCCTCCCGATGGCCGCCGCGCTCGGGCTCGACGTGATCGCCGAGGGCGTCGAGACCAGCGCCCAGGCTGCTCATCTGCTCGATCTGGGCTGCCGCCGGGCCCAGGGGTTCCTCTTCGGGCGGCCCGCGCCGGCCGAGGAGCTGCCGCGCATGGCGACGCTCAGCGCTACGAGCTGAGCGTCAGCTTTCGTCGCCGCCGGCGGACTTGGCGGCGATCACGCCGCCGACGACCACCGCGGCTACGACGCCTGCCGCGCCCAGCTTCAGCTTGTTGTCGGCCATCTTGCGCTTGGCGACCCGGGAGCCGACCTGCCAGACGACCCAGCCGAGGACGGTGTAGCTCTTTGTGGTCATGAGGTCTCCTTACCCCGGTTCCGGATTGCATACGCCATGCGCGTCTGCAGGCTCCACAGCTCGATGAAGCCGGGGCTCGCCGACTGGCTGAACAAGCCGCCGGACTCGCCGAAGCCGGCGAGCTCCGGGTCGTACAGCGCGTTCGGCGAGCTGCGGGCCACCGGCCGGGCGCTGCCCTTGTAGAGGCGCATTGTGATCGTGCCGGTCACCTGCTCGTTGACGCTCTCCATGAAGGCGTTGAGATCCCCGAGCAGCGGCTCGTGCCAAAGCCCGCCGTAGACCAGATAGGCCCAGTGGCGGTCGAGGGTGTGCTTGAAGTTGTTCTGGTGAATGGTGCCCACGAGCTTCTCGAGCTCCTGGTGGGCGGGCAGCAGGATCGCCGCCGCGGGCACCTCGTAGAGGTCGCGCACCTTCAGGCCGACGATCCGGTCCTCGATGTGGTCCACGATCCCCACGCCGTGGCGTGAGCCCAGCTCGCCCGCGCGCTCCAGCAGCTCGACCAGGCCCATTTGCTCACCGGCGAGCGCCACCGGGACGCCGCGCTCGAACTCGACGGCGACGTCCTCGGGCTCGTCGGGCGCCTCCTCGGGCCGCGTGACGAGGTCGAAGACGTCGTCGCGCGGCGGCTCGGCGAGGTCCTCGATCGGCCCGCCCTCGCTGGAGCGGCCCCAGAGGTTGTCGTCGATCGAGTACGGCGGCGCCTCGGTGCCTCCCTTGACGGGGATACCGTGCTTGCGCGCGTACTCGATCTCCTCCTCGCGGCCCATCTGCCACTCGCGCACGGGCGCGATCACCTTGAGCTCGGGGGCCAGCGTGGCCACCGTCGCCTCGATGCGGACCTGGTCGTTGCCCTTGCCGGTACAGCCGTGGGCCACGGTGTCGCAGCCCGTCTCGCGCGCCGCCTCGACGGCGAGCTTGGCGATCAGCGGCCGTCCTAGGGCGGTGAACAGCGGATAGCCGCCGCCGTACAGCGCGTTGGCCTTGATGGCGGGCGCCACGTAGTCGCGCGCGAACTCCTCGCGAGCGTCGACGATCCGGCACTCCAAGGCGCCGAGCCTCAGAGCCTTGCCCTCCACCACCTCGAAGTCCTCGCCGGGCTGTCCGAGGTCGATGGTGAGGGCCACGACCTCGGCGCCATACTCGTCCTGGATCCACTTGAGCATGACGCTCGTGTCCAGGCCGCCCGAGTAGAGCAGCAGGACGCGCTCGACCTGCTCGGGGTCGGCCTCGTACGAGGCCGTGCGTGGTGCGCGGTCCGCCACGGCGGCGGACCCTAGCGACGGACTCCTATCGACCGGAGCGCAGTCCAGGCGACGGCCGGCCGAGCGCCGCCCGCTCGGCAATCATGCCCGGTTGGCGCGCTCGGCCAGCAGCTCGGTGGCCTCCGGCGAGGCGGGGCCCGAGCCGTTGGCACCCCGGCCGTTCGAGGTCCCGAGCCCGGCAGCGATCCTGGCGCCCAGCTCCTGGTCGACGTTGGCCCAGTAGGCGACCACGCGCTCCTTCATGGAGTCGGTGACCTCCGGAGTGCTCGCGTGGCCGACGATGCCGTTGACCAGCGCCTCGCGGTTGCCGTCGTCCATCACCTCGTTGTAGAGCGCGCGCGGTTGAACGAAGTCGTCGTCTTCCGCGTGCTTCTCGTAGGCGTAGCGCCCGAGCTCGGCGCCCTCGACGCCCCAGCCGAGGTCGGCGCCCATCTCCGGGCCGACGGCCTCCGGGCCCCCGAACGAGTTCGGCGCGTAGACCGGCTGGCCGCCCGCGTGGCGGTAGGTCATCGACCCGTCCTTGTTGTACGAGGTGACCTCGGCCTTGGGGGCGTTGATCGGCAGCTGCTCGGCGTTCACGCCCACGCGGTGCAGGTGGGTGTCGTGGTAGGAGAAGATGCGCGCCATCAGCATCTTGTCCGGGCTCAGGCCCGTGCCCGGCACCAGGTTGGCCGGCTTGAACGCGGCCTGCTCGACCTCGGCGAAGAAGTTGGCCGGGTTGCGGTCGAGGGTCAGCCGGCCGACGGTGATCGGCGGGTAGTCGGACTTGGGCCAGACCTTGGTCAGGTCGAACGGGTTGAAGCGGTAATCCGCGGCCTCGTCGAAGGGCATGATCTGCACCTCGAGCCGCCAGGACGGGTGGTCGCCCTTGGCGATCGAGTCGAACAGGTCGCGCCGGTGGTAGTCCGGGTCCTCGCCGGCGATGCGATCGGCGTCGGCTTCCGGCAGGTTCTGGATCCCCTGCTCGGTCTTGAAGTGGTACTTGACCCAGAAGCGCTCACCGCTGGCGTTCACCCACGAGTAGGTGTGGCTGGAGAACCCGTGCTGGTGGCGCCAGGAGGCGGGGATGCCGCGGTCGGACATGAGGATCGTGACCTGGTGGGCGGACTCGGGCGAGAGCGTCCAGAAGTCCCATTGCATCTCGTGGGAGTGCATGCCGGTGTCGGGCAGGCGCTTCTGGCTGTGGATGAAGTCCTGGAACTTCGACGGGTCGCGCACGAAGAAGACCGGCGTGTTGTTGCCGACCATGTCGAAGTTGCCCTCGTCGGTGTAGAACTTGATGGCGAAGCCGCGGGGGTCGCGAACCGTGTCGGCGAAGCCCTGCTCGCCGGCCACCGTCGAGAAGCGAAGGAAGGTGTCGGTCCGCTTGCCGGGCTGCAGGAAGTCGGCCTTCGTGTACTGGGTCACGTCCTCGGTGACCTCGAAGAAGCCGTGGGCGGCGCCGCCCTTGGCGTGCACCACGCGCTCGGGCACCCGCTCGCGGTTGAAGTGCTGCATCTTCTGCACGACGTAGTGGTCGTGGAGCGCAATCGGGCCGCTGGGGCCCACAGTGAGCGAGAACTCGTCGCTTGTCGCGGGGATGCCGGAGTCGGTGGTGGTGCGCTTCTTCTCTTCGCTCATGGGCCGAACTCTAACCCGCGGCCCGGCTTCTTGCCCGAGCGCGCACAACCCGTGGTCCGCGGGCTTCGCGCCGCTGACCCCACCGTGTCAGCCGCGAGGGGCCAGGCGGGCGAGCGCCTCCACGATCTCCTCGTCGGCGACGGTGAGCGGCGGCAGCAGGCGGATCGTGTCCGGGCCGGTGGCGTTGACCACCAGCCGTCGCTCGAATAGCAGCCGGCGGGCGAGGTCGGGGGCCTCGGACGCGCCGAAGGCGAGCATCAGCCCGCGTCCGCGGACGTCGGGCAGGCCGAGGTCGCGCAGCCCGGCGGCCAGCAGCTCGCCCTTGCGGGCCACCTCGGCGAGGAAGGCCGGCTCACTGACCACGTCGAGCACAGCCTGGGCCGCGGACGCCACCACGGGCCCGCCGGCGAAGGTCGAGCCGTGGTCGCCCGCCCGCAGGACGTCGGCGTGGGCCGGGCCGGCCAGGCAGGCGCCGATCGGCAGGCCACCGCCCAGGCCCTTGGCCACCGTCATCACGTCGGGCCTCACGCCCAGCCCCTGCCAGGCCCACAGGTCGCCGGTGCGCCCCATGCCGCACTGGATCTCGTCGAAGATCAGCAGCGCCCCGTGCGCGTCACAGGCCTCGCGGGCCGCCCGCAGCACGCCGGGGTCCACCGGCAGGATTCCCGACTCGCCCTGAATCGGCTCGACGAGCACGGCGGCGGTGCGCTCGTCCACGGGCAGGTCGGTGCTGTCGCGGGGGGCCACCCGAAAGCCCGGCACCAGCGGCGCGAAGGGAGCCTGCTTGGCCTCCTGCGGCGTGGCCGAGAGGGCGCCGAAGGTCCGTCCGTGGAAGCCCTTCTCCAGCACGACCACGTCGCCCCCCCGCTTCTGCTTGCGAGCGAGCTTGAGCGCGCACTCCACCGCCTCGGCGCCGGAGTTGGTGAAGAACGCCTTGCCGCCCAGGGCCAGCCCCGACAGCCGGGCGGCCAGCCGCACGCCGGGCTCGGAGTAGTAGAGGTTGCCGACGTGCATCAGGCGCTCGGCCTGCGCGCGCACCGCGGCGACCAGCGCCGGGTGGGAGTGGCCCAGCTGGACGACCGAGATGCCCGTCAGGAAGTCGAGGTACTCGTTCCCCTCGCTGTCCCACAGTCGCGTGCCCTCGCCGCGCACGAACTCGACGGGGTTGCGCGCGTAGGTGGGCATGAGCGCCTCGCGCTCGAGCTTCTGGAGCTCCTCTAAGGACACAACTTGGTCCCGATGCCCTTGTCGGTGAACAGCTCGAGCAGCAGCGTGTGCTCCTCGCGGCCGTCGACGATATGGGCGGCCGAGACCCCGGCCGTCAGCGCCGCAACGCAAGCTTCGAGCTTGGGGCGCATGCCGCCGTGGACGCCGTCCAGGCGCTCGCGCACCTCCTGCACGGTTGCCTCGGAGATCAGCGACCCGGGGTCGGTGGCATCCTCCCGCCAGCCCTCGACGTCGGTCAGGAACAGCACCTTGTGGGCGCCCAGCGCGGCGGCCACGGCCGCTGCCGCGGCGTCGGCGTTGATGTTGTAGGAGTTGCCCAGGGCGTCGGCTCCCACCGAGGCGATCACCGGGATGTAGTCCTCGGCGATGTGGTTGAGCACGTCCACGTTGACCGACTCGATCTCCCCCACGAAGCCGATGTCGGTCTCGCCGGCCAGCTGCTTGCGCGCGCGGAACAGCAGGCCGTCGTCGCCGCAGAGCCCCACCGCCGGCTGCCCGTGGCGGCCCAGCCGCAGGACGATGTCCTTGTTCTGCTTGCCGACGAGCACCATCTTGGCCACCTCCACGGTGGCCTCGTCGGAGACGCGCAGCCCTTGCTCGAAGCGGACGTCCATGCCCAGGCGCTCCATGTAGGCGGTGACGTCCGGGCCACCGCCGTGCACGACGACCGGGTTCATCCCGACGTACTTGAGGAGCACGACGTCGCGCGCGAACTCCTCCTTGAGCTGGGCGTCGGTCATGGCCGCGCCGCCGTACTTGATGACCACGGTCTGGCCGTGGAACTCCCGGATGTAGGGGAGCGCCTCGAGGAGGGTGGCGACGTCGCGCATCAGCTCGTGTACTCGGCGTTGTAGCTCACGTACTCCTCGGAGAGGTCGGAGAAGAAGACCTCGGTCTCTCCTCCTTCGCCGGCCAACGTCAACTCGTATTCGACCTCGTGTCCGTCCACCGCCCGCGAGAGCTCGGCGAGCTCTTCGGGGCCCACGCCCACGGCGTCGCCGGCGCTGACCAGCTGGCGGCCCTCGATGGCCAGATCGGCCACGAAGGGCTCGCCCGGCGGCCATGCCGCTCCGGCAGCCTGGAGGATGCGGCCGAAGTTGGGGTCCGCGCCGTGCAGCGCCGTCTTGACCAGCGGCGAGTTGGCCACCGCCCGCGCCACCGGCTCCACCGCCTCGGCCGGGCCGTTGACCACCACGCGCCCCACCCGCTCGGCGCCCTCGCCGTCGCTCACGATGTCCAGCGCCAGCTGGCGCATCACCGCGTCGAGGGCCTCGCCCAGGGCAAGCTCGTCCGGGCTCTCGGGCTCCACCCGCACGCCCGAGCCGCCGCCGGCCTGCACGTAGACGGTGTCGCTGGTGGAGAGCTGGCCGTCCACCGAGATGCGGTCGAAAGACCGCCTGACGCAGACGCCGGTGAGCAGCTCCAGCGTCTCGGCGCTCACCTCGGCATCGGTCTGCGCGAAGCAGAACATGGTGGCGAAGCGGGGCTCGATCATCCCCGCGCCCTTGGCCTGGGCGGCCAGGCGGACCGTCCCGGACGGCAGCCCGACCTCCAGGCACACCCGCTTCGGCCCGCTGTCGCTGGTGAGGATCGCCCGCGAGAAGGCGTCGGCGTCGTCCCCGAGCGCTCCGCAGGCCTCGCGAGCGCCGCTCACCACGCGATCGCGGAGGAGCTCCACCCCGATCACTCCGGTGGAGGCCAGGCCCACCTGCGCCGGCTCCAGCGACAGCTCCTCGGCCGCGGCCCCCTGCACGGCGACGGCCGTGTCGTAGCCGCGCTGCCCGTCGCCGACGTTGGAGCCGCCCGAGTTGGCCACCACGGCGCGCAGGCGGTCCAGGCGCGCCGCCCGGGAGACCACCACTGGCGCGCCCACGCGGGCATTGGTGGTGAAGCGGGCGGCGGAGGTCGTGGACGGGGAGTCGGAGGCCAGCACGCCGACGTCGGGCCCCTCGGGCTTGAGTCCGGCGGCCACGCCCGCCGCGCGGAAGCCGGCCGGCAGGGCGTGCGGCTCGAGCTCCCGCGCATGCACGGGCGCCTCCACCCAGCGGGAGCGAAAGAAGCTCACGCCAGGCCCTCCTGCTCGGGCAGCCCCAACATCAGGTTGAGGTCTTGCACGGCCTGGCCCGACGCGCCCTTCCACAGGTTGTCGATGGCGGAGAAGACCAGCACCCGGCCGCTCTCGTCGACGGTGGCGTAGACGCGGGCGCGGTTGGTGCCCTTGACGTGGCTCGTGTGCGGCGGCGCGCCGGCCACCTCCACGAAGGGCTCGTCGCGATAGGCGTCCTCGAACAGCGTGGCCACCTCGGCGCGCGTGGGCTCCCCCTCGACGCTCACGAAGCAGGAGGCCATCAGCCCCTGGTCGATCGGGAGCAGGTGCGGCACGAAGGAGAAGCGGATGCGTTCGGGCAGCTCCTGCTGCAACTCGGCGACGTGCCGGTGACCCTCGGTCTTGTACGGGTTGACGTTGTCCGTGGCGCTGACGAAGTGGGTCTCCTGGGTGGCCTCCCGCCCCGCACCGGACACTCCGGTCTTGATGTCGACCACGGCGTCGCGCGCGATCTCGCGCAGCGGCCACAGCGCCAGCAGCGCCGCTGTGGAGTTGCAGCCGGGCGCGGCCACCAGCTGAGCGCGCGCGATTTCCTCACGGTGGCCCAGCTCGGGCAGCCCGTAAACGGCTTCCTGCAGCAGGTCGGGCGCCTCGTGAGGCTGGTACCAGCGCTCGTAGGCCTCCTGCCCCAGCCGGAAGTCCGCCGAGAGATCGACCACCTTCAGGCCCCGCGCGCGCAGCTCCCGCACCGCCTGGGCGGCGGCGCGGTGCGGATAAGCAACCAGCGCGGCGTCGGCCTGCTCGGCGACCCGGTCGGAGTCGGGCTCGTCGAGCCTGAGAGCCACGCCGTAGCGCGGATAGAGGTCGTCGTGGCGCCGGCCCGCGTCCGAGCGGGCGGTGACCGCGGTGAGCTCGAGCGACGGATGGGCGTTGACGATCGCCGCGCACAACGCGCCGCCGTAGCCCGCCGCTCCCAGGACGGCTACTCGGTGCTCAGGCACGGAGCCGCCCCCCGATCCGGGCCAGCGCGCCCTCGATGGCCGAGCGGCGAGCGGCGACCTCCTCGTCGGTGAGCGTGCGGTCCGGCGCGCGGAACTCGAGCCGCAGGGCCAGCGACTTGTGCCCCGCGCCCAGCTGCTCGCCGCGGAAGACGTCGAACACGCGGGCGCGACGCAGGAGCTCGCCCCCGCCCTCGGCCACCGCCTGCTGGACGGTCTGCGCGGGGACCTCCTCCGGCACCACCACGGCGATGTCCTGCAGCACGGCGGGGAAGCTGGTCACGTCGCGGAAGCCCTCCTCGGCCTCGACCGCGAGCACGGCGAGGGCGTCGACGTCGAGCTCGAAGGCACCCCCGGGGTGCCCGCCCAGATCCCAGCCGCGGGCCGCCAAGGGGTGCAGCTCGCCGAGCCAGCCGATCTCCCGCTCCCCGGCCAGGATCGCCGCCGTGCGCCCGGGGTGCAGGTACGGGCGCAGGGCGGGCTCGGCTCGCCACTCCACGCCCGCCGCTGCGAGTACGGCCTCCAGCACGCCCCGCAGCACGTGGAAGTCCACCTCCACCGACCGTGAGCGCCAGCCCCGCTCCACCGTCCCGAGCATCAGCGCGCCGAGGTGGTGATGCTCGTCGGACGGCCGCACGCCACGCGGCGAGGTCTGCGGGCCGTCGCCCGACCGGGGCGGCGGCACGGCCGACGGCCGGTAGACGTGCGCGGACTCGAACAGCGCGAGGTCGGGCCGGTCGTGGGCGTTGTTGTGCCGCGCGGCGTCGAGCAGGCCGGGGAGCAGCAGCGGGCGCATCACGCTCTGGTCGGTGCTGAGCGGGTTGGCGATGGCGAGCGCGGGGTCGCCCTCGCCCAGTCGCAGCCGGTCGAGCGCGGCCGGCGCGATGAAGCTGTAGGAGACGGTCTCGTAGAGGCCGCGGTGGCGCAGGGCGTCCTCCAGCCGACGGCGCAGCCCGGCGTGCCCGGTGAGCCCGCCGGTCGCCTCGCGCCGCGCGGGGAGCGTCGCCGGCAGGCGGTCCAGGCCGTGGACCCGTGCCACCTCCTCGATCATGTCCGCCTCGCGCTGGACGTCGGAGTCGCGCCAGAAGGGCACCCGCCAGCTCCCCGGCCCCTCGGACTCGAAGCCCAGCCGCTCGAGGATCGCCGCGGACTCCTCCTCGTCGATCCTCTTCCCCAGGAGCCGCTCCTGGCGAGCCGGGCGTAGCCGGACGGTGCGCGGCGGCACCGGCCGCGGGTAGACGTCGATCGTCTCGCCGGCCATCCGCGCCCCGGCAACCTCGGTCATCAGCCGCGCGGCCAGGCGCTGCGCGGCCATGGCCTGCTCGGGGTGCAGCTGCTTCTCGAAGCGCGCGGAGGCCTCGGTGCGCAGCGGCAGCCGCTTGGAGCTGCGCAAGATGTTGGAGCCCACCCACGTTGCGGCCTCCATCAGGACACGGGTGGTCTTCTCCGAGACCTCGGAGACCTGCCCGCCCATGATCCCCGCGATGCCGCTCGGGCCCTCGGCGTCGCAGACCAGGGCCATGTCGGGGTCGAAGCGGCGCTCGACGTCGTCCAGGGTGACCATCGTCTCCCCTTGTTCGGCGCGGCGCACGATGATCCGCCCGCCGCGCACCTCGTCCAGGTCGAAGGCGTGCAGGGGCTGAGCGGTGGTCAGCATCACGTAGTTCGTGATGTCGACGACGTTGGAGATCGGACGCTGGCCGGCGGCGGTGAGCCGCTGCTTGAGCCACGGCGGCGACTCGCCCATCCTCACGTCCTCGAAGACGCGCCCGGTGAAGCGCAAGCAGATGTCGGGATCGGCGATCTCGATGGGAATGCCGTCACGGGGGCCAGGCTCGACGTCGCGCTCGGTGGGGTCCTCGGCCAGCGGCGCACCGGTCAGCGCGTGCAGGTCGCGCGCCACGCCGTAGACGCCGAGCGCGTCGGGCCGGTTGGGGTTGACCTCCAGCTCGAGCACCTCGTCGGCGATCGCAAGGTGGCTCCTCAGCTCGTCGCCCACGGGCCAGTCGGGTGGCAGCTCCAGGATGCCGGCGTGGTCCTCCCCGATGGCCAGCTCGTCCTCGGCCAGGATCATGCCGCTGGAGCGGACGCCCCTGAACTCGGCCTCCCCGAGCCGCGTGCCGTCGGGCATGACGGCGCCGGGCAGGGCAAGGGCCACGGTCTGGCCGGCGTCCACGTTGGGCGCCCCGCACACGATGGTCCGCCCCTCGCCCGAGCCATCATCGACCGCGCAGACGCGCAGCCGGTCGGCGTCGGGGTGCTGCTCGACGTGAAGCACGCGGCCGACGAGGAACGGCCCCTCGCCCACTCCCACGCGGTCGATACGCGCGACCTCCAGGCCCGCGCCGGTGAGGAGGTCGGCGATCTCGCCGGCGGGTAGCCCGGGGTCGCAGTACGAGCGCAGCCATGAGAGCGGGACCCTCATACCCCGAACTGCTCCAGGAAGCGCACGTCGTTCTCGAACATCAGGCGCAGGTCCGGCACCCCGTGCTTGAGCATCGCGATGCGGTCGATGCCCATGCCGAACGCGAACCCCTGTACGCGCTCGGGGTCGTAGCCGTTGTCGGCCACGAAGCCGAGCACGTTGGGGTCGACCATCCCCGAGCCGAGGATCTCGATCCAGGCCGTGCCCTTGCACAGCGCGCAGCGCGAGCCGTCGGGCAGCCAGCCCGTCGCCTCGCAGGCAAAGCAGGAGATGTCCACCTCCACGCTGGGCTCGGTGAAGGGGAAGTAGCCCGAGCGCAGGCGCACCTCGCGCTCCTCGCCGAACATCTGGCGCGCGAAGGACAGCAGCACGCCGCGCAGGTCCGCGAGCGTGATGTCCTCGTCCACGGCGAGGCCCTCGAGCTGGTGGAACATGGGTGTGTGCGTGGCGTCGGAGTCGCGCCGGTAGACCCGCCCGGGCACCACGATGTACAGGGGCGGCTCCTGGGCCTCCATCGAGCGCACCTGCATCGGCGAGGTGTGCGTGCGCAGCAGCACCTCGTCTGACAGATAGAAGGTGTCCTGCAGCATGCGCGCCGGGTGGTCGGGCGGGTGGTTGAGCGCGGTGAAGTTGTAGTAGTCGAACTCGACCTCCGGACCCTCCACGACCTTGAACCCGAGGCCTACGAAGATGTCCTCCATCTCGCGCCGCGTCTGGGTGACCAGGTGCAGGTGGCCGGGAAGCTGCGGCGGATCGCCGGGCAGCGTCACGTCCACGCGGTCCTCGGCCAGGCGGCGCTCGAGCTCTGCCCCCTGCAGCGCGTCGGCACGCTCGGCCAGCTGGGTCTCCAGGGCCTGCTTGACAACGTTAGCCGCCTTGCCCGCCGGGCCGCGCTGCTCGGGCGGCAGCTCGCCGATCGAGCGCAGGGTGCGGGTCAGCTCGGCCTTGCGGCCGAGGTAGCGCACCCGCAGCTCTTCGAGCTCGTCGGTGCTGCCGGCGTCGGCCACCGCGGCCTCGGCCTCGGCGCGGATCTCCTCGAGGCGAGCGGGGGCGTCAGCCACGGTCGGCCATCCTATGCAGGCTTATCGCCGCCGCGGCGGCCACGTTGAGGGACTCGGGGCCGTCCCCGCGCAGCGGGATCCGGGCCCGAACGTCAGCCGCCGCCAGCGCCTCGGCCGGCAGGCCCTCCCGCTCACCGCCCAGGCAGACGACCGCGGGGAGCGGCGCCTGTCCGAGCGGCTGCTCGGCGTGAGCGTCGAGGGCCACACGCGTGCCCCGCAGCTCCTCGAACCCGGCGCGGGCCGGCGGGCGGGCGAACAACGAGCCCATGCTCGCCCGCACCGCCTTTGGCGCGTAGGGATCGGCGCAGCCGGGTCCGAGGACCACCGGGCCGTCGGCCAGGGCATGCGCCGTGCGGATGACCGTGCCCACGTTCCCCGGGTCGTGCACGCCGTGCAGGTAGACCGAGAGCTCGCCGCCGGGCTCGGAGAAACGCCGCCGGTAGACGCCGATCACCCGCGTCCCGGAGCCCAGCGCGCTCACCTCGTCCAGCAGGGCCGGCTCGACATCCTCGCCCGCGACCAGCAGCACCTCGGGCTCCAAGCTTGCGGCCTCGGCGGCCTCGACGAGGTCTTCGCCCTCGGCCGCGAACAGGTCGAGCTTGTCGCGCCAGCGCCGGTCGGCCAGCTTGCGGATCGTCTTGAGATGTTGGTTGTCGGGGGAAGTGATCAAGGACTAACTCGGTGTGGGTGGGTCGGCGATCACGGGCTCAGAAACGAAGAAGGGCGCCTCTCTGGGCGCCCCGGTCGGTCCTGCGTCTGCCTTTTGCGGATCAGGCAGCCGCAGCCTCCCGGGCGCGCTCGGCAAAACGTCGGAAGGTCTCGGGGTCGCGGACGGCGATGTCGGCCAGCACCTTGCGGTCCAGCTCCACGCCGGCGGCCTTCAGGCCGTGCATGAACGTGGCGTAGGTCATGCCCTCGCGGCGGGCGGCCGCGTTGATGCGCTGGATCCACAGGCGCCGGAAATCGCGCTTGCGGTTGCGGCGGTCGCGGTAGGCGTAGCCCTCCGCCTTGAGCACGGCCTCCTTGGCACGCTTGTAGGACGAGTGGGACTGGCCCCGGTAGCCCTTGGCCCGCTCCAGGGTCGCCCGGCGCTTCTTGCGCGCGTGGACGGAGCGCTTGACGCGGCTCATTTGGGCCCCAGCAGCCGCTTGACCCGCTGCGCGTCGCTGCCCTGGACGTCTACCGCCCGGCCCAGGCGCCGCTTGCGCTTGGGGCGCTTCACCTGCAGGTTGTGGCTGGTGAAGGCATGCCGCCCGCGGACCTTGCCGCGCGCGGTCTTCTTGAAGCGCTTGTTGGCGCCCGAGTGGGACTTCATCTTGGGCATGAGCCGACTCAGGTTAGCGGCCGAAACCGCGACGGGCTCCCGGCGCACGGGCGCAGACCGTGTGCGGCCCCGGAAAAGATCGTCAGCGCGCTGACGATCTGTCAGCCGGACAACCGTGACGCCCCGACACCGCGTGCCACGTCACGCAGAGGCGGCGCTGTCCTCGGTCCCGTCCTCCGACTGCTTCTTGGTGGGCGAGAGCAGCATGGTCATGTTGCGGCCGTCCTGCTGCGGTCGCTGCTCGATCGTGCCGAGCTCGGCCACGTCGTCGGCCAGGCGCATCAGCAGGCGCTCGCCCCGCTCGGGGTGGGTCTGCTCACGGCCGCGGAACATGATCGTGACCTTCACGCGGTCGTCCCCGTTCAAAAAGCGGACGACGTGATTCTTCTTGGTCTCGTAGTCGTTGTCCGCGATCTTGGGCCGGAGCTTGATCTCGCGCACGTTGACCTGCTTCTGGTGGCGGCGGGCCTGCTTGGCCTTCTGCTCCTGCTCGTACTTGTACTTCGAGTAGTCGAGCACTCGACACACGGGCGGGCGCGCCTCGGCGGCGACCTCCACCAGGTCGAGGTCGCGTTCCTGGGCGTAGCGGAGCGCCTCCTCGGTGGGGACCACGCCGACCTGGTTGCCGTCCTCTCCGATCAGGCGCACCTGGGGGACGCGGATGCGCTCGTTGATGCGGGTCTCGTCGCGCTCGGGCGGGCGCCGATCGAACCTACGCGGGATCGGCACTAAGCGTGACTCTGGCTAGACGGCAAAGGCGGTGAGAACGGGAGAGGCAGCTGAGGGCACGGGCGCTTCAGGAGCGGCGCGTGATGTGGGTGCCCTTCATGTACCGGCGAGTATAGCGAGGCTCCCAAGCCTCTCCGAGCGGGCCTGCAGCCCGGCGTGGGCGAACTCCTCGACGTCCACCGAGCCCAGATCGCCCTCCCGGTGGCGGCGCACGGCCACCGTGCCCGCCTCGGCCTCCTGGTCGCCCACGACGAGCATGTAGGGCACCTTGCGCAGCTCGGCCTCGCGGATCTTGCGTCCCACCGACTCGGTGCGCTCGTCGACCTCCACGCGCAGCCCCTGGAGTTGCTTGGCCACCTCGCGGGCGTAGTCGAGGTGGCGGTCGGAGATGGGCAGCACCACCACCTGCTCGGGCGCCAGCCAGAAGGGGAACTCGCCGGCGTAGTGCTCGGTCAGGATCCCGATGAAGCGCTCGAAGGAGCCCATGAGCGCGCGGTGGATCATCACCGGCCGGTGCTCGGCGTTGTCGGCCCCCGTGTACTCGAGCTCGAAGCGCTCGGGCATGTAGTAGTCCAGCTGCACCGTGCCCAGCTGCCAGGAGCGGCCGATCGAGTCGGCCATGTGGAGGTCAATCTTCGGCCCGTAGAAGGCGCCGTCGCCCTCGTTGAGCTCGTATTCCAGCCTCCGGTTGTCCAGCGCCTGCTCGAGCACCGCCTCCGCCTTGTCCCACATCTCGTCGGTCCCCACTCGCTTCTCGGGGCGGGTCGAGAGCTCCAGCCGCGGCTCGAAGCCGAACAGGTCGTAGATGAAGAAGCCGAAGTCCAGGCAGCGGACGATCTCGTCCTCCAGCTGGTCCTCGGTGCAGAACACGTGCGCGTCGTCCTGGGTTATGTGGCGCACGCGCAGCAGCCCGTGGAGGGTGCCGCTGGGCTCGTGGCGGTGGACCAGGCCCTGCTCGGCCATCCGCAGCGGCAGCTCGCGATAGGAGCGCGCCGTGGACTTGTACAGCTGCACGTGAGCCGGGCAATTCATGGGCTTGAGGCCCATGGGCCGGTCCTCCACGTCGGTGAAGTACATGTGGTCGCGGTAGACGTGCCAGTGGCCCGACTGCTTCCACAACTCGGAGTCATAAAGGATCGGCGTGCGAACCTCCGTGTAGCCGCGGCGCTCGTTCTCCACCCGCCACAGGTCGGTGAGCTCGTTCCACAGCTGGGCGCCGGCGGGCTGCCAGAAGGGCGAGCCGGGCGACAGCTCGGAGAACATGAACAGCCCCAGCTCGCGCCCCAGCTTGCGGTGGTCGCGGGCCCGGGCCTCTTCGAGGCGCTTCAAGTGCTCGTCGAGGTCCTCCTTGGACCCGAACGCCGTGCCGTAGACCCGTGTGAGCATCGGCCGGCTCGAGTCGCCGCGCCAGTACGCCCCGGCCACTCCGGTCAGCCTGAAGGCCTTGATGCGCTTGGTCGACGGCGCGTGCGGGCCGCGGCAGAGGTCGAGGAAGGGCCCGTTGCGGTACAGCGAGACGTGGTCGACGCCCTGGTCGCGGATCAGGTCCTCGATCAGCTCGACCTTGTAGTCCTCGCCTTCCCGCGCGAAGTGGTCCAGTGCCTCGCCGGTGGTCACCTCGCTGCGCTCGAAGGGCTCCTCGGCCCTGATGTGCTCGCGCATCTTCTCCTCGATGCGCGGCAGGTCATCCTCGGACAGCCGGACCCCCTCGGGGAAGTCGAAGTCGTAGTAGAAGCCGTCCTCGATCGGGGGCCCGATCGAGA
>Ga0126307_10000335_pt1 | contig 30444 bp, 27 predicted proteins | sample Plot28_FD_89955 | JGI IMG/M metagenome (GOLD analysis project Ga0126307, IMG submission 89955) | Serpentine soil microbial communities from UC McLaughlin Reserve, CA, USA - Plot28 | ecosystem: Environmental > Terrestrial > Soil > Grasslands | place: USA: UC McLaughlin Reserve, Lake County... | reverse complement strand
GTGATGTAGACGAGGTCGAAGTTGCGCAGCGCGTAGATCGTCGTCAGCGTCAGCGCGACCGCGATCTCGCCGCGCAGCGCCGGCAGCGTGACGGCGAAGAACTCGCGCACCATCCCGGCGCCGTCGACGCGCGCGGCGTCGTAGAGGCTCGGCGGGATCTTCTGCACGCCCGCCGTCAGCAGCACCATCGCGAGCCCGAAGTAGACCCACGTCCCGACCAGCCCGATCGCCGGCAGCGCGACGTCGAAGTCGCCCAGCCATGACTGCGCGAGGGAGCCGAGCCCGAGCGCGCGCAGGCCCTCGTTGAGCGCCCCGTTCTGCGGGTCGTAGATCATCCGCCACATCACCGCGACGACGACCATCGCGATCACCTGCGGCAGGAACAGGATCGTGCGGAAGAACGCCAGCCCGCGCACCCGCACGCGCGCCAGCAGGCCAGCCAGCAGCAGCCCGATCGCGACCGGCAGCAGCGCGTAGAACACGATCAGCACCAGCGCGTGTGCGAACGCGCTGCGCAGCGCCGGGTCGGACACGACGTCGCCGTAGTTGTCGAGCCCGACCCAGGTGCCGGCCGTGATCCCGTCCCACTCGAACAGCGAGAGCCAGAACGCGTGACCCAGCGGCACGAGCACGAACGCCACGAACACGACCGCCGCCGGCAGCAGGTAGAGGTAGCCGATCCGCCGGGGCTCGCCCGGCGGCCGCGCCTCCGGGCGCGTGCCGCCGAGCGGCGCGTCGTGCTCGATCGTGGTCACTTCAGCGCGAGTCCGCGAACTTCCTGAACTTGCTCTCCACGCCCGCCGTGAACTGCGCCGGGTCCTGCTTGCCGGCGAGCAGCTGCTGGATCGCCGCGGTGATGTCGTCGTAGAACGTCGGCGTCGTGTAGTCGAGGTACGGGATCAGCCCGTCGGTCGAGCTCAGCTTGCCCCACGCGGCGAACACGTCGGCCGGCAGCCCCTGCGGGATCGCGGACTTGTCGACCGGCATCGCGGGCAGGTTGCCGGTCTCCGCCAGCACCTTCGCCGCGTCGGCGTTCGTGAGGAAGTCGATGTACGCGGCGGCGACGTCCGGGTGCTTCGACTTGGACGTGACCGCGAACGGCAGGCTCTCGCCGCCGAGCGCGACCGGGTCGGCGCCCGCCTCGGCGCCCGGCATCAGCATGAAGCCGACGTCGGAGCCCATCTGCTTGTCGAGGTCGGCGACGAGCCAGGTGCCGGCGATCAGGTAGCGGCCCTTGCCCTTCGCGAACTGCTGCCAGGCCGGGTCGTAGCCGGTGCCGTTGAAGTCGGGCGTGAAGTACCCGGCCTTCGCCCAGGCCTGGATCTTCTTCGCGGCGGTCTGGAACTCGGGCGTGTCGAACGAGGCGCCCTCGCGCGCGAACACGAAGTCGCGTATCTGCTGCTTGTCCGCGGTCTGCCCGAGCACCGTCTCGAACTCGTGGATGCCCGGCCACTTGTCGAGGTTGCCGAACTGGATCGGGATGTCGCCCTCCCGCTTGGCGTCAGCCAGCGACTGCTCGAACTGCTCCAGCGTCTTTGGCAGGTCGGCGACCTTCTCCTTGTTGTAGAAGACGCCGACGATCTCGCCCATCTGCGACAGCCCGTAGAGGTTGCCGCTTCCGAACTCGTTGCCGTCGGACGAGAAGCGGTTGAGGTCGAGCAGCAGCTTCGAGTAGCGGTCCTGCCAGCCGAACGCCTTGGCGTACGGGTCGAGCGGCCGCAGCAGCCCGCCCTTGACGAGCGCGCCCATCACGGGCCGCCCTTGGTTGGCCTCGACCACGTCGGGCGCCCTGGCGCCCGAGACCGCGAGCTTGAGCGTCTTGTTGAGGTCCTCGAACGACTTCGCGACGCGCTTGATCGTCACGTTCGGGTACTTCTGCTGGAACGCGGCGTTCAGCCGCTTGATCTCCGCCGCCTGGCCCCCGCGGACCTCCTGGTCCCAGACGGTCAGCGTCACGTCGCCGGCGGCCGCGACATCGGGCTTCGAGACGGTCTTCGCGGCCTCCTTGTTCGCCTTCTCGGCCGTGTCGGAGTCGTCGCCGCCGGGCGTCCCGCAGCCCACAGCGAGGGCCACGAGCGACAGCAGCAGCGCCGCCCCTGGGATCGACCACCTCATCGTGCTTCCTCCTCGATCGCCACCGAATCAGGGGGTGCCGCGAGGCCGAGCCCCGCTCCCTCCTCCAACAGAGTCTCCAACGTAACCGCACCGCCGACCGCCGTCGCCACGCGAACCGACAGCGAGGCGTAGAGCACCGCCCAGCGCAGCCGCTCCGGCGGCTCGGCCCCGTGCAGGTCGGCCCAGACGTACGCCGCCGTGAACAGGTCGCCCGCGCCGGTCGTGTCGACCGCCTCGTGGGGCGCGGCGCGCGCCTCGATTACCTGGCCGCCGCCGAGCTCCAGCGCGCCGTCGGGCCCGAGCGTGACGACCACGCGCGGCGCCTGCTCGGCGAGCCGGCGCGCGGCGCGCTCGACGTCGTCGATTCCGGTCAGCACGCGCGCCTCGCGCTCGTTGACCAGTAGCGCGTGCGCCCGCTCGACGTCCGGGATCTTCCCGCCGGCCGCGGCGCGCGCGTCGGCGTCGCCGACCGTCGCGTACAGCAGCACGCTCGGCGGCGCGAGCCCCAGCCGCGGGAGAGAGAGGACCGCGGCCCGGGGTGACACGGCCGCGAGCTCGGCGGCGGTGAGCTGCTCGCCGGGATCGAACGTCGCCATCGCGCGGTCGCCGTCGGCCGGCAGCACGGCGGTGACGGCCGTGCGGGCGACCGTCCGGCCCGCCCAGAGCACGCCCTCGACCGCCAGCGCGGCGCGCAGGAAGTCGCCCTCGGCGTCGGCGCCGATCGGCGACACGAGCGCGGCCGAGAGACCGAGGCGCGCGGCGCCGATCGCGGTGATCGCGCCCCCGCCGGGCGAGCGCAGGAAGTCGCCCGCGTGGCGCTCCTCCCCCGCCCTCGGCAGTGCGTCGAGCCCCGGGAACGTCAGGTCGACGAACGCGAGCTCGCCGCATGCGAGGTCAATGGTGCTCCGCGGGGCATCCGGCCCCGCGTTATGAGATCGACGCTCGGCATCCGGCCTCTCGTAACCGCTCGGCTGCGCCTCGCTCATGAGAACGCCTCCTCCAGCTGCGGCAGCCGCGCGCGATAGCCGGCGAAGATCGCGCGCGCCGTCGTCACCGAGGGCACGAGCGGATGCAGCGCGAGCGCCTTGATGGCGAGCGCGCTCGAGCCCGTCAGCGCCGCGTCGATCGTCGTGCGCTCGACCTCCTTCATCAGCGCCACGAGCGCGCCGGCGTCCGCGGGCACGTCGCCGACCGCGAGCGGCACTGGGCCGGCGCGGCCGACGACGGCGGGGACCTCGACGACCGCCCGGCCGTCGAGCACCGGCAGGCTCGAGCGGTTGGCGACGTTGAGGATCAGCACGGCGCGCGTGTTCAGCGCCATCGCCTCGAGCACCGCCATCGCCTCGCTCTCGTAGCCGGCGTTGGCGTCGATGTCGTGCTCGGAGCCGTCGCCGGCCGCGCTGCGCGCCTCGGCCATGTAGCTGCGCTCGCGGTCGTGGCGCGTCGCACGCCAGGTTGCGAGCGCCGCGGCCGGATCCTGCCCGTCCTCGGCGTAGAACGCGCGCTGCTGCTCGAGCAGGAACGCGCCGCGCGAGGCGGGGCTCTCGCGGATCGCATTGACGGTGTCCGCGGCGTAGTAGAAGTAGTAGAGGTACTCGTTCGGGATCATCTGGAGCGCGCGCAGCCAGTCGGCGCCGAACAGCCGCCCCTCCTCGAGGCCGGCGAGCCGCGCGTCGTCGTCGAGCAGCGCCGGAAGCAGCTCTTCGCGCCGGTCGCGCACGCCCTTCAGCCAGCCGAGGTGGTTGAGCCCGAAGTAGTCGAACCACAGCTCACCCGGCTCGCGCCCGAGCGCGCCGGCCACGCGCCGGCACAGCCCGGACGGCGAGTCGCAGATGCCGACCGCGCGCTCGCCGAGCACCTGCTGGACGGCCTCGGTGACCATGCCGGCGGGGTTCGTGAAGTTGATCAGCCAGGCCGCGGGAGCGCGCGCGGCGATCGTCTGCGCGAGCGCGACCATCACCGGGATCGTGCGCAACGCGAAGCAGATCCCGCCCGGGCCGGTCGTCTCCTGGCCGAGCACGCCGAGCCCGAGCGGCACGCTCTCGTCGACGACGCGGCCCTCGAGCTGGCCGACGCGGATCGCGCAGAACACGTAGTCGGCGCCCTCGATGGCGTCTTCCAGCACGCTGGTCGTGCGGAACGGCAGCCGCGCTCCATGCTCGGCGGCCAGGCCCTCGAGCACCGGCGCGATCCGCTCGAGCCGCGCCACGTCGACGTCGTGCAGCACTACCTCGGCGAGCCCGAGTCGCTCGGCCTTCTCGAGCAGCGCGCCGTACACGAGCGGCACGCGGAAGCCTCCGCCCCCGACGATCGTCAGCTTCATGCGATCGTGACCTCGATCCCGGCCTCGTCGATCGCGGCGCGCGCCGCGGGCGGGAGCGCGGCGTCGGTCACCACGTGATCGATCGCGCCGGCCTCGCAGACGCGCACGCTGCCGCTCATCGCGAACTTCCCCGCGTCGGCGAGCAGCACGACGCGATCGGCGGCCGCGATCATGGCCCGCTTGATCGGGACCTCGACGATCGTGGAGTCCCACACCGCCAGCTCGGCGTCGACACCGCTCGTGCCGAGGAACAGGAGGTCGGCCTTCAGCTGGCGCAGCGAGTCCTCGGCGAGCACGCCGACGAGCGAGCGGTAGTTGCGCCGCACTATTCCACCGGGCAGCAGCAGCTCGATCGCCGGATCGGGCACCAGCTCCTCGTAGACGGCGAGGCTGGTCGTGATCACCGTGATGTCGCGGCCGTGCAGGTGGCGCGCCGCCTGGAGCGTGGTCGTGCCGATGTCGATCATCACAGTCTGACCGTCCGCGACCAGGCCGGCCGCCGCCGCCCCGACGCGATCCTTGGCCGCGTAGCGCTCGACGACGGTCTGCTCGAACGGCGGCTCCGTGCCCGCGTTCATCGCCCCGCCGCGGACCCGCTCGAGCTTGCCGGCGCGGGCCAGCTCGCGCAGGTCGCGCCGGACCGTCATCTCCGACACGCCGAAGCTCGACGCGAGATCCGTCACGTGCGCCGACCCCGACCGCACCGCCCGGAGGATCTCCTGGCGGCGCTGGGCCGGGATCTTGTGGCGCGGGCTCGGGGCGGCCATCCGGGCGACTACCGCCGCGCCAGCGGGATGTCGAGTGCCTGTACCTCGTCGGCGGGCGTCTCGAACGAGATCAGCGCCGAGCCGTCCTGCGCCAGCCGCTCGCGCTCCGCTGCGCCCAGCGGGATCGAGACGCGCCTGCGACCGGCCCGCAGCGGCACCGTCACGGCACGCACGAGGCGCCCGCTCATGTCCGGCGACCAGGGCGGGACCGTGCCGTCGGTCGGCGAGCATGCGGTCATCCCGTAGTCGGGCGGCGGATCGGCAAGCGGCGAGCAGCTGGTCTCCCATACCGGGATGTAGCCCTTCTCGCCGGACCACAGGTAGATCCGTGCGGTGCCCGATCCGGTCGCGAGCAGGTCGAGCACGGCGCGCGATCGCTTCAGCCGGGCCTTCACGAACGCGATCCGGTCGCTCGCGGGCGCCGGCGGACGGCCGGAGATCGGCACGCCGTTGCGCGCCGACTGGGCGATCGTCTGCGGCGACTCCGCCCCGTTGAGGTTCGGGCTGGAGACGTTGGGGTCGGCGGGCGTCGTCGGCCGGTCCGCCGGGGGCGTGTAGCCGTCGACGGTCGCGTGGCCCCAGCGCCACGGGTCGGACTGGACGCTGCCGAACGCGGACCACGCCAGCCGCGCGCTCTGGTCGATGTGGCGCAGCGTCGTCGTGCCGGCCGCCGCCGTGTCGTCGTTGTCGTACGGCGTGATGTTGAGGCCGATGTGCTCCGGGTTCACCGCCGCCGGCAGGTCGGCCAGCGGGATCTTGACCTCGAGGTCGTAGCCGCCGCCGGCGTAGGAGTGGTCGGTCGTCGTCTGGTCGTCGCCGACCCACTTCGCGCTGGACGCGACCTCCACGCCCGGAGCGTTGGGCGCGTCGGCGACCGTGTCCGCCAGCGGCCCGGTCGAGTAGCCCTGGTGGTTGTCGGCGTCGCGCGACCAGCACGGGCCATTGGCCCCGTTGCCGTTGCTGTTCGCCGGGTCGTTCGTGTACGGGAACACGCCGAGCTTGAACGTCGACGCCGTGTCGCGGTTGGTCTGCGACGCGTTGCCGCGCGGGTCGATCAGGATCTCGACCGAGTCGGCGAGCCAGTGCGCGACGCACTCGCTCGGCTTGACCGCGTAGCTCTGGAAGTCGTCGCGGACGTGGACGAAGAAGTACAGGTCGTCGTCGTGCCACGCGACCTTGGCGTAGTTGCCCCCGTCCGTGCCGCAGTCGGCGGTCGACGTGCAGCGTTCACCGCCCTCCCACACGCGACCGATGTCGAGCGCCGGACCGCCGTACTCGCCCGCGCCCTCGGCGCCGTCGACTTGCGGCGCCGAGCTCGCCTGCGGGATCGCGGTCGTCGGGACGATCGAGAGCTCCAGCGGCTCGGAGCCGCTGCCGGCCGGCGCGCCGTAGCTCGTCGCGATCGTGACGGTCGCGCTCGGGCTCGCGGGCAGCGCGGTGTCGGTGTTGGTCAGCACGAACTCGACCGTCGCATCCTCGCCGGGCGCGAGCGGGCCGTACGGCTTCGAGGTCGCGTCGGCGCTGATGTTGGTCGGCAGCGTCAGGCTGACGTCGCCGCTCTGGGCAGTCTCGGACCAGTTGTGCACGTCGACCGGGACGGTGATCGACTCGCCCACGCCGATCGACTGAACGGCGGACGAGCGGCCGAGCCGGCTGGGCTGCGGAGCGGTGTGGCGCAGCCAGCTGTCGTACTCCTCCCACTTGCCCCAGCGGTGGAAGCGGCCTTCGACCGGCGAGACGATCCGCATCACGTTGTCGGTGTAGCCGGTCCTGCCTCCGGTCGTGAGCTCCGCCGAGATCCTGTAGTTCGAGTTGATCGCCGCGGCGGCGCTCGGCGTGACGTCGAACGTCGCGGTCGACTCGCTCCTGCGCGAGATCCGGCCGATCGACTTCGCGGGCTCGACGTCCCAGCCGGACGGCACGTGGAGGCTCACGCTGCCGCGCGGCAGCCGGCGCCCGCCCGACTTCACGTGGACCGTCGCCTGGAACGTCGTGCCCGCCGTGCTGTAGAAGCGCGAGAACGTCAGGTACTCGAGCGTGCCCTTCGGCAGTCCTCCGGGATCGCGCTTCGTGGCGCCGTAGAGGATCGCGTCGTCCTTGCCGGCGGCCGGGTTGACCGTGCCGTCGGGCCAGAGGTTCGGCTGGAACGGGACGAACGACTGCGTCATGCCGAGGCGCGCGCACGTCGGGTCCGCCACGCCCTGGTACATCACGCGGCTCTGCGTCGGGTACGCGGCTCGGCCCTCGTTGTTCACCTGCGCCCAGCTCTTGGCCGAGCCGGCCGGCTGGCCCTGCACGTTGCCGGCCGGCCACTTGTACGGCGAGTCGTAGCCGAGCCACACGCCGGCGACCGTGTCGAGGTTCGGCGGGTCGGTCGGAAGCCTGGGCCCGGGCGTGAAGCCGGCCGTGCAGTCCGGCGTGTTCGTGCCGCCCGTGCCGGACGCGGTCCCGCCGGAGAAGACCTTCCTCACCTGCCACGTGCTGAGCGCGTGCGGACCGCGCAACTGCTCCGGGAACATGTTCGGGTCCGCGGCGGCGAGAACGCCCTCCCAGATGTAGCGGCCGGCCTGCTGGTGGTTGCCGTGGCCGGCGGCGAGCGTCGGCGTGAAGCCGATGTAGATCTCCGGCTGCGTCATGCGGATGATCCGTGTGATCCGTCGCAGCGTCTCGTCCTCGCCCCAGAAGAACTGGGTCAGCGGTGCGCTCGTGTTGTAGAAGAAGTCGACGCGGTCGAGGAAGAAGAGGTCGACGGTGCCCGAGCGGTAGTGCGCGACGCGGTCCTCGTTCTCGCGCCGCAGCCCGAGCGCCGGGCCGATCTCGGACGCGACCGCGTTGCCGCCGCCCTCGCCGCGCGTCACCTGGATGATCCCGCACCTGACGCCGTAGCGCTGGTGCCAGACGCCGCATGGCCCGATGATGCTCGTGTCGTCGTCGGGGTGCGCCCACTCCCCCATGACGTCGATCTTCACGGCGGCGGGCGCCTTGTAGCGCTTGCCGTGCGCCGCCGCCGGTCCGGCCGCTGCAAGCACGCCGATCGCGATCGCTGCCAGCACCACTCGCAAACGCTTCACGCCGCCCCTCCTCCTGCCACCGATCGAGTCGCTCGGCATCTTTGCACAGCTCCGGTCAACTCCGCACAGCTGCGAACAGAGCGACGCACACCGCGCGAGACCGCGCCGCGGTCGCAAGCGCCACGTCGATCCCGGCGGATCGCTCACCGATCCCGGGACCGTGCTCGACATCGACGGCGCTCTGACCCACGCCGCGCGGCGGGTGGGGATAACCGCACCGACCGGTCGTCTGATCCGAACCGCCGGTCTGGTGCAAGCCCGGGTGCGGCGCGCCACGCGGCGCAATACGGTGCCTTCATGCTCGCCGCCTCCCCTCACCGCACGTCGAGCGTCGTCCGGCTCCCCCTCTCCGCCGGCGCCCGCCGGCAGGTCGGGCTCTTCCTGCTCGCCTACCTCGTGTACAGCGCCGCGCGCTGGGCGTTCATCGGCGATCTCCCCACTGCCCGCGACCACGCCGCCTGGATCGTCGACGTCGAGCAGCGGCTCGGCGTCGCCACCGAGGCGTCGGTCCAGCATGCGCTGACCGGCACCTGGATCCTGTGGCTGCTCAACCACGCCTACGTCGCGGCGCAGCTCGTCGTGGTGCCCGGCGCTCTGATCTTCCTCTACCAGCGCTCGCGCGCGGTCTACGCGCGGCTGCGCAACACGATCCTCGCGACGTGGCTGATCTCGGTCCCGGTCTACGCGCTGTTCCCGGTCGCGCCGCCGCGGCTCGCCGACATGGGCCTCGTCGACACGATCTCCAACCAGACCGGCTTCGCGATGGACTCCAACCTGACGACGATGTTCTACAACCAGCTGGCCGCGGTGCCGAGCCTGCACGTCGGCTTCGCCGTCGCCGTCGGGATCGCGATCGCGGCCGCCGTGCGCAACCCGCTCCTGAAGACGGTAGCGCTGCTCTGGGGTCCGACGATCGGGCTGGCGGTCGTCGCGACCGGCAACCACTTCGTGTTCGACATCGCCGCCGGGCTGGTCGCGAGCGCGGCCGGCTACGGCATCGGCACGGTCGCGGCGCGCGCCGGAACCGGCCGCCCGACGGCGGCGCCGGCGTTGCGGCCCTGCTTCGCGAAGGCCTGATCGCGCAGGCAGATCGCGAGCGCGAGCGCGGTCCCGACGGCGGTCAGCACGGTGCTCGTGCCGACGAAGAACGCCGCGAGCCGCTCGGCGGAGACGGCCGTGCCGGTGACCGGGGCGAACATCGCGGCGAGCAGCGCGACGCTCGCGCCGACGGAGGCCGGGGCGAACGGCACCAGCCTGCCGCTGCCCTGGGCGAACGCGACCAGCAGCACCGCCGCCAGGCTCACCGGCACGCCAAAGGCAGCGAGGAAGCAGGCGAGCGCGCCGAGCCGGCAGGCGCGGCTCGCGAGCTGCCACGGCAGCACGTCGCGCGCGTAGGCGCGCGGCGCGCGCAGCGGCGCGCAGCCGCGGCACACGCCTACGGCGAGCCTGCGCAGACGCGGCACGCGCCGTAGCGCGACGACGAGCGCGGCGGAGGCGGCGCCGGCGGCGAGCACCGACACGAGCGTGGTCGAAGACGTGCCGAGCTGCGGCCCTACGCCGATCGCGACCGCGAGCGCGAGCGGCAGCGTCCCGACCGCCAGCTCGCCCGCCCCCTCGGCGACGAGCGTGCCGGCGAGCAGCGGGCAGCCGGCCTCGCGCACGCGGCGCCTGATCAGCAACACGCGCACGGCGTCGCCGCCGCGAGCGGACACGATTCCCCCGGCGCCCGCACCCGCCACCCAGGCGGCGATCGCGTCGCGCCGGCGCAGCTCCTCGCAACCGGCCGCCGAGCGCACGATCGCGCACCAGCCGCGCCCGCGCGTGACCTGGTTGGCGAGGTGCAGCGCGATGCCGAGCGCGAGCCAGCCGGGCGCAGCGCCCGCAATCGACTCGCCGAAGCCAAGCAGCGCGCCCTCGGCTGCAGCCGCCAGGTCGCTGGCCGCTTCCCACACGACGCAGATGCTACCCGGGAATGAAGGGCTCACACGGGCGGTGCGCGCGGTGCGTCCCGCGGGTAGTGCCGCACGAGCTATTCTCCACCGAGGTGATCGACTTAGCAGCGGGGATCGCCGGGCTGCCGCGCCCGGAGCGCAGCTACGTCGTCTGCGCCACGCCGCGCAGCGGCAGCACGTTGCTGTGCCGGACTTTGGCGGGCACCGGCGTCGCCGGCGTGCCGGAGGAGTACTTCGAGGCTCGGATCGACACGGGTGCGCCGCGACGCCCCAGCGATCACCTGCGCGGCGCCAACGACCTCTACCTCCCCGCGCTGCTGAGCTCCGACGAACCGCCGGAGGCGCCGGTGTACTCCGCGCTGCCGGCCGGTGAGGACTACCGCGAGCACCTGCGCCGCACGTTCGCGCGCGGGACGACGCCGAACGGGGTCTTCGGCACGAAGATCATGTGGACGCACCTCGAGGACTTCCTGCCGTTGGCGCGCCGGCTGCCGGAGCTCGCCGGCGCGCCGCTGGGTATCGTGCTGCGATCGCTGTTCGGCGACGCCCGCTACGTCTGGGTGAGCCGGCGGGACCGCGTACGCCAGGCGGCGTCGCTGTGGCGCGCGATCCAGACCCAGGCCTGGCGCGCGGGACAGCAGGGCGCGCCGGCCGCGGAGCCGCGCTACTCGTTCGCGGCGATCGACCACCTCCGCCACCGGCTCGCCGGCCACGAGCGCGCGTGGCTGCGCTGCTTCGCGCACGAGCGGATCGAGCCGCTGCGGCTGTGGTACGAGGACATCGCCGCCGACCTCGCCGGCGCGGTTGGGACGGTGCTGCGCCACATCGACGTGCCGCTAGCCTCCTCGGACGGGCTCAATGCGCCGACGCGGCGCCAGGCCGACGAGCTCTCGGATGCGTGGGTCGAGCGCTACGCGCGCGAGCGTGCGGCGCTCCTGCACGGCGCCGAAGTGACCGCATGACAGAGACACCGAACATCGTCTACCTGCACTCGCACGACACGGGCCGCTACGTGCAGCCTTACGGGCACTTCATCCCGACGCCGAACATCCAGCTGCTCGCCGACCAGGGGATCCTGTTCCGCAAGGCGTTCGCGGCTGCGTCGAGCTGCTCGGGCAGCCGCGCCAGCCTGATCACCGGCCGGTACCCGCACAGCAACGGCATGATGGGGCTCGCCCACCGCGGCTTCGAGCTGTTCGACTACTCGCAGCACGTGATCCACGCGCTGCGGCAGGCCGGCTACCACTCCGAGCTGATCGGGGAGCAGCACATCTCCGAGGACGTCGAGATCCTCGGCTACGACCGCGTGCGCCACGTGGACGGGACGCACGTCGAGTTCGTCGCGCCCCAGGCGGTCGAGTTCCTCGGCGGCGACCCACCCGAGCCGTTCTTCCTGTCGGTCGGCTTCTTCGAGACGCACCGCAGGTACTTCGCGCCGACGTCGGTGCGCGACACGCTCTACTCGATGCCGCCCGCGAGCCTGCCCGACGTGCTCGAGACGCGGCGCGACATGGCGGCGTTCAAGGCCAGCGCTCGGTCGCTCGACCACGGCGTCGGCGGGGTGCTGAACGCGCTGATGGACAGCGGCCTCGCCGACCGCACGCTCGTGGTGTGCACGACGGACCACGGGCTCGCGCTGCCCGGGTTGAAGGCGGGGCTGCTCGACGGCGGGATCGGTGTGATGCTGATCGTCCGAGGCCCGGGCGGGTTCGGCGGTGGACGCGTCATCGACGCGCTCGTCTCGCAGATCGACCTCTATCCGACGTTCTGCGAGCTGGCCGGGATCGAGACGCCGGCGTTCGCCCAGGGCGAGTCGCTGCTACCGCTCGTGCACGGCGACACCGACTCGGTGCGCGACGAGCTGTTCGCCGAGATCACCTATCACGCCGCGTACGACCCGCAGCGTGCGGTTCGGACCGACCGCCACAAGTACGTCCGGCGCTTCATCGACGGCGGCCCGGTGCTCGCCAACTGCGACGACAGCACCACGAAGGACCTGATGATCGAGCTCGGCTGGGCGGACCGCCCGATCGACCCCGAGCAGCTCTACGACCTGGCGCTCGACCCCAACGAGATCCGCAATGTCGCGGCCGAGCCGCGCTACGCCGGCGTCCGCGCGGACCTCGCGCGGCGGCTCGAGCGGTGGATGGACGAGACGGACGACCCGCTGCTCGCCGGCCACGTCCCGGCCCCGCCCGGCGCCGCGATCAACACCCGCGCGCAGCGCTCGGCCGGGGAGCCGCCGATCGCGGCGGCTACCGGCGTGATCTAGACGTATCACGGCGCAGCCCGCCGCCTCTGTCGAGGCAGAAGATCATGGAGGACAGGCTCTCGAAGATCAGGCCGCCGTCGGAGGTGCGCGACGAGCGCCGGCGCCGCGTCAAGCTCGAGCAGTGGCTGCTCGGGCAGCCGGCGCCGGCGAAGCCGCTGCCGCGGCGGCCGCTCGCCGACCCGAAGCCCGGCCGGATCGGGATCGCGTGCTCCGGCGGCGGCATCCGCTCGGCCGCCTACAACCTCGGCGCGCTCCAGGTGCTGCGCGACAAGGGCGTGTTCGGGCTCGACGCCCGCGGGCGCCGGCAGCACAGCGAGGTGTACGTCGCGGCGGTCAGCGGCGGCTCCTACATCGCGTCGTCGTTCGCCACGGTCGCCGCCACGAGCGCCGCCGGCGACCTGGCGCCGCTCGACGCCGGCCCGCTCGAGCGCGATGGCGCGCGCGTGCCCCGTAGGGTCTACGCGCCGAGCTCGCCGGAGGAGGTGCACCTGCGCAACCACAGCTCCTACATGGCTCCGGGACTGGGTGGGAAGCTGCGGCTCGGGCTCCGCGTGGTGATGGGCATGGTCGCCAACTTCGCCGTGATCGGCGTCGTGCTGGGCCTCGTCGGCGCCGGCCTCGGCGCGCTCTACGGCGAGGCGCTGACACAGCTCGCACGGCCGAACGGGACGGGCGCGCTGCAGCCTCCCGACGCGGCGTGGCTGCTCCCGCTCGGGCCGCTCGCGCTCGGCGTCGTGCTGCTGCTGCCGGATCTGTTCAAGCGCCTCAACCACGACTCGCGGCGCCGCTTCTGCGAGGCGTGGGCGACCCGGCTGATCGTGCTCGGGCTGGCGCTCGGCGTCCTGCTGCTGGCCGTTCCGCAGCTGATCCTCTGGCTCCGCGGGTTCTCGTGGACGTGGGCGCTCGACGCCGCCTCGACGGCGAGCGCAGCGAGCACCGACCACACCGCAGCCGACCGCGCGACCGGCTTGCTGCAGGCGCTCAACGCGTCGGCGCTGCTCGCCGCGGCGGCGGGAGCGTTGCGCGCCTTCGTCGCACGCAAGCACTCGTACTTCGCGCTCGCTGCCGGTGCGGTCGCCGGCCCGCTCGCCGTGTTCGCGCCGGTCGTGTGGGTCGCCAACGCGACGGCTGTCGGCGGCCTGGGAGCCGGCGACCTGCGGCTGGTAGCGCTGCTGCTCGGCGCCGGCCTGTTCGCGTGGCTCGTCGTCGACCTCAACCAGTGGTCGCTGCACCCCTACTACCGGCGCCGGCTCAGCTCCGCGTTCTTCGTCCGCCGCGACGGGCCCGACAGCGTGCGGGAGTGGCCGTACGACATGCCGCTGCGGGTCTCGCAGGTCGACGGCAACGGCCGCTTCCCGGAGCTGATCGTATGCGCAGCGGCGAACGTGTCCGACCACGGCGCGACGCCGCCCGGGCGGTCCGCGACGCCGTTCACGTTCTGCCGCGAGGACATCGGCGGGCCCCTCGTCTCGGCCTGCCCGGCGACGTACTACGAGCAGCACGCCGCGCGCGCCAGCCGCGACGTGACGCTGCCCGCGGCGGTGGCGATGTCCGGCGCCGCCTTCTCGCCGGTGATGGGCAAGAAGAGCATCCGCGCGCTCACGTTCCTGCTCGCGCTGACGAATCTCCGCCTCGGCGTCTGGCTGCCGAACCCACAGCACGTCGAGGCGCTCGCGAAGCCGCGGCTCGAGCACGCCCCGTCCTGGGCGCGCTCGCTCGCCGGTGCCGTCGAGGCGAGGGTCGGCCGGCTGGCCCGCTCGGTGCTCGCGCCCGTGCTGCCGGACGAGATCCTGCGCGAGCGCTGGCCCACTGCATGGGCGCGCGTCAAGACGTGGGCGCTCGGCCGCCGGCCGCGGCCGCACTACCTGTTCAAGGAGATGCTCGGGCGCACCAAGCTGAGCGACCGCTTCCTCTACGTCACCGACGGCGGGCACTTCGACAACCTCGGCGTCGTCGAGCTGCTGCGCCGCGGCTGCACGACGATCTACTGCCTCGACGCCGGCGGCGACCCGGCCGGCAGGTATGCGGCGCTCGGCGAGGCGATCGCGCTCGCGCGCAGCGAGCTGCAGGTGGACATCGACATCGATCCCTCGCCGATCGACCCGCCGGAGAAGGGCGCGCCGCCCGGGACCGACCACGTCGTCGGGAGGATTCGCTACCGCGCGACGCCGAGCGGCGCCGGCGAGGTCACGTGCGACGCCGACGAGACGTCGCCGTTCGTCGGGCGGATCGTGTACTGCCGCGCCGCCGTCACGCCGCAGGCCCCGTACGACGTCCGCGCCTTCCAGGCCAAGGATCGCCGGTTCCCGCACCACTCGACGCTGGACCAGCTGTTCGACGACGAGAAGTTCGAGTCCTACCGCGCGCTCGGCGCCCACACCGCGGACCGCGCGATCGACAGCATGCGCCGCCACGAGCTGCGGGACGCCATCCGCAAGGTGCTCGTCGACCGCGCGCGCCGGCGCAATACGATCCGCCAGCACGAGCTGATCGCGGCCGTCGAGACCGAGCTCAAGCGGATGGCGGTGCTCGACGGCGAACTCGACGCCGCCGACCGGCGGCTCTTCCGGTCGCTGCTCGACGAGATCGCCGCCGCCGAGACGTGCGCGCAGCGCCCGTCGCTCGGCCTGATCGTGCAGGAGCGCCGCCCGCGCGAGCCGCAGCTCAGGGCGCAGCTCCAGCTCGTCTGGGACTACTGGGCGCCGGAGGACGCGGCGAACGGCAGCGGCGTCGTCCCGGCCGCCGCGCTGCGCACGGCGACCCGCGGCCTGCTGCGCGCGATCTAGCCGACCGCCACGCCGGCGCCCGCGCGCGCAGGCGCCGGTCAGGAGCTCGCCGTCGAACACGAGCGTGATGCGCGGTTCAGAGAAGCGCTGTCAGCCGCCCGGGATCGAGGTAGACGGCGTCCGTCGGCAAACGCCGGACGGTCCATCCGGCCGTCTCCCAGACGCCCTGCTTGCGCTGGTCCTCCGAGGCGTCGAGATGGAACTGCGGTCCGTCGAGCTCGACGATCAGCCGCCGATCGGGCCAGCTGAGGTCGGCCTCCTCGCCTTCGATCTCCTCGTTGACCCCGGGCGCGCTATGGCCCGCGTCGCGCAGCAGCGCGAGCGCGAGCGCCTCGGCGTCGCTCCTGGTCCGGTGCAGGGGGAGGCCCGCGTAGCGCGAGAGGGCGGCGTGCAGGCGGCGCGTGCCGCGGCGGCCGCGATGGCGCGCGAGGGTGATGAAGACGTCGCTCGGCGTAGTCGTCCTGAGCCGCATCGCCTCGCGGACGGCGCGGGCGAGGGCACGCTCGTGCAAGCGTGGAGCAAGATCGATCAGGGTTCGCTCGGGAGTGGTGATCGGGATCCCCTCGAGGGTGGTGGCGTCGACGGTCTGGCTGCGGCAGACCAGTACGTCGTCCTTGCGCTCCGGCCCGCCGCTGCCGCGGCGCGTGATCACCTCGAACGGCGCGTTGCAGGCGCGAAATCCCCACGCCGCGGCGGCGCTGGCATGGCTCAGCACGCTGTCTGGGGCGGTCAACGTCGCCGCCATCCACCGGGTCGACCGCTCATCGAGTACCGGAGCGACCGCGTAGACGCCGTCGTGCAACTGAACCAGCCGCCCGCCGGCGAGCCGGTGGGCGATCGCCCTGTCGCTGTACCCGAGGGCCAGGAGCTGCCGCCTCGCAACGCATCGATGTTGCCTCCCAGCCAGCTCCAGCAGCCGAACGTCGCTCATTACCCCCTATAGGGGCTGCTTGGCGACGTTCGCCCCCGCCGGCGTGGCAGGAGTCAGTCGTCGAACTCGTGCTCGTAGCCCTGGCCGGTGCGCGGCTTCGAGCCGAAGCCGCGCTGGAGTCCTCCCGTCACTCCCGGCGGTGGGCCGCCGGGCTGGGGGTCGCCGGCGCGGCCGCGGTGGGTCGGCCGGTCGCGGTCGCGGCTCGGCTGGACGCGCTTGGGCTCGCCCTTCTGCTTCGGGAAATGCGGCGGCCACGGGGCGTCGCCGAGGCCCTCCTCCTCGTCGCGCCGGGCGAGGTCGAGCAACTGGTCGATCGAGCCCGGCCGCTCGTCGATGTCCGCGGCCGGATCCCCGAGCGCGCGCACGCGATCGGGGACCGTGTCGAGGCGCAGGTCGCCCGGCTCTGCGTCCGGCACCTCGTCCCAGCGCAGCGCGCACGAGACCCGGGCGTCGGGCGTCGGTCGCACGGAGTAGCACGATGCGACCGTGCGGTCGCGGGCGTTCTGGTTGTAGTCGACGAAGACGCCGTGGCGCTCCTCCTTCCACCACTTGCTCGTCGCGAGGTCGGGCGCGCGGCGTTCGACCTCGCGCGCGAGCGCGAGTGCGGCGCGACGCACCGCGAGGAAGTCCCACCGCGGCTCGATCCGGACGTTCACGTGGATCCCCTTCGAGCCGGACGTCTTCGGGTAGCCGCTCAGCCCGTGCTCGGCGAGCACGTCGCGCGCGACCATCGCGGTGCGGCGCACCGCATCCCACCCGATGCCCGGCGTGGGGTCGAGGTCGACCCGGAGCTCGTCGGGATGGTCGAGGTCGGCGCGCCGCGCGGGCCACGGGTTGAAGTCGATCACGCCCAGGTTGACCGCCCAGACCAGGTGCGCGGCGTCGTTGGCCACGAGCTCCTCGGCGGTGCGCCCCGACGGGAACGCGACCGTCGCCGTCTGCAGCCAGTCGGGGACCTTCTGGGGCACGCGCTTCTGCCAGATCGGCTCCTCGCGGATCCCGCTGACGAAGCGCTTCATCACCGTCGGGCGCTCCTGGACGTGAACCAGGACGGCGTCCGCGAGCTCCACGTAGTAGTGCGCCAGGTCGAGCTTCGTCCAGCCCGGCTTGGGGAAGTAGACCTTGCCGGGATTCGACAGCCGGACCTCGCGCCCTGCCGCCTCGACCGTCGTGTAGTCGCTCTTGGCCATCAGGCAGAGAGCGTAATCACCGCTCGCAGCGGCCGCGGCGTGATGCTCTCAGCGAGCGGTGAGGCCGAGGATCAGCTGCGCGGTCTCGAGCGGGACGTCGAGCTGGGGGCAGTGGCCGACGCCCTCGAGCTCGACCCAGTCCGCGTGCGGCAGCCAGTCGTCGCGGAAGCGAGCGGCGGCCGCCGGCCACGGCAGCAGCCTGTCGGCGCTGCCCCACACGATCCGCACGGGGCAGGTGATCCTCTCCGCGTCGAGGGTCCAACCCGCGCGCAGCGCGTGGTGGATCAGCCGCAATGCCGCGCGGGCGCTCGCGGCGCCGAGCATCTGGTGGGCGACCAGCTCGGGCGGGATGTGCTCCCAGCTCGTCGCGACGTACTGCGTCGCGCGCCGCCGACCCTCCGGCGTGGCCAGCAGCGCCTCGGCGTGCGGTGCGGCGACCGTCAGCGCCTCCAGCATCGACGCCTGGAGGCGCAGCGTCTCCCGGTAGGACTCGTCCCCGCGCGCCCAGCCGCCGGCCGGAGCGAGCGCCACGACGGAGCGCGCCCGGCCGCGCGCCGCCAGCTGAAGCGCGACGAGCCCTCCGAGCGAGTTGCCGGCGATGTGCGCGACGTCGAAGCCCGCCTCGTCCATCGCGCGCTCGACCGCATCGGCGAGCGCCGCGTCGTCGACCTCGCCCTCGATCGGCGGCCCGCCCGCGTGGCCCGCCAGCGTCACCGCCAGGACGTCGTGGTGGCGCTCGAGCGCGGGCAGCACGAGCTCCCAGGTGCGCCAGGTGTCGATGAAGCCGTGCAGGCAGACCAGCGGCGGCCCGGAGCCGCCGCGGTGGGATGGGGTGAAGGGCGAGTACAGGCTTTCGACGCTATCGCCGTCGGTGCGCCGGCGAGCGTCGACCCTAGCCCTCGAGCACGCGCTTGAGCGCGCGCAGCTGGCGCTCGACGTCGCGGCCGACGCCGATCCGCAGCAGCGGATGCAGCAGCCGCGGGGCGCCCAGCCGCACGACGTCGTCGCGCTGGGTCAGGCGGGTCGAGGTCCAGACCGACTCGAGCTCGTAGCCGACGTCGATGACGTCGGCGCCGTCGTCCTCGCGCCAGGCGATCCGGGCTGGCGGCTCCCAGTCGAGGCACGTGTAGGCCATGGGGCGCGCCGGACGCAGGCGGATCGGCCGGTGCAGCACGTCGTAGCGCGCGCCCGGGCCAGGCCCGGCGCCCTCGACCTGCTCGACGGACAGCACCTTGGCGCACCACTGGGGGTCGTTCAAGGCATCGGACACGTACGCGAAGACGTCGTCGATGTGGCGGTCGATGACGACGGCGCGAACGATCCGTATCCCCTTATCGTGCCCCGTCGACAGGCCGCCGATCCTGCATTACCCTGGTCACGTCGCCTCCCCACCGACGAAAGGGTCGCCTCCCCCATGGCCCGCTGGACCGATTTCGTCATCGCTCACCGCGGCCGGATCCTCGCCGTCTGGCTCGTGCTGTTCCTGCTCGGCGGCGTCGCCGCCTCCAACCTCGGCGGGCTGCTTTCGAATCGCTTCAGCGTCCCGGGCGCCGAGTCGGAGCGCGGCCTGGAGCTGCTGAAGGACCGGATGGGCGATCGGTCGGACGGGGCCTTCACGCTGGTTGCGACCGGCGTCGACGGCGCCGGCGACCGGGCCGCCGTGCAGGCCGCCGCCGGGCGCGCCGCCGGCGCGGTCGCGCGCGGCAAGGCCGGGCCGCTGCTGGACGCGGGGCGCGGAGTCGCGTACGTCCAGATCTCGACGCCGCTGGAGAACCAGGACGCGTCGAAGGTCACCCCGAGGCTGCGCGGCGCGATCGGGCGCGTCGACGGCGTCAAGACGTACCTGTCCGGCTATCCCGCGATCAACCACGACACCGAGGACATCTTCAGCGAGGACCTGGCGCGGGGAGAATCGATCGCGGTTCCGATCGCGCTGCTCGTGATGGCGTTCATGTTCGGCACGGTCGGCGGGATCGTCGTGCCGATCGTCTTCGCCACGATGACGATCCCGGTGACGCTCGGGTTCGTCTGGATCTTCGCCCACCTGATGGACATGGCGATCTACGTGACGAACATCGTCGCGCTGATCGGCCTCGCGATCGCGGTCGACTACTCGATGCTGGTCGTCTTCCGCTACCGCGAAGAGCTCGCCCACAACGACGACGCCCGCGATGCGCTCCGGGTGACGATGGGGACAGCCGGCCGCGCGACGCTGTTCTCCGGCGGCGTGGTCGCGGTCGGGCTCGCGCTGCTGGTCTTCATGCCGCTCCCGTTCATGCGCTCGATGGGCGTCGGCGGGCTGCTCGTGCCGCTGGTCTCGATCACGGCCTCGGCGACGCTGCTGCCGGCGCTGCTGGCGGTGATGGGGCGCGGCGTGAACCGCTGGCGGATCATCCCCAGGCGCGTGCTCGAGCGCCGCGCGGCCAAGGACGTCACGGGCCTGTGGCACGGGCTGGCGACTTCGATCATGCGCCGCCCGATCCTCTGGTTCGTCGCCGCGGGCGGGCTGATGCTCGCGCTCGCGGTGCCGGCGCTCGGCCTGTCGCTGACCGGCGGCGACAACCGCGGCGTCCCACTCACGACCGAGTCGACGCGCGGCCTGCACGTGCTCGAGACGACGCTCGGTCCGGGCGCGCTCGCGCCGCACCAGCTCGTCGTCGACACGCACCGCGCCGGCGGCGCGAGCGACCCCGCGATCGTCGCCGCGCAGCGGCGCTTCGTCGCCGAGCTGCGGCACGACCCCGAGGTCGTCGCCCAGACGATCGTCGCGCCCGCGCTCGTCCCGCGCGACCGGGCGCGGCAGGCCAACCTCGTCGATGCCGAGGGCCGCGTGCTGCAGATCCGCGCGGCGGGCCACGCGGACTCCGGGCAGGAGTCGTCGATGGACCTCGTGCACCGCATCCGCGATCGCTACGTCCCGGCCGCCCGCTTCCCGCGCGGCGCCGATGTGCTGCTGAGCGGCGCGCCGGCGTTCGGCGTCGACTTCCTGCACCGCGCCTACAGCGCCTTCCCCTGGCTCGTGGTCGCCGTGCTCGTGGTCTCGTACTTCCTGCTGCTGCGCGCGTTCCGCTCGGTCGTGCTGCCGGCGAAGGCGGTCGTGATGAACCTGCTGTCGGTCAGCGCGACCTACGGCGTGCTCGTGCTCGCGTTCCAGCACGGCTGGGGCGAGCCGTTTGGTCTGCAGCAGTCGCCGCAGGTCGACGGCTGGATCCCGATCTTCCTGTTCGCGATGCTGTTCGGCCTCTCGATGGACTACGAGGTCTTCCTGCTCTCGCGCATCCGCGAGGAGTGGGAGCTGCGGCACGACAACGAGCACGCGATCGCGTACGGGCTCGAGCACACCGGCCGGATCATCACGGCCGCCGCGATCATCATGATCGCGGCGTTCGCCGGCTTCCTCGCCGGCAGCTTCGTCGGCCTGCAGGAGTTCGGGCTCGGGCTCGCGGCGGCGATCCTGCTCGACGCGACGATCGTGCGGGCGATCCTGGTCCCGGCGACGATGAAGCTGCTCGGCGCGTGGAACTGGTACCTGCCGGAGCGAGTCCGCCGCGCTCTGCGGCTGCGACCGGGCGCTCCGGCACCCGCGACGGCGCAAGCCGAGCAGACATAGCCTCGCCGGCGAGCACCAGCGCGCCGCGCGGAGGGTCGGCCGCCCGGCAACCGCTGCAACGCCGCCAGCTCCGGCTCGCCTAGGATGCGGGCGGATGACCGAGCTGCTCGTCGGGACCAAGAAGGGCCTCTTCGTGCTCGAGGGCGACCCGGGTACGCCGTTCGAGCTGAAGGCGCGGGCGTTCGCCGGCGAGCCGGTCGACTACGCACTGCGCGATCCGCGCTCCGGCCGCGTGCTCGTCTCCGCGACGTCGCCGTTCTACGGGCCGAAGCTCTGGTACGCCGACGACGCGGCCGGCGCATGGGAGCAGGCCGATGGGGTCGCGCTGCCGGCCGGCGGCGACGTCGCGTTGGAGCGGATCTGGACGATCGTGACCGGCGAACGCGACGCGACGCTGTACGCCGGCGGCGACCCGGGCGTGCTGTTCGAGAGCCGCGACGGCGGCGCCAGCTGGGAGCTCAACCGCGCGCTCTGGGAGCACCCGACGCGCGACTCGTGGCAGCCCGGCGCCGGCGGCCTGTGCCTGCACTCGATCGCGACGTGGCCCGGCCAGCCCGACCGGCTCGCCGTCGCGATCTCAGCCGCGGGCGTCTGGCTGACCGACGACGGCGGCGCGACCTGGCGGCGCGGCAACGAGGGCATCGTCGCGCGCTATCTGCCCGACGACGCGCCGCCGGACCAGATCCCGCTCTGCGTGCACCGCTTGCACCGGGCGCCGGCGCGGCCCGAGCGGATGTTCATGCAGTTCCACGGCGGCGTCTACCGGTCCGACGACGCCGGCCAGACGTGGGCGAGCATCGCCGACGGGCTGCCATCGGACTTCGGCTTCCCGCTCGCGCTCGACCCGGCCGATCCCGACAGCGCGTACGTGATCCCGCTGGCCGCCGACACCGACCGCGTCACGCCCGACGGCCGCGTGCGCGTGTACGAGACGCGCGACGCGGGCGCGACGTGGACGCCGCGCGGGGAGGGCCTCCCGCCCGCGAACGCGTACCTCACCGTGCTGAGGGAGGCGCTCGACTGGACCGGGGAAGGCGCGGAGCTGGAGCTCTACTTCGGCGCGACGTCGGGCGCCGTCTACGGCTCGGGCAACGCAGGCGTGAGCTGGTTCGAGGTCGCCGACCACCTGCCGCCGGTGCTCTCGATCGCCGCTTTGCGTTGACGCGTCTCAGTCGCGGTCGAGCGGGAGCTCGACGGTGACGGTCGTGCCCTCGCCGGGCGGCGAGTGCAGCTCGATCTGCCCGTCCAGCGCTTCGACGCGGTCGCAAAGCCCGCGCAGCCCGCTTCCTCTCGACGGGTCCGCGCCGCCGACGCCGTCGTCGCCCACCTGCACGCGCAGCCGGTCGCCTTCGATCGAGAGGTGCACGAACGCCGCGCTGGCGTTCGCGTACTTGGCGACGTTCGTCAGCGCCTCGGCGGTGACGAAGTACGCGGCGGCCTCGACCGCCGAGCAGATCCGCACCCGCGGGACGCCGCTGACCTGCACCGGCACCGGCGCGCGGGCGGCGAGCGCCTCGAGCGCGGCGGCGAGCCCGTGGTCGCTCAGCACCGCCGGGTGGATCCCGTGCGCCAGCTCGCGCAGCTCCTTGATCGCGAGCTGGGCCTCCTCGCGCGCCTGCGCGACCAGCCGCGCCGCGCTCGCCGGGTCGCTCTCGATCCGCGATTCCGCGAGCCCGAGCGTGACGGCGACGGCGACCAGCCGCTGCTGCGCGCCGTCGTGGAGATCGCGCTCGATCCGCCGGCGCTCGGCGTCGGCGGCGTCGATGATGCGCTGGCGGGCATCGCGCAGGTCGTGCACGCGCTCGCGGAGCACGCGTGCGCGCCGGAGCTCCGGGGACTCGCCGGGGAAGCGGATCTGGGGCATCGAACCCTTCAGCCTAGCTCGCCCGGCGGACGTGCCGCCGAGCGCCGGCGACTGTTGTCATGATCGGCCGATGCATGCCGTCTTCGCCAGCGACATCGACGCCGACGACCCGCTGAGCGCCCTCGAGGTCGGCGAGCGGCCCCATCCCGCGGTGCCCGAGGGATGGGCGACCGTGACCGTCAAGGCGGCCTCGCTCAACCATCACGACCTGTGGTCGCTGCGCGGGGTCGGGCTGAGCCGCGAGCGGCTGCCGATGATCCTCGGCTGCGACGCCGCCGGCCTCGACGACGACGGCAACGAGGTCGTCGTCCATGCGGTCATCTCCGACGAGTCCTGGAGCGGCGAGGAGACGTTCGACCCGAAGCGGACGATCTTCTCCGAGCGCCATCAGGGCACGTTCGCCGAGCGCGTCGCCGTGCCGCGCCGCAACCTGGTGCCGAAGCCCGCGCCGCTGTCGTTCGAGGAGGCCGCCTGCCTGCCGACGGCATGGCTGACCGCCTACCGGATGCTGTTCACGCGCGCGCGTGTGGTCCCGGGGGCGACGATCCTCGTCCAGGGCGCCGGCGGCGGAGTCGCCACGGCGCTCATCGTCCTCGCGAGCGCCGCCGGCGTGCGGGTCTGGGTGACGGGGCGGTCGGAGGAGAAGCGCGCGCGGGCGCTGGAGCTGGGCGCTGAGCAGGCGTTCGAGCCCGGCGCTCGCCTGCCCGAGCGCGTCGACGCCGTGATGGAGACGATCGGCGAGGCGACCTGGGCGCACTCGCTGCGATCGCTCAGGCCCGGCGGGACGATCGTGGTGTGCGGCGCGACGAGCGGCTTCGCGCCGCCGGCCGAGCTCAACCGGATCTACTTCCTGCAGCTGTCGATCGTCGGGTCGACGATGGGCACGCGCGACGAGCTCGAGCGGCTCGTCCGCTTCTGCGTCGACAAGGGCGTCCGGCCCGTGATCCACGAGACGCTGCCGCTGCGCGAGGCGCGCCGCGCGTTCGAGACGATGCTCGCGGGCCAGGTGCTGGGCAAGATCGTGCTGACGCCGTAGCGGCGGCCGGAATACCGCGGCCTGCGCGAGCGTCACAGATGTATGGACTCGCTCGAATTCGCCGCCTTCGTTCGCGACGCCGAACGCCTGATCGATCGCCCGGGCGCGATCGCCGAACGCCTCAAGCCACTGCTGGCCACCGACGGCTGGCTCGCTCCCGAGCACCAGCGGGGCAGCGCCGACGGCTATCGCCAGCACCTCCTGCATGTCTCGAAGTCGCGCCGGCTCTCGGTCGCCGCGCTGGTCTGGCTCCCCGGCCAGCGCACGCCGATCCACGATCACGTGTCATGGTGCGTCGTCGGCGTCTACCGCGGCGTGGAGCGGGAGACCCACTACCGGCTCGACGACAGCGGCCGGCTGGTTCCGAGCGGCACGTTCGAGGCGCCGGCGGGACACGTCGAGGCGCTCGTCCCGCCCGCGGAGAACATCCACTCGGTGACGCCCGTCGGGAACGAGAAGACGATCTCGATCCACGTCTACGGGGCCGACATCGAGCGCCTCGGCACGAGCATCCTGCGACGCTACGACGACGTCGCGCCGCTCGCCGTGGCGTGAGCGCCCGGCTCGAGCACGAACACCTCGGCCGCGAGGTCCGGGTCGATGTGGTTTGCGCTCATGAACGCGGTCACCTTGCGGCCGGTCAGCTGCTCCACGCTGGCGATCGCGTCCTCGCGCATCGCGTCCTGGAACTCGCGGCGGTAGTCGATGACGCGGTGAGGGCGGCCCTTGGTGACGAGCCGGCGCTCGCCCTTCGTCAAGTTGTCCTCGAGCAGCACGACGACGACGTTGTCTCGGATGCTGGTCCGGGCGCGCGTCGGCCCACGGCCCGTGTAGTCGGCGATCAGCTGCCTGACCGCGTTGGAGATCGCGGTCGACAGCGAGCCTCCGTGGTCGGTCTCTTCGGGTGTATCTGGGGTCATCGCGACCCGTTCCTCGCCTTCCCCTCGGCGTAGGCCCCGCGCAAGCGGTAGGAGGAAGACGGCGAACAGCCGAAGCGCGAGCTACTGGAGCCGCCGGACCTCGCAGGACCGGAGCTCGTGTGTCAGTGTCGCACCTAGCGACCGGCCGTGCCACTGCTGCCTGGAGCGGTGGGAGCTGCTAGAGCGCCCGGGGGTCGACGTACGTCAACCGGAGCGGGACGCTTGCGCATTCGATCAGGCGGCGCGCCGCCTCGCCTGGGATGAAGCCGACCTCCGGCCCGTCTTGCCCGGAACGCTGCTGGGCGTCGATCAGCACGTGGAGCCCCGCGGCGTCCACGAACCTCAGCTGGCGCAGGTCGATGACGACGTATCCGGTCTGAGACGCCAGGACGGCCTCGAGGTCGGGGGCGGTGGCGATGTCCAGCTCTCCATGGGGAACGACGAGCGTCCCGCGCTCGCCTTCGCTGACGACGACGCGAAACTCGTCCGGCTGGGGGGTTGCGGCGTCCGGCAGGGCGCGTGGATCGGTGAGGTTCATCTCGCCGAGATACCTTCGTCGTTGAAAGGAGCAATCCGATGGTTCGCGACACGCCGCGTTCTGCAACGCCCCACGTCCCTTCGTACTTCTGGACCGTCGCCCGCACTTGCAGGGCAGCGGCGTCGCAAGGATACCGCGATGAGCGCTCCCGCGCAGGATTCTTGGAGCTTCGACCGCGGACGGCGCTCAGCTCATCGGATTGAGCCGCAAGCGCACGAGCAGGCGCGTGCCGCCTGAGCTCTCCAGCTCCACGTGCTCGGCGAGCCGCCGGATCAGCGCGAGGCCCAAGCCGAGGCCAGGCCGTTCCGGGTGCGGCGACATGCCTACCCCGTGATCGACGACGACGAGCGTGAGCACGCGTCGCTCGAGCGACGCTTCCAGCTCCACGCGCCCAGACTCCCGGTCGCGGTAGCCGTGCACGACGGCGTTGGTGACCGCCTCGCTGACCACGACTCCGACGGGCCAGGCGTCGACGTCGAGGCCGTGCAGCATCTGCGCGACGGCGTGCCGCGCGCGACTCGCGCTCTGCGGGACAGCTGGGAGCTCCAGCTTGAGCGAGCGGGACGCGCGCACGGCCACCAGCCAACGATAGACCTGGACGGCCCAAGCGGGTGGTCCGGGATCGCCGTGCCGCGTACGGTGCTCGCGGCCGAGGCCCGGCGCTGTCATCGATCCGACGCCGTTCCCACCATCGGTCACGATGCGGGGATGCGCGTGTGGAGCGTCGGCCATTCGACGCACGGGCTCGACGAGCTCGTCGCCTTGCTGCGGCGGCACGGAATCAGGCAGCTGGCGGACATCCGGACCGCACCGAGCTCGCGCCGTCACCCTCACTTCAACGGCGGCGCGCTGGCGCGCGAGCTGTCGGTCCGGGGCATCGCGTACGTTCACCTGGCGGCGCTCGGCGGCCGGCGGCGGCCGGCGCCCGATTCGCCCAACGGCGGCTGGCTCAACGCATCGTTCCGCGGTTACGCCGACTACGCGCTGACCGCCGAGTTCGCCGTCGGGATCCAGCGCCTTAGGGCGCTCGCCCGGGACGCACCGACCGCGATGATGTGCTCGGAGGCGCTCTGGTGGCGCTGCCACCGCCGCCTGGTCGCCGACCACCTCGTGCTCGCCGGCGACGAGGTGTGCCACATCGACTCCGACGGGCGGGCGACGGTGCACCGGCTGACGCCGTTCGCAGCGGTGTCCGAAGGGCGGCTGGTCTATCCGCCGCGTGAGCGCGGCTCGACGAGCTCGTAGCGCTTGCCGTCCGGGGCGCGGAAGTGCGCGTAGCGGTGCGTGTCGTTCTCCGCCGGCTCGCCGACGTCGATGCCCGCCGCGCGCAGCTCGTCCAGCGCGTCCGCGAGCGCGTCGACGAGGAAGCCGATCGAGCGCGACGTCTCGCCCAGGGCGCGCGGACCGGCGATCGCGAACCGGGAGCCGTCGGGCAGCGCGAACATGTCGGCGTCCACGCCCGCGGTCGTCACCGGCTGGAGACCGAGGACGGCGGTCGCGAAGCGCGTCATCTCAGGCCTTCTGTCCGTTGCGCTGCCGGCGAAGACCAGCCCCAGGATTCGCATCGCGTCAACGTATCTGTCGTGAGGCCCATCGCCGCTCAGGTAAGGCCTCGGAGAGCGAAAGTCGCTGCCGACGCTCGATGTGGGGCGATCGTCTCAGCTTCAGACTCGGTGCCGCAGTCGAGTCGAGGAGTGAGCGCATGGACGCGCGCGCCCTGGCTCAGTCGGGCAGCAGCGGGACCGTCAGGCCGGGGTCGCGGCCGAGCAGCACGGCGCGCGTGATCGCGGCCGAGCCGAACCGCTCGCGCACCTCGTCGAGCGCGGCGTCGAGCGCGCTGGCGTGCTGCGGGTCGAACGGCAGCGCGAGCTGGACCGCCCAGTCGTCGTCGAGGTTCGACAGCGCGACTCCCACGAGCGTCAGCCCCTGCGCCTCGATCATCGGCATCGCCGCCGCGAGCAGCCCGCGCGCCGTCGCGAGGATCGTCTGCGTCTGCGCGGTCGCCTCGGTCAGCGTGTGCGAGCGGGTCGCGCGCGAGAAGTCGTCGAAGCGCAGCCGCAGCACGACCGTGCGGCAGACCCGGCGCGCATTGCGCAGCCGGCGCGTCAGCCGGTCGACCAGTCCGACCAGCACGGCGTCGAGCGCCTCCGGCGACCGCCGGCTTCGGCCCAGCGCCCGCTGCGCCCCCATCGAGCGGCGCCGGCGGCCGACCTGCACGCGCCGCGGATCGCGGTTGTGGGCGAGCGCGTGCAGGTGCCGGCCGGCCGCACGTCCGAGCATCGAGACCAGCGTCGTCTCGGCGAGCTGCGCGACCTGGCCGACCGTCGTGACCCCCCACTCGCGCAGCTTGCTGGCGGTGACGGGACCGACGCCCCAGAGTCGCTCGACCGGCAGCGGATGCAGGAAGGCCAGCTCGCCGTCGGGCGGGACGACGAGCAACCCGTCGGGCTTGGCGATCCCGCTTGCGACCTTGGCGAGGAACTTCGTCCGCGCCACGCCGACCGTGATCGGCAGCCCGACGCGTTCGAGCACCTCGCGGCGCAACCGCACCGCGATCTCGATCGGCGTGCCCGAGATCCGCCGCAGCCCGCGGACGTCGAGGAACGCCTCGTCGATCGACAGCCCCTCGACCAGCGGCGTCGTCTGCCGGAAAACCTCGAACACCGCCTTGCTCGCCTCCGAGTAGACCGACATCCGAGGCCCGACGACGATCGCGCGCGGGCACAGCCGCCGCGCCTGCGCGCCGCCCATCGCGGTTCGCACGCCGCAAGCCTTGGCCTCGTAGCTGGCCGCCAGCACGACGCCCATCCCGACGATCACGGGACGGCCGCGCAGGCTCGGATCGTCGCGCTGCTCGACCGACGCGTAGAACGCGTCGAGATCGGCGTGCAGGATCGTGGCTTCCGTCGACACGAACGCATGTTCGCATCCGAGCCGGACGCTGAGCGCCCGCGTTCGGCTCACCCGGTCGGCTGCGCCGAGCGTCGAGTGACCCGCGGCGGTTAGCCTTCTGCGCCGTGCCAGTCGTAGTAGGCATGCCTCGCAACGGAGACGGCGCGCCGCGATGACCGACTGGCCGGCTCTGCAGGCCGCGATCGCGGGCGACGTGCTCCTCCCCGGCTCGCCCGGCTACGAGGACGCGCGCAAGCCCGCGATCGCCCGCTTCCACGGCATCCGGCCCCAGGCCGTCGTGCGCTGCCGGACCCCCGCCGACGTGTCGGAGACGATCGCGCTCGCCCGCCGAGCCGGCCTCCGCACGGCGGCGCGGAGCGGCGGCCACTGCTTCGCGGGGCGATCCTCGACCGAGGGCGTGGTGATCGACGTCTCGCCGATGCGCTCGGTCTCGGTCTCCGGCGGCCTGTCGACGATCGGGGCGGGCGCGCGGCTCGGCGACGTCTACGACGCGCGCGAGCGGGACGGCCTGACGATCCCCGGCGGCTGCGGGCCGGCCGTCGGGATCGCCGGCCTGACGCTGGGCGGCGGGCTCGGGATCCTCGGCCGCAAGCAAGGGCTGACGTCGGACTCGCTGACGGCGGCGCAGGTCGTGCTCGCGGACGGTCGGGTCGTCGAGTGCGACGAGGATCGCGACGGCGACCTGTTCTGGGCCCTGCGCGGCGCGGGCGGCGGCAACCTCGGCGTCGTCACGTCGCTCACGTTCCGGACGCTGCAGGCGCCGCGCGCGACCGGATTTCGCCTGACCTGGCCGCACACCGCCACGACCGCGCTGATCGGGGCGTGGCAGAGCTGGGCGCCGAGCGCGCCGGACGAGCTCGCGGCCAGCCTGCTCGTCATCGCGGGCGGCGCGATCGACCGGCCGGCGGCGGTCAAGCTGTTCGGCGCCATGCTCGGCAGCGAGGCCGAGCTGGACAGGCTGCTCGAGGAGCTGGTCGCGCGCGCCGGCTCCGAGCCGGCGTCGGCCTTCCGGAGGGAGACGGCGTTCCGCGAGACCAAGCGCTACCTCGCCGGGCTCGACGACGGCGAGCCGTCGGATCGGGCGCACCTGTTCAGCAGGTCTGGATACTTCCGCCGCCCGCTGCCGCCGGAGACGGTCGCGGCCCTGCTCGAGCAGCTGGGACGCGGACGCGGACGCGGGCGCGGCGCGTCGCGCGAGCTCGACTTCACGCCCTGGGGCGGCGCGTACAACCGCGTGCCCGCCGACGCGACCGCGTTCGCGCACCGCGGCGAGCTGTTCCTGCTCAAGCATGGCGTCGCCGTCGAGCCCGGCGGCGACGGCGAGGCGGCCCTGCGCTGGCTGCGGCAGTCGTGGGCGACCGTGCGCCCGTACGGGTCCGGCGGCGTCTATCCGAACTTCCCCGACCCCGAGCTCGAGCAGGCTGCCCGTGCCTACTACGGCGGCAACCTCGAGCGCCTGATGCGCGTCAAGCGCAGCTACGACCCGGACGACTTCTTCCGCTTCCCGCAGTCGCTTCCCGTCGGGTAGCGTGCGCGCGTTCCAAACCGCACCCCCGACACGAATGGAGCAGTGCCCGTGGACTGGAAGCTCGAACTGGTGGCGATTCCCGTCTCCGACGTCGACCGCGCGAAGGCGTTCTACACCGAGAAGGCCGGCTTTAACGCCGACCAGGACCACACCGTCAGCGACGAGCTGCGCTTCGTCCAGCTGACGCCGCCCGGCTCCGCCTGCTCGATCGCGCTCGGGAAGGGAATCGTCGACACGCCACCGGGCTCGGTCCAGGGCATGCAGCTGGTCGTCGACGACGTACACGCAGCGCGGGCCGAGCTGCTCGAGCGCGGCATGGACGTCGGCGACGTGCAGGATTTCCCGTGGGGCTCGTTCGTGTTCTTCGCGGATCCCGACGGCAACGGCTGGGCCGTGCAGCAGCTGCCTGCGCGCGAGTAGCGGGGGCGCTCAGTCGGTCACGGTCCGGCGCAGGCCTTCGATCGCCTCGCGCTCGACCGCGGCCATCCCCTCGTGGCGAGCGTAGACGGCAAGCAGGGCGCAGAGGCAGAGCGCGAGGACGCGCGCTCGGACCAGCTGTGCCTCGGCCGGCGCGCCGTACTCCGCCACGAACGCGCGTCGGCCGGCCGGAGGCAGCACGCTCCAGTAG
>Ga0126307_10000334_pt1 | contig 30487 bp, 28 predicted proteins | sample Plot28_FD_89955 | JGI IMG/M metagenome (GOLD analysis project Ga0126307, IMG submission 89955) | Serpentine soil microbial communities from UC McLaughlin Reserve, CA, USA - Plot28 | ecosystem: Environmental > Terrestrial > Soil > Grasslands | place: USA: UC McLaughlin Reserve, Lake County... | reverse complement strand
GACGATGGTGACGGCAGTGAAGCTCGCGGCCAAGCGCCGCCGCGCCCTGCACGTGATCGCGATCGTCACCGTCCCCAACCACCTCCCGCTCGACGCACCGCTGGGGCCCCAGGAGGAGGAGGCCCAGTCGAAGATCGAGCAGGCGAAGCTGATCGGCGGCCTGCGCGTCAGCGGCCACATCCACCGCGTCCGGCCGAACCAGGCCGGCCACTCGATCGCCGAGGAGGCGCGTCAGCTGAAGGCGAGCGCCCTCGTCATGGGGCTGCGGTATCGGAACGGTGCGCCGCTCTACGGCAAGACGCTGCAGACCGTGCTGGCCGAGCGGCCCTGCCGGGTGATCGTCGTCGGTGAGCCGGAGGCGGCCCGCGCCGCGAAGTCTCCAGCCGGGCCGCCGGTCTCCCCCGGCGTCGGCGCTCCCGCCTAGGCCGCGCTCACCGCGAAGAGCTCCCACTCGCCCGGCACTCCCTTGAGCTGCCGGGAGCCGCGCTCCTCGAAGTCGATGTCCGAGCCCACCGTGAGATCCTTGACCGTGCGGGAGACGAGGACCTCGCCGGGACCGGCCTCCGCCATCACCCGGGCGCCGATGTGGACGGCGATGCCACCGATGTCGCCGTTGCGCCGCTCGCATTCGCCGGTGTGCAAGCCGACCCGGATCGGCAGGCCGAGCCCGTCCGTCGCCGACGTCAGCGAGCTCGCGCACCGAATGGCCCGGGCGGGACCGTCGAAGGTGGCGAGCACGCCGTCCCCGGTCGTCTTCACCTCCCGGCCCCGGTGCCGGTCGATCTCCGTCCGGGTAAGCCGCTCATGCTCGTCGAGCAGCTCGCGCCAGCGCCGGTCACCGAGCTGGCTCGCGCGCTCCGTCGAACCGACGATGTCGGTGAACATCACGGTCGCGAGCACGCGGTCGGGAGGCGCCGCCGAACGCTGCCCGGTGAGGAACTCCTCGACGTGATTGCAGACCTCGTCGGGGTCCCCGACCCAGGGCCAGTGGTCATCGCCGTGCAACTCAACGAAACGCGCCTCGGGAATGTGCTCCGCGACGTACTTGCCACCGCCGAATGGGAGAGGGTCACCGTCTCGATGCATGACGAGTGTGGGCACACCGATCACCGGGAGCACCTCGCGAAGGTCCAATTCAACATTCGAGCGCATCAGGGTCTCGATGCTGCGTGGGCTCATCGCCCCCCGTTCGTAGCGTCCCCACCACGCTCGCTCGTTCGTCTCGAGCAGGCTCGGCGCGAGCAGCGCGAGGGTGACGCCCTCACCCCAGTGGTCCCGCATCGTCTCTCTGAAGACCTGGAGCGTCTGCTCGGCGTCCTGCAGGCCGAGGATCGTCCACGGATAGTCCGGCGGATCGGGTGTGAGCCGGGCGAAACTGCCGTAGAGGATCGTGTGGCTCACTGACTCGGGATGCGCAGCGGCGAAGAATGCCGACAGCGCGGCACCCTCGGAGCATCCGAAGACGGCCGCACTCTCGATTCCTTCCGCATCCATCACGGCGCGGGTGTCATCGATCCTCTCCTCCACGGAGGGCGGCTCGGTGACCGGGTCGGAGAGGCCACAGCCGCGCTTGTCGTACACCAGCACGCGGGCAAACGCGGACAGCCGCTCCATGAACCGCCGGTACTTCGGGTTCTCCCACGCCAGATCGAGATGAGAAAGCAGCCCTGGGATGTGGACAAGGTCGATCGGACCGTCGCCCACCACTTGGTAGGCGATGCTGAAGTCGCCGCTACGCGCGTACTTCGTCTCCGGCGGATTCACTGCCACTCCCTACAGCGAAGCCTAGAACGGATCTGTGAGACGACCTAACCGCGCTCGAACATGCGGCGGCGCTCGTAGTCCGTCACGACCTGGTCGAACTCCTGCTGCTCGTAGCGCGCGTAGTTCGAGTAGTGCTTCTGCACCGCCTCGCCGAAGGTCGACTTGACGAAGTCCGAGTTGTCCCAGAGCTCCTTCGCCTCCCGCAGGGACGCCGGGAAAGGCTCCGCCTCGGCCGCCTCGTAGGCGTTTCCTTTCAGCTCCGGGCCGGGATCGGTTCCATTCTCGATCCCGTCGAGGCCCGCGGCCAGCAGCGCGGCGAAAGCGAGGTAAGGGTTGGCGTCCGCACCAGGAATTCGGCACTCCACCCGGCGGGATGCGCCGTGGCCGACGATCCGGAATCCACAGGTCCGGTTGTCGCGGCCCCACGAGACCGAGGTCGGCGCCCAGCTCTCGGACGCGTAGCGCTTGTAGGAGTTGACCGAGGGCGCGATGAAGAGCGCGAGCTCGCGGATGCGGTTGCGCATTCCGCCCAGGAAATGCCGAAAGGTGTCGGTCTCCTCGCCGTCCTCGTTCACGAAGACCGGGTTGCCGTCGTCTCCGACCAGGCTCTGGTGGATGTGGCAGGAGCTGCCGATGTCCTTCTCCGAGGGCTTCGCCATGAAGCTCGCCGAGATGTCGTTGAGAAAGGCGATCTCCTTGACGCCGTTCTTGTAGATCGTGTGCCGGTCGGCCGCCGTCACCGCGTCGGCGTAGCGGAAGTTGACCTCGTGCTGGCCGTACCAGGCCTCGCCCTTCGAGAACTCGACCGGGATGCCGCCGCCCTGCATGCCGCGCCGGATCTGGCCGAGGTACTGCTCGTCCATGGTGGTGGCGAGGATGTGGTAGTCGAGGATGTAGGGGATCGTCGGAGTGAGATCGTTGAACCCCTTCTCCCAGGCCTCCGCGTAGCTCTCCTTGTAGAGGTAGAACTCGAGCTCCGATGCGGCGTAGGGGGTGAAGCCCATCTCCGCGGCGCGCTGGTACTGCGCGATCAGGATCTGGCGCGGCGACTCGACCACCGGTGCGCCGTCGTGCTGAACGACGTCCGCAAGCACCAGCGCGGTGCGGTCGAGCCACGGGATCCGGCGCAGGGTGCTCATGTCCGGCGCGATGCCGAAATCCCCGTAGCCCTTCTCCCAGTTCGCCATGTCGTAGCCGGGGACGGGCTCCATCTCCATATCGAGGGCGAGCAGGTAGTTGCAGCCCTCGACGCCGTGCGAAACCGCCTCCTCGAGGAAGTAGTCGATCTCGATCCGCTTCCCGAACAGCCTGCCCTGCATGTCGGTGAAGGCCGTGACGACCGTGTCGATCTCACCCTGCTCGCCCGCCTTGCGGAGATCGTCGAGCGAGAGCATCCCCCGGGTGCCGCCGGGCCCACCGGGTCGGGGGGCAGCTTCCTTGCTCTTCTCCCCTGACGCCACGCACGGACCCTATATCGTCGGCACATGGCGAGCAAGGACGCGATCGAGGTGATCGAGCCTGCAACCGAGCAGGTGATGGCCGAAGTTCCACGGGCCGGAGTCGAGGAGACGGATGCGGCTGTGGAGCGCGCGAAGCAGGCGTTTCCGGCCTGGCGAGCGGTCGCCCCTGCCGACCGTTCCGCTCTCCTCCACCGGCTGGCGAACGCGATCGAGCAGCGGGTTGACGAGCTGGCCACCCTCGAGGCTCGCAATGCCGGCAAGCCGATCTCCGACGCGCGTGGGGAGATGGGCATGGTGGTCGAGACGTTCCGCTACTACGCCGGCGCGCCCGAGCGCCTCACCGGCAAGACGATCCCGGTCGCGGGCGGGATCGACATGACCTTCCGCGAACCCCTCGGCGTCGTCGGCCTGATCACGCCCTGGAACTTCCCCCTCACGATCGCCTCCTGGAAGGCTGCCCCTGCGCTCGCCGCGGGCAACACGGTGGTGCTGAAGCCGGCCGAGCTCACCCCGCTGACCTCGCTGGAGCTCGAGCGGATCGCGCTGGACGCCGGGCTGCCCGAGGGCGTCCTCAACGTCGTGGCCGGCCCGGGCTCGGTCTGCGGACAGCGGCTGGTCGAGCACCCGGATGTCGCCAAGATCGCGTTCACCGGATCGACCGAGGTCGGCCGGCGGATCGCCGAGGGCGCGGCCGGCACCATCAAGCGCGTCACCCTGGAGCTCGGCGGCAAATCGGCCAACGTGATCTACGGCGACGCCGATCTCGCCGCCGCGGCCTCATCGGCGCCGCCCGCCGTCTTCGGCAACGCCGGGCAGGACTGCTGCGCGCGTTCCCGGCTCCTGGTCGAGCGCTCGGCGATGGACGACTTCCTGTCGGAGCTGGAAGGCGCGGTGAAGTCGATGACTGTCGGCGATCCGGTCTCGGAGTCCACCGAGATGGGCCCGCTGATCTCCGCGGACCAGCTCCACACCGTCGCCTCCTACGTGAACGGCGACGCGCCCGTCGCGATCCGCGGCTCCGTCCCCGACGGGCCCGGCTACTGGTTCCCGCCCACGGTGCTGGCCCCAGTCTCCAACGACGACCGGCCCGCCCGCGAGGAGATCTTCGGCCCAGTCGCCTGCGTCATCCCCTTCGACGACGAGGGGGAGGCGATCCGGATCGCCAACGACACCATCTATGGGCTCTCCGGCTCGGTCTGGACCCGCGACGGCGCGAAGGCGATGCGCACCGCCCGCGCGATCGAGACGGGCGTGATCTCGATCAACTCGAACACGTCCGTCCGGGTCTCGACGCCCTTCGGTGGCTTCAAGCAGTCCGGGGTCGGCCGCGAGCTCGGGCCGGATGCGCTCGAGGCCTACACCGAGGTGAAGAACGTCTACTACGCGACCGAGGGCGGACCCTCGGAGTCCGGAGAATCGGAGAAACTCGCCTGATGCCAGGGCGCCTCGACGGGAAGGTCTGCGTGATCACCGGCGCGGCGAGCGGGATCGGCGCCGAGACGGCACGCCTGTTCGCGGAGGAGGGCGGGCGTGTGGTCGGCGTGGACCTCCGTGCAGGGGCCGAGGGCGAGCTGCTCTTGGAGGCGGACGTCTCCGACGAGGAGCAGGTCCGGGAGATGTACGAGCGAGCCCGCAAGGAGCTGGGTCGTATCGACGTGCTCTTCAACAATGCCGGGATCAGCCCCGACGACGACGTCTCGGTGCTCGACACCTCGCTCGAGGCCTGGCAGCGGGTCCAGGACGTCAACCTCAAGTCTGTGTTCCTCTGCTGCAAGCACGGCATCCCCCACCTCCTCGATGCCGGAGGCGGCTCCGTGATCAACACCGCCTCCTTCGTCGCGGTGATGGGCGCCGCGACCTCGCAGATCTCCTATACGGCCTCGAAGGGCGGGGTCCTGGCGCTCTCGCGCGAGCTCGGCGTCGAGTTCGGAAAGCGCGGCGTTCGCGTCAACGCCCTCTGCCCCGGCCCGGTCAACACCCCTCTGCTTCAAGAGCTCTTCGCGACGGACCCGGAGAAGGCGGCACGTCGCCTCGTCCACCTGCCGATGGGCCGCTTCGCCGAGGCCCGGGAGATCGCGCAGGGCGCCCTCTTCCTTGCCTCGGACGAGAGCTCCTACGTCACCGCCTCGACCTTCCTGGTCGACGGCGGCCTCTCCGGCGCTTACGTCACGCCGGAATAGCGTCGACTAGGCGATCGCGTCGAGGAAGCGGCCGCAGAGTTTGCGACCCAGCCGGTTCCATTCGGTGATCTTCGCCTCGGTCTCCGTGCACAGGGCCTCCGGGTCCACGCCGATCCGCACGGCGTCCTCGTCCGAGTCGTAGTCCTCGATCCAGTGGCCGAGGTCGAAAGCGGTCACCTCGGCGTGGAACTGGATTCCCCAGGCGCGCTCGCCGATCCGGTAGGCCTGGGTGCAGGCCTCGGTGCGCGCGAGGATCGCCGTGCCGTCGGGCGGGACCCCCTCGTAGCTGTGCCACTGGAAGGCGGTGAAGCTCGGCGCCAGCTGCCCGATCACCGGGTCGGCGGAGCCCTCGCCGGTGACCTCGACATCGAACCAGCCGATCTCCGGCTCCTCTAGGCGCCTCGCGACGCCGCCGGCGGCGTCGGCCAGGAGCTGTGTGCCCAGGCAGACCGCCAGCAGCGGCATCCCGTCGTCGAGCATCGCCGCCAGGAAGTCCTTCTCGAAGCGCAGCCAGGGGTGGCGGTCCTCCTGGTCGGCGTGCATCGCGCCGCCGAAGGTGAGGACCGCGTCGTAATCCGCGATCTCGCGCGGCGGGCCCGTGCCCCGCTCGCTGAGCAGCCACTGGTCGAGCTCCACGCCTCGCTCCCGCATCTCCTCGGCGAACACTCCCGGGCCGGCGTCCGTCTGGTGCACGATGGCGAGGGCGCGCATCGGTGGGATACTGGCGGATGGAGTGGGCATGGACGCATCCCAGGGTGTCAGGCGACCGATCGAGACGGACGATGCGCCCGCTCCCATCGGTCCGTACTCCCAGGCCGTCGTCGCGAGCGGCATCCTCTATTGCAGCGGGCAGGTGCCGCTGGACCCCGGCACGGGCGAGCTGGTCGATGGAGGCGTCGCAGTGCAGGCCCGTCGCTGCCTGAAGAGCCTCGACGCCATCTGCCGGGCGGCAGGGGCCCGCCTCTCCGACGCCGCTCGAATCGGCATCTACCTGACCGACATGGATCTGTTCGCCGAGGTCAACGAGGTCTACGCGAGCTTCTTCGCCGAGCCCTTCCCGGTCCGGACCACGGTGGGTGTGGCGGCGCTGCCGAAGGGCGCGCTGGTCGAGATGGACGCGACCGTCCCGCTCCGCCCGGACTCCGGTTGAGCGATCCTTTGTGGAGATGGCTCGGGTGACCGACACGACCTTCTCGCTCGATCAGATCAGGCACGCCCGCGAAGTCGTGGCCGACGTCGCGCGCGATACGCAGGTGATCGAGTCGCGCTATCTGTCGCGGACCACGGGAGGCGCGATCGCGCTGAAGGCCGAGAACCTGCAGCGGACAGGCTCCTTCAAGGTGCGAGGCGCCCTCAACAAGATTTCCTCGCTCGACCCATTGGTGAAGGGCGTCGTCACCGGCAGCGCCGGCAACCACGGCCAGTCCCTCGCCTACGCCGCCCGTGCACGCGGCCTCACCGCGACGATCTTCATGCCGGAGCGCGCCGCCCTCGCCAAGATCGCCGCCGCCCGGGAGTCCGGCGCCGAGATCAGGCTGACCGGAAACGAGGTGGGCGAGTGCATCAGCGAGGCCCGTGCCCACGCCGAGGCCGAAGGGGTCGCCTTCGTCCACCCCTACGACGACCCCGCGGTGATCGCCGGCCAGGGGACGATCGGCCTCGAGCTGCTCGAGGAGGTACCGGACCTGTCTCGCGTGCTGGTCCCCGTCGGCGGCGGAGGACTGGCCGCCGGAGTGGCGATGGCAATCAAGGAAAGCCGCGGCGCGGTCGAGGTGATCGGCGTCCAGTCGCACTGCCCTCTCGCGGACGGGATCGCCGTCAAGCATCCCGGCGAGATCACGGGGCCGTTGCTCGAGAACCTGCTCGACGAGATCGTCACGGTGGACCAGGACGCGGTCGCCGACGCGATCATGCTCCTGCTCGAGCGCACCAAGCTGGTCGTCGAAGGAGCAGGGGCGGTCGGCGTGGCCGCGCTCCGCCAGGGGACCGTGGAGCCGGCTCCCTCCGGGACGACCGTGGCGATCCTCTCCGGAGGCAACGTCGACATCGGTGTCTTGGCCGACATCGCCCGCCACCACGAGACCGAGCGCGGTCGCCGCTTGAGGATCTTCACCAAGATCCCCGACGAGCCAGGGTCACTGGCGGCCCTGCTCACCTGTCTCGGCGAGGGCGGCGCCAACCTGATCGACGTCGGCCATGTCCGCGAGGGGGTCGGACTCGCCGTCAGTCAGACCGGGGTCGAGCTGGTGATGGAGACCCGAGGCCCCGAGCACGCCAAGCGCCTGCTCGAGATGATCGAGGGCCTCGGCTACAAGCCGGACGTGCTGAGCTGAGGCTCGGGCGCGCGGGCACCGTTCCCGAGCTCGTAGTCATCGAGATCGAGGTGCCTGGTCCGTCGCCGGTACTCGAGCGTGAAGCCGGGCCAGTTGTTGGTGTTGCGCCCCTTCTCGTCGAGGTACCAGTTGTTGCAGCCGGTCAGCCAGACCGAGGTTGAGAGCCGCTCCTGGATCTCGCGATCGAACGAGCGCTGCACCTCCGGGCGGACCGAGAGCCACCCTCCGCGGCTACGGAGCTTGCGGACGGCGTCGAGGATGTAGTTCATCTGGCTCTCGAGCTGGAAGATGATCGAGCCGGAGCCGAGGTTCGTATTCGGCCCGTACATGATGAAGAGGTTGGGGAAGCCCGCCACGGTCAGGCCGAGGTAAGCGTTCGCGCCCTCGCGCCACGCCTCGTTCAGCTCGACCCCTCCCCTGCCCCGGATCTCCATCGGCGCCAGGAAGCGGGTGCTCTCGAACCCGGTCGAGAGGACGATCACGTCCGCGGGGCGTTCCGTGCCGTCCGCCGCCACCACCGCATGCTCGGTTAGCTCGCGCACGCCGCTGATGACGAGCTCGACGTTGGGTCGCCTGAAGGTCTCGTAGTAGTCGCCCGAGATCAGCACCCGCTTGCAGCCGAGGACGTGATCCGGCGTCAGCGCCCGCTTCAGGTCGGGGTCGGAGACGGAATCGTCCAAGTTCCTCTCGGACATGCGGACTCCCAAGCGTCCCACCGGCTTGAACTGGTTGAAGGCCGAGACGAAGATCTCGAAGACGAGCCATTGCCAGAAGCGCCGCACCAGACGCGCCGGTGGAAAGATCCGGAAGAGCCGCCGCTCCCAGGGCATATAAGGGCGGTCCTTCTTCGGGATCACGTAGGGAGCCGAGCGCTGGTAGATGTCGAGCTTTCCTACCAGGGGCGCGATCGCCGGCACCACCTGGATCGTGCTGGCCCCTGTGCCGATCACAGCGACACGTTTGCGGGTCAGCTCGACCTCGTGGTCCCAGTTGGCGGTGTGGAAGATCGGGCCTTTGAAGCGATCGGCCCCCGGGATCCGCGAGAGGGCGGGGCGGCTGAGCTGCCCACAGGCGGAGACCAGAACGTCCGCCTCGACGGTCTCCCCGCGTCCGGTCTCGATCCGCCAGCGTCCGGACTCCTCGTCGAAGTCCGCCCGAGTCACCTCGGTTCCGAGACGGAGGTTGGGGCGCATCCCGTACTTGTCGATGCACCGCTCCAGGTAGTCGAGGATCTCGGGCTGCGGCGAATAGACGCGGCTCCAGTCCGGGTTCGGCTCGAACGAGAACGAGTAGAGGTGTGAGGGGACGTCACAGGCCGCGCCGGGATAGGTGTTGTCCCGCCATACGCCACCAATCCCGTCCCCCTTCTCGAAGATCCGGAACGAATCGATGCCAGCCCGCTTGAGTGCCATTCCGAGGCCGATGCCGCCGAAGCCCGCGCCGATGATCGCCACGCTCGGGGTCGCGCGGCCGTTCCCCGAGCCGTCAGGCGCAGCACTGACTTCCGTGAGAGGACGAGCGGCCCAGACCCGCTCGAGGGCATGGCGGAGATCCTCCATCGCCTCGTCGGCCTCCCGCAGCAGGCCGGCTCCGAGCTGGAAGTCGTGCCACATGCCATCGAAGCGGGTGTACGCGACATCGACGCCGGCGCCTTGAAGCCTCTCGGCCATCTGGTCCGAGTCGCTCAGCAGCAGCTCGTGCGTGCCCACCTGGAGATAGGTCGGCGGCAAGCCGCGGAGGTCGGCTCGGAGCACTGAGAGCTCGGGGGCGAGCGGATCGGTGCCCCCTCGATAGAGCTCCCCGCCCTCGAGCGTCCAATCGGGTCGCAGCCCCGCGTCGCGACGGAGGTTGAAGGCCATCGACGGACCAGTGCACGTCAGATCAAACCAGCCGTTGAGGAGGGCAAGTCCGGCCGGGAGGGGCCCGCCCTCGTCTCTGAGCCGCGTCGCCAGCGCAACCGCCAGGCCGGCGCCTGCGGAGTCGCCGACGACGACGATCGATCCGGGAGGGAATCCCGAGTCGAGCAGCTCACGATAGGCGGCGAGAGCGTCTTCGAGGCCGGCTGGGTGCTTGTGCTCCGGTCCGAGCCGGTAGTCGAGGAGGTGCACGCGCATGCGACCCGCCACGGCGATCTGAGCGGCCAGCCCGCGATGGGTCCGCCGCGAGCCGACCACGTAGGCGCCGCCGTGCAGATAAAGGATGGCGCGGTCGGGATCGGCCCCTGCCGCGACGATCTGGTCGCAGGCTCTCCCGCCGAGCGTCTCACGCGTCACCGTCACGCCGGGGGGCGTCCGGATGGTCCTCGCCGCCGCCTCCGTCCAGACACGCTGCACGCGAATCGGAATCCACGGGCGCTGAATCGAGCGCTGCAGCGCGCGGGTGACGAGCTTTGCCAGTGGCCGTGGCAGATAACGACTCACGAGCTCGGAGAATAGGCTTCCCCCGTGCCCTCACACGAGACGGTCGACCTGACCAGGGACGGTTCGGCGGCGCGGATTCTCCTCAACCGGCCCGAAGCGCTCAACGCCTGGAACGAGCAGTTCGGACAGGACCTCCTCCATGCCGTTAAAAGCGTGGCGGAGGACGACTCGGTCCGCGCGCTGCTGATCACGGGCGCCGGCCGCGCTTTCTCCTCCGGCGCCGACCTGAAGGAGCAGCGCTCCACGACGGACGCCGGCATCCCCGACCTGAGTGCACGGCTGAAGGAGGTCTACCACCCGATCATCACCGGCCTGCGCGAGCTGCCGAAGCCGGTCGTGGCGGCCGTCAACGGGCCCGCCGTCGGGATCGGCTGCTCGCTCGCGCTCGCGGCCGACCTGATCGTGGCGGGCGAGTCCGCCTACTTCCTGGTCGCCTTCGTCAACATCGGCCTCGTCCCCGACGGCGGCTCGACCGCCTTCCTCCCGGCCCGAATCGGCTATGCGCGCGCGGCGGAGATGGCGATGCTCGGCGAGCGGGTTCCGGCCGATCAGGCGCGCGAGTGGGGCCTGATCAACCGCGTTGTTCCCGACGACGAACTGGAGAGCGAGGGAGTCGCCTTGCTCCAGCGGCTCGCCAACGGCCCCACCACCTCCTACGCCGGCTCGAAGCGCCTGCTCAACCGCAGGATGTACGCGGGACTCGCCGACCAGCTCGAGGCCGAGGCCGACCAGCAGCGCGAGCAGGGGAAGAGCCAGGACTTCGTCGAGGGCGTCCTCGCCTTCGTCGAGAAGCGCCAGCCGAACTTCACGGGCCACTAGCTAGCCTCGACTGGAGATGCTCTTCCGGCAGATCCTGCACGAGGACCTGAGTTGCGCCTCCTACCTGGTCGGCGACGCGAGCGCCGGCGTCGCCGCCGTGATCGATCCGCAGTGGTCGATCGACCCCTACCTGCGCCTGAGCCGCCTGCACGGGGTGCGGATCGAGCACGTGCTCGAGACCCACAACCACGCCGACCACGTCTCCGGCCATGGGCGACTCGCCGCGGCGACGGGCGCGACGATCCACATCAACGAGCTCGCCGACGCTGAGTACCCGCACGAGGCCTTCATGGACGGCTGGAGGCTGACCCTCGGCGACGTCGAGATCGAGGCGATGCACACGCCGGGCCACCGTCCCGAGCACACCTCATTCCTCCTCCGGGACGCTGAGCGAGGTGGCGATCCCTGGGCGGTGCTGACCGGCGACTCGCTGTTCGTGGGCGACGTCGCCCGGCCCGACCTCGCCATCGAGAAGCGCGAGGGTGCCGCCGGCATCTTCCGCTCGCTGCACGAGCGGCTGCTCTCGCTGCCCGACGACGTCGAGGTCTGGCCCGGCCACCTCGGCGGCTCGGCCTGCGGCAGCGCCGGGATCGATCACAAGTCGGCCTCGACGATCGGTTTCGAGCGCTCACACAACCGGGCGCTCCGGTTCGAGACCGAGGAGGAGTTCGTCGCGGACGCGGTCTCGACCCTCGGGGATCCCCCGCCGAACGTCGAGCACATCGTCGCGGTCAACCAGGGGCCGCTGATCGAGTCGATGGGCACGCCGGTCCCCCTGGCGCCTCGCGCGGTCGAGGTCGGCATCGCCGAGGGCGCGCTGCTCGTGGACGCGCGCACGAACGAGCAGTTCGACGAGGCCCACGTCCCGGGCGCGATCAGCGCCTCCGCCTACGAGACCGGCTTCGCGACCAAGGTCGCCAAGGTCGTCCCGCCGGACGTGGAGCTGATCGTCATCGCGGCCTCCGACGGCTATGAGCTCGAGGCGGCGGAGCTGCTCGCCTCGGTCGGGCTGCGCGTGCGCGGCTACCTCGAGGGCGGGATGACCGCCTGGCGCTCCGAGGGCCGACCGGTGCGCAGGATCGAGCTGATCGATCCCGATCAGCTGGCGGCGCGGCTCGAGGACGACGACCTGCTGGTGCTCGACGTCCGCGAGGAGGATGAGTTCGCCGAGGCCCACATCCCGGACTCGCTCCACCTTCCCTATGGCGAGCTACCCGAGCGGCAGGGCGAGCTGCCGCGCGACCGGGCGATCGCCGCGATCTGCAGCGGGGGCAAGCGCAGCGGCCTGGCCGCCTCGATCCTGCAGCGCGAGGGCTTCGAGCGGGTCCTGCACGTTGCCGACGGCGGCGTCGGCACCTGGCGCCGGGCGGGACGCCCCGTCGAGAAGAGCTAGCGCCTCTTCTCACCGCCCTTCTTCTTTTCGCCCTGCTTGCCCGCGCTCACCTTCTTCAGGAACGGGATGAGCCGCTTCAGGAAAATGTTCTTCGGATAGGCCGAGTTCGGGTCGTTGTGCGAGTAGGTCGTCTGCCGACCGATCAGCTTCAGGTTCCTCTGCGGGATGCGGGCGGTCTGTGCCAGCGTCTGCGCGGCGCTCAGCACCCTCTGGCCGCCAAGGGCGGCACCGATGGCGAGGATCCGCAGCCGCTTCGGCAACTTAGCCGCGTCGGTCGAGTGCACATCGAGCACCGACTGCGCCGGGTTCGCGACCCCGTCGCCCACCGCGCCCGAGTCGATCGTCAGTCGCAGCGGGTGGTACCAGGCTGTGCCATCCAGGTTCTGGAGGCCCCACCCCGAGAACATCGTCGCCCAGCGCTGGATCGGGGTGATCGCGCCCGCCCGCTCCCAGGGGCGCGGGTCGCCACTGGCCGCCAGGTGCCCGGAGTGGACCTGGGCGGCGCGCAGGCTGGACGGCGAGGTCGCGGCGTCCGTCGCGTATCCGAAGCCGCCCTCGTTGGTCGGAACGATTCCGCCGGGCGGCCGCAGGTACGAGGGCAGTCCCGGCCAGCCCTCCAGCACCGCCCGGCCGCTGGGGTCGGCCTTGGTCAGCGCCGAGCCGACCATGCCGAAAGGCCGGCGTAGGGCGCCGGGATCCCACCGAAGCTCAGCCACGGCGAGGAGCTCTGCAGGTTGTTGAGCGAGGTCGTGGCCTGCTCCGGCGTGACAGGGGTCGGGCTGCTCGCACCGTCGATCAGTACGAGACCGGATAGATCTCGGCCGCCCGGCCTGCCGTTGAAGTCCCAGGTTGTGTAGGCGGTCGCGATCGAGCCGCCGAGCGAGTGGCCGCCCATCGCCACGTTCCGGCCCCTCCGGGCCGCGGCCTTCACGACCACTCGCAGGTCGTTGATCTCGGTGTTCATCCCCCACTCCCTCGCGAACAGCACCTGGGAGTCCTGGACCGGCTGGTAGTGCGGGCTGATGCTGGAGTCCGTGGTCCACCCGAGGTAGTACCGGAAGAGGTCGGTCGTGCTGGCAGTCCCCTGCTTCAGCCGGTTGAGAACGGACTGGTCCTCGAGGAAGTTCTCGCGCCGCTCCACCGACCAGACCTGCCAGTCGGGAAGCGTCTTGGCGATCGTCCGAGCCAGGGGCTGAAAGTAAGCGGCGCTCGCCGAGGTGCCGGGATTGAGAACGAGGACGTTCTTGGCCTTCGGGTCGCCGATCTTGAGCGCACCGACGACGTTCAGGTTGTCCGGCGTGCCCGGTGAGGCAAAGCCGCGCATGACCTTGAACTTGACCAGGATCTTGTTCGCTCCGGCCGCCGGCGCGAGCACCGCGCAGATCACCGCCGCCGCAAGCGCCGCCCATACCAGCCCAGTCGCCGTCCTCTTCCCTGCGAGCATCCTCTCCTCCTCGTCGTCCCGCGCCTTACTGATACACGCTCTCGAAATGTATCGAAGGCGGTTTTCGCTGCGGCTGCCGGATCGCGGGAACCACGCAACTTCCCGCCGCCGAATCTGTTCTGATCCCAGCCATGCGCCGCGCCGCCCTCGCCACCTGCCTTTCCAGCCTGCTCGCGGGCACTCTCGTCTTCAGCGCGACCGCCTTCGGGGCGGGGCCTGGCCACAACCTCCCGACCAAGCGCCTGGAAGGCGCCTACAAGTTCGCCCTGCAGGATCGTCGCTTCGATCCGGCCGGGTGCTACGCGCCGCCGAACGAGCTGGCCGGGATCCTCACGGAGGCCACGGGGCGGAAGGTGGGGGCTTCGCGCGGGCCCGGCAGCCTCCGTGTGCTGAACCGGGTCTACGTCCTGCGGTCCGGGAGCAACTGCAACCGCCTGCGGATGGCCCTGCGAGCGGTCGGCGGGACCTACGTTCTCGATTCCAACAAGGGAACGATCCGGATCCTTGGGCGCAAGGGGGCCGCCACGCCGGGACTCGCCCGGACGCTGCGCAACGCCAGCCTCCGCACCCAGACGTTCAGGCTCAACAAGCCGGACACGGCGCCTCGCCTCGAGGTCCTCTGCCCGCGCGGCACGGAGCCCGTGGGGGGCGGCATGTCGCAGAGTCCCGGCGTCGGGTCCGACGGCGAGGGGATCTACCCCCACTCCTACGAGCGGCTCGGCGCGCAGCTCGGCTTCCACGTCAGCGTCGTGGTCCTGGATCCAAGTCCGGGCCAGACGACCTCCCGCGAGGTCACGGTGCAGGTCGTCTGCGGCCGCGGCGTGGTCCCGGCGACACCGACGCCTCACAAGACGGTCTGGATCAGAAGTGGCCAGACGAAGTCCGTCACGGCCCGCTGCCCGAAGGGACAGTTCCTGGTCTCCGGCGGCTTCCAGCGAACCAACTTCCGCAGCGACGGCGGCGACTACATCACCGAGTCGAGGGCGGCGGGCCCGAAGGCGTGGACCGTCAGTGGCGCCGCCTACGGGACCGGCCAGGGCGAGCTGACCGCAATCGCCTACTGCGCGAGGATGCCGAAGCCGAAGCTCACCGAGGTCAGGTCGGGACCGGTCCCCGTCAACGCGAGCCAGGTGGGGAGCACGACGACATCCTCCTGCCCGAAGGGCAAGCGGCTGGTTGCCGGTGGCTTCAGCAGCGGCGGCTCGAGCAACGCCTTCTTCGCCGAGGGCACGATGAACTCGAACAACAGCTTCACCACGCGCAGCTACGGGTTCTTCGGCCCGGTTTCGGCGCTCACCTCGTACGGCTACTGCTGGCCGGCGTAGTCCCAGGCCCGCACAATCCGTCCCACTCCTATTCCTCGGACCCGCGGTTGAAGCCGATCCGCGTCATTCGTCGTATGGGTAAGCAGACGACTGAGGAGGAGGAGGCATGAGGATCGAGTTCACCCCCTCCCGCGAGCTCTTTCCCTTCGAGTCGCGCTGGCTCGAGGTCGAGAGCGGACGGGTCCACTACGTCGATGAGGGATCGGGGCAAGCGATCGTGATGTGTCACGGCAACCCCACCTGGAGCTTTCTCTACCGGGGGATCATCGAGCGGCTGAGTGACCGGTTTCGCTGTGTCGCGGTCGACTACCCCGGCTTCGGGCTCTCCGATCGACCCGAGAGCTACTCGTACACACCGTCCGAGCACGCGGCGGTGGTGGGACGTCTTCTCGACCACCTCGACCTCGAGGACTTCATCCTCATGGGCCAGGACTGGGGCGGTCCGATCGGCCTCTCGGTCGCAGCCGACCGAGCCGAGAGGGTCGCAGGCCTGGTCTGCATGAACACCTGGTACTGGGCCGCCGACCGATTCGCGATGAAGGCATTCGCCCGCGTCATGTCGAGCGGACCGATGCAGCGCAGGATCCTGGAGAAGAACATGTTCGTCGAGCGATTCGTCCCGGCTGGCACCAGCCGGGACCTGAGCGTCGAGGAGATGGAGCACTACCGCGCCGTGCAGCCAAGTCCGGCGGCCCGTGTCGGCGTTGCGGCCTTCCCCCGGCAGATCCTGGGGGCGGGCCCTTGGCTCGCGGAGCTCGCCGACCGGGTACCCGCCGCCCTCGGCGCAAAGCGCGTGACTCTGATCTGGGGCCGGCGCGACCGGGCGTTCGGGGCACGAAAGGTGCTGGATCGCTGGCGCGGTGACTTCCCAGCCGCCCATGTGAGCGAGCTCGCGGAGGCGAACCATTTCATCCAGGAGGATGCACCCGGCGAAATCGCCGAGACGGTGTTGAGCAGGTTCGGCTAGTCCCTAGTAGCCCGCCGGGTGGCGCGCCACGAAGGACGAGGCGTCGTCCCGCATCACGGTGGACCAGCGCGGCCCGTTGCCGCCGCCCGGTCCGCCCGTGTCCCAGCGCAGACCGGCGACGTAGGCCCAGGCGTGGCCGCTGTTGGCGAAAACCGTGATCCAGTTGCCGCCGCCGGACTCCCCCCAGACCTCGAGACCGGTCGAGTCGAGTGGGCTGGAGAGGAAGCCGCCGCCGTGGAGCATGTAGCTGACCGCGCCGGAGCAGTCGTAGCCGCTCGCGCTGAAGGAGCCGTGGCCCCCTCCCCAGATGTAGGGGAGGTCGTCGATCTGGTTGGCGGCCTCGATCGCTCCGCGGACGGCGAGCGGCGCGTTGGCCGGCGGGATCGCATCCCCACTGGAGTCGATCGTCGCGTGCCCGGCGGGTGCCGGGATCTCCGAGAGATCGGTCTGGATCTGCCGCTCCTTGCGGAGCAGGGAATTGAGGACACCCTGCCGCGCGTTGCGGGCGGCGGAAAGCTGTGACTGCTGCTGGGAGATCTGCGTGCGCTGGGAGGCGATCTGACGCTCCTTCGCCGCGACCGCGTCGCGAGCCGCCTCGATCCGGTCGTGGGTCACCTGCAGCCGGTCGACCAGGGCCGCGATCTGATCGCGGAGCCCTCGGACCCGGGAGACCACCTCGTTGTCGTACTGCTGGATGTGGTCGATGTACTCCGTGCGGGTGAGCAGGTCGGACCAGCTCGCCGACTGCATCACGACCGCGGTCAGGTCCGGGTCGTTCGCCTTGTACATGTTGATCAGCAGCTGCTCCAGCGCACCGACGGCCTTCTGCAGCTTCGCCCGAATCCGGGCGAGCTCCGCCTTCTGCGCGTTGAGCTGCTCCGTCGCCTGGTCGAGCTCGGCCTGCTTGCGCGCGAGCTCGTCCTCCGCCGCCGCCTGCTCCTGGCGCAGCCGCGACTCCTCCCCGATCAGGCGGTCCACCTCCGCGTTCATCTCGTCGATCTGGGAGCGCAGCGGGCCCTCGGCCGATTGGATCCGGTCGAGCTCGTTCTGCTTCTGCGCGATCTTGTCGGCCGCGTCGCCGAGCGCGCTCTGGCCGATGACCGCGCCGATCACGAGGCCGAGCAGGAGCACGAAAGGCAGCACGGCGACGCGCCGCCGGCGGGTGGTTCGCCCTCTGTGAGCTGTGGGAGTAGGCATCAAGGTGCGCGGCGTGGACGCCGCACGCGGCAGCTGCCGAGGCTAAACGCTCGCCGCCCGAATGTGAGCGCCCGTTAATACGAATGCAAGATCCGTTGCGCCTGGAGGAGTTCCGTGAGCGTCGTCGTGCCTACGCTGACACGGGCACGGCGAGAATGAAGACGTCGAGCACCTCGGGGTCGAACTGGATCCCGCGGCCCTCGGCCATCATCGCGGCCGCCTCCGCCGCGGAAATCGCCTCCCCTACCAGCCCGCGTGGGTAGCCCCCGCGGTCGACCCATTCGTGGCGGGGTGCTCGTCGTGGACGACCAGGACGACGAGGCGATCTCAGGCGTCCGCGCCGCCGTCGAGCAGCGCGCGGACCTCGCCCAGCAGGTCCCGCCGCGAGAAGGGCTTCTCCAGCAGCGGGACCTCGGCCAGCGCTCTCCGGTCCACGTCCGCAAGCGGCGTCGTGTAGCCCGACATCATCAGGACCGGAAGCTCTGGCCTCAGCTCCCGTGCACGCGACGCGAGCTCGACGCCCCGCATCCCGGGCATGACCACGTCCGAGATCAGCAGGTCGAACTCCCGCCTCGGGTCCTCCAGCAACCGAATCGCCTCCCGACCTCCGCCGATCGCGCTCACCAGGTAACCGCCCTCGGTGAGGACCCGCTTGGCGAGCGCCCTGACCGTGTCGTCGTCCTCGACCAGTAGGACGCTCTCTCCGCGGCCGGTGGACTCGACCGCCTGCTGCCCCGGGCCGGCCGTGACGGCCGAGTCGACCGCCGGCAGATGGACCCGGAAGACGGTCCCCTCGCCAGGCTCTGTGTAGACGTCGATCTGCCCTCCCGCCCCGGTGACGATCCCGTAGACGGTCGCGAGGCCGAGACCGGTTCCATCGCCCTTGTACTTCGTGGAGAAGAAGGGCTCGAACGCCCGCGCGGCGACCTCCGGCTCCATCCCCTCGCCGTTGTCCGCGACCGTCAGCCGGACGTGCCGGCCGGGTGTGACGCCGGGGTGCTCGTGCAGGAAGTCACGGTCGAGCTCCACCTCGCTGGTCTCGATCTTGAGGCGCCCACCATCCGGCATGGCGTCGCGGGCGTTCACCGCAAGGTTGACCAGCACCTGCTCGAGCTGCCCCGGGTCGGCGAGCACAGCGGGCACGCTGGGAGCGAGGGCCACGACGAGCTCGACGTGCTCGCCGAGCGTCCGCCGCAGCAGGCGCTCGATGTCGCGCACGACCTCGTTGAGGTCGAGGGGGGCCGGCTTCAGGGTCTCCCGACGGCTGAACACGAGGAGCTGCCGGGTGAGCTCGGTGGCACGCTCGGCCGCCTTGCGAATCTCGACGACGTCCGTGTGAGCGGTGGTCCCCTCCTCCAACTCCTCCGCGACGAACTCGGCGTAGTTGAGGATCACGCCGAGCAGGTTGTTGAAGTCATGAGCCACCCCGCCGGCCAGCTGACCGAGGCTCTCCAGGCGGCTTGCCCGGGCGATGCGCGCCTCGCGGTTCGCACGGGCGAGCTCCTCGTCCCGGCGCCGCTCGGACTCCTTCGCCTCGCTCAGGTCGTGCACCACGACGATCGCCGCCGCGCCCTCGCCCGTGCCGAATGGCGAGACGGCCATGTCGAGCGGGAACTCCGACCCGTCGCGCCGCAACCCGTGGAACTCGAGTCCGCTGCCAAGGGGGTGGACCGTGGGCAAAGCGAAGTACCGCTTGCGCCGGGCGACGTGTTCGTCCCGGAATCGGGCCGGGACCAGCATCTCCACCGGTTCGCCCAGCAGCTCGGTCCTCTCGTAGCCGAAGATCCGCTCCGCCTCGCCGTTCACCAGCACGATGGACCCGTCTCGCGCGACCGCCACGACGGCGTCCGGAATGGACTCCAGCAGGTGCTCGGGAAGCTGATCCCGGAGCAGCTGGGCGCCCGCCCGCACATGGCCGTTCCTCTCTCGGACGCCGGTTTGCGGATGACTGCCCGTCATGAACCTCCAGCTGGCGTTGCGCCCGGGCTCCGTGCCCGAGCTTTTGGTCTCGCAGCGAACTTAGCTAGCGAGCAGGGATATTCCAGGTCTCTGGACAGAGGTACTAAATAACGGGTAGAGCCCTCGGTTCAGCCGCGGCGAGGCTTGACTACGATCGCTCGATGGCCGAGGAGTTCTGCGATGTCGGGCGGGGCGTGACCCTCTGCTACGAGGCTTTCGGCGATCCGGGCGACCCACCCATCCTGCTGGTCATGGGGCTGGCGACCCAGATGATCGCCTGGCACGAGGACTTCTGCGAACAGCTTGCAGAGCGCGGCTTCTACGTGGTCCGCTTCGACAACCGCGACATCGGCCGCTCGACCCACTTCGACTTCCGCCCGCCGAACGTCAAGCAGATGCTGACCCGCCGGCTCAACCCGGAGCAGTACTCGCTCTCCGACATGGCCGAGGACACCGCGGTGCTGCTGCGCGAGCTCGACATCGCCCCCGCCCATCTGGTCGGCGCCTCGATGGGAGGGATGATCGCCCAGACGCTCGCCGCCGAGCATCCGGAGGTCGTCCGCTCGCTCACCTCGGTCATGTCGACCACCGGCAGCCGCTGGCAAGGTCAGCCGGCGTTCGCGGTCTACCGCTACCTGCTGCGTCCCCCGCCCCGAGACCGGGACGACTACGTCGACCGATCCGCTGCCATCTTCGGGCTGGTCGGGTCGACGGGGTTCGATCGCGATGAGCAATACATTCGAGAGCGCGCGGCGCGCAGCTTCGACCGCGGCTACGACGTCCGCGCCGGTGGCCGGCAGCTCGGCGCGATCATCGCCTCCGGGGATCGGACGAAGGAACTGCGACGGATAGAGGCTCCGACGCTGGTCATCCACGGGAGCGTGGACAAGATGATCCGCCCCTCCGGCGGGAAGGCCACGGCCAGGGCGATTCCCGGCGCCAGGCTGATGATGATCGAGGGCATGGGCCACGACCTGCCGCGCGGGGCGTGGGCGCAGATCATCGACGCGGTCTCCGAGCACGCCCGCGCGGCCGACGGGGCCCGGACGAAAGCTCAGGCCGCTGCATAGCCCGACGTCCCGTGGTACCCCATACGGCAGGTACCGCGGGCGGAGGGGTTCACGCCGAGCGACCGGAGCGGCTGCTCGGCATCTCTCCATGAGGGCCAAGCCAGGGACGTTCGGCGCGGGCACTACTGCCGAACGTCCTTGAATAGCGCCTGTGGAGGGCGCCGCGGGACGTTCACGGGCTAAGTTCGGAGAATCGAGGCGTGCACCGTCCCGGCGTTGCTCGCGATCCAGAGCGACGACCCGTCCCGGAGGAGCGTGACCTCGCCTGGCATCGCGGGGTCCCGGAACTCGATCTCGGCGTCGATTCCCTCCGGCTCAGGGCCAGCGGCGAGCTCCTCGTCGAGCGGCGTCCAGTAGTGCGAGTTGTTGATGTGGCCGCCGGGGTCCAGCTCGGAGGCTCGGAAGGACCACGTCGCGTGATCGGCGTCGCCCGGCGGATCGGGATGTCGGAGTCGTACGTTCGCCTCCCGGCCACCGGCGCTCTCCTCGTAGACCGAGATGAACTCCCGGGGGAAGCGCATCGGCCGGCCCCGTTCCGGATCCAGACAGACCCAGAGCGCGACGGTCTCGACCTCCGGCCCTTCCCCGCGAATCGAGCTCCTGCGCTCGGCCGAGAAGCGGCCGATGCCGCTGCACCAGGTGCGCAGCGAGAGCTGCTCTCCGAAGCGCGGGAAGGACCCGACCCTGATCCGCGTGCGCCGCACGATCCAGGCGCCCTCGCCCTCGAACCCGGCATCGACGAGGTCGGCGTAGGCGATGTCCTGCAGCCAGCGTGCGATCGCGTCGAGCCGGCAGCGACCGGACCCGTCGGCGTCGGCGATACCCGGGCGCATCGTCTGCTCGAACCCGCGGCCGCCGGGCCAATCCACCAGCTCGGTCAGGTCAGTCGCTACTTGAGCTCCTCGAGCGAGTCGTGCAGCCGGTCCATCATCGACCCGAGGTCGGGCATCTGGTCGCGGTCGGCGACGATCCCGAAGTCCATGTGGCCGTCGTAGCTCATCACCGTCATGTTCAGCCCCATGCCGTCGGTGATCACCGAGACGGGATACTGCGCGACCAGCTTCGCCCCCGCGCAGTAGAGGGGGACCTGCGGACCGGGCACGTTCGACACCACCAGGTTCCAGGTCGGCCGGCCGGGGCCCGTGGAGATCGCGAAGGTCGCTCGGGCCGCGCGCGCGAACACCGCCGGAGGAATGAAGTGGTTCGTGTCCTGCAGCAGCTCAGCGGGCAGGGCCCGGTGGTGCTCTTTCATCGCGGCGAGCGCGTCGTGCGTCTTCTTCAGGCGCCGCACGGCATTCGGCTCGTTGGTGAACAGCGGCGCGCTCATCAGCATGATTTGGTTACCGTAGGTCCCCATCTGCTCGTCGGTCCGGACCGAGACCGGCACCTGGACCACCAGCGGATCGGCGGGCAGGTCGTCGTGCTCGAGCAGCCAGCTTCTCACCGCTCCCGCGCAGATCGAGACGACGACGTCGTTGACCGTGCAGCGTTGCTTGTTCTTGACCTCCTTCACCTCGTCGAGGTCAAGCTGCCCGAAGACGAACCGGCGGTGCGGCGAGATCCGCCCGTTGAAGCAGGTCTTCGGAGCCTTGTACGTCGTGTGCGCGAGCACTCCGGTCTCGCGGCTCGAGATCGGGCGGGTCAGCCGGTCCGTCACCTTCGCGACGAGCCCGGCGCCGGGGAGGGTCGAGAAGACGGGCGCCTCGTCGAGGTTGGGCAGAGCGCGGGGAAGCGAGCGGAGCACCCTGAGCGGATATCGCGGCAGGCCCATCAGTCCCCGGGTCAGCATCTCCAGCTCCGTCGGCTCGCGGTCCGCGCCGTTCGTCTGCGGCTCGGGTAGCTCCCTGCCCTCGGGTGCCAGGTCGAAAAGCACGCCCATGATCTCGGCTCCCGAAAGCCCGTCGACCACGGCGTGGTGAATCTTCGTGAGCAGCGCCTTCTCACCGTTCTCGAGCCCGTGGATCAGGTAGAGCTCCCAGAGCGGCCGCCCGCGATCAAGCGGCCGGGAGACGATCCGTGCGACCTGCTCGGCCAGCTTGTCCTTGGTCGCGCCGGGCGGCAGCGCCAGCTCGCGGACGTGGAAGTCGAGATCGAAGTCCGGATCGTCGAGCCAGTAGGGGTAGTCGAGCCCGAACGGCACATGCACCAGCCGCCAGCGCAGCGGCGGGAGCAGCGGCAGCCGTTCCTCCATCAGCCGGCAGATGTCCTCGAAGGTGAGCTCGCCGTTCTCCTTGCTGGACGGGTCGAGGATCGTGAGCCCGGCGACGTGACCGGTCTGGTTCGAGCTCTCCAGTGCCAGGAACTGCGCGTCGAGGCTCGTCAGCTGACGCATCGCCGCGATTCTAAGCTGCCCCACCTCGATGCTCGTCTACTTCGTGAGACATGGTGAGTCCGCGTCGAACGCCGCGCCCGGCGGCATGGCCCTGCCGCTCGAGCGCGGCGACCGGCTCACCGAGCGGGGCTTCGAGCAGGCCCGAGCAGTCGCCGAGCGGCTCGAGGAGGCCGGCGCGACGAGGGTGCTGGCGAGCCCGCTGCGGCGTGCCCGCGAAACGGCCGAGGTGATCGCCGGGCGGCTCGACCTCGAGATCACCGAGGTGGAGGAGCTCCGCGAACTGCGGGAGTCCGAGGGCTTCGGCGAGCTCTCCCTGGAGGACCAGCGGCTGCGCCGCTGGTCCGAATGGATGGCCGGGCACGGCGACGACCCGGACCACTCCTACCGGGGCGGCGAGTCCTTCAACGAGATCACCGAGCGGGTGCGCATCCTGCAGAGGCGCCTCGTCGACGACGCTGTCGAGAGGACGATCGCTGTCAGCCACGGGATCTTCATGCGCTTCTTCCTCATGGAGGTGCTGCTCGCGGGCGCCTTCGGTCCCGATCAGGTCAGGGACCTCTGGCAGCTCGCATCTGTCAACTGCGGGGTCTGCGGGTTCGAGCACCGTGACCCCGAGCTCGTCGCGAACTACGAGCGGAGGCCCTGGCGCTGCCTCAGCTGGATGGCGCCGGGGCCGACCCCGCCACCCTCGGCATAGCTACTTGGGTTTAGGAATTACTTGTGCAGGCAACTATCTTCGGGAACGACCTCCACTCTCCCAGACCCAAGGAGAACCCCCATGGATCTCGCACTTCTCGCACTTCGACTGGTGGTGGGCCTGCTCTTCGTCGGCCATGGCGCCCAGAAGCTCTTCGGCGCCTTCGGCGGAGGCGGCCTCGAGGGCACCGCCGGCATGTTCGACAACATCGGCCTCCGCCCCGGGTGGCTCCACGCCAGGGCGGCCGGTACTGCCGAGTTCCTCGGCGGCGCGCTGATCGCGCTCGGCCTCTTCACGCCTTTCGCAGCCGCCGCTCTGATCGGCGTGATGATCGCGGCGATCGGGACCGTCCACGCCAAGAACGGCATCTGGAACACGAACCAGGGCTACGAGTTCAACCTCACCCTGATCGCCGTGGTCTTCGCGCTCGCGGGGATCGGCGCGGGTGCCTGGTCGCTGGACAACGCCTTCGGGTTCGACCTGCACGGCACCGTCTGGGCGATCGCGGCCCTCGCCGCCGGCGTCCTCGGCGGTGTGGGCAGCGTGGTCTCCGGCCGGACCGCGGCGAGGCGGGAGCCCCATCCTGTTGCTTAGCGGGCTACTTCCCGAAGATCAGCGGTAACTGCAATCCGATCGCGAGTGCGGTCAGTGCCAGCGCCGTCAGGCGCTGGTACGGCCGCAACGCGAGGGCGGCCAGGGGCAAGAACCAGATCAGGTACCAGGGGAGAAACCAGGTCGTGGTGACGATCACCGCACCGGTCGCCCAGCCGGCGTTCTCCAGCCAGTCCCCGCCCCGGTAAACGCGGACCAACAGCGCCGCCACCGTCACGATCAGGACCACCATCCCGATCCTCCCCAGGGTGTGGTTGGCGAGGCCGAGACCGAGGACGTCGTTGATCACGCCGGGAACGTCGTTCGGCGTCTCCAAGCGCGCATCCCGCTGGAGGACGTGCAGGAGGCTCGACACGTGGGTGCCGAACGCGACCACCGTGATCACGGCGACGACCGCCGCCGCCAGGAGGCCCCAGAGCAGCGCCCGAACCGGCCGCCTCGAGCCGAGCAGGGCGAAGGGAAGCAGGACCACCGAGGAGCTCTTCACCGCCACCGCGCCCACCAGTGCGGCCATCCCCGATTCGCGCCCGGCGAGCAGCAGGTAGATGCCGCCGAGCGCCGCGGCCAGCATGAGCAGGTCGTTGTGCGCGCCCCCGACCGCATAGGCGAGCTGCACCGGGTTGAGCCCGAAGAAGAGGGTCGCCGGCAGCGGCGGGCGGCCGAGCCGCGTCGCGCAGGCCCAGACCAGAGCGACACAGCCGAGGCTGGCGAGTGCCGTCACCGCCTTCAGCACCCAGATCGCGGCGGTGAAGCTCACCCATCCCAGCGGCAGACTGGCGAGGGTGAAGAGCGGCCCGTAGGCGGTGGTGTTGAGGGGCCAGCCGACGTATATGTAGGAGGGGTCGGTGGGGACGGCCGAGAGCGGATGCACGTACGGGTTGAGTCCGTGCACCGCGTCCAGCCGGGCGTAGCCGACGTAGTTGAAGAGATCGCTCGAGAGCAGCGGCGGCGCGATCACGAAGATCAGGTGCAGCAGGACGATCGCGGCGATCCCGACCCGAATCCGGATGGAGTCCGCGAAGGCGAGCACGCCGAGGTAGCAGACGCCGAGCGCGATGAAGGCGATGCCGAACTCGGTGCCGCTCAGCGAGAGATCGAGGCCATGCAGGGGCCCGCGCAGCGACGTCGGAAGGCCATGGTGGATGTGAAGCGTGGGCCCGTAGGTCTTGGCGGCGGCGCCGGCCGCCATCAGGAAGCTGGCGACGACCATGCCGCCCAGCATCGCGTTGGCGATCAGCGCTCGGCGCCGGGCCTCCAGGCGGGGCAGCGCGGGCAGCGCCGGGCGGATGGCCGCCGGCTCGACCGCCGAGTCAGCGGATGCGGGAGTGGACTCCATCGCCGGCCGGGATCGTAGGACTTATACCCCACGCCGGATAAGGCTGCAACGTAAATCCGCCTGGAAATCCGCGTTTTGCAGGAGTTTCAGCGTCTGCTAATATGTACGGCCCCGCCGGGCCATGGAAACCCGGCATTTGCAGCACTTTCGCGCAGTTCTTCCACTTAGAGGCAGCCTTCGCGAAGCAGTGCTCGAGACCGCGGAGGTAACTCATGTCCAAGACCACAACCGCAAACAAGCGCGCCCGAGCGCCCCGCACCCGCCGTTGGACCTGTGCCGGCTGCGAGGTGACCGTGCGCTATGCCGCAGGCAGCAACGCCGTCCCCCGCCGGCCCGAGGGCTGGACCCGGCGAGGCGGCCAGTGGCTCTGCCTGCACTGCCAGCGCGAGAAGGCCGTCGAGAAGGCGACGATCGGCGCGAAGGGCGACGGCTGGGCCTCCCGGCGTCAGGCTCTGCTCGAGTTCGAGCTGCGCCGCAGCCCCGAGGAGCCCGATGGCGTCATCGCCAAGCGCGCCAACTGCTCCACCGGACACGTTCGCAAGGTCCGCGAGGAGCTCGAGCGCGGCGGCAAGCTCCCCAAGGCCGCCTAGCTTCTCGGCTTCCGCCTTTCCGTTCTCAAAATCGGATACGGTGCCGGGTGAAATGCACCTGCCGAATCGCATCGGCGTCAGGTCGAGGCGAGCGGGGGAACCAACTGGAGCTTCGGCTCCGTGGGCGAATCGGTAACAGCCGTAGCGCACTCTTTCGGCGCGAGCCCGACAGCTAACCCCGTAGGCCCGAGAAAGAGAGGCTGGCATGAGCACGTTGATCGATCACCTTGCGACCGATCGAATCCGGGGCGGGCGGCTCGTCGTCGCCTACACAATCGGAGCGGTCTGCGGAATCGCGGTGGCTGTGGTGGCGCTGCTGATCGCCGGCACGGGGCCGTAGCCCCGGCCCGCAACAAACCTCGGCTCTAGCGGCCGAGCGCCGCCATCCAAGCGAAGAGGGCCGCGTTCGCGGAGTGCAGCTGAACGCTGCCCTTCGGCGCATTCGCGCGCGCGGCCTTCTTCCCGTACCAGGTCCTCAAGTAGAGGCCGTGGCGGTCGCGCGCGCGGTGCAGAGCGCTCCGCGCGTTGCGCTGGACGATCCCGTACCAGTTGGCGCTGTTGTCCATCTGCGCGTACTCGAGCATCGTCCGCACGTACCAAAAGTCGAACTGTGGCCCCATCCAGAAGCGCTGGTAGACCTGCAGCGTTCGCGCGGCGAGATCGGCGGCCCGGTCGCAGAACGACTTTCGTCCCGTGGTCTCGCAGATGATCCGGTGCGCGAGGATCATCGGGCCGTTGACGTAGGGCATCGGTGACGGCGCGAACGGCGGGTAGTTGTTGAACGCCGAGTGGGCCTCTCCCGGAGCCGGGACCGGCAGGCCCGAGGCCTCGAGCTTCGCGGCCTCGTCCGGGTTCGCGCTGAGCGCGCGCTCGTCAGCCGACGCCGCGGCCGAGGTGGAGCCCGGCCCCGTCGGCGGGGTGGCCTCGATGTTCCCGTTCCTGTAGGTCTTCGGCTTGCGCAGCCGCGCGTAGAGGCCGGTGACCGGGTCGGTGAGCCAGACGTCGCCCCAGGCGATGAACTTGAGCGCATCGTCGAGGTAGTTCTGCTGGTGGGTGAGCGCGTAGAGCCGGGCCGAGAGCAGCGTCCCGCCGGCGAGGGACTCACCCGCATAGAAGCTGTGGTTCGTGTTCCACCAGATCCCGCCCGGGCGTCCCGGCGTCGTGTCCCAGCCGGAGACGCTGATGAAACGCTGCGCGATCATCGCGTCGTTCAGATAGCGCGGTTGCCCGGTGGCGCGATACGCGTCGAGAAAGGCGAGGCCCCACCAGCCGTTGTCGTCGAACCAGGTCGTCTTCCCGGGGTTGCGCTGGCCGGGCTTGGGGCCGAAGCCCGGCACCGGCTTGAGGGTCGGGTTCAGGTAGCGCTCCGCCCCCCGCGCGAACGTGTTGAGCTGATGCCGGTGGCGGTTGGAGGGCTGCGCGATCTGCAGGCCGTTGACCGCCTCGAAGAGGGGCACGATTCCCCAGAGCGAGGCGACCCTCCCCTCGTCCAGGACGGCGCGGTACCAGTGCATCCGCGGACTCCACCAGCGGTGGTTCTGTTTGACGCCCTTGTTCGCCGCCGCCAGGTAGTGCGCCTGGCTCCTGCTCAGGGCCGACGCCGGGACTGGCTGAGCCGCCGCCCAGGCGAGCGCCAGGAACGAGAGTGCGATGACGGCGGTTATCGAGCTTCTGCGGACGAACGACACGCCTTCCCCAGGAACACCGTACTCGGGGAATTGACGCGGTACGCGAGAATCGGTGCGGCTAGGCCTCGCCGGCCCGGCCCTCTATCCCCGTTTATTGCGGGATCGGAGGTACAGCGCCAGGAATTTCCCCTAGTCGGCGGCCGCCGCCTCGTCGGCGAGGATCCCGACCAGGCCGTCGACGTCCTTCCGCTCCCAGAGCTCCGCATGGCGCTCAACCATCTCGCGCAGCTGCCGGTCCCGCAGTGAGCGCGCGGTCATCTCGGTCGGCTGCTCACCCAGCTTGCCGTCGATCCGTGCGCGGGCGCGCTGCAGATAGCTGTTGGCGGCAGGGACGCTGATCTCGAGCAGGCTCGCCGTCTCGCGCGCGGAGAAGCCCAGTGCCTCCCGCAGGATCAGAACCGCCCGCTGGCGCGCGGGCAGCACTCGCATCGCGACGATCAGCGCTCGCTCGAATTCCTCGCGCGTCACATAGCGGCCGTCCAGGGACGCCTCCAGCACCGGCGCATGCCAGTCATCCGCCGGCGTTGTCTGGTCCAGGTCCAACGGCACGACCCGGTTCGGCCGGCGCTGGGCGACGTCGAGTGAGGTGTTGGTGACGATGCGGTAGAGCCAGGAACGCAGCGAACTCCGTCCCTCGAACGAGGGCAGCGCCCTCCAGGCGCGCAGCAGCGCTTCCTGGAGGGCGTCCTCGGCATCCTGCGAAGAGCGCAGGATGCGGCGCGAGTGGGCGTGCAGCTCGTCGCGATGACGCTCGACGATCTGCGCGTACTCCCGCTCGACCGGCCGCGTGCGCTCGCGGGCGCCGGCGCTCACAGCTCCGGGACCTCTTCCTCACTGACCGCGGTCTTCGGCACGGCCAGTGCCAGCACCGCAGCGGCGACGATCAGGCTGACCGCGAAGGCGAGCATGTGGGCCGAGATCACCCATTCGAGCTCGGTCCCGCTCGCCCCCAGATCGGCCTGGATCGTCGGCAGGGCGACGTTGACGATCGTCAGGTCGATCAGGTCCATCGTCGCCGCGGCGATCATCACCACGGCCGCGAGCCACCGCTGCGGGTAGCGCTCCAGGCCGTCTCCCCACCACCGCTGCCTGCCGCCTCCATCCGCTTTCCTCCTTCTCGAACGCTCATCGGTACACGAATGCCGTTGGAACTCGAACGGTGTTCTAGCACGGATCCGATCGCTCTGTAACGTCGTTCGTCAGCAGTACGCTGTTCGAGATGGTTGAGGATCCCGACAAGAAGACGACGAACGGAAAGCCCGCGGATGGACAGGCGGGCGCCCTACCCGCTCCGCCGTGGCAGCGCGTCCCGGAGCGCGGCGGGCGGCGCCGGCGCGACCCGCTGACCCGCGAGGCGATCGTCGCCGCCGCGCTGAAGCTCCTCGATCGCGACGGGCTGGCGGCGTTCAGCATGCGCCGGGTCGCCGAGGAGCTCGATACCGGCGCAGCCTCCCTCTACTGGCACGTCGGCTCGAAGGACGGGCTGCTCGACCTGATCCTGGAGGAGGTGATAGGGGAGCAGGTCGACGAGATCCCCGAGCCGGATCCCGACCGCTGGCAGGAGCAGGTCAAGGACGTCGCGCGGACGATGCGCGAGACGATCCTTCGGCACCGCGACATCGTCCAGATCTCGATCGGCCGGATCCCGATGGGGCCAAACGCCCTCCGCCTCTCGGAGGCGGTCCTGGCGATCCTCCGCGCCGGGGGCGTCCCCGACGAGCTCGCGGTGCAGAGCTACCTGCTGCTGATCTCAGCGGTCAACGGCTTCACCATGGACGAGGCCGGCTTCAGCGAGGAGCAGGCACCCCCGACCGCCCCTCCGCCCGATCAGGCCGGGTCGATGGTTCGCGGCTACCTCGAATCGCTGCCCGCCGACCAGTTCCCGAACCTGACCGAGGTCGCCGACGGCTTCGCGATGGGCGACCAGAATGCCCGCTTCGAGCTGCTCATCGACCTGTTCGTCGAAGGCCTCGCCAGGCGAGCCGTCGAGGAGGGTTCGTGACACAACCCTCAAGCAACCCTCGAGTCGCTCGGTCGTGGCTCGAGTCGCCCTAGAGGCTCGGCCGGGACTTCGAACCGGCGCATCTCCAGAGCATCTGTGATTTAACGGGGCGCCCGAGGAGAGAGGTCTTTGCAGCAAGGCACCGGGCCAAGGATGGCAAAGAGGCTCGTTTACATCATCGCTTTGGGCGCGACGCTCGCCGTCGCGGCGGCTGGCACCGCCAGCTCGATCGACGTCGGGGTCGGCGGAGTGACGACGGTCACCGTCCCGAACCTCCCCGCTCCCCTCCCCCAACCGCCGGACACCACCGTGGAGACCCCGAAGCTGCCGGACCTCGGCGGCGGCTCGGGCGGCGGGGGCGGCGGCGGCCTGCTCGGGGGCGGCGGCTCGACCAGCGGTGGAGTCTCGAGCTCCGGCGGAGAGTCCTCGTCCGGCGGGAGCGCCTCCGGCGGGAGCGCGACCGGCAAGGGCGGAAAGCAGGGCGGGGCGAAGGGCGGCGCCGGCGGCAAGGGCCTGTTTGCCAAGCAGAAGGGGAAGCGTCAGAGGCGCAAGGACGTGCTGGTGGACCAGCAACACGGGATCACCCAGCCGATCCTGCGCAATCCCGACGGCACCCCGACACCGCAGAATCCGGGGCTCACCACCGCGACGTTCGGGCCGGCACCGATCGCGTGCCGAATCCCGTCATCGACTCGTTCGAGATCCCGCCCTTCGTGCTGCCGATCTACCAATCCTGTGGCACCGAATACGGCATCCCCTGGCAGGTGCTGGCATCGATCAACAAGATCGAGACCGCGTTCGGCACCAACCTGAACGTCTCCTCGGCCGGGGCTGAGGGCTGGATGCAGTTCATCCCCTCGACCTGGGCCGCCTACGCGGTCGACGCCAACGAGGACGGG
>Ga0126307_10000333_pt1 | contig 30554 bp, 29 predicted proteins | sample Plot28_FD_89955 | JGI IMG/M metagenome (GOLD analysis project Ga0126307, IMG submission 89955) | Serpentine soil microbial communities from UC McLaughlin Reserve, CA, USA - Plot28 | ecosystem: Environmental > Terrestrial > Soil > Grasslands | place: USA: UC McLaughlin Reserve, Lake County... | reverse complement strand
GCGAAAGACGCACGCGTGTGTGACACGACTGTGCCGGATGTGTGCCACCCCTCGGAAACCCGCTGACGGCGCGCGGCTAGTCGACGGGTCGCGTGGCAGCGATCGCGTCGAGCTGGTTCGCGTGGTACAGAACCGCTGCCTCGGCGGTTCGAGCGGCGCGGGCGTCGTGATGAACGGCCACCGCGTGGAGCAGCTCGGCGCGAACCGCTGTCTCGAGTACGGCAGCGCGATCCTCGATCACCCTCAGGCCCAAGTGCACGTGGCCGAGCAGCCGGCCCTCCTCGGTCGGTCGAAACGTCGGCCCGCGCTCGAGCTCGAGCGTCCGGCCGACATCGTGCACCAGTGCTGCGGCGAGCACCAGATCGGCGCGCAGGCGCGGATGCAGCTGCGAGGCTTCGCGGCACAGCGTCGCTACCCCAACCGTGTGCTCGAGCAGGCCGCCCGCGTACGAGTGGTGCGTCTCCGCCGCCGGCAATGTGCGCAACGCCTTCCGCAACGCCTCGTCGTCGACGAACCTCGCAACAGTCGCCCGCAACCCGGGATGGGCCACCTCCGCGGCCAGGAACTCCAGGAACCCGTCCAGCTCCGCCGCGTCGCGGCGCAGAGCCGGTGCGAAATCCGCGGGATCCTCCTCTTCGGCTGCTTCGAGCGAACGAACCTCCAGCTGAAGCCGGTCGCGGAAGCGCTCGACCCGCCCGAGGACGCGAACCGCGTCCCCCTCCCCGAAGCGGCCGTCCAGCAGCTCCACGTCTGACCAGACGCGTGCCTCGATTCGGCCGCTCGGGTCGACGAGCTCGAGCGCGAGGTAGGGAGAGCCGCCTTTCGTACGCCGCCGCTCCTTGCGCGCGACCGCGTAGACGCCCTCGACGAGGCGGTCCTCGGCTAAGGAAGCAATGGCGTTCACGGCACGAGTCTAGGTCCGAACACGGATGGTACGCTCCCGCCTCGTGGCCGAGGTGAAGCCGTTTGGCGCCGTCCGCTACGGCGAGCGTGCCGGCCCGCTGGAGTCCCTCGTCGCTCCTCCGTACGACGTGATCTCGCCCCCCGAGCGTGAGCGGCTTGCGGAGCGAAACCCGCACAACGTCGTCCACCTCACGCTGCCCATCGACGAGCGCGAGGCGGGACGGCTGTGGAATGAATGGCGCGCGGACGGCGTCCTCGTCGAGGAGGACGATTCCAACTTTTGGTGGCTCTCGCAGGACTACGTCGGCCCCGACGGCGTGGCCCGCACGCGCGAGGGCGTCGTGGCGGCTCTGCGCGCCGAGCCCTACAAGAACCGGGTCGTGCTGCCACACGAGCGCACCCATCGCGGGCCGAAAGAGGGCCGGCTGAGGCTCATGCGGGAGGTTCGAGCTCAGCTCGAGCCACTCTTCTTCCTTTACGAGGGCTCCCCGCCCGCGAGCCGTCCCGAGCGAGAGCCGGATCTCGAGGTCGAGGGGGCACGCCTCTGGCGGCTTCCCGCCGGGGGCATCTCCGAGGGCTTCGCCGACCGCCAGCTCCTGATCGCCGACGGCCATCACCGCTACGAGACCGCGCTCGCCTACCACCAGGAGGCGGGCACACCGGAAAGCGCCTATGTCCTCGCCGTGCTCGTCAGCCTTAAGGATCCGGGCCTGATGATCTTCCCGACTCATCGCCTCTTCGAGTACGAGCCGTCGCAGCGGCTTCGCGCCGACGAGCAGATGCCCGACCCTGCCGCCGCGCTCGCCGCGCTTGCCGCGACCCCGCAGGACCGGGCCGCTGCCGTTCTGTATCGGAGTGGCCGCGCTGAGCTCACCGTGGACGGGATAGGCGAGCTCGATGTCGGCCTTGTCGACCGGCTTGGCCACGAGGGCATCAGCTACACGCCGGACTGGCAGGAAGCCGTGCGTGCGGTGGACGAAGGCGAGGCCGAGGTAGCCGTGCTGATGCGGCCGACGCGAATCGAAGACGTCTTCGCGGTCGCCCAGCGCGGCGAGACGATGCCCCAGAAGAGCACCTACTTCTATCCGAAGCTCGTCTCCGGCCTCTTCTTCTTGCCGCTGTGACGGACTCCGGGCGCGTCGACCGGTCGGTTCAGGCTGACGCCCGGGCACGATCCGCGCGTCCTGATGTCGGCACCGCAAGCGGCGCCTCGGGTTATTCCGCGGCCGACTGGCTCGCCCTTTGCCGAGGCGCGGTCGAGGACGTTCGCGGCGTCCTCGTCGAGCTGCCGACGCGTGTCGAGCGGGAGTCCGTCGTCGGCGACGGCGAGGGCGGCGACGAGACGACCGCGATCGACGCGGCCGCGGAGCGCGTGATTCTCCGGCGGCTCCGCGACTTCGAGGGCGCGACGATCGTCTCCGAGGAGGTCGGCATCCTCGAGAGCGACGGCCCTCTCCGCATCGTCGTCGATCCGATCGACGGATCGCTGAACGCCAAGCGCGGGATCCCCTTCTTCTCGGTCTCGATCGCCGTCGCTGACGGCGACACGATGGACGACGTCTTCTTCGGCTACGTCTACGACTTCGGCACCGGCGAGGAGTGGACCGCCGAGCGAGGCAACGGCGCTCTGCTGAACGGCGCCGATCTTGGCGAGGTGCTGCCGAAGGAGCGGATCGAGATCCTCTCCTTCGAGGCCACCCTGACCTCCAGTGTGGCCGAGAAGGCCTCCGCCGTCGTGGGCCTGGCCTATCGCCTCCGGATCATGGGCTCGCTCGCGCTTTCGCTCTGCCACCTGGCCGCTGGCAGGGTCGACGCCGTGTGCTCGCTCAAGGGGGCGCGCTCGGTGGACATCGCGGCCGCGCAGCTACTCGTCCGAGAGCGTGGCCTCGCCATCGAGCTCCCCGAGGCGCCGCCCCTCGGCGCCGCGCCGCTCGACCTCGAGGGCCGGAGCCGCTGCGTCGCCGCAGCCACGCCGGAGGTCTGCGCCGAGCTCTTCGCCGCGCTGTCGCGGTGAAGTCGGTCAGGATCGGCTGCTCGGGCTGGAACTACAAGCATTGGCGCGACGGCGTCTTCTACCCGCCGCGCCTGCCGCCCCGGCGCTGGCTCGACTACTACGCGCGGCACTTCGACACCGTCGAGGTCAACTCGACCTTCTACCGCCTGCCGCGCGAGGCCGCGGTTGCGAACTGGGTGGGCGCAACTGCGCCGGACTTCCTCTTCACCGTGAAGATGAGCCGCTACGTCACGCATATCAAGCGGCTGCGGGACCTTCCGCCGAGCATCGAGCTCTTCTACTCGCGCATCCGGCCACTCGTCGAGTCTCCGAAGCTCGGGCCGATGCTGTGGCAGCTCCCGCCGACGTTTCGCCGGGACGACGAGCGGCTCGCGCAGGCGCTCGAGGCCTTGCCGAGCGGCCGGCACTGTTTCGAGTTCCGGCACGAGACCTGGTTCGCAAAGCCCGTCTACGAACTCCTGCGCCGCCACGGGGTCGCGCTGGTGATCGGCGACACGCCCGAGCGCCCCTTCCAGGCGCATGAGCTCACGGCCGACTGGACGTTCATCCGCTTTCACTACGGTCACCACGGTCGCAACGGCAACTACTCCGAACGCGAGCTCGAGGCCTGGGCGCAGCGGATCGAGGGCTGGGCGCGCCGCGTGGACGTCTACGCGTACTTCAACAACGACTGGAACGGGTACGCCGTGCGCAACGGGCTGTGGCTTCGCCGGCGGCTCGACGTCTAGGTAGCCTCCAAGGCGAGATGGACCCCTCGCGCGAAGAGATCCTGAAGGCTCTGGAGCAGGTGATCGACCCGGAGCTCAAGCGCAACGTGGTCGAGCTCGACATGGTGCGCGACGTGCGCATCGAAGGCGGCGACGTGACCATCGGGATCGCGCTCACGATCGCCGGCTGTCCCCTCCGCGCGAGCTTCGAAGAACAGGTCGCAGCGGCTCTCGCTCCGGTCGCTGGAGTGGAGCGCGTGGCGCTCGAGTTCGGCGTGATGACACCCGATGAGCGCTCGGCGCTGACAGCGAGGCTCCGCGGCACCGTTACCGAGCGGACGAAGGGAATTCGGCTCGACCGGGCAACGCGCGTGGTCGCCGTAGCCAGCGGGAAGGGCGGGGTCGGGAAATCGTCGCTCGCCGCCAACCTGGCCGCCGCCTTCTCGGTGCTCGGCCAGCGCACCGGCATCCTCGATGCGGACGTCTATGGGCATTCGATCCCGCACCTGCTCGGGATTCGCCAGAAACCGGTCGTCGTCGATCGGATGATCGTGCCGCCGGTTCGTGGCGAGCTGAAGCTGATGTCGATCGGCTTCTTCCTCGACGACAACGAGCCCGTGATGTGGCGGGGCCCGATGCTGCACCGTGCGCTTGAGCAGTTCCTGACCGACGTCCACTGGGGCGAGCTCGACACGCTCGTCGTGGACATGCCGCCCGGCACCGGCGACGTCTCGATCTCGCTGGGTCAATTGCTGCCGCGGGCCGAGGCCGTGATCGTGACCACGCCTCAGCCCCTCGCGCAGGAGGTGGCCGCGCGCGCTGCGCTGATGGCGCAGAAGACGAACATGCGCCTGCTCGGCGTGGTCGAGAACATGAGCGGCGAGACCTTCGGCTTCGGCGGAGGCGACCGCCTCGCCGAGCAGCTGGGCGTGCCGGTGCTCGGCCGCGTGCCGTTGGACGCTCGCCTGCGCGAGTCGGGCGACGCGGGCACTCCGCTAGTCGAGACTGACCCGGACTGCGAGCCGGCGCGCGCGATCTTCGAGGTCGCGGAGGAGATCACGGCGTCGAAGCGCGAGCAAGGCGTCGGGATCGTCAAGGCGCTCCCGGTCCTGTCTTGAGGAGAATCCGGAAGGCGCTCCGAAGAGCGCCCTCCGCCTGTTCCAGCTGACCCCGGGGCTCTCGCCCCCGCTGAAACCAGGAACTAAGACGTGGCGGAGCCCGCGCCGGCCGTGCCAGTTCGTAAGGATTTCGTGAATGCGGACGGAGGATGTGATCCCGACGCTGACAGCGCTCGGCTTCGGCGAGGCCGACGCGAACACGCTCGCCGAGCACTTTCTGGACGCGGAGGCCCGCGGCAAGCGCGGTCACGGCCTCTCGCGGGTCGAGTGGCTCGCAACGATGCCCGTCGATGTCGACCCTGCGGCGCGGCCGAAGCGGCTCCTGGCCGAGCCGGGTTTCGAGCGCTGGGACGGCAACGGCGCCCTCGGCTACCTCACGCTTGCTGCGGTCGTCGAGGCGCAGCTCGCGACACCGCCCGAGCACGCGCGAATCGTCGTGGCGCAGCGCTGCTTCCCCACCGGCGCGCTCGGTTACTGGGCGCGCAAGGTCGCCGCGGGTGGGCTCGTCACGGCGCTGACCGCAACCTCGCCGCCGAGGCTCGGACATCCCGACGGCGGCCCGAAGCTCACCGGGACGAACCCGCTCGCAATCGCGATCCCCAGCTCGGACGGCGTCCCGCTCGTGAGCGACGTCTCGATGGGCCGGGTGACCTACGGCGACGTGCTGGCCGGCGACGCCTCGGAGGACGAGCTCGTTCCCTTCGGCGGCGAGCACGCGCACAAGGCGTTCGCGCTCGCGGTCGGGCTGCAACTCCTCGTGGACTCGCTGGTCGGCGAGCCTGGCCACGGCGCGGTGCTGCTCGTCGCCCGGCCGGAGGCCGACCCGTTGCCGAAGCTACGCGCCCGCGCGGGAGGAATCCGCTTGCCCGGCGATCGCTAGGAACTGCTCGTCCTCGCGAAGCGCCACGAAGTCCTCGTCGTCCGCGGCGAGTTTCGCCACCTCGTCCGGGTCGAGCTCGGCCGCCCGCGCGAGGTGCCGTAGAGCGGCGTCCTTGTCTCCTGCGCGCGCTTCGAGACAAGCGAAGTTGTAGTGACCTTGCCAGTCCGTCGGCCGCTCCGCGATTCCCGCGTCGAGCTCGGCCCGGGCTCGCTGTTCGTGACCCTGCTTCAAAAGCGTGAACGCGGCGAAGCTCCACTCCCAGCCGGACGGCTGGAAGACCTCGCCGGGCTTCGCTCCGATGCCCAGCACGGTTGTCCCGCGCTCGGCGGCGAAGGCGCTGCGCAGTGTGTTGGGCGGGCAGTGGATGAGCGTGCCCGCCGGCGCGTCGTGATCCTTGCCGTCGAGTGTGAACGTCGCCCGGCCGGTGATCACCACGTACAGCTCCTGGTGTCCGTTCGTCTCGCGATGCTCCTCGACGACGCGCTGGCCCTCGCGTTCGGCCGTGTACGCGTTCACCCCAAACGCGCGGATGTCGAAGCGACGCCGGATCGGCCGCCAAGTCAGTCCCTCGTCGTCGACCGGGAACGACTCGAGCTCGTCGATGTGCACTACTTCGTAGCCGCTCAGGACTGCCTCCTCAGCTCTTCCAACACGACGGGATCAATCCGTTCGACTCCGTCAACGCGCTCCTCGAGGTTTTCGTTCCCGGTCCAGCGGACGAAGGCGTCGCCGAGCTCGCCCTCGTACCCGAGGCGGGCGAGCCGGCCGCGCAGCTCCGCCGCGAGCTCCACGTCCACGTCGAGCCATTCGTCGGCGGGGGTCTTGCCGAAGATCGCCTGGTGCATGACGTAGATCCGGCGTAGCTCCTCGAGCGGCCGCTCGTGTTCGTCCACGCGGAGGTCCACGACCTCGTGCGAGAGGCCCGCGTAGCCGCCGTCTTGCTCCACCACGACCAACGCCGCCGACTGCTGCCCGCGCCGGTCACCTCCGGCCGCCTGGGCGGCGTCGAGGCAGTCGAGCAGGCGCTCCGCGAGGGTCCCCTGCACGCGCTCGAACGTCTCGGCGATCCCGTCCACCGTCTCCGCGGAGACGAGGATGTTCCCCTGCGCCGCGTAGCAGTCGCCGGTTCGACCGCCGGCCCAGTCCATGCACTCTCCCCCCGTGTAGCTCGCTCCTCGGCCCCGGCCGTCCACGACCCCCACCTGCCGGTGGTCGCGTCCTTCGTCTGCGGCGGTCAGCCGCTCGACCACCTCCTCCGCGCTCAAGCCTTCGCGCAGGAGCGCCAGCCCGCCCGGACCGTAGCGCGGGTTCGCGTAGGCCTGCGTGGCGATCGCCCCCACGCCCGGCTCCGCCCAGGGGACGACCGAGCCGACGCCGAGGAACTTCGACTGAGTCGCTACGCCCCACTGTCCCGCCTCGAGGTCGCAGGCGGCGATCGAGTAGGTGGCAACCAGTTCAGCCATACGTGAGCTCGGTTAGGTCCAGCTCGAGCAGGTCTCGCTTCGTCTCCGGCACGACGACGCAGGCGACCTCGGGCCGCGCCAGCGCCGCCTTGACCGCATCTGCGCTCTGCGCGCGCACGACCACGGGCCGGCCTTCCTCGTGCGCCTGCTTAAGCACCGCCTCGTCGGAGACATTGTCCAGCACAAGTGCGTCGTCGAGCTCGAGGTCTCCCTCCACCGAGATCTCGGGGACCCGGCACCCCGTCGAGCCGAACCAGCGCTCTCTCAAACGGTTGTCGTCTCCCCGGGCTCCAGCGCGATCACATCCATCCCGGGCGCACGCTCCCGGAGCTCGTCGGGAGTGCCCTTGAGCAGCGGGAATGTGCCGTAGTGGCACGGAATGCAGCGTTTGACTCCGAGCAGCTCGAGCGCCACGCCCGCCTCGCGCGGATCCATCGTGAAGTGTCCCCCGATCGGCAGCACCGCCACGTCGGGCGAATAGATCCGGCCGATCAGCTGCATGTCGCCGAAGACGCACGTGTCGCCGGCGAAGTAGATCGTCGTGCCGTTCTCTAGCCCGACCACGATCCCGGCGGCCTCGCCGACGTAGTCGCCGTCGTCCGAGGAGCTCGAGTGAAAGGCGTTCACGAGCGTGAACGTCGCGCCTGCCGCCTCGACGGTGCCGCCCTTGTTCGGCCCCGGTGTCTCGCCGACCTCGACGCCCTGGGAGCCGAGCCAACCTTTGAGCTCAAGCAGCGCCACGATTTCGGGCTTGAACTTCTTCGCCAGCTCGACGGACTCGCCGACGTGGTCGTCGTGGCCATGAGTGATCGCGATCGCGTCGATCCGCTCGGGCTCCTTCTCGACCTCGGGGCACTTCGGGTTGGTCAACCAGGGATCGACGTAGATTCGCTTGCCCTCCGGGGTATCCAGCCGGAAGCTCGCGTGGCCCAGCCAGGTCACCGGCACGTCGGGCATTCGGGCTCCTTTCTCACGGATTTCGCTGAGGGTAACGAAGGAGCCGAGCACCGGACGCAGAACCCACCGCCATGGGGCGCAGGGCGATTCCGGTCGGGTTGGTGGTCGCGGCCGCCGCGGCGGACGGGGCGGGTGCGCACGAGCTTGCCTTCTACGCGCTGCTTCTGGCGGTGCCCGCAGCGGCGGTAGTCGCTCTGGACTCCTTCGGCGAGCTGCTGGACGGGGCTTACAACCACCTGCACGCGCCGCTCTGGACGCTCGTCCTTGCGCTGATCGTCGCGGGCGCCGCCGTGCGCGCGCCCGCTGTCACCGAGGGCGCCGTGCCTGCGCTCGCCCGCTCGGCTCTGCTCGCGTGCCTGGCGATCTTCTGCGTGCAGGCAGTCGCGTCGCTGATGGCAGAGCTCCGGCGCCGCTAGAGGGGCAGCGAGCCTGCGGCGTGCTTCGCGACGTCGATCAGCGGCTGCACGATGAAGAACGACCCGACGGTGACGACGAGCGCCGCGGCCACGCTCGTCTGGAGCACGAGCTCGCGTGGCGGTGAGCCGCCCACGGGGGCCAGCTGTAGCTCTTCGGTGGGCCGCATGTACATCGCCCTGATCACACCGAGGTAGTAGTAGAGGCTCACCGCGGTCGCGGCGACGCCGACGATCACGAGCCAGGTCCAGCCGTGCCGGTAAGCGGCGGCGAAGATGTAGAACTTGCCGACGAAGCCGCCGGTCAGCGGTAACCCCGCAAAGCCGAGCATGAAGACCATCATCGAGATCCCGAGCAGCGGTCGTTCCCAGCCGAACCCGGCCAGGTTGTCGAGCGTGACCGGCCGGTTCAGCTCGCGCTCGCGGGCGGCGACGACCGCGAAGGCGCCGATCGACATCGCCGAGTACGGGATCAGGTAGTAGAGGAGCGCGCGGCCTCCGAGGCCGTTGTTCGCGGCGACCGCGATCAACATGAACCCCGCGTGCGAGACCGACGAGTAGGCGAGCATCCGCTTCAGGCCCTTCTGCACGAGCGCGGCGAGGTTCCCGACCGCGAGCGAGGCGCAGGCGATCGCCGCGACCGTGATCGTCCAGAGCCGCGCCTCCTGCGGGAAGGCGGTCACCAGCACGCGCAGCGTGAGGACGAGCGCCACAGTCTTCGTCGCAGCCGCCATGAAGGCGGTCACGGGCGTAGGCGCACCTTCGTAGACGTCGGGCGTCCACATGTGGAACGGCGCCGCGGAGGCCTTGAAGCTGAGCCCGCCGATCACAAGGGCGAGCCCGGCCACGAGCAGCGCGTCGTCGGAAAGGCCCTGCGCCTGCACCACACGCGCGATCTCGTGGAACTCGAGCGTGCCGGTCGCGCCGTAGACGAGCGCAGAGCCGAAGAGCAGCATCGCCGAGCCGAAGCCGCCGATGATCAGGTACTTCAGCCCGGCCTCGAGCGAGCCGACCAGGTCGCGGTCGATCGCGCAGAGGATGTAGAGGCTGATCGAGAACCACTCGAGGCCAAGGAAGAGCGTCAACAGCGTGCTCGCGCTGGCCAGGAAGATCATGCCGGAGCCGGCCCAGGCCAGGAGCGCGTAATACTCGGCGACGTGGTCGTCGGCCATCGGCTCCGAGTACGAGGTGCCGATGGCGAGGATGCCGGAGCCGGCGACGACGATGGCCGTCAGCGCTGCGAGCCGGTCGCGCTGAATCGCATCCGCGATCACGCCGTGCCCTTCGGCACTGTGGGCGAAGAGGATCGCTGCCGCGACGATCGCCCCGGCGAAGCCGAGCGCGCAGACGAGCGCAGCGAAGATCCTCCGGGCGCGCCGCGGCACGAGCACCGCCGCGAGGAGGTTCACCCCCCCGGCGCCCAGGAGCGCGAGCGGCGCCGAGAGTGCCAGCCAGTCGATGTGCGGCGTGTCGAGCGCGAGGATCACTTGAACACCTGAGTCACGGCGTGGGACGCGCTGCCGCCGAATGAGTGGTCGGTGATCGCCGCCGGCCAGGCCGACAGCACGAGCAGCAACGCGACGAGCGGCACGAGCACGCCGAGCTCAGCCGGGCGCAGGTCGAGCGCCGCCTCCGAGACCGCGGGCCCGGGCGCCTGGTGCAGGACCGCCGAGATCAGCCGCAGCATGTACATCGCCGCGAGCACGATCGCGATCGCTCCGACGACGGCCCAGCCCCAGCCGGTTTGGAAGACCCCGGCCAGGATCGCGAACTCACCGGCGAAGGCCGCCGAGCCGGGCACCGCCAGCGCAATCACACCCGCGGTCATCAGCATCGTCGCCAGCGCCGGCCTGCCCCGCGCCATCCCGCCCAGCAGCGCCAGCTCGCCGGTCGACGTCCGTCGCTCGATCCCGCCCGCGAGCAGGAAGAGCGTGGCCGAGATGAGGCCGTGGTTGACCATCTGCAGCACCGCGCCGTTGAGCCCGAGGTCGTTCACCGCGAAGAGACCGAGCACGATCAGCCCCATCTGGGCGAGGCTCGAGTAGGCGATCACGCCACGCACGTCGGGCGCGCGAAAGGCGAGCAGTGACCCGTAGACGAGCCCGCAGGCGGCCAGCACGAGGATCGGCGTGCGGAAGTCGGCCACCGGCTCCGGGAACTTCGAGATCGCGATCCGCAGGAAGCCGTACGCCGCAGCCTTCGAGACCACGCCTGAGAGCACCGCCGCCACCTCGGGCGACGACTCCCGGTAGGCCTCGGGCAGCCACGCGTGCAGCGGGAAGAGCGGCGCCTTCACCGCGAAGGCCGCCACGAACCCGAGGAAGATCCAGTCGCTCCCGTTCGTGCCCGAGTCGACGAGGTCGAACGTTCCCTGCGAGAGCCCGAGCACGATGATCGAAGCCAGCATCAGGAGCGAGCCGGCCATGGTGTAGATGACGAACAACAAGGTCGCTCGCAATCGCCCCGCGCCGCCCCAGACCCCGACCAGGAAGTAGAGCGGGATCAGCATCGCCTCCCAGAAGACGTAGAACAGGAGGAGGTCCTGGGCGACGAATACCCCGACGATCGCGCCGGTCAGGATCAGCATCAACCCGTAGTAGGCCCGAGGCCGATCCCGCCCTGCCCAGAACGCATAGCCGATCGCGGCGGCCAGCACCACCACGGTCAAGCCGGCGAGCCAGAGTGAGAAGCCGTAGAAGCCGACGTGGTAGGAGACGTGCAGGTCGCTGAACCAGCTCGTGCGCTGGTCGAGCTGGAGCCCGGGCCGGGAGAAGTCGAAGCGTGCGACCGAGTCGATCCAGAGTCCGACCTCGATCAGCGCGAAGAGCAGCGCGGTCGAGCCGATCGCGAAGGGCCGCAGCGGCAGCAGCCATACGAGCAGCCCGGCCGCAATCGGAAACAGGATCAGCACGGTTGTAAGCCAGCCGCTCGTCATCTGACCGCCAGGAAGACGACGGTGACTACCGCGACGCTGGCCGCGATCGAGAGCGCGTAGGTGCGCACCAAGCCCGTCTGGATGCGGCCCGTGCCGAGGCCGAGCTCACGCACGCCCCGAACGAGGCCGCGGACCGAGCCGAGCACGAGCGGCTGCTCGACGAAGCGGGTGAGGCCGGTGGCGAGCAGGACGGCGGGCCGGTAGAAGGCGAGGCCGTAGAGCTCGTCGAAGTAGAACTTGTGCTCGAGCAGGGCCTGCACCGTTGCGAGCCGCGGTGCCTGTACCCGCCGCTTCGCGTAGATGAGCCACGCGACCCAGATTCCCGCCAGGCCGAGCCCGACGGCAAGCACGCTCGAGACCGCCTCCTGGGCTCCGGTCGCCTCGACCAGCGGGCGCGCCACCGGCTCCAGCCAGTCCGAGACCGGCGTCCAGACCCCGGCGAACTGGAGCAAGCCGCCGGTCGCCGCCAACACCGTCAGCACACCGACGGTCAGGGTCATCGAGAGCGGCCCCTCGCCTGCGTGCATGTGCGACTCGTGGCCGTCGTGCGAGAGGTGCCCCTCCCGTGCCTGCGCGTGCGACCCTGTCATCAGGTGCTCGCGCACGAATCCCGAAGGCTCGCCCCAGAAGACCACGAAGAAGAGCCGGAACGCGTAGAGCCCAGTCAGGAACGTGCCGATCATCCCGACCCCCCAGAGAACCTGGCCGTACCAGCCCTGGGCGAGGGCGGCGCCAAGGATCGAGTCCTTCGAGAAGAAGCCGGAGAAGGGCGGGATCCCCGTTAGCGAGAGCGTGCCCACCAGGAAGGCGATGTACGTGAACGGCATCAGCCGCCGCAGGCCGCCCATCTTGCGGATGTCCTGCTCGCCGGCGAGCGCGTGGATGGCGATGCCGGCGGCCATGAAGAGCAGCGCCTTGAAGAAGGCGTGCGTCATGAGGTGGAACATCCCGTTGGCGTAGGCACCCAGGCCGACGGCGAGGAACATATAGCCGATCTGCGACATCGTCGAGTAGGCGATCACCCGCTTGATGTCCGTCTGCACGAGGGCGATCAGGCCCGCGAGGACGAGGGTCGCCGCGCCGAGCCCTGCCGCAAGCTCGAGCACCCGCGGCGCCGCCTCGAAGATCGGGTTCGTACGAACGATCAGGTAGACCCCGGCCGTGACCATCGTCGCCGCGTGGATCAGCGCGCTGACCGGCGTGGGGCCCTCCATCGCGTCGGGAAGCCAGGTGTGGAGCGGCAGTTGCGCCGACTTGGCGACTGCGCCGCCGAGCAGCCCGAGCGCGACCAGGTTCACGGCCCAGCCGCCGCCGAGCGCGCCGGTGTGGGTGAAGACCGTCTCGAAGTCGAGCGAGCCGGTGCGCTGGATCACGACGAAGAGCGCGAGCGCCATCGTCGCGTCGCCGATTGCGTTCATCACGAAGGCTTTCTTGGCCGCCGCGATCGCGCTCGGCCGGTCGTGCCAGAAGCCGATCAGCAGGTACGAGGAGAGGCCGACGAGGCCCCAGCCGACGAACAACAGCAGCAGATTCCCGCCCTGGACGAGCAGCAGCATCGAGAAGACGAACAGCGCCATGTAGGCGAAGTAGCGGCGCTCCTCGTCGTCGCCGTCCATGTAACCGATCGAGTAGGCGACGATCAGCGAGCCGACCCCTGCCACGACCAACATCATGAAGACAGAAAGCGGGTCGACCAGGATCCGCAGGCCGAAGTCGAGTTGCCCCGCGGTGAGCCAGCTCCAGAGCGTGGACGGGTGCGAACGGTGTTCCGGCGAATCGCCGAGCAGGAGCGCGAACGCGACCACGGCCGAGACGAAGGAGGCCGCGACCGAGGCGGTTGCGAGGTAACCCGCCCCGCGGCGCGTGATGCGGCTGCCCGCGAGCGTGATCGCGAGGGTCGCACCGAGCGGCGTCAGCAGGCAGATCCAGGCGGCGGCGATCACCTCAGCCGCGCAGCGTGGAAAGCTTGTCCACGTCGAGGTCGAGGTTCTTGCGCGCGATCGCCACGATCAGCCCCAGCCCCACCACGACCTCGGAGGCCGCGACCGCCATCACCGTAAGCGCGAAGATCTGCCCGTCGCCCTGCGCGTAGTGGCGCGAGAAGGCGATCAGGGCGAGGTTCGCCCCGTTGAGCATGATCTCGAGCGAGAGCAGCACGATTAGCGGGCTCCGCCGGATCAGGACGCCCAGCGCGCCGGTGCAGAAGAGGAAGCCCGCGAGCGCGAGGTACCAGACGACGTCCGGGCCCTTCAATGCGGTGTCTCCCGCGCGTGGCTGCCGAGGACGACGCCGCCGACCGCGGCCACGAGCAGGACGATCGAGGTGATCTCGAACGCCAGCAGGTGGTCGGTCAGGAAAAGCCGCCCGATGTCGTAGGGCCCGCCGAAAACGGGGTCGACCGGCTTCTGGTGCGAAAGCCGCCCGCTCGTCTTCAGGCCGATCACGACGATCACCTCGACGAAGAGCGCAGCCGAGGCCAGCACGGCCCCGACCGTCTGCCAGCTCGGCCCGCCGGCCCAGGGCGCGTCGGCGCGTGAACCGAGGTAGCCGATCACGAACAGGAACATCACCATCACCGCGCCCGCGTAGACGAGCACTTGCGCCGCGGCAACGAACTCGGCTGAGAGCAGCAGGTACAGCACCGCGAGAGAGGCGAGGTTCCCGATCAGCGAGAGCGCCGAGTAGAAGGGGTTCGAGAAGGTCACGACCGCGATCCCGGAACCGAGGCAGGCGAACGCGGCCACGACCCAGACCGCCCAGACCAGGACGTTGGCCATCTACGAGTGCTCCTTGTAGTACGGGATCGGCGTGTCGTAGAGGTCGCGGTCGGCGACCGGCACCTTCTTGATCGGCTCGGCGAGCAACATGTCCTTCGTGTAGATCAGGTCGTCGCGCGAGTACTCAGAGAGCTCGAACTCGTTGCCGAGCGTGATCGCGTCGAACGGGCACGCGAGCTCGCAGTAGCCGCAAAAGATGCAGCGGCTCATGTTGATCTCGTAGATGCGCGCGTAGCGCTCGCCCGGGGAGATCCGGTTGCCGGGTGTGTTCTCCTCGGCGACGACGCGGATGCAGTCGGCGGGACAGGCGGCCGCACAGAGCGAGCAGCCGACGCACTTCTCGAGCCCGTTCTCGTGCCGGTGGAGCCGGTGCCGCCCGCGGAAGCGCGGGTAGACGGGCCGCTTGTACTCCGGGTACTGCTGCGTGATCGGCTTGTGGAAGATCTGCTTGAAGGTGACGCCAAATCCACGAATGCTTTCCAACGGCTGGGGACTCACGAGTGCCCCTTCCAGCTCCCGACCGAAGCGAGCGGACAAGCCCGCCCCGCAAGAGATCCGCAGCATTGTTCGCGGTTCATCAGAACGCCACCACGCAGGCCGCCGTCACGAGCGCGTTGATCGTCGCCACGGGGAGCAGCACCTTCCAGCCGAAGCGCATCAGCTGGTCGTAGCGGAGCCGCGGCAGGGTCGCCCGGATCCACATGAAGACGAAGATGATGATCAGCAGCTTGATCAGGAACCACAGCGGCCCGAGCGGTGCCCACGGGCCGTACCAGCCCCCGAAGAAGAGGGTCACCGACAGCGCCGAGAGCGTGATCATGTTCACGTACTCGCCCATCTGAAAGAGGCCGAAGCGCATGCCGCTGTACTCGGTGTGGTAGCCGGCGACGAGCTCGGTGTCGGCCTCGGGCAGATCGAACGGCGGGCGGTTCGTCTCGGCGATCCCGCCGATGAAGAAGACGAGGAACCCGACGAACTGTGGCGCGATGAACCAGATCGTGTCGTGTTGGGTGCGGACGATGTCGACGAGCGAGAGCGAGTGACCCATGATCACGACGCCGAGGACGGCGAAGGTGAGCGAGACCTCGTACGAGACCATCTGCGCGCAGGTACGCATCGAGCCGAGCAGTGCGTACTTCGAGTGCGACGCCCACCCGCCGACGATGAAGCCGTAGATGCCGAGCGAGCTGAGGGCGAACAGCAAAACCAGCGAGATCGGTACGTCGATGACCACGCCGCCCACGTCCCACTTCCAGATGTGCCAGCCCGCGCCGAACGGGATCACGCTGAACGCGGCGAGCGCGGTGAACGACGAGAGCACAGGCGCCGCGATGTAAAGGACGTCCACGGCGGAGGCCGGGAAGAAGCTCTCCTTGCGGATCAGCTTGACGAGGTCGGCGATGGGCTGGAGCAGGCCGAACGGGCCCGTGCGGTTGGGGCCGTAGCGGAGCTGCATCCGCCCGAGCACCTTGCGCTCGACCCAGGTCATGTAGGCGAACATCCCGAGCAGCAGGTTGATGATCAGGAACGCCTTGATCGCGGAGATCCACCACGGTTCGCTCATGGCTTGCTCACCTCCACGAAGCCGCCGAGCTCCCCCACGTGATCGTTGGCGACGCGCGCGATCCCGGGCTGCAGCGAGGGGTTGATGCGAGCGCGAAGCTCGCGAGCGACGTCGACGTGCTTCACCATTACCGATTCGCCGTTCAGGATCTTGCGGGTCTCGGCGTCTTCGGGCGAGAGCTCGACCTCGGGTGGCGGCCGCTGGAACTGCAGCTCGGGAACCCGTTCGACGGCCGGGCCCGAGAAGAGCGGGCGGTAGCGGACTAGCCTCAGCTCGCCCTTGCGTGGCTTCGGGCTCGGCGTTTCGTCAGGCAGCTTGGCGGCCGGCGCCTCGCTTCGGGTGCGCAGCTCGGCCTGCTCACCGACCTCGCCGAAGGGCAGGCCGTCGTAGATCAGCTCCGAGAGCTCGGCGAAGACCGCGGAGGCGTAGGGCGGCAGTTCGACCTCGAAGCGCTCCGCCAGTTTCGAGATCCAGGCAAGCTCGTCGGGTGCGGGTGGGATCGCGGCGCGCCGCAGCCGCTGGAGCCGGCCTTCGAGGTTGACGTAGGTGCCGTCCCGCTCGAGGTAGCTCGTGCCCGGCAGGACGAGATCGGCCCAGCCGACTGCGAGGCCCTGGAACATCGAAGTGACGATCACGCGCTCGGCCCGCTCGGCGAGGGCGCGCACGTTCGGGTCGGCGGCCGCTTCGTCGCCGGAGACGACCAGGAGGCCGATGCTCTCGGGAGCCTCGGCCTCGTCGTCGGAGCAGGCGGCCCAGGCGTCGGCCACCCCGCGGCCGTTCGGCGTGCAGGGCAAGTGGAACGCGCCCGAACCGGGCTTGTACCGGAAGCCGAGCTCGCCGGCCAGAGCCGCCAGGTGCGCACCGCCGCTGCCTTCCTCGGCCGACCAGATCAGGATTGCCCGCTCGCTCTCGCGCAGGCGCTTGCCCAGCGGGTCGTCCCGACCGGCGAGGCGGCGGCAACTCTCGATCGCATCACCGGTGTGCTCGACGTGCGCGCCCTCGCGACGGGCGGCCCGGAGCCAGAGGTCGACGATCGGCGCCCGCTCGGCCACCGGCTCGTCCCCGAGCACGACCACGAGCTCGGCGTCACGGATGGCCGAGAGCGGCAGGCGGTAGGCGTCGAGCGCGCTGCCGGTCTCCTCCGGCAGGAAGGCCGTGTGCGCTCTGAGGCCCTTGCGCAGAAGCTTGCCGAGCGCGTAGGCCTGCTCGACGGTCTCGGAGCCGGAGAGCGCGGTCACGATCCGGCCCTCGGCCTCGCGCAGCAGCCGCTCGGCCTCGTCGAGCGCGTCGTCCCAGGAGAGCTCTTCGAAGCCGCGCCGCCGCGAGCGGCGCAGCGGATCGGAGATCCGGTCGCGCGCGTAGAGGTGCGTGTAGGCGAAGCGTCCCTTGTCGCAGAGCCAGCCCTCGTCCACCTGGGGATGATTGCGAGAGAGCATCCGCCTGACCTTCCCTTCGCGCATCGTCGCGTGGACGTTGCAGCCCACCGGGCACAGGCCGCAGATGGTCGGCACGTTCTGGATTTCCCAGGGCCGGCCGGTGAAGCGGTACTGGGTCGAGGTCAGCGCGCCGACCGGGCAGAGCTCGATCACGTTGCCGGAGAACGGCGCTCGGTACGGCAAGTCCTCGAACGTGCCGATCAGCGAGAGTGCGCCGCGGTTGCGGGCGATCAGCTGGCCGTCCTCGGCGACGCCCTCGGAGAAGCGCGTGCAGCGGTAGCAGAGGATGCAGCGCTCGCGGTCGAGGGCGATCGCCGGCGAGATCGGGATCGGCTTCTCGAGGGTGCGCTTCTCGAACTCCATGCGCGTGTTGCCGGGGCCCCAGCGGAATGTGAGGTCCTGCAGCGGGCACTCGCCGCCCTTGTCGCAGACCGGGCAGTCGAGCGGGTGGTTGACGAGGATGAACTCGAGAGTGGCGTTCTGACCTTCGGCGGCCTTGGCGGAGGTCTGAGCCGTGCGGACGACCATGCCGTCCTGCGCGGTCATGGTGCAAACGGCCTGGAGCTTGGGCATGCCCTCGACCTCGCAGAGGCACATGCGGCACGCGCCGACCGCCGGCCCCAGGCGGGGCTCGTAGCAGAAGACGGGGATCTCGATTCCTGCGTGGATCGCCGCCTCGACGATCCCCGTACCCTTCGGTACCTGAACCTTGCGGTCGTCGACCGTGACCGTGACGAGCTCGCCGCTCATCCTGTCGGCCTCCTGCATGAACGGCCGAGCCGCCGATTCGTCCCCCACGACGTGCCAGGACCAAACCGGACGCGTAGCGTGTTCACGCCGGAATCACCGCGACGGGAGTGAGGGTGTGCTGGTCGATCGGCGCGATCACGCCCTGGAGCGACGACTCGCCGCCGAAGGGGCAGCCGCCCTCGTCGATGTGCTGCCGGTACTCTTCGGCGAACTTCGTCACGTAGCTCGCCACCGGCATCGCCGCCGCGTCGCCGAGGGGGCAGAGGCACTTGCCCAGGATCCGGTCGCAGACGTCGAGCAGCAGGTCGAGCTCCGAGTGCTCGGCGCGCCCGTCCTCGATCGCCCGCAGCAGCTGCACCATCCAGCGCGTCCCCTCGCGGCACGGCGTGCATTTGCCGCACGACTCGTGCTGGTAGAACTGCGCGACTCGCAGTCCGAGCTGCACCATGCAGCAGCGGTCGTCGATCACGATCACCGCGCCGGAGCCGAGCATCGTTCCAGCCTCCGCCATCGAGTCGAAGTCGAGCGGATACTGGATCTCGCCCGCGGTCAGCACCGGCACCGACGAGCCCCCCGGGATCACCGCCTTCAGCTTTCGCCCCTCCGGGATACCGCCGCCGATCCGGTAGATCAGCTCGTAGAGCGAGGTACCGAGCTCGAGTTCGTAGTTCCCGCCGTTGACGACGTTGCCTGAGAGCGAGAAGACCCGCGTCCCCGCCGAGTTCTCGACCCCGAGCGAGGCGTACCAGGCGCCGCCGCGCTCCACGATGGCCGGCACCGTGGCGATCGTCTCGACGTTGTTGATCAGCGTCGGCGACGCGTAGAGCCCCTGAACGGCCGGGAACGGCGGCTTGGAGCGGGGCTGCCCGCGCTTGCCCTCGAGCGACTCCAGCAGCGCGGTCTCCTCACCGCAGATGTACGCGCCGGCGCCACGGTGGATGACGACCGTGACGCCGCCGAGCAGCTTTGCCTCTCGCAGCTCGTCGAGCGCCGCCCGCAGCACGTCGAACTCGTGCGTGTATTCACCGCGCAGATAGATGAAGACGTTCTGGGATCCGATCGCGTGCGCGGTGATCAGACAGCCCTCGAGTAGCCGGTGCGGCACCCGGAACATGATCTCGCGGTCCTTGAAATCGCCCGGCTCCGACTCGTCCGCGTTCACGACGAGGTAGACCGGCTTGCCGGTGTCCTTCGCGAGGAAGCTCGCCTTGCGGCCCATCGGGAACCCAGCGCCGCCACGCCCGCGCAGGCCCGAGGTGAGCAACTCGTCGATGATTCCCGGCGGCTGCATCTTCCGGGCCTTTGCGAGCGACTTGAAGCCGCCGGCCTTGCGGTACTCGACCAACTTCGTCAGGTCGCGCTCGTCTGCCCCCGCGAGGACGACCGTCACGCGCTCGCGGCTAGCCACCGCCGCGCAGCTCCCCGACAAGCTCCGGCACGTCTTCTGCCCGAACCGGCTCTCGGTAGCGGTGGTCGACGACCACGACCGGAGCCCAGCCGCAGCCCCCGGCGCACTCCATCGTCTTCAGCGTCACCGTGCCGTCCTCGGTCGTCTCGCCCGGCCGGACGCCCAGCTCGCGCTGGAAGGCTTCGACTACCTGCTGTGCCCCCACGAGCGCGCACGAGACGTTGGTGCAGACCTCGACCAGGTGCTGCCCCACCGGCGCCAGATGCAGCATGTCGTAGAACGACGCGACCGATTGGACGTACGCCGGGGTGACCCCGAGTGCCGTGCCGACCTCCTCCAGCGCTTGCGGCGGAAGCCATCCGTCGTTCCTCTTCTGGGCCAGGTGCAGCGCCGGCAGGATCGCCGAGCGCGCGTCCGGGTAGTGGCCCGCAATCTCGCGGATCTCCTGAACGAGTTCGGTCACCTATCGACCTCGCCCATGACCGTGTCGAGCGACCCCACGATCGCGATCAAGTCCGCCACGAGGGCGTCGCTCATACAGGTTGCGGTCGCCTCCAGCGCAACGAAGCTGGGCGCGCGGAACTTGATGCGCCACGGCTTCGGGCCGCCCTCGGAGACGAGGTAGCAGCCGAGTTCTCCTCGCGGCGACTCGACGGCCACGTAGACCTCGCCCTCAGGAACGCGGAAGCCCTCGGTGACGATCTTGAAGTGGTGGATCAGAGACTCCATCGAGGTGTGCAGCTCCTCGCGCGGAGGCAGCACGACCTTGCGGTCGTCCGCGATCCACGGCTCGCCCTCCATCTCCTCGAGCCCGTCTAGGCACTGGGCGACTATGCGGGTCGACTCCCGCATCTCGTCCATGCGCACCTTGTAGCGGTCCCAGACGTCTCCGTTCTCGTAGACGGGCACGTCGAACTCGACCTCGTCGTAGGCGAGGTAGGGCTGCGCCTTGCGGAGATCCCAGTCCACCGCGGAGCCGCGCAGCACGGGACCGGTCTGGCCGAGGGCGATCGCGTCTTCGGCCGAGAGCAGCCCTAGCCCCTTCGTCCGCTCGAGCCAGATCGCGTTCCGGTCGACGAGCGACTCGTACTCGCTGACCGCTTTCGGCATCCAGTCGACGAACTTGCGCGCCTCGGGGAAGAACCCGGACGGGATGTCGGCGGCAAGCCCACCGACCTGGTAGTAGCGCGTGTGCATGCGCTCCCCGGTGACCATCTCGAAGAGATCGAGGATCTGGTCGCGCTCGCGAAAGCAGTACCAGAACATCGAGATCGCCCCGAGCTCGAGTGCCGCAGTCGCGAGCCAGACCAAGTGCGAGTGGATCCGGTTCAACTCGGCGAGGCACATCCGCATCCAGGTCGCCTTGGTCGGCACCTCGAGGCCGAGCAGCTTCTCGACGCCGAGCACGAAGACGAGCTCGTTGTTCTGGAAGGAGAGGTAGTCGATCCGCGGCGAGTAGGTGATGGCCTTCCACCAGCTCTTGGCCTCCATGTTCTTCTCGAAGCCCGTGTGCAGGTAGCCGACCACGGCACGCAGGCCGACCACACGCTCGCCGTGCAGCTCGACAACGAGGCGTAGGACGCCGTGCGTGGAGGGGTGGTTCGGCCCGAAGTTGACCTCGAGGACGTCCTCGGAGTCCCGGAGCTCGGGTGGGATCGCGAGGATCGTCGGGACGGGCGCGGGAATGCGCGAGCCCTCGTAGATCCTCGGCCTTTCCGGAGCGACCGCCACCTACTCCTCGCCCGAGAAGCGCACCGGCTCTCCGCCGATCGGGTAGTCCTTGCGCAGCGGATGCCCCTCCCAGTCGTCCTCCATCAGGATCCGGGAGAGGTTCGGATGGCCTTCGATCCGGATGCCCATCATGTCCCAGGCCTCCCGCTCGTGCCAGTCGGCGGTCGGCCAGACCGAGACGACGCTCGCGACTGTCTCGTTCTCGTCCAGCCAGGCCTGCACACGGACGCGGCGGCCTTCCGGAATCGAGAGCAGGTGGTAGTTCATCGCGAATCGCTTCGGCTTGAGCGCGGGCTGCCGCGCGAATCCCTGCGAGCCTGGAGAATTGAGGTCACGGCCCCACGAGTCGCCGATGTAGCCGGCGACGCCTCGCGAGCCCCAGCCGAGGTAGTCGGTGGGCGTCACGTCGGCGAGCATGTTGAAGCCCTTCTCGTCGCGCAGGTGCAGGCAGGCCTCCTCGACCCGCGCAGGATCGACGACGAGCGTTGTCTCGCCGAGCTCCTCCCGCTGCTCGACCAGCCCGGGGACGCCCTCGTAGGTCAGCTCGCCACGCCCCGGATCTCGTAGGCCGGCGGTACCCCCGCCTTGATCTTCTCTTGGAGCCGGACGATGCCCTCGAGCAGCGCCTCGGGGCGGGGTGGGCACCCGGGCACGTGCACGTCGACGGCGACGATCTTGTCCACGCCCTGGAGCACCGCGTAGTTGTTGAACATCCCGCCCGAGCTGGCGCAGGCACCCATCGCGATCACCCACTTCGGCTCGAGCATCTGGTCGTAGATCTGCCGCAGCGGCGCGGCCATCTTGTGGGCGACGCGGCCGGAGACGATCAAAAGGTCGGCTTGGCGCGGCGAGGATCGGAAGACCTCGGCCCCGAAGCGCGCGACGTCGTAGCGCGCTGAGACGATGGACATCATCTCGATCGCGCAGCAGGCGAGGCCGAAGGTGTCGGGCCAGATCGAGCTGGACTGCGCCCACGCGATCGCCTTGTCGACGGTGGTCAGCATCAGCTTCTGCTCGAGGTCTTCGCCGAGCTCCTGCTCGAACTTGCTCGGTCCCTTGCCCTGCCAGAGCACCCGCTCGGTGTGGACGCCGTAGTCGGCGAGCCTCTTCTTGGTGCTCATGGAGCCGCCTCGATGACGGCGTGTCGACCGGTCATTTCCGACGGCCGCGCGCGCAAAGGGCGCCCGGCCTGAGCGAGACGCCGCAAGCGTCGACTCTCTACCGCCATTCCAGGGCTCCCTTGCGCCAGATGTAGACGTAGGCCAACGCGAGGATCAGTAGGAAGAACGAGAACTCGACGAACCCGAACCACTTGAGCTGGTGCAGGATCACGGCGAGCGGATACAGGAAGACGATCTCGATGTCGAAGACGATGAAGAGCATCGCCGTCAGGTAGAAGCTGATCGTGAAGCGGCTCTGCTCCAGCGGGCCCTCGGAGACCCCCGACTCGAACTCCAGCGCGCGCGCCTTGTACCGGCGATGCGGGCGCGTCGCGAACACGAAGGACATGACCATCATCGAGACCGGAATCGCGAGCGCGAAGAACCCGTAGATCAGGAAGGGCAACCAGCTGTCGAGCACGCGTTCCTCCCGGGGTAGGGCGAGCCGGAAGTTAGCAGAGCGCGAGAGGCTACGAGCGAGGAGGAAAACGGCTCAACCAAGCGTGAGGCAGCTGTTACAAGCTGCGTGGTGGAGAAGGGCCCCGGAGGGGGATTCGGACAGCCGAACCACGCTGCTACGATGGGCGCGATGGAGACCACCGAGAGACCGCTCACCCTCGTGTCGCTGACCGAGAGCGCGGCAACGAAGATCAGGGACCTGATGGCCGAAGAGGCCGAAGGCGAGGCCGCGGTCCTGCGCATCGCCGTCCAGGGCGGCGGCTGTTCGGGGTTCCAGTACGCCCTTGGGTTCGATCGCGGTGCCCAGGAAGGCGACAGCGAGCTCGAGAGCCACGGCGTCGCCGTGGTCGTCGACCCGTTCAGCGCGCCCTACCTGTCGGGCACCGAGATCGACTGGGTCGAGGGTCTCCAGGCGGGCTTCGCGATCAACAACCCGAACGTCTCCGCCGCGTGCGGCTGTGGCCATTCCTTCCAGGTGGAAGAGGGCGACGACGCCGATGAGGAGTCCGCCTCCGCCGCCCACGCGGGCGGCTGCGGCTCCGGCTGCTCGCACTAGGCACAATATCGCGCCTGTGAGCGCTGACGGCGTCGTCGACATCACGATCCTCGGGGCGGGGCCTGCGGGCCTTGCTGCTGCCTATTACGCCGGCCATCGCGACGCTTCGGTGCGGATGATCGAGAGCCTCGAGCAGCTCGGCGGCCAAGTGGCCGCGGTCTACCCCGAGAAGCACGTCTACGACGTTGCCGGCCACCCGAAGATCATGGGGACGAAGCTGGTCGAGCTGTGCGCCGAGCAGGGCCTCCAGTACGGCCCGGAAGTGCTGCTCGGCGAGGAGGTGCAGACGCTCGAGCGGCTGAGCCAGAACGGCGAGGAGCTGTTCGCGATCGGAACCGACAAGGGCGGGCCCTACCTATCTCGCGCGCTGATCATCACCGCCGGCCACGGGGCTTTCGAGCCCCGCAAGCTCGGGATCGAGGGGATCGAGGACTGGGAGGACAAGGGCGTCCACTACTTCGTGCGCGAGAAGGACGTCTTCCGCGACCGCACCTGCGTCATCGTCGGCGGGGGCGATTCCGCGCTCGACTGGACTCTCGGCCTCCAGGACACGGCGAAGGCGCCGATCGCTCTCGTCCACCGCCGGGACAACTTCAGGGCCCTCGAGTCGTCGGTGAGCGAGGCGCGCCAGCTCGCGGACGAGGGCCGAATCCGGATCTTCACGCCCTGCGAGGTGCGCGAGATTCACGGCGACGGCAGCATTCAGGCGGTCTCGATCGAGAACACTAAGACTGGCGACATCGAGCAGGTCGACTGCGAAGCGCTGATCACGCTGCTCGGCTTCCACTCGCATCTGGGCGCGATCGCCGACTGGGGCCTCGAGCTCGAGGGAAAGCGCCAGATCCGGATCGAGCCGACGACCTGCGAGACGACGCTTCCGGGGGTGTACGCCGCAGGTGACGTCGCCGGCTACCCGGGGAAGATCACGCTGATCACGATCGGTATGGGCGAGGCAGCGATCGCCGCGAACAACGCGATCGCGAGGATCCGCGGCGAGAAGGTCCAGCCCAAGTACTCGACGGACTGACTCCCTCGATCGAGTGTCGTATCGGGTGCCACAGGGCCGATGCCATCGAAGATGGCGTCGTTCAGGATCGAATGCCTCCACTGCGGCGAGGTTCGATGGCTCGACCCATCGCCGCATCATGGTCTCAGCGGCGGCGCCTGCCCGCGGTGCGGTTACGTCGGCTGGGCATCCTCCGTCGAGGTGGATGAGACCACGCGCAGGTTGCTGCGCGAGCGCCCGCTCGAGCGCCGCCGCCTCCGTGCTGCCTGAGTAGACTCGACCCCGTGGCCCAGGCGGAGGAAAAGCAGGAGCTCTGGGGGGTGGAGACCCGTAAAGCGGTCGAGAACTTCCCGGTCTCCGGCGAGCCGATCCCCGCGCCGGTCGCGCGCTGGCTCGGACGGATCAAGGCCGCGGCCGCGCGCGTGAACGCCGAGCTCGGTCTGCTCGATGCCGACAAGGCGGGGCGGATTGCCGCCGCCGGCGACCGGGTAGCCGCGGGCGAGCTCGACGACCAGTTCCCGATCGACGTCTTCCAGACCGGCTCAGGCACCTCCTCGAACATGAACGCCAACGAGGTGATCGCCTCGCTCGCGGGCGAGGGCGTCCACCCGAACGACGACGTCAACCTGGGCCAGTCCTCGAACGACGTCTTCCCAACCGCCGTGCACCTGGCCGCGCTCGACGAGATCGTCAACGAGCTGCTGCCCGCGCTCGAGCGTCTGGCCGACGCGCTAGTGGCCAAGGCGGAGGAGTTCGATGACGTGGTGAAGTCCGGGCGCACCCACTGGATGGATGCGGTCCCGGTCACGCTCGGCCAGGAGTTCGGCGGCTACGCGGCCCAGGTGCGTGAGGGGATCGCGCGGGTGCGCGACACGTTGCCGCGGCTCGGCAAGGTGCCGCTGGGCGGCACCGCCACGGGGACGGGTCTGAACACGCACCCGGAGTTCGCCTCGCGCGTGCGCATGCGCCTCCACGAGGAAACGGGCCTCGAAATCTCTCCGCCGGCCGATCCCTTCGAGTCGCAGGCCGCGCGCGACGCGATCGTCGAGGTCTCCGGCGCGCTCAAGGTCGTCGCGGTCTCACTGACCAAGATCGCGAACGACATCCGCTTCATGGGCTCGGGGCCGAGGGCCGGCCTGGCCGAGATCGCGCTGCCGGAGCTCCAGAAGGGAAGCTCGATCATGCCCGGCAAGGTCAATCCGGTGATCCCGGAGGTCGTCACGCAGGTCGGAGCGCAGGTGATCGGCAACGACCAGGCGATCACCGTGGGCGGGCTGCAGGGGCACTTCGAGCTGAACGTCTTCGTGCCGCTGCTCGCCCGAAACCTGCTCGACTCGATCAAGCTGCTGGCGAGCGCGTCACGCCTCTTCGCCGAAAAATGCATCGAAGGGATCGAGGCCAACCGCGAGACGTGTGAGCGCTACGCCGAGCTGACGCTCTCGGCCGCGACCGCGCTCAATCCGTACATCGGCTATGACAAGGCGACCGAGATCGTCAACGAGGCGGCGAGCTCGGGCCGCTCCCTGCGCGAAGTCGCCCGCGAGTCGGGAGTCGACGAGGCGACCCTCGACGAAGCCCTCGACTATCGCAAGATGGCCAAGCCGCACGGCGCTTAGCCTTATCGACGCGCATTCCAGACCGGGTTATCGAGGGCAGGGGCGAGGTCCTTGCCCAATGCGGCGGGCGTTGCCGCCCTCGTGCTTTGCGCCCGGGCCGACATGCGCGGACGGCCCGAGGCCCTCGAGCGCAGGCTCGAAACGAGTGCGCGGCAACCCTTCGTGGGTCCGAACAACGCCGGCAGCACGGCTTCGGCCCTCGACGGCACCCCTGCCGGTGCCGCTCTAGGCCTGAAACCGAGCAAAGAGCGACCTTTCTTGTTTGACGGCTGATCTAGAGAGGCATATAAGCCACTCTGCACAACCTTTCGAGGCGGTCATGGGGAGCGCCTCGTCCGGTGGGGAGGTCGTAGGGGGACACGCACGCGCGGGATACCCAACGTGTGTAAGCGCCCACAAGGCTGCTCCGCATCGGGGTCGGGAAAACAACCAAGGGGAGAGTCGATGACAAGAACTCGCACGAGCGTCCTGGGAGCGACGTTTTTCTTGCTCGCAGGGGCACTCGCGTTGACGCTGATTCTGCTCACCGGGCGTTCGTCCGGCGGAAACCAGCTCAACATCAAGCTCGGAACCGGCGCCGTCGGCGTCACGAGCAAGGAGGCCAAATTCGGAGAGGGCAGGGTCGGCGGTTACGAGGCCTACCGCTCGGCGGCGCGCACGTACCCGGCGAACGTGATCCCACAGGCGATCGTCGCCCGCGCGGAGGTCACGTTCAACCGGATCGCGAGGCGTGACGCCCGTCTTGCCAAGAGCGGCCGTCGCTTCCAGGACGCCGGCACGAAGTGGCGCCTGTACGGCCCGAAGAAGTACGCCACCCAGCCAGGCGTGACCTCCTTCTCGGGAGCGACGAACAACACCGCCAGCCGCACCGTGGCGCTCGTTGCCGACCCGGACTGCACGGCGAGCCATTGCCGTCTCTGGGCAGGTACCGCAGGCGGCGGCGTCTGGCGAACGGACAATGTCCTCGCTCCGGAGCCGGAGTGGAAGCAAATGAGTCCGAAGGACCTTGACCAGAACTCGGTCGGGCAGCTCGTGCTCGATCCAACCGACCGCCACCACAACACGCTCTACCTGGCCACCGGTGAGGGAAACCGCTGTGGGTCGGGCTGTGAGGCCGGGGTCGGCCTCTACAGGTCGAAGAACGGCGGCGAGAGCTGGAAGAAGCTCGACGGCACCTGCGTCAGCAACGCGACCTATTCGTGTGTGAACCCCGGCAAGGACGCGTTCCTCGGCCGAGGGGTCAACGGGCTCGTGATCGACCCGCGGAACGGCAAGCACATCCTCGTCGGCTCCACGCTGGCGGTCCGGGGCCTCTCGCACACGATCGGCAACGGCGGCGGGACTCGTTTCGAGCCAGGCGCCAACGAGCCGGGTCTGTACGAGTCGTTCGACGGCGGCAAGACGTTCACCGAGGTCTGGGACGGTGCCAAGCCCGACTGCCTCGTGGCGGTTCCTCCCGGGGGCTCGTGCGCCCCGTCGGACCGCTTCTCCTACGGTGTTACCGACGTCGGGCTCGACCCGCTGAATCTCGACACCGTGTACGCGGCCGCGTTCGACGCGGGCGCGTGGCGGCGAGATGCTGGAGCCGCCGCAACGGCGTTCTCGCAGGTCTTCGCCCCGCAGTTCGCAGCAGGCGTCGGGCAAGACCGGACGATGTTCGCCCTGACGGCGAAGAACGGGAAGACGCGAATCTACTTGACCGACGGCACGGCCAACGGCGCCGGAATCGCCGGGCCGCTCGCGTCGAACTTCTGGCGCACCGACTTCGGAAACCAGCCGGCAGCGGCGCTGCTCGCGTCGCAGGGCCCGGGATCGGCTGAGCCGAATGCCGCGAACGTGTTCCCCGCCACCTACACCGGCTGGCAGAAGCTGACCTCGAAGACGACCTCGAGCCCGTTCTTCGCCACAGACGATTTCTGCTGGGCGCAGTGCTGGTACGACGAGGACGTCTACACCCCGGCCGGTCTGCCGGACACGGTGTACGTGATCGGCGCCTTCCAGTACGGCGAGCTGCCCTGCAACAACAGGGGCATCGGCTGCGGCAAAGGCCGCTCGAACGGCCGTGCGCAGCTCTACTCGCACACGGCGGGCGACCCGGACGGCACTCGTGCCGATCTCAGGACGTTCACCGACTCGACGAACGACAACCGGGATACCCCGGCGCCGTGGTGCGCGTTCGCGCCGTACGGCTTCGGGGCGTGCCTCCACTCACAGAACGGGATGCATCCCGACCAGCACGAGATCATCGTTAATCCTGGAAACCCGACGCAGACCTTCCAGGCAAGTGACGGTGGCGTCGTCCGGACAAGCGGTTCCTTCGCCGACGCCTCGGCACAGTGCGACGAGCCATGGCGGAGCGGTGTCACGGGAGGCCCGCCGACAGGAGGAAGCTACCTCACCTGCAAGCGTCTGCTTTCCCGGGTTCCGACGGCGCTCGACCACATCAGCAAGAGGATCGGCAGCACGATCCAGTTCATCAACGTGGCGATCAACCCGTCGAGCTCGTGCGAGGTCATGGGTGGAACCCAGGACAACGGCACCTGGTCGAACAACAACGGCTGTCGCCGCGACACGTTCAACCAGGTGATCTACGGCGACGGCGGAAACGCGGTGTACGACGCGACCAACGCCAGCTGGCGGGCGAACGAGTTCACCAGCGGCTTCGGTGACTCGAACTTCCGCAACGGCGATCCGGAGCGGTGGGTCATCACCACGGCGCCGCTCGTCAACAGTGAAGAGCCGTTCGCCTTCTACTGGCCGCAGATCGGCGATCCGAACCCCGCTCCGGGGACGCACCCGATCTACAACGGCGGAAGCCACGTCTGGCGCTCCTGGGCCTTCGGCGCCGGTACCCCGGGCGCCGTTCCCCAGAGCACGACTCCGGACATCGCCTTCTACGAGGCGAATTGTCCCGAGTTCGTGACGCCGGGCAATGCCGCGCACTGCGGTGACTACCGTCCGCTGGGCGGGCCGATGTGCGTCGGAGCTGCTGCTTGCCTCAACGCACCCGGTGATCTGACCGGGACCGTGTACGGCAACGATCGCACCGGCGGCTCGATGTCGTTCATGGCCCGCGACGGCAAGGATCACGGCACGTTGTGGGCGGCGACCTCCGCCGGCCGCATCTTCGTGACCCACAACGCCGATGCGGCGGATCCGGCCACGACCACCTGGCATCGGATCGACAATGCCACCTCGCCGACGCGGTTCCCGAGCGGCATCTACGTCGATCCCAACGACACCGGTCACGCATGGGTGACGTACTCCGGTTACAACGCGGCGACGCCGACGACTCCGGGCCACGTGTTCGAGGTCCGCGAGAACGGTGTTGCTCCTGGTTCGGGCACGTTCACGAACCTGAACGTCGAGAGCGGCGGCACGTCGAGCTTCCCGACGCCGTTCTCGGACGGTGATCTGCCCGTGAGTGACGTTGTTCGTGACGACGCCACTCACACGCTGTACGTGTCCACCGACTTCGGCGTGCTCATCGGCCGAAACGACGGACACTCAGGCTGGCACGTCACGCAGGGCATGCCGCGGTACGAGGTCATGCACCTCGAGATCCAGCCGTCCTCGCGCGTCCCGACCTGCGTCGGGGTCAAGCATTGCCCGCGGTTGCTCTACGCGGCAACGCACTCGCAGGGGATCTGGCGGATGAGGCTGAAGGGCCACGGTCACTAGCCCCAGCAGCCAGTAGCAGCGAAAGAGGGCCGCCTTCGGGCGGCCCTCTTTTCATCTGTGCCCTAGTACGCCACCGCCCCACGGCCCGTGGCGGCTGCGTGGCGTTGCTCGTCTGCCCGGTAGCTGGAGCGCACAAGCGGCCCGGAGAACACGGAGCCGAAGCCGAGCTTCTCGCCTTGCTCCCGGAACCAGCGGAACTCGTCGGGATGGACCCAGCGGTCGATCTTGGCGTGCTTCGCGCTCGGCTGGAGGTACTGGCCGATCGTGACGACATCGACGCCATGGCCCCGCAGGTCGCGCAGCGTCTCGACGACCTCGTCGTTGGACTCGCCGAGACCGACGATGATCCCGGACTTCGTCAGCACGGGGTAGTCGGCGAGCTCCTTCGCGCGTTCGAGCAGCCAGAGCGCCTTGTCGTACGAGGCCTTTGCGCCGCGCATGCGCGCATGCAGCCGGCGAACCGTCTCGATGTTGTGATTGAACACATCGGGCCGCTCGGCGAGGATCGTGCGGAGGGCCTGCTCCTCGACGCCGAGGAAGTCCGGCGTGAGGATCTCGATCGTCGCATCCGGCACCTTGTGCTTGAGCGCGCGGATCGTCGCCGCGTAGTGGGCGGCGCCGCGGTCGGCCACGTCGTCGCGGTCGACCGAGGTGACGACGACGTGCTTGAGGTTCATCTTCGCCGCAGCGGCCGCGAGCCTGAGCGGCTCGAGCGGGTCCGGCGGGTGCTCGGGCCGGCCGGAATGGACGTAGCAGTAGCGACAGGCGCGGGTGCAGGTGTCGCCGAGGATCTGGAAGGTGGCCGTGCCGCGGCCCCAGCACTCGGAGATGTTCGGGCAGCGCGCTTCCTCGCAGATCGTGTTCAGGCTGGCGCCGTGGATGAGCTTGCGAACGTCGAAGTACGCGGAGTCGGCGCTCGGCGCGCGAACCTTCATCCACTCGGGGCGGCGTGGCCGCTCCGCGACGGGCAACGAGCGCTGCATGCGCCGGAGTCTAGAGAAGCGGCGTGTCGAGCCGCTC
>Ga0126307_10000332_pt1 | contig 30555 bp, 32 predicted proteins | sample Plot28_FD_89955 | JGI IMG/M metagenome (GOLD analysis project Ga0126307, IMG submission 89955) | Serpentine soil microbial communities from UC McLaughlin Reserve, CA, USA - Plot28 | ecosystem: Environmental > Terrestrial > Soil > Grasslands | place: USA: UC McLaughlin Reserve, Lake County... | reverse complement strand
CGCGAGGTTGATCTGGTGCAGCCGGCTCAACCGGATGAGCACGAGCGTCATGAGCTCGAGCACGGGGTTGCCTGTGAGGCGACCGAGCACCGCGTGGATGTCGTGGCCGACGACGAGCACGAAGTCCTCGTCGGGCGCCGAGCGCTCCGTCTCGAGCGCGTCGTGCAACTGCGTCCGCCCCTCGGCGTCGAAGGCGGCGACCACGCGGTCGACGATGGCCAGCTCGACGCCCGTGCGCACCTCCGCGAGGTTGTCGACGCCCATGCCCCGGCGGTCGAGCAGCAGTGCGACGGCGTCGGTCACCGCCTCCACGCCGGGCTCCGTCACGAACAGGCCCCCGCCGGGCCCGCGCCGCATGGATGCGATCCGGTGGTGCTCCAGCAGCCGGACCGCCTCGCGCAGCACGGCCCGGCTGACGTCGTAGCGCTCGATCAGCTCGGCCTCGGAGCCGATGAGGCGGCCGACCGGCCACCCGTCGGCGACGACCTGGCGGAACACCTCCCCGGCCACGACCTCCGCGCCCTTGTTGCCGCCGCCGGTGAGCGCCACGCGACTCGTGTCGAGGACCTGGCGGGACGACCGCCGGCTGCGCACCCAGGCGGCCTCGGCCTCGAGGTGCTTGCGCATGCGGCCCCGCGCCCGGCCTTCGTCACCGGCCATCACCGCTTCGGCGATGCGGGCGTGCGCGTCGGCGGAGGCGTCACGGACGTTCGACGCCACGTGGGTGAGGTCGTCCAGGTAGAGGTTCGACACGCGGTGGAGGATGTCGACGAACAGGTCGAGCGCCGGGTTGCGGGTCACGGCGGCGAGCAGGCTGTGCATCTCGCGGTGGTCGAGCACCTCGGCCCGCCCCTCGCGCTGGACGAGCGCCCGCACGGCGGCGAGGTCGTCCTCCTCCAGCCGGGCCGGTGCCAGCTCGGCCACCATCTCCTCGAGGATGAGCCGGGCGTCGAACACGTCGTCCAGCCGGGCGTCGACCCGGTAGAGGTACACGACGACCGCGTCGATCACCGAGTCGACGGACGGCTCGGAGATGACCAGCCCGCCGCCCGGGCCGCGCCGCATGCGGCCCACCTGCTGGTGCTCGACGAGCCGGACGGCCTCTCGGAACACGGCCCGGCTCACCCCGTAGCGCGCGAGGAGCACGGCCTCGGAGCCGAGGACCTCGCCGACCGGCCAGCCACGGGCCACCACGTCGTCGACGATCCGGTCGGCGACGACGGAGGCCAGCTTGCCCTGGCGCGCGATGGCCCGCCGCGACGACCCGGTAAGTCCCGCGCCGACGCCACCGGTCGTCCCGTCGTCGGGGTGGATCCCGTCGTTGGCAGCGCGCGCTGTCACAGATCGCACCGTACCGGCACCGGTTACGGCGGGCGACCGTCGCCCGATGAGGAGCCGACCCTCGCCGGGGTGCAGCCCGGGGCCGGCCGGGGCGGCCCCGGCGCTGGCCGACCGTTGGGTCAGGCGGCCGCCTTCTCGAGGATGTGCACGCCGCAGGCCGAGCCGAGGCCGATGACGTGGGCGAGGCCGACGGTGGCACCCTCGATCTGGCGGTCGCCCGCCTCGCCGCGGAGATGGTGGCACACCTCCCAGATGTTGGCGATGCCCGTGGCGGCGATCGGGTGGCCCTTGGACTCGAGGCCCCCGGACACGTTCACCGGCGTGGTCCCGTCGCGCCAGGTGGCGCCCGACTCGAAGAACGGCACAGCCTCGCCCGGGGCGCAGAGCTGCAGGTTGTCGTAGTGGACCAGCTCGGCGGTGGCGAAGCAGTCGTGGAGCTCGACGAGATCGAGGTCCTCGGGGGCGACGCCGGCCTGCTCGTAGGCCTGGGTGGCGGCGTTGCGGGTCAGCGTGTTGACGTTCGGGAGGACCTGGCAGGCCTCCTCCCACGGGTCGGTGGTGAGCACGGAAGCCGACACCTTGACCGCCCGCCGCCGCTGGTCGCGGTCCAGGGTGGCGAGCTTCTCGCCGCTGACGACGACCGCGGCCGCCGCCCCGTCGCAGTTCGCCGAGCACATCGGTCGTGTGTTCGGGTAGGCGATCATCAGGTCGCCCATGATCTGCTCGAGCGACATCTTCTTCGTGTAGGCGGCCAGCGGGTTCAGCGTCGAGTGCGCGTGGTTCTTCTCGCTGATCCGGGCGAACAGCTCGAAGCTCGTCCCGCCGTAGCGGTGCCCGTACTCCATGCCGATCTGCGCGAACACGCCCGGCATCGTCTCGGTGCCTATGCGCCCGTCGATCGGGGCGACGGCCCCGTAGCGCCCGGCGGGCGCCCACGTGTCGCCCTCGGCCTTGCGGGCACCGCCGGCCAGCAGGCCGGCGCCCGCGAGCTTCTCGACGCCCACGGCCAGGCCGACGTCGCACTCCCCCGCCTTGACCGCCATGATCGCCGTGCGCAGCGCGGTGGCGCCCGTGGCGCACGCGTTGGCCACGTTGTAGACGGGGATGCCGGTCTGGCCGACCTGCTTCTGCAGGGCTTGGCCGATGCCGCCCGGCCCGCCCATGAGGTTGCCGGCGGCCAGCACGCCGACGTCGCGCATGGCCACCCCGGCATCGGCGAGGGCCTCCATCGTGGCCTCGGAGGCCAGGTCTACCGTGTCCTTGTCGGGGTGCTTGCCGAACTTCGTCATGTGGATCCCGAGGATCCAGATGTCGTCACGTGCCATGTCAGCTGCCCTCCAGCGGCTCGAACCCGAACCCGATCGCCTGCGTGCCCGCCCCGTCCGTGCCCACCGGCACCGTGGCGAGCCGGACCTTCATGCCCAACGTGACGTGCTCGGGGTCGGGCTCCACGTTGACGAGGTTGGCCCGCACGCTCGTGCCCTCGCAGTCCACGACGGACGCCACGAACGGCACCGGGATGCCGGGCGCCGCCATCGACACGATGGTGAACGCCCGCACCTCGCCCTCCGTCGCCACCCGGACCGTCCTGAAGTCCGTCCCACTGCAGGACGCACAGGCGTTGCGGCGGTCGAAGAACCGCGCCCCGCAACGCGTGCACTCGTGCGCCACCAGATGCGGGTCGTCCCCCAACACCAGGTAGTCGACCAGGGGTACCTGCTCGCTCACGGCGACTCTCCCTCTCCGCGCTCCGCGGTGCGACGACACGATCCGGACGTCGACCCCCTACATCAGCACACTCTTTACGTCGTCAGCGAGACCACCGGCCGGATCACCGTGGAGCCGAACGGCGCGAGGACGCCAGAGTGCCGTGGACGTCCGCACACCCAAGCCCATATAAGGTGTACTCAATCGAGAGGCGCGGAGTAGGGCAACTCATGAACACGCTGAAGGGCCGGGTCGCGATCATCAGCGGCGCCGGCCGGGGCATCGGGCGGGAGCACGCGCTGCTGTTCGCCGCCGAGGGGGCCAAGGTCGTCGTCAACGACCTGGGTGGCAACCCCGACGGCACGGGGGCCGACGCCTCCCCGGCCGACCAGGTCGTCGAGGAGATCCGGGCCACCGGCGGCCAGGCCGTCGCCAACCACGACGACGTGACCGACTGGGACGGCGCGAAGCGCCTGGTCGACACGGCCGTCGACGCGTTCGGCGACCTGCACGTGCTCGTCAACAACGCGGGCGTGCTGCGCGACCGCATGCTCGTGAACATGACCGAGGACGAGTGGGACGTCGTCGTGAAGGTCCACCTCAAGGGCCACTTCGCCCCGCTCCGCCACGCCGCCGCCTACTGGCGCGACCAGGCGAAAGCGGGCGCCGAGGAGAAGCGGGCCGTCGTCAACACGTCGTCGACCTCAGGCCTGTTCGGCAACATCGGCCAAACGAACTACGGCGCCGCCAAGATGGGCATCGGTGCGCTCACGATCATCGCCGCCCAGGAGCTGGCCCGCTACCACGTGCGGGTCAACGCCATCGCCCCCGCGGCGCTCACACGCCTCACGGCGGGGCTCACGGGCGCCGTCGAGGAGAGCGCCGGCGGCGGGGGCGCCATGGACCCCGCGAACGTGTCGCCGTTCGTCGCCTACCTGTCGACCGAGCACTGCCCGATCACCGGTCGGGCGTTCTTCGTGGTAGGCGGACAGGTCCACCTGTTCCAGCCGTGGGCCATCATCGACAAGGTCGAGACGGAGGGCCGCTGGAGCGTGGAGGACCTGGAGATCCACGCCGCCAGGCTCGCCGACGTGCCGTTCCAGCTCGGCAACCCGTTCGCGGGGGGTTGACGTGGGCTCTCGAGATCGGCGGCATCGGCGCCACGGGCCGGAACGTCGGCAACGCTCTCGAACACACGCGTCCTGAACGGTCCGGAGGGAACAACGCCATGCCCATCGCCATCACCGACGACCACCTCGCCCTCGGCAGCACCGCCCGCTCGTTCCTCGAGTCGCACAAGGCGCGGGCCGCGACCCGCGAGCTGCTCGAGGCCGAGACGGAGTCCCTGCCACTCTTCTGGGACGAGCTGGCGCGGCTGGGGTGGCTCGGCCTCCACCTGCCCGAGGAGCACGGAGGATCGGGCTACGGCCTCCCCGAGCTGGTGGTCGTGGTCGAGGAGCTCGGCCGGGCCGTCGCGCCCGGGCCGTTCGTCCCGACCGTCGTCGCATCCGCCGCGATCGCCCGCTGCGGCAGCGAGGCGCAGCGGGCCCGGCTCCTGCCCGGCCTGGCGGACGGGTCGACGATCGCCGGCATCGGTCTCGCCGGCGACCTCCGCCTGGATGCCGGCACCCTCGACGGCGACGCCGGAGCGGTGCTCGGCGGCGGGCTGGCCGGTTTGCTGCTGCTGCTCGCGGGCGACGACGCCGTCCTGGTCGACACCGGGACCCCCGGCGTGAGCGTGACCGTGCCGCCCAACGTCGACCCCGGCCGCCGAAGCGTCCGCGTGACCGTGCGCGGCCTCGCGGTCGGCGACGACGACGTGCTGCCCGGCGCCCGCCGGGCCGTCGAGGCCCTGGCCCGGACGATCGTGTCCGCCGAGGCGACCGGCGGCGCCCGCGCCTGCACCGACGCCGCCACCGAGTACGCGAAGCGTCGCGAGCAGTTCGGCCGGCCCATCGCGATGTTCCAGGCCGTGAAGCACCACTGCGCCAACATGCTGGTCGCCGCCGAGCTCGCCACCGCGGCCACCTGGGACGCCGCCCGGGCGGCCGGGGGCGACCCCGACCAGTTCGAGCTCGCCGCCGCGGTGGCGGCCACGCTCGCCGTCCCGGCCTTCGCGGACGACGCCCAGCTCAACATCCAGGTCCACGGCGGCATCGGGTTCACCTGGGAGCACGACGCCCACCTCTACCTCCGCCGCGCCACGGCGTGCGCCGCCGCCGTCGACGCCACCCGTGCCGCCGAGGACGTGACCGAGGCCGCCCGACGCGGCGTCGTTCGGGACGTCGCCGTCGACCTGCCGCCCGAGGCCGACGCCATCCGGCACCGGGTCCGGGACGAGGCGGCCGTGCTGGCCGGGCTCGACGCCGCCGCCCGGCGCAGCCGCATGATCGAGACCGGTTACGTCATGCCGCACTGGCCCAAGCCGTGGGGACTGGCCGCCGGCGCCGTCGAGCAACTCGTCATCGACGAGGAGCTCGCCGCCGCGGGCATCTCCCGGCCCCAGTACGGCATCACCGGTTGGGTCCTGCTCACGCTGATCCAGCACGGCACCGAGGACCAGATCGCCCGCTGGGTCCGCCCCACCCTCGACCAGACGATGGTCTGGTGCCAGCTCTTCAGCGAGCCCGACGCAGGCTCCGACGCCGCCGGCGTGACGTCGCGGGCCACCCGCGTGGACGGCGGCTGGCTCGTCAACGGGCAGAAGGTGTGGACGAGCGGCGCCCACCAGGCGCACAGAGGCCTCGCCACGGTGCGGACGAACCCCGACGCCCCCAAGCACGCCGGCATCACGACCGTGGTGATCGACATGGCCGCCGACGGGGTCGAGATCCGGCCGCTGCGCCAGATCACGGGCGCGTCCGACTTCAACGAGGTGTTCTTCACCGACGTGTTCGTCCCGGACGACGACGTCGTCGGGGCTCCCGACGCCGGCTGGACCGTCGCCCGCGCCACGCTCGGCAACGAGCGGGTCAGCATTGGCGGGGGCGCCGGCGGCGGGGGTGGCCTGCGTATCGATCTCGTCGCGCTGCTCGACGCCCACGGCGACCGGCTGCCCGGCGCGGCGCCGCGCGTCGGCCGCCACCTCGCCGAGGAGCAGACGCTTCGCCTGCTGAACCTGCGGAGCGCCGAGCGGGCCGTGGCCGGCGCCGAGCCGGGCCCCGAGGGCAACGTCACCAAGCTGGTGCTCGCCGAGCACGGCCATGAGACCGCCGCGCTCGCCGCGGCCCTCACTGGCCCCGACACCACGTTCCTCGACGGCGAGGGGGCGACGGCCGCCCTGCTCACGCTCAGCACCCGCGCTTTGTCGATCGCGGGCGGCACTTCCGAGATCACCCGCAACCAGATCGGCGAGCGGATCCTCGGCCTGCCCCGCGACCCGCTGATCCGCTGACGGAGAAGCGACCTCGACGCAGCTCCCCGTGGCGGGGACACGCGTCGAGGGCTCTCAGCGGTCGCGCCGGCGCGTCCGCGCGGTGACCAGCTTGCGGAGCTCGTCGGCCCACAGGACGCTGCTGGCCAGCGAGACGCACAGCAGCCAGTCCGGCCCGTCGAGCGACGTGGTGTCGAACGCGTCGTTGAGGAAGGGCACGTAGACGACCGCGACCTGCAGCAGCACGGACAGGCCGATGGCCGCCCACAGCAACGGGTTCGTGAACAGGTGGTGGAACGCGCTCACCCTGTCGGACCGGGCGTTGAAGCAGTTGAACAGCTGTGCGAGCACGAGCGTGGTGAACGCCATGGTCCGGGCCTCGGTCAGCCCGTCGGACCCGTCGACGAGCCCGCCCGGCAGGCCGATGTCGCCGCCAACGTCCCATTTGAGAAGATCGGTGCGGCCATTAACACGGTTTCCTGGTCGGCGTTGATGGGCTTGCAGGACACGGCGAACGCCCCGATTGATACCCCGGCTTACGTGCGGAACATGGCGATTCTGCCCACCAGTCAATTGACCGGACCGGCCACCGGCGAAGCGTACTTCGGGGACTATTCCGAGGTCCTAGTCGGTACCAGACTCGCCATCGATTATCAGACTCTCCGCGAGCGCTCTCTCGATGAAGATAAAATCGGCGTTATCCCCCGCTGCCGGTACGATATTGCGGTTCGACACGGTGCCTCATTTGCGGTTAGAACGGCCCTGAGCACGTGAACAGGGCCAGGGCCAGCGTCGGCCGGGACGTCGCCATCCTTGCGGGGTAACAACCCGGAGGATGGCGACGAGGCCGCCGCGCCGATGTACCCGGGCATGTCCAGGGTCCACGGCCCCGGCATCGCCGCCCTCGTGGCCGAACAGGAGGACCGCGCCCGGGACGCCGTGGCCACCGACGAAGAGCGGCTTTACCGGTGACACCGGCCGAGGCCCGCGCCCTATTGGCGTCGGGCCAGGACTTGGATCAGCTCGCCGAGCAGCGCCGCGCGGAGTCCAGGTCGAAGGGCAGACCGAGCTGGCGGCGCTACCAGGTCGAGCGTGAGGCCGAGCGTCTGCCATCGACCATGATCCGGTCGATGAAATCGTCGACGACGGTGGCAATGTTGTAGATGCCGCCGAGTCGCTCGTAGAGGGACGTTGACTGTGTCTCTATGTTCGCCTCCGCGGCTCCGCTGTGGCTTGCGTGCGATCAGTCGAGCGTGACGGGATCGCGGCGCCGGATCGTGCCGCCCGCGATCACGCCCGCGTAGACCCCCACATTTGCCTGATTGTGCTGCGCTGCAGTGCGCAGGATGCCGGCGTCCTTTGGCAGGTCGCCCTGCGGCAATGTGGTCATCACGCAGCGCGGGCAGGGGCCGGTGATCCGCAAGCGGACCTCGTCGCCGATCGCGATCGTGCGGTCGATCCAGTCGTTCTCCACGAAGCCCTCGGCATCCGGCCCGGTCGACACGACGATGTTCGGCCGAAACCGTCGAACCTCGAACCGCCCCTCGGGATACAGCGCGCGCAGTCGCTCGATCGTCGCCGTCGTCAGCAGGTGCACGACGGCAAGGTCAAAAAACGTCCCAGCTGGCAGTTCCCACTCGGTGACGGTGTCCCTGTAATCGAGACCCTCCATATCCGGCCAGTACTCCTCGGCGGTGGCGGTCGGCGAGTCTGCACCGTGCTGTGCGTCCACGAATGTGACCTCGCGGGCGAGGGCTTTGGAAAGGATCTGCGCCAAATCAGGCTGGTCGCTCGACACCACAGTCCCATCGGGCAGCGTCAAGCGGACGGCGGGCAGTTTCGATTCCCTTTGTGGAGGCTCGACGTAGGCGGCGCGAAAGTCGAAGAAGCTGCCCCACTTCCGCGGATTCTTCGCGCCCGCGACCTTTCCGGTCGATGCGTCGACAACGGCGAACTGTCGGTCGCCGACGAGGCCGCGTTCGGTCACCTCGGTCGCGTTCAGCTCTTCCCCCATCATCGACTTCACGGGGTAGCGCCACAGCCCCACAACGGAACCAGCCGCGACGTCGAAGGCTGAGTGCAACGGAACCGTTGGCATGGCGTCCGCCTCCTAAACGTTCGAACGCAACGACGAGGATGTCGCCGAGGCGACCCCGAGTCAAGCGCAGACCGAGCGTGGGTGAAACGTCGAAGGAGCCAGCGGCGGTGCTGAGGCCCTTCAGCCGTTCTTAACCCCCCGTGGGAGGCCGCCGAGGCGTGACCGACCGCCGCCCGGCCGCCTCGGGCCCGCCTCACCAGGAGGCGCTGGATTCCGTCAATTGACGTTTCGGGTGGGGGCCCAGGGGGCCACGCAGGCAGCTCCCCGGCCCCCCACGACAAGGGGGGTCCCACGCCCAGGCCCACGAGGGCGGCCACGAGGACCACCACCACGACGATGCCCACGAGGGCCGCCCCTGCCAGCGTGAGACGACCACGACCCGCGGCGGCCCCCGTCATCCCGGACCGCCGTCTCCGGCCCGGCCCGCGCGCCGTCACCCCTCGTCGTCCGGCCACAAGTCGTGGACGTCTGCCGGGGTGATCGGTCGCACCGTGTCAACCATGCCGGCCACGTCCCGTCGCCGGGGCCGCCGGCTCCGGACCACGAGGGCCACGAGGACCCCCACGGGCGGGATCAGGAACGCCCCCACCGCGTACCCCCAGGGGTGAGGGCGGCCCTTCCGGGCGGCGATCCAGTAGGCGAGCATCGCCGCCAGGAACTGGATCACCAGCGTCAGGGCCCGCGCTGTTTCGTACGTCATCCGCCGGCCTCAATGTTGAATCGGGCCGGGTGGTCCGGGCCCGACTCGGACAACGGACAGTCAGGCCGCCCGGTCATCAGGTCGTCGCCGTCGCGGTATACCCAGCCGACCACGAGGGCCCCGGGCGACTCGCTAGAGAAGTTGACCTCGGCCTCGTCGTCGTCTCCGAAATACCAGGACTCGCCCGGCCGGACGAGGTCGCCGTAATCCTCCACGTGATCGGGCGGGCGGCCGAACATCTCGATCACCTGGGCGCGGGTCGCCCCGTCCAGGTCTAGGCAGGGCTGGTCGCCCTCGCCTACCGGGTCGCCCTGGGCCGCGTACAGGATGATGCTCAGGGCGAGGAGAAGTACTTCGATCATCCGGGCCCAGGGTCGTCTACCGGGTCACCGCTCGGAGGCCTAGGGCTTCGTAGCGGCGATCGATCGCGTATCTCGACAGGCCAGTCAGCGAGCTGACCTGGTCCCGGGTGAGGCGCGCCCGGCGGACGATCGCGAGCAGCGCGTCCTGGTCGGCCTTTGGCATGTTCGGGAACGCCTCGCGGAGGCGGCCGACAGCCTCTTCGGGATTCGAGTGCGGGGCCATCAGTCGCACACCCGGGGATCGAGCATCATCCATCCTTTGCGGCTTCAACGACTCTGTCTTCGTAGGTATAGGTCGACCCGTCGCCCCATTCCAGTTGTGTGCTGGCCGCTGAGGCGGGGACCTCGTCAACGTCGGTGGGTTCCCGAGCGCGGCGATGAGCCTCATCTGAGTCGGTGTAGGGCGGCCCTCCGATTCGCGACACTTGGACCATGCGCATCACCTACACGGGGCCCTCTACCGGGATTCCGCTCCTCGAACACTTTCTCCGCGACGAGGGCTTGACCGCCCAGTTTGAACCCTTTACAGAACCGCGTGGCGCGGGCGATGTCATCGTAGATCTCATCGGGTGGATAGGCGACAGTAGTGGCAACGGCGTGGTGGGAGGGGCCGCTTACGCGGCCGCCTGCCGAGCCAAGGACAAATTTGTGGCTCAGTTCGGGAGGGCGAAGAAGGTCGAGATCGACCCCGATGGAGGGCACGCGGATGAAGGGACGGCCGAGCCCCACGGTCGATAACTGCCGCTGGGCGACGGCGCTGGCACTAGCGAGCGCTACCGAACTAACGTTCGTGTATGCCGCTGGACTGGCAACGAACCGAGCGTGACCTGATGGACGGCTTCGAGCGCTACCCGGATAGCGCCGCCCTGACGTGGAGGGCATCGGTCAGGTTCCACCAGACCACCGAGCTGTGGCGCGTGGCGATGCCCCGCGTGGAGCTGCCGACCTACTCGACGGCCGAGGAAGCGATGGCCGCGGCCGATGCCGTCTTCGATGAGGGCAGGGGCGTCGGGCCTGACATCTAGCGCTTATGGGACCGGGCGCCCCGATGAGGCAGCGGAGTGTCGCGCGCCGCGGCGGCCGATCTTTTCACGGCCCTGAGCCACCCATCAGGTCGTCAGGCGGACGCGGTCGACGGGCGGGCGCGAACCGCAGGGCGGCGGTCACGTCACCGGCTCGAACGGCGCGGAGCAGGTCGAGCACCGCGGCCACGGCCTCGTCATCGGACGCTAACCGGATCAGGGTTCGGCAGGTCGACGGAGCCAAGTTGGCGAAATCGCGCAGGCCGCTGGCGCGGACCAACTCGCGGTATCGCTCATCGCGGGCGACGTCGGCCGGTGTCGCCCGCCGGCTCGGTTGGGGCGCCCTCGGCGGGCCTGTCTCTGACGTATCGTCACCCATGTCCGACGACCTCCGTGTCGTTGGGCCACGGGGCCGGGTCGTTAGGGCGACGCCGGCCCCACTCCCGTGTTGGCCCGGGTACGAACACTAAGCGCACTACCATCTGCTTAGCAATCGCTAGATCACTACGGGAGGTAAGTACGGTGAGCGACGTGGGCCGCGTGCACTACGAGATCCCCGACGACCTCCACCGGGACGCGAAGGCGGCCGCCGCCCTGGAGGGCAGGTCGCTTCGCGAGTTCCTGATCGAGGCGCTACGCGAGCGGGCGGCCCGGGTGCTGTCCGAGCGTCACAAGCGAGGCGACGCCTCCCGCTAGTTGTGAGCCATGCTTGTGAGCCGTCTTGAGAGCCAACACGGGCGGACACCGGCGGACAACCACGGACGCCTGGGCGGCAGAACCGCAGGTCAAGCGACACGTGCGGACACGTGCGGACACTGAGCCCAAATGCGGCCCATCTCGGTGGCCATCCCGGTGCCGGTCACCACCGCCCGGCCTCGGCCGCCGGCCACTGCCGTCCCGCTGAAGACCATGTTGACCAGGTCGCCCAGCGCCGCCGGCGCCGGGAGCCGCGCTGCGTCCTAGAGCACCGGCTCGCTCTCGCCGGTGAGCGCCGCCTCGGCGATCGTCAGGGCCGCGGCCTCCACCAGCCGGCCGTCCGCGCTCACCGCGTCGCCCTCGGCCAGCAGCACCACGTCGCCGGGCACCACGTCCGTCGCCGGGATGCGCTGTCCGACGCCGTCACGGACGACGAGCGACGTCGCCGCCGCCATGCGCTGCAGGGCGGCCACCGCCTCCTCGGCGCGGGCCTCCTGCACGTAGCCCAGCACGGCGTTGGCCGCCAGGATCACTGCGATGACGATGGCATCGAACGGCACGCTCTCCGCGTCCTCGAGCACCCACGTCGTCAACGAGATGACGATCGCGCCGAGCAGCAGCAGGACCAGCGGATCGGCGAACTGCGCCAGCAGCTTGCGCCAAGCGGGCACCGGCGGCGGGGCGTCGAGGCGGTTCGCGCCCACCTCCCCCAGCCGGGCGGATGCCTCCTCCGCGGTCAACCCGAGGGACAGGTCGGTGCCGACGCGCGCGGCGACCTCGGCGGCATCCGCCATCCACGGGTCAACGTCGGTGACCCGAGCGGGTGCCGTCGCACCGGCGACTCCTCCCCCGTCGTCGACCGGATCGGGTTCAGCGCCCACGGACGCTCCTCCCTCGGCGCATCCCGACAGGCTACGGGCCCACCCGACCCCGGCACCCCGGTCGCTCGTAAGGCGCCCGACGGTCGAACCACGCGTGCGCGCCTCCGCCTGAATTCGGTGTGCCGTTCGGCCCGTCCACGGAGAGTCTTCTGGCGGGACCTTCGGCCCTACGGAGCGTGTGGGTCGAATTCGTACCGTGAGTCGTGACCGGATCGTTCGATCCGAAGAACGAGAGGTATCGAGATGAGTGTCTCAACGGACGAGCGTCCCCTCACCACCACCACCACCGCCGCCAGAAAGGACGACGACATCGTCCGGCTGCCGCGACGGACGATCGACAAGCTCCTCATCGGGTTCGGCCTGGTCGCCGCGATCGTGTTCGCCGCGGCCGGCGGCCTGCTGACGTGGGGCGCCGACTTCGCCGGCGACTACGTCCACGACGAGCTTTCCTCGCAGAACGTCTTCTTCCCCGACGAGGCCGCCCTCCGGGAAGAGGGACGTGCCGACCTGGTGAAGTACGCAGACGAGCAGGTCACCAACGGCTACGAGGCCGAGGCCTACGCCAGCTACATCGCCGGGCACCTGGAGGGCATCGCCGACGGCAAGACCTACGCCGAGATCGACGACCGGGGTGCCGCCCAGGCCGTCGTCGACGCGCAGGAAGCCGGAGCCAGCGAGGCCAAGATCGCCGACCTGCAGGCCACCGCGGACGAGCTCAGGGGCCAGCGGGACTCGTTGTTCAGAGGCGAGACCCTCCGCGGCCTGCTGCTGTCGAGCTACGCCTGGGCCACGATCGGCCGGATCGCCGCCATCGCCGCCGCCGTCGCCTTCGCCGGCGCCGCCGTCATGGTCGCCCTCGTGATCGCCGGGACGGTGCACCTGCGCCGCTCGCACGCCTGACCCCCGTTTGCGCCCGCCCTGGCGGGTGCAACCACGGCAGAGACGGTTGCCGGGCTCGAAGGGCCGGCAACCGCCGCGTCCCGGCTCGGGCGTCGTGATCCGGGTGCCCGGCGCCAAGGCGAGCGCCGAGCACGCGATCCGCGCGCTGGAGCAGCAGGCCGCACGCTCCGGTAACCGCTCCGTGGGCCCCTTGCCTGGCGTCGGACCTCGATCGGCGTGACCGAGCGTTGCGGCCCGCGTCCGCACGGGCGACCGCGGTGCTGACGTACCGTGTACTCGGAGGCGGTGGATGCTTTTTCGGTTCGACGAGTGCGAGCTCGATCTCGACGCGGTGGAGCTGCGCGTCGGCGGCCAGCGACAAGCCATCGAGCCTCAGGTCTTCGACGTCCTCGCCTTCCTGCTCCGCCATCGCGATCGCATGGTGTCCAAGGAGGAGCTGCTCGACGAGGTCTGGCACCACCGGTTCGTCACCGAGTCGGCGATCTCGAGCCGCATCAAGAGCGTCCGCCGCGCCATCGGCGCCGATGGGCGGGCGCAGCGCCTCGTCCGCACGGTCCACGGGCGTGGCTACCAGTTCGTCGGCGAGGTCCGGACGGAGCAACCCGCCACGACGACGCCGACCGTCATCGGCGTGCCGACGCCGGCGACGACGACCATCGGCCGCACCGCTGACGCCGAGCGAGTCATCGCCCTGCTCGACGAGGCGCGCATCGTGACGCTGCTCGGCCCCGGGGGAGTCGGCAAGACGAGGCTGGCCGTGGAGGTGGCGCTCCGCCTCAGCACGGATGCGCCGGCCGATACGTGGTTCGTCGACCTGACGAAGGTGCGCGAGCACGGGCTCGTCGCCGGCCTCGTCGGTCGGGAGCTGGGCATCCACACCGGCGCGCAGAGCGATCCGCGCCAGGTCCTCGAGGAGGCGGTGCGCGGCCGCGCACTGCTCCTCGTGCTCGACAACTTCGAGCACGTCATCGACGCGGCGCCGCTCGTCGGCGACATCGTGCGGTGGGCACCCGAGACGCGTGCACTCGTCACCAGCCGGACCCGCCTACGGATCGCGGGCGAGCACGTCTACGACGTGGCACCGCTGCCGGTCGACCCGAGCGGCGCGGAAGGCGGGGCCGACGACACCCACCCTGCCGCCGCCGTCGCCCTCTTCGACCAGGCTGCGACGGCGGCCGACCCCGACTTCCGGCTCGCGCCCCACCTCGCCGACGTCGTCACCATCTGCCGGATGGTCGACGGCCTTCCCCTCGCCATCGAGCTCGCGGCCGGGCACGTACGCACGCTGCCTCCCGCGTTGCTGCGGACGCGGCTGGGCGCCGTCCTGGGATCGCCGGCCGGCGGCGCCCGCGACGCCCCCGGCCGCCAGCAGACGGTGCCGGCCATGATCGACTGGAGCCTCGACCTGTTGGGCGCGGAGGAACGGCGGCTGTTCTCCCGGCTGGGCGTCTTCTCGGGCGCCGTCTCGCTGGACGCCGTCGAGGAGGTGTGCGGACTGGCGCCGGGCGACGACGTGGTCGGCGCGCTCACGCGACTCGTCGACCAGAGCCTGGTCCGGCGAGTGTCCGGGACGCGGGGCGAGGCCAGGTTCACGCTCCTCGAGCTGCTGCGCGAGCGGGCTCGGGAGCTCCTGTCCGCCAGCGGCGAGGAGGAAGCCGTGTCGGCCCGGCACGCCGAGGTCGTGGCGGCGTTCCTGGAGGACCTCGAGGAGCGCCGCTGGAACGAGGCGTCGGACCGGTGGATCGACCTGATCACCGAGCTCCTCGCGGAGGTGCGGGCCGCTCACGCGTGGGCCGAGGCGCACGACGATGCACGACTGGCCGCCCGCATGACCGCCAACCTCGGCGCGTTCTGGCACCGGGAGGGACACCACGCCGATGGACGTCGGTGGACGGCCCACGCCCTGGCTCACGCCGCGGAGCTCGACGCCCCCCTCGTCGCCCGCCTCCACCTGACCGCAGGCTTCATGGAATGGCCGCGCAGCCGGCTGGCCGCCCGCGGGCACTGGGACGACGCCATCGTCGCCTTCCGGGCGCTGGGCGACGACCGCTATCTCGCCTACTCGCTGGGGCTCGTGCCCGGGACCTACATCGGCGAGGCCGACCGCTACGACCTCGCCGTCGGCCTCTGCGACGAGGGCATCGCGCTGGCCCGGCGGGTCGGGGACCGACCGCTGATCGCGCAGGCGCTGAACGTCAAGGGTGAGCTGGCCAGGGTCCACGGCGAGGACGACCTGGCCCTCGCCGTGTACGAGGAGGGCAAGGCGTTGGCCGAAGCCGCGGGCGACGAGGCCCACCTCATCCTCTTCCTCGCGAACCTGATGTACATCGCCGACCACCGCGGCGACTACGAGGACGCCCGCCGGCTCGGGTGCGATGCGCTACGGCTGTGCTTGCCGCTGGGCCGCCGGATGATGGCCGCCTGGACGGTCTCGGAGATGGCGGGGCCCGAGGTGGGCCTCGGGCGGCCCGAACGGGGGGCCCTTCTCGTGGGCGCGGCCGACGAGGCCCTGCGGGTGCTGGGCACGCCACGCCATCCCGGCGACGTGTCCGAGCACGACCGCGTGCTCGAGGGTCTGCGCACGGCGTTGGGCGCCGAGCGGCTGGGTGAGCTCCTCGGCGAGGGCGGCCGGCTCTCGCTCGACGACGCGGTCGCCTTGGCGCTTGCCGAACCGGAGGCCGTCACGGCCCAGGCGTCACGGCGCGATCGACTCGGGTGACCTGAACGTCTCGGCGCGCCACCAGCCGGCGAAGCGGTCCTCGCCGATAGCGTCGACCAGCGGGATCATGCTCTGGCTCACGGGGGCCGTTCATGCGGGCAGCACCGCGGAGAGGACCCAGAGGGTCGGCAGCCCGGCCGCCAGCGCGGCGTGCGGCGACCCCGTCCGCCGCACCGCCACCACGGCGACGGCGACGGCGATCGCCGGCGCGAGCGCCGCGCCCGCGTCGGCCAGGTGCTCCGTCAGCGCCGATGCGGCGAGGGCGGCGAAGGACACGGGAACCGCATGGCGGGCGGCCCGCTCGATCACGGGCGGGAGCCCGACGCGGGAGGCGAGCACGAGCATGCTGATCCGGAACAGGTAGCTGCCGGCTCCGACGGCGACGATGACGATCCAGGCGCTCACCGCTCCGTCCCCCCGGCCCCGGCTGCGTCCGCAGTCTCGGCCCTGTCGGTGACCAGTGCGGCGACGAGGCCGCCGCCGATCGCGAGCAGCGCGCCCAGGTGCAGTGGCACCCACGTGCCGATCACGCCGAGCGCGACGGCCACGCCCACCGCCCAGTTCGTGGCCCGGCTGGTGAGGCGGGGCACGACCTCGCCGATGAGGAACAGCGGGATCACGAGCTCGAGGTGCAGTGCTTCGGGCAAGGCCGTCCCGAGCGTGGCACCGACGGTGATGGCAGCCATCCAGGCGGCCAGCAGGGCCACGGCGCCTCCCATGTAGTGGAGATGGGCCTGCCGCGGCGTGGCGGCCCGCTCGTAGCCGTCGACGCCGACCGCGAGCGAGGGGTCGATCAGCAGCGCGGCGGCCACCGCCTGCCACCAGCGGGGCATGCCCTGCCAGCGGCGGGCCATGGTGGCCGAGTACAGGACGAGGCGGAGGTTCACGGCGAGACCGGCCGCGATGGCGACGGCCGGGGCCGCACCCCCGTCGAGCAGCTGGATGGTGGCGATCTGAGCGCTGCCGCCGAAGATCAGTGGCCCCGTCAGCCACCCGGCCAGGGTGGGGATGTCGGCCTGGGCGGCGCTGACGCCGATGACGAGGCCGAAGGGAACGACGCCGACCAGCCACGGGGCCATGGCCCGGGCTCCGGCCAACACGTGGTGGCGCCGCTCGCCGGCGGGCGTCGTCGGTCGGGTGATGCTCTCGTGCCGTGGGGCTCTCGTCGGCTCTGCGGCGAGGGTGGCGACCATGTCTTCTCCTCGAGACGGATGAGCGGGTGGCCGGCGCCGTGCCGGTCACCTGCTCGCATCAGCCGGCGTCGACCTGGATGGTCACCGGGACGGAGTTGGTGATGATGTCGAACACGGCGGAGCGGGCCCGGGACTGCTCGACGAGCTGGCGCAGCTTCTCGGCCGGGGCGTCGCCCTTGACGTCGAAGCTGACCCGGATCTGCTGGAAGCCGTTGCGGACGCCGTCGTCGAGGCCGAGGATCCCGTTCAGGTCGATGTCGCCCTCCACCGTGGAGGTGACCTCGGTGAGCTCGATGCCGCGGGCGGCGGCGATGTTCGCCAGGCCGGCGGTGAGGCACCCGGCCAGGCCGTGCAGGACGTACTCGACGGGTGTCGGGCCGTTGTCGCCGCCGACCAGGATCTTCGGGTGGTCGACGTCGACGGTCATCGGGGCATCGTGGGACCGCTCCTCGCCGACTCCGTAGAAGTCGTCGATGGTGCTCTGGCTGTGGGTGCCGGACACCCACCGGTTGCGGGCCCGGAACCGGAACTGGGCCGCCTCCGGGGCTTGCCTCACTGCGTCGAGCGTGGCGAACAGCGTTGAGGTGTCGACGCCGTTGCGGACCGGGGACTGGGTGGTGGCCATGTGATAGCTCTCCTGGGGGTATTTGTGGTTGCGGGACAGGTGGTGTGCTGGATCAGGCCGCGACGAGCGCTGGTGCGGCGACCGGCGGCATCGACGCCAGCCAGGCGGCCTCGGCCTCGACGAGGTCGCTCAGGTGCTTCTGGAGGGCGACGAACTCGGGCCCGGGCGGGTAGGCGGCCAGCCGGATCGTCACCTCGAAGATCGGCGCCAGGGCCCGGTCCCGCTCGTCGGCATAGGCCTCCAGCGCCGCGTCCTCGGCGACCTCGCCGCGGATGGCCTGCCCCAGCCGGCCGGCCAGCAGCTCGGCGTCGCGGAAAGCGTCGGTCATGCCGTGGCCGGTGACCGGCTCGCGGTGGTAGCCGGCGTCGCCCACGAGGGCCCAGCCGCTTCCGACCGCCTGCCGGACGTGGTTGGGTAGGCGGAGCGCGCCGCGCACCGGCGAGGTCATGCGGGCTCGTTCGACCCGCTCGGCCAGGGAGGGTGCCGTCCGTCGCAGCAACCGAAGGAAGTCACCCGTGCGGTCGTCGGCACCGAGTTCGGCCGCGCAGGCCGTGCTGCACACCCAGACGTTCGCCTCGCCGTCGTGGGTGGGGAAGACCCCCGCCAACGCCCCCGGCCCGAGGTGGAACTCGAACCCCTCGGCGTCGAGGCCCGCGACGTAGGCGTAGTGGGTGGCGCCGTCGGAGGGCCGCTCGTCCATCACCCTCGCGCCGACGGCGCGGGCGATGCGGGAGTGGACGCCGTCGGCGCCGACGACGAACGACGCCCGCAGCTCGCGCGCCTTCCCGTCCCCGTCGCGAGCGGTCACGCCGACCACCCGGCCGGCGTCGTCGGTGAGGACACCGGTCACGCTGACGCCGGTTTCGAAGCGGGCGCCGGCGTCGACCGACGCGGAGGCCAGGATGGTGTCGAGCACGTGGCGACGAGGAGCGAGCAGGAAGTCGACCCCCGCCCGGTCCTTCACCGTCTTCCGGAGGACCGAGCCGTCGCCGAGGTGGAACGTGACGGTCCGGATCTCCGGGGCGCCGCTCGCCACGACCGCGTCGAGCAGCCCCCACCGGCCGAGCTGGACGAGGCCGCCGCGAGAGATGGCGTGGGTGGAGAGCGTGTCGCTCGGGAACGTCGCCCGGTCGATGACGAGGACGTCGACCCCCTGGGCCGCGAGCAGCATGGCGGTGGCCGCGCCGGCGCAGCGGGCACCGACGACGATGACGTCGTGCTGCTCCTCTCCGGCGCCCCGGGGACGGGTCGATTCGGTCATGACGCCACCATGCGGTAGGGGGCGGCGACAGACTTGGAGATGCCTTGGAGAGGTTGTGATGATTCCGGTGTGGCCGGGCGCCGGGCATGGGACCTGTCACCGCGAGCTCGTCCTGCCGGGGCTGAGGACCGAACGCCGACCCCGGAGCCTCGTCTCGCCGTGAGCTGTCGCGGCCGTCATCCCACGGCGGCGTGGAGCTCCCATGGCTCGCTGATCCCCGTGAACTCGTGGGTGCCGCGCCCCTCGAACCGCAGGCCGGACCCGGCCACGAGGTCCCGAACGGTCCGCGTGACCCAGACCTCGCCGGCGGCCGCAGCCGCGGCGACGCGGGCCCCGATGTGCACGCCGAGGCCGGCGATGTCGTCGCCGAGCCGCTCGACCTCGGCGGTGTGGACGCCGATCCGGACCGGAACCTCGAGGGTGGTGACGGACCGCCGGAGCGATTGGCCACAGCGCACGGCGCGGGCCGGCCCGTCGAACGTCGCGAGCAGCCCGTGGCCTGCGGTGACGACCTCGTCGCCCCGGAACCGTGCGAGATCGCCGCGGGCCAGTTCGGAGAAGCGGTGCAGGAGCTGTCTCCAGCGTGCGTCGCCCAGGCGCTCGGCGAGCTCCGTGGAGCCGTCCACGTCCGCGAACAACATCGTCGTAAGGACGCGGTCGGCTGTCGCAGTGGGCGCGGTGCCGGCGATGAACTCCTCGATCGCGTCCAGGACCGGCTCCTGGTCGACGTACACGAGGTGGTCGCGGCCCTCCAGCACGATCAGCTCGGCACCGGGAATGCCCTCTGCGAGGGCCTGGCCCTTGGCGAGGGGGAACACCCTGTCACCGCGGCGATGGATGATCCTGGTGGGTGCGTTGATCGATGGCAGGATCGGGCGGACGTCGATCAGGTCGCACAGCTCGATGAGGTGAGCTGCCGTGTCGGGCGTCGCGCTGTGGCGTTCGTAGCGCGAAAGCAGGCGGAGGTCACGGCGGTCGCTCCAGCTCGGCGCCAGGCTGCCCAAGATGCGGCCGGTGCCCCAGCGGTCCCGAGTCCGGGCCGCCATCGCGGGGATGTCGTCGCGGAACCGGTCGGCATAGGAGTTGAACAGGACCAACCGCTCGACGCGCTCGGGATAGGTCGCCGCGAACAGCAGCGCGAGAGGCCCGCCTTCGGAGATCCCGAACAGCGTCGCCCGCTCGCTGCCGGCCGCGTCCATCACCGCTCGCACGTCGTCCATCCGCTCCTCGAGCGGCGGGATCTCCGTGACGGGCACACGGTCGGACAGGCCCGTGCCGCGCTTGTCGAACACGATCAGGCGCGCGCTGCGGGCGAGCCGCCCGAAGAACGACGCCATCGGGCCGATCTCCCACTGCAGCTCGAGGTTCGAGACGAACCCGGGGATGAAGACGAGATCCCCTGGGCCGGAGCCCACGACCTGGTAGGCGATCGAGTAGCGCCCACTGCGTGCGTAGTGCGTGCGCGGCGGGGTGGAGCCACCCGGTTCGCTCTCCCCGTTCGCCGGGGCGGTGATGTCACCGGCCTCGCGATCCTCGACGGGGGCGACGAACCGGTACCCGCGGCCATGGACCGTCCGGATCACCGCCTGTCGTTGCCCGTCGTCGCCGACGGCGCGCCGCGCGTCCTTGATCCGGCTGGTGAGAGCCGATTCGCTGACGAAGCGGTCACCCCAGACCTCGTCGAGGAGCTCCTCCTTGCGCACCACGCGGTCGCGATTCATGACGAGGTAGGCGAGGACATCGAAGACCTGGGGCTCGACGCTCAGCGCTGTTCCCGCTCGCCGCAGCTCGAGGGTGTCGGTGTCCAGCTCCCGGTCTCCGAAGGCGAAGATCATCGGCGACTCACACCCGGATGATCCCACGACCGCGGGTCTGCCTCCAGCGACCCCCCGGGACACGACCGGCGGATCCCTACGCGACCCGGGACGGCGCAGCGGGGAGTCGAGGGGGCCAGGCCGGCAGGTCGGCCGTCTCGCGCGCCTCGCGCACCAGCTCCACCGAGAAGCGGGCCTGGAGGTCGAACATGGCGGGTGCGTCCCACGCGTAGGACGCCATGGCCCAGCCCAGGTCGTACAGCGGGCGTGACCGATCGCGACACTCCTCGAATGCCTGCATCGCCTCCTGCGCCGTGGCCGGGTCGCGGAGCCCGGCGTCGATCGCGCGCGCTGCGAGGTCTGCGTCCCGCAGGGCCGCCGTGATGCCGTGGGCGCTGGCGGGGTCGTTGGTGCAACCGGCGTCGCCGACGAGGACCCAGCCCGGTCCGTGCGCCTGGCGGACGAAGCCGGGCAGGCCGGGCGTCCCCCGGACCGGCGACGTGCGGGTGGCGGTCGCGAGCCTTTCCGCGAGGTCCGGGGCCGCCTCGGCGACGAACCGCAGGTAGTTGCGTTCGAGATCGCGGCGCAGCTCGCCGTTGCGAGCGCTGCGGCAGTTCACGTACACGCAGGCACCGCCGTTGGTCGGGAACGCTCCCGCCATCAGCCCTTGGCTGCGGAACCAGAGCTCGACACCTCGGTCGTCGAGCCCCGACCAGTAGGCGTAGTGGATGGCATTGCTGGGCTCGTGCTCGTCGTGGGAGGCGGCGCCGGCGTCGCGGGCGACGCGGGACCGCCACCCGTCCGCCCCGACCACCAGGCCGGCGGCGATGCGCAGCGGCCGGCCGTCGTCGCGGTGCCCGACAACGCCGTCGATCCGCCCCCGCCGGTCCCGGCTGAGACCGTCGACCGTGACGCCCTCGAAGACGTCGGCGCCGGCGCGCTCGGCCGCGGCCAGGATCGTGGGGTCGAGCACGGTGCGCCGCGGCGCGCAGACCGCTTCGACACCGCTGTCCGCCCACACGGGCGTCTCGAACACGATGCCGTCGACGTCGCTGCGGATCGTCGACAGCACGGGCGTCCCGGCGTCGAGGATCGTCCGGAGCAGGCCCCACCGCTCCAGCTGGATCACTCCGGAGGGCCAGATCAGGTGGGTGGACAACGTGTCGGACGGGAACCGGACGCGATCCACCACGGCGACGCTGTGCCCGGCCCTGGCCAGCAGCAGTGCGGTCGATGCGCCGGCCACCCGGCCCCCGACGACCACTGCGTCGTACCCGTCCGGCCGATCGGCCTGGGACATGTCGGTCCTCCATCCCTCGACGTCGGGCCCACTCAGGACCCTCGTCGGAGCGTGACGGACGCGAGGCCGCGATACGTGGAGAACGCGTCCAGAGGTGATGGGGATTCCGTCGACCGCCGGCCCGGGTCACCGCGGTCGGCGGCCTATCGGTGCTGGTCGCGGCTCGGTCTGGCACACTCGGAGACATGGTGGGCGGCACGCCGGCCGTAGGTGCGTTCCTCGACCGCCTGGGTCCGGCCGACAAGGCCGTGGTGCTGAGCGCCGGGCGCCCCCGGCATTACCGGGCCGGCGAGACCATCTTCGTCGCCGGTGACCCGGGCAGCTTCGTCGTGCTGATCACCGAGGGTCGCGCCAAGGTGACCGCCGCGTCGCCGACCGGCATCGAGGCCGTGCTCAGCCTGCGGGGGCCCGGCGACCTGATCGGAGAGCTGACGGCCATCGACGACGAGCCGACGCCCCGCGTCGCGACGGTCGTCGCGCTCGACGCCGTCATCTGCCGGGTCGTGCGGGCCGAGGACTTCCGGTCGATCCTGGCCGGTCACGCCCCCATCGCCCTCGAGCTGTTGCGCATGCTGGCCTCGCGCCTGAACACGTCCGACCGCCGCCTCGTCGAGTTCGGCGCCTACGACATCACGCGCCGCGTGGCCCGACTCCTGGCCGACATGGCCGATGACACGGGCCGGCCGTCCGGCACCGAGACGGTGCTGCCGGGCGGGCTCAGCCAGGACGATCTGGCGGGGCTCGTGGGCGGGTCGCGCGAGTCGGTCGCCCGTGCGCTCGCAGCCCTGCGGTCCCTCGGCTTCGTGTCGACGGGACGCCGTCAGGTGGTCGTGCACGACGTCGCAGGCCTTCGGGATTACGGCCGCTGACCTGCGTGGCACGTGTCCTGTGTCACTGACCGATGACACAGCCGCTGTGTGTCATCTGTGGCGGTCGGCCCCGGCGCATCGGCGCATCGTCGCCTCATCGGATGGCAGGCATCCGGGGCAGGAGGCAGGACGATGGCAAAGCTCACGATCAAGTCACTGCGATGGCTGGCGCCCGTGGCGCTGGTCGGCACCCTCGGTCTGGCCGCGTGCGGCGAGGAGGATGCGACGGTGTCGGCGGAGAGCGCCGACGTGGGCGCCGCCGTGGGCAGCGACCGCCACCTCGAGAACATGGCGGCCGAGATCGCCGAACGGGCCGAGGTGTCCGGCAGCGACCGCCACCTCGAGAACCTGGCGGCCGAGATCGCCGAACGAGCCGAGGTGTCCGGCAGCGACCGCCACCTCGAGAACATGGCGGCCGAGATCGCCGAGCAGTCCGGGCCGTCGGAGGCGTCGGCCAGCGACAGCGGGCCGAACGTGTGGGCGGCTGGCAACCGGGCCGCCGCCGAGCGCCTGTCCACCACGCCCGAGAGCTGACGCTCGGGTCCCGACGAGACACGGGCCACCGCTGAGCGGCGACCCGACTCCAGATCCTGCCGGGCGGCTGGAGCCCGGGGCCGAAGGAGAGCGGGCCTTCGGCCCCGGGCCCACCGCCTGGCAGTTCCTTTCAGCACCACGTGGGGTCGTCGGACCCCCGTTGCTGCGCGTCGGGGTTGTCGACAGCGGATGCGGCGGGTCACCGTTGTGGCTGCCTGTTTCACGCCAGGTCGCAGGGTCGTGACCCGGCGGTTGCTGGCGTCCGGGCCCTAACCTCTCCGGCAGCGTGACGATGTCGCGGTAGTCGCTCATGGCACTCGTGCGTGCCTTCGACTGCGCAGGGCCCTACTCTCCTGCTGGTACTCGTCCGGGGCCGGGTCGTGTGCTCGGGGCCCGCAGGCGGCGAGGAGTCGGCGTGGGCGATCGACGGGACAACCGCAGCGACGACCGACGACCGGCGTCGTGGCTCGATCCGGCAACAGGTGTACAGGCGCTCGTCGAGGTGCAGCGCCGTGGCCTGCTGGCCGCGGGCGACCTCGTCGACCGGCTGATCCGGTCCGTCGATGGCGAAGGCGACGAGCGCGACGGTCGGCGTGAGGACGTGCCCGCCGGCGCGGCCGCCGCCCGACCCCAGGGCGGCCCGTCGCCGGCCGTCGGAGCGACCGAGGACCTGATGCGACGCTGGATCGAGGTCGTCCGGCTGGGCCTCGACGCGTTCGGTCAGTTCCTGGCGCCCGGGGCCGGGGGTGGGGCCGACGCCGGCACGGGCCACGCGACGGTCGACCTCGCCACCGGCGCGTCGACGGGTGTGGTGCGCCTGGAGGTCGTGCGCCGGTCCCCGTCGTCGGAGGCAGGCGGAGGCCGCGCCGTCGGTGGGGGCGTGGAGGTGTGGCTGCACAACGGCAGCGGACAGGCGTATGCGGGCCTCGTGCTGCACTGCGGCGACCTACGAGCGTCCGACGGCGGCGCGCTGCCGTCCACCGCGGTGCGGTTCGACCCGCATGTCCTCGATCTGCCGGTCCGGTCGAGCCGCGGCGTGCTCGTCTCGGTGGACGCCGACGTACCGCCGGCCACCTATCGAGGCGTGATCCTCGCCACCGGGGTTCCCGACGTCTGGCTGCCGATCGAGGTCGCGGTGGCCGCCGAGTCGACCGAGACCTGAGGCGATGACCGCGGTCGGCGAGGTGCCCTCCGGTGATGGCGTGGCCGATCGCAGCACCCTCGGTGCCGGCGTGGCCGATGGCAGCACCAGCGGTGCCGGAGGCAACGGCGACGGCGACGGGACCGGCGAGCGCGCGACGTCTGAGGCCACCGCCGTGGTCGAGGAGCGGCTGTGCACGGTCGGCCGCGACATCCGGCGGGCGATGCTGGCGGCGGTCCCCGACGCCGAGCCGCACGACTGGCTGTACCGGCTCGTGCGGTCCTACCCCAGCCGGCCGGGGAAGGCCATCCGGCCCGCACTCTGCCTGGCGACCTGCCGGGCGTTCGGCGGTACGGAACGCGACGCGCTGTGGCCGTCCGTCGCCATCGAGATGCTGCACAACGCCTTCCTCGTCCACGACGACGTCGCCGACGGCAGCGAGCGGCGGCGGGGTCGGCCGACGCTTCCCGCCGAGTACGGCACAGGCCTGGCCCTCAACGCCGGCGACGCGCTGGCAATCCTCGCCAACCAGGTGGTGCGCCGACACGCCCGCGGGCTCGACGACGCGCTCGCCGACCGCTTGCTCGGGGAGTTCGAGACGATGGCCCTCCGCACACTCGAGGGTCAGGCGACCGAGCTCGGCTGGCAGCGCGATGCCGTGGCCGACCTGCAGCCCGAGGACTACCTCGACCTCATCATGCACAAGACCTGCTGGTACACGACGATCCACCCGCTGCGGGTCGGTGCCCTGCTCGGGTCGGGCGGGCGGGCCGATCTGCGGCCCATGGTGCGCTTCGGATTCCACCTCGGCGCGGCCTTCCAGATCCAGGACGACCTGCTGAACCTGGTCGGCGACGAGTCGCTCTACGGCAAGGAGATCAACGGCGATCTGCGCGAGGGCAAGCGCACGCTCGTGCTCATCCACCTCGCCGGGCGGGCCGAAGGGCCCGACCGGGCCACGGTCGACCGTTATCTGCGGCTGTGCCCGGGCGAGCGCACCCCGGCGGTGATCGGCGAGATCCGCGCCCTGATGGACGCCTACGGGAGCATCGAGTTCACCCGCGCCTACGCCGCCGGCATCGCCGACTCAGCGCTCGACGCGTTCGACGCCGCGTTCGCGGCGGCCCGCCCGTGCCCGTCCACCGAGTTCGTGCGGGCCCTCGTGCCCTACATGCTCGGTCGCCGGCGATGACCCATTGCTGCGACGCACGAGCGCGGCCCTCCCGATCCGACGCATCCTGCACTGGCGCTCGTCCGTGCCGAGCCGGCAACGAAGCGGCTGGTGGCAGCTTCATCCGTCGCCGCGGGGGCGCTCGCCGTAGTCCTGGAACGGGCGATCACGCTCGCGGATCGCCTGGCGCCAGCCGATCTCCTCAGCTCGGGTGACGAAGTCACGGCCCTCCTGGGTGTGGCGCGCGACGCCGTCGAAGATGAATCCGAGCAGACGGCTCGTGTCGGGCTGGTACTGATGCCGGGCGACGTCGTTCAGCATCCACTTCATCATCTCCAGCTGGTTCAACGGCAGGAGCGCCATCCGTCGAGCCAGGCCCATCGCATGCTCGTCGAGGGCCTCGTCGGGAACGCACTCGAGGATCATCCCCGCGTCCGCGGCCTCCGCTGCGGACAGCTCGTCGCCCGTGAACAGATAGCGCTTGGCCCGCTCGAGCCCGAGGCGCGCCACCCAGAGCCACGGAGCCTCAGGGACGCCCCAGACGCGGGCCGGCGGGTAGCCGAACCGGGCCGACTGGCCGGCGACGATCACGTCGGCGTTGAGGACCATGTCGGTGCCGCCGGCGATGCACCAGCCCTGCACCGCGGCGATGGTCGGCTTGCTGATCGAGTGGAGCTTGGCGAAGGTGTTGCCGAACCGGCTGATCATCCGCACGTCCGCCACCGTGTCCCAGACTCGGCGCTCGGATCCCTCCCCGGTGGCCTGCCCACGGGTGGACCAGTCGAGCCCGAAGCCGGCGCAGAACGCCCGACCCTCGGCGGCCACGACGACGACCTTGACGCCCGGGTCGCCGTCGGCGGCGTCCAGGGCGGCGTCGAGCTCGTCGCGCAGCTGCGGCGTGATGGTGTTGAACTCGTCGGGGCGGCAGAGCACCAGGCGCCGCACCGCCCCCTGGTCTTCCGCCCGGATGGCCGGTGGCACGGTCATGCTCCCCAGCGTCTCACGAGTCGAACAGTGGTGTTTCGCCCCGCGCCCGAGAACGCCTGGCCTCTGCTCCTTGGTGTGCGACCGTACCGCCGGAAAGCGCTCACGTGTCTCGCGAGTTCGGCCGTTGTCTCGGCGCCGAGTCAGGCCAGAGCCACGGTCGCATCGGACCCCAGCGTGATCACGGAGTGGAACGCGATCGCCGCGCGCACCATCTTCACCGAGAACACCACGCCGATTCCGGCATCGAGCCTGTACTTCGGCTTCGTGTCCATCGCCATGTACGACGCCGTGGTGACCATCGAGGGTGGTTACGAGCCGTACGCGCAGCAGCCACGCGCCCATGCCAACGCCTCCTCTGAGGTCGCGGCGGCCACCGCGGCCTACCGCGTGCTGAGCCACTACTTCCCCGCGTCCGAAGCGAATCTCGCCGCCGACTACGCGGCGTCCCTCGCCGGCATCCCGAGCGGTGTCGGGATGGTTCACGGACAGCGAGTCGGCGAGGCCGCCGCAGGCGAGATCATCCGGTTGCGACAGGATGACGGTCGTGGCGCGTCGGTGGCACTGAACGTGGCCGTCGCACCGGGCGTGTGGCGCCCGACGCCCGATGCCTTCGCTCCGATGGCCGTTCCCTGGCTCGGTTTCGTCGAGCCTCTGTTGCTCGACTCACCGACGCAGATCCCCTTGCCCGGCCCCGATGCGCTCACCACGGATGCCTACGAGCGGGACTTCATGGAAGCCAAAGCGTTCGGTGCAAGCGTCGGATCCTCCCGGAGTGCAGCACAGACCGGGACGGCGTTGTTCTGGAACGCCAACGCTGTGCTGCAGTACCAGGCTGCTCTGCGCGACCAGGTGACGCGTCGCGGCCTGGACATCGTCGAGAGCTCCCGGGCGTTCGTCCTGCTCAACTCGGCGACTGCCGATGCCCTGATCGCGTGCTGGCGCGCCAAGTACGACGACGCCTACTGGCGCCCGATCACCGCGATCCGGCTGGCAGACACGGACGGCAACGCTGCGACCGAACCCGACGCGAACTGGACGCCGCTGGTGCCGACCCCGCCGTACCCGGAGTACCCGAGCGGCCACGCGTGCATCACCGGAGCGATGTCGAACACCGTGGCCTACCTGTTCGGTCCCGACGCCATCGACCTGAACGTCTCCTCCTCTGTCACCGGGAAAAGCCGGCACTATGCCACCGCCGCCTCGCTCGACGAGGAGACCATGAACGCCAGGATCTGGCTCGGCATCCACTTCCGCAAGGGGATGACCGACGGCAACCGGCTCGGTCACGACGTGTCCAACTACGGCGTCACGCACTTCTTCCAGCCGACCGGCTGACGACGCGAGGCGCCGCGGTCGACGAGGCACGCCGGCTCCGGCGGACCCCCTCAGGTCGGTGGGATCGTGATGTAGCCGCGGGTGACGGTCCGGGCGAGGATGCCGAGCGTGGCCCGGAGCGCGCCTTCCGAGAGGATCGGGAAGATGTCGGCCTCGCGCCAGACCGGGTCGATGTCCGACCAGTCGTAGTACGACGTGACCAGCGTGCCCTCGTCGGTGGGTTCGAGGGTGTACCCGTAGACGTGGCCGATCTGCGGGCGGAGTCGGCCGAGGATGGTCCAGGCGATCTCGCGGTCCGGTACGAACCGGGTGATCGCCACCGTCACGTCGTAGCGCCCCAGAGGGAAGTCGTTGAGCGCTTCGCGGTCCATGTGGACCACGAAGCTGTCGCCCACGGCAGCGACCGGATCGCCGTCGGCCGACTGGAGCATCCCGGAGCTGTCGATGGCCACGTGGCCCTGCGGGTCGCACAGCACCCCGAAGATCGACGCCGGATCGGCCTCGATGAGCCGCTGAACTTGGATCCGCTCGCTGGCCATGGCTGGCATCCTGCCACCCAGCGCGACCACAGGTGGGGCGGAGCCGCTCACCCCGGCGGCGAAGGAGAGCAGGGCGTCCCGGTTGCGCAGCCGCGCTGTTGCGCCCCGGCGTGCTCCCGCGGGTCCTTCGCCACACCCGGCCGTTCCGTCACGGCGTCCGGCCGGTGCCACGGTAGGGCCCGGAGCCGGACCGCTCGCTCGCGGTGAGCACGTCGCCGAGGGCGACGATCGCGGCCTCCAGCTGCGCGTCGGAGAGGTAGGGCGCCGGGCCCAGGCGGAGGGAGTCCCCGCGGCTGTCCGTGCTGATGCCGCGCCCGCGCAGCGCCTGCTGCAGGCGCTGAGCCTGTGGCGACCGCAGGGCGAGGAAGCCGCCGAACGCGGTCCGCGGCGTGGTCCGATCGCGGGTGATGACGTCATCCGGAGCGCCCAGCGCGTCGAACGATCGGGCCAGCACCTCGAGCTGGTGGAGGTAGGCCTCGCGCAGGAAGGCCGGCGACAGCCCGTGATCGGCGAAGAAGCGGAACACCCGAGCCGCCCGGTAGTGGCTCGTCGGGTCGTAGGTGGCCCCGGCGAAGCGGGCGGCGCCGGGCCCGTAGGCCACCCGATCGGGACGTGGCTCGGACGCCAGCGCGTCGAACTCGGCGAACCACCCGGTGACGACCGGGCGCATCCGCTCGGCCTGCTCGGGAAGCCGGAGGAAGCAGTTCCCCTCACCAAGCTGGAGGTACTTGTACCCTCCACCCACGATCCATGCCGAGGACAGCCCCGTCTCGTGGACCGGCAGCGGGACGACGCCCAGCGCGTGGTAGGCGTCGACGAGGAGCTCCACGCCTCGCCGCCTGCACGTCTCCGCGAGGGCGTCGAGGTGGGGCACGATGCGGGACGTCTCGAAGAGGACGGCCGAGACCAGCGCCGCGCTGGTCCGATCGTCGACGGCATCAGCCATGCGGTCCGCCAGCGTGTCAGCCGGCTCGCTCGGCACCCACACGACCCGGAGCCCGGCTTCCGCCAGGCGCGCCAGCTGCCGCCGCAGGCTGTGGAACTCGCCGTCCGAGGTCACGAGCTGCGGCCGGCCGGCGAGGTCGAGACCGGAGAGAAAGCGGACGGCGAGGTCGTGCGTGCTGGCGCCGAGCGCGACGTCGCCGGCCGGGTCGCCCAGGAGGCGACGGTACCCAGCCCGCACCTCGTCGGCCTTGGCCTCGGCGCGCTCCCACTTGCCGTCCACCTGGTCCGCGGCGTCGTCGAAGGCCTCGATCTGGGCCTCACGCGCGACGTCCGGCCACGCCTGGTGCGAGTGGCCGGTCAGCAGGACCCTCTCGGCCACCCGGAACCGGGAGTAGTGCGGAGCCAGGAGGTTCGGCGTCGACGTGAGGTCGTCGAGCGCGATCACAGCTCGCTCCGCACCGCCCACAGATCGGGGAAGACGGGGCTGGAGAGCGTCGTTCGAAGGTAGCCGACCCCGGCGGACCCGCCCGTGCCCGCCTTGGCGCCGATCGTTCGCTCGACCATCTTGACGTGCCGATAGCGCCACTCCTGCATCCCCTCGTCGACGTCGACGAGCCGCTCGGCCACCTGGGCCGGCTCGCCGTCGTCGCGGTAGACCCTCAGCAGGACCTGCTGGACCTCGCTCGACGGCTCCCGCGGCAGCTCGACGTCGTGCTCGACAGCGGCGGCCGGCACCTCGTAGCCCTGCGTGATCAGGTAGCGCAGGAACGAGTCGAACAGCGATGGGCTCGCCATCGCCCGCGCGATTCGCTGCTGCGCCTCGCTCCCGGTCGAGTAGTGCTCGACCACCCGCGGCTCACGGCGCCCGAGCACCGCCTCGAGCTCGCGGAACTGCGCCGATTGAAACCCGCTCGCCGCGTCGAGGCGGTCACGGAACCCGAGGAACTGGCGCGGCGTCATCGTCTCGAGCACGTCGATCTGGGCCACGGCCACCTTGAGGATCGTGAGCACCCGACGCAGGGTGTGCAGCACGTGCGGCGTG
>Ga0126307_10000331_pt1 | contig 30568 bp, 34 predicted proteins | sample Plot28_FD_89955 | JGI IMG/M metagenome (GOLD analysis project Ga0126307, IMG submission 89955) | Serpentine soil microbial communities from UC McLaughlin Reserve, CA, USA - Plot28 | ecosystem: Environmental > Terrestrial > Soil > Grasslands | place: USA: UC McLaughlin Reserve, Lake County... | reverse complement strand
CTGCTCCTCGACGAGATCGAGAAGGCCCACCCGGACGTCTTCAACATCCTGCTCCAGATCCTGGAGGACGGGCGCCTCACCGACGCCCAGGGCCGCACGGTCGACTTCCGCAACACGATCGTGATCATGACCTCGAACATCGGGGCCAAGGACATCGCCCGCAACGTCTCCTTCGGATTCGCCGTCTCCGATGACGAGACCGGAGCCTCCTACAAGGACATGAAGGATCGGATCATGGGCGAGCTGAAGAAGGTCTTCCGGCCCGAGTTCCTGAACCGGATCGACGAGGTGATCGTCTTCCACAAGCTGTCCAAGGAGGAGATCAAGGAGATCGTCGACCTCCTCATCACCCGGGTCCGCGCCCAGGTCGCCGAGCACGACCTCCAGCTCGAGCTCACCGACGGCGCGAAGGATCTCTTGGCCGAGAAGGGCTGGGACCCGGCGATGGGCGCGAGGCCGCTGCGCCGCGCGATCCAGCACTACATCGAGGACCCGCTCGCGGACGAGGTCCTGCGCCAGGGTCCGGAGACGATCGCGTCGGGCACCACGGTGCTCGTCGAGCGCGACGAGTCCGGCGACGAAGAGGACCGGCCGCTCAGCCTGAAGATGGTGAAGCCGCGCAAGAAGCCCGCCAAGCGCAAGGAGCCGGCGGGCGTCGGCGCGCGCGGTGGCGACGACTCGGCCGACGAGTCGCCGGCCGACGAGCCGACCGGCGACGGCGGCGAGCCCGGACCCGAGGCCGCTTAGTCGGGCTTTCGGATCGGCCTCGGAGCGCTCGTCGTGCGCATCGCGGCACTCGGCGCACCGGAGTGACGCATCGTTGACCGGTGGTCGTTGATTCGTCGGGCGCCGTCCGTAGGATCGCGCCCATGGCGCGCGCGAGCTCAACCTACTTCTGCAGCGCGTGCGGACACGAGTCGCTCACCTGGTCCGGGCGCTGCGCCGGCTGCGGCGATTGGAACACGCTGGTCGAGGCGCCGCGCGAGCCCGCGGGGGGTGTGAAGGCCGGCGCCGCCCGGCGTGGCCGCGCGGCCGCGGCCTCGCCGGTGCCCCTTCGTGACGTCGCGGCGCCGGAGGCCGAGCGGTTCGAGACCGGGATCGCCGAGCTCGACCGGGTCCTGGGCGGCGGCCTGGTTCCGGGCTCGCTCGTGTTGCTCGGCGGCTCGCCCGGGATCGGCAAGTCGACGCTCACCGGGATGGCACTCGGCAACCTCGGTGCCGCCGGGCGCAAGGTGCTCTACGTCTCCGGGGAGGAGTCGACGGCGCAGGTGCGGCTGCGGGCGCAGCGGCTCGGCGAGGCGGCCCTCGCGGTGCCGGCGCTGGCGGAGACGTCGCTCGGCGCGGTGGTCGCGACACTCGAGGCCGAGCGCCCCGATGCCTGCGTGATCGACTCCATCCAGACGCTTCACGACGAGAGCTTGAACGGCGCACCCGGGTCAGTCGGCCAGGTGCGCGAATCGGCGAACGGGATCATGGAGGTCGCGAAGCGGATCGGCTGTGCCGTCGTCCTCGTCGGCCACGTCACCAAGGAGGGCGCCGTCGCCGGCCCGCGGGTCCTCGAGCACCTCGTCGACTGCGTCCTCTTCTTCGAGGGCGAGCGCGAGCGCAGCTTCCGAACACTGCGGGCGCTCAAGAACCGGTTCGGGGCCACGAGCGAGGTCGGTGTCTTCGAGATGCGGGCGGGCGGCCTGGTGGAGGTCGCCGACGCCTCGGCGCGGTTCGTCGGAGAGGCGAGCGCAGCGCCGGGCTCGGTCGTGCTCTCCTCGATGGAGGGCACCCGGCCGCTTCTGGTCGAGGTCCAGGCGCTCGTCGCCCCGACCGAGATCGTCCCTCCGCGCCGCGTCGCGAACGGGATCGACCGCAACCGTCTCGCGATGATCATCGCGGTCCTCGCCCGCAACGGCGGCCCGTCGCTCGCGGGTGCCGACGTCTTCGTGAACGTCGCGGGTGGTGTTCGCGTCGACGAGCCGGGCGCCGACCTGGCGGTGGCGCTCGCGCTCGCGTCGGCGCATCGGGGCGAGACCCTCGCCGATCCCAAGGGGCGGCCGCTCGCCTGCTTCGGCGAGATCGGGCTCACCGGGGAGCTCCGCCCGGTCGCGCACGCGGACCGGCGGCTTGCCGAGGCGCTCAAGTTCGGTCTCGTCCCCGTGCTCTGCCCGGCGGCGGGCGAGCGGGCGACCGACGGCCGGGCCGTGATGACCCTGGCGGAGGCGCTGCGGGCGGTGCGCGGGCGCAGCGCGGGCCGCCAATCCGCCGAAGCGGCTTGACAAGCGGCAATCCGACCTCTCCACACGGGATTCGGCAGAACGCGTGGGCAGCAGGGCTTTTGCCAAACTCAACGGGTGAGCCACGCAGGGGATGACCTGAACGAGTTGGAAGCGCGTCAGGATCCCAGGCTCCTTCGGGCCCTCGACATGGTCGCCCCCGGAACGCCGCTGCGCGAGGGGATCGACAGCATCATCCACGCCCGCACCGGGGGGCTCGTCCTGCTCGCGGAGCTCGACGAGGTTTCGTTCCTGTTCTCCGGCGGGATCCGGCTCGACATCGACTACACGCCCGCGCTGCTCTACCAGGTGGCGAAGATGGACGGGGCGATCGTTCTGCCGCCCGATGCGAGCACGATCAACTGGGCGAACGTCCAGCTGATGCCCGATCCAACGATCCTCTCGATGGAGACCGGCACCCGGCACCGGACGGCCGAGCGCGTGTCCAAGCAGACCAAGGGGCTCGTGATCGCCATCTCCCAGCGCCGCGACGTCGTCTCGCTCTACATGGAGGGGATCAAGTACATCCTCGAGGACATCCCCACGGTGCTCTCGAAGGCGAACCAGGGGCTCGCGACGCTCGACAAGTACCGCTCACGCCTGGACCAGGTGACCGGACGCCTCACCGCGCTCGAGTTCGCCGGCGGCGTCGTCCTCTACGACGTGCTCTCGGCGCTCCAACGCGCGGAGATGGTGACCCGCATGGCGACCGAGGTGGAGCGCTACATCATCGAGCTCGGCGCCGAGGGGCGGCTGATCGAGATGCAGCTCGAGGAGAGCGTGGTCGGCACGATGACCGAGCGCACCGCCCTCGTTCGCGACTACTGCACCGTCGACTCCGAGCCGGTCATCGAGCGAGCGCTCGAGGAGCTCGCGGCGATCGAGCACACCGAGCTGCTCGACTTCGGGCGGCTCGCGGAGCTGCTCGGCTACGACCGCAAGACGAACACGCTCGACTTCCCGGTCACGCCGCGCGGCTACCGGGCGCTCGGCGCCGTCCCGCGCTTGCCGCGGCTCGTCGCGCAGAAGGTCGTGCACCACTTCGGCGACCTCGAGTCGCTGCTCACCGCGTCGGACGACGACCTGGAGGCGGTGGACGGTGTGGGAGAGACCCGCGCGAAGGAGATCCGCGAGGGGATCCGCAGGCTTCAGGAGGTCGATGTGGTCGACCGTTATGGATGAACCACCAGACGGCCGCGACTCGCGGCCGTTGCTATTCGAGGAGGCTGACATCACAGACACAGCACTAGAGGAACCCGCGATCGACGAGATCGAGCTCGAGCCCGCCGAGTGCGAGTTCGAGGTCGGTGACAACGTCGTCTACCCCCACCACGGCGCAGGCGTGGTGCTGAAGCGCGAGACGCGCGACATGATGGGCGAGTCGCGGGACTACCTGACGATCAAGATCCTGCACAACGACATGACGGTGATGGTGCCCTGCGAGAACGCTCATCGAGCCGGGCTCCGGCGCGTGATCGACGAGGAACAGGTGCGGCGCGTGATCGATGTGCTCACCGGGGCGGTCTCGGAGATGCCGAAGAACTGGAACCGTCGCTTCAAGTACAACCGCGAGAAGATCAAGACGGGCGATGTATACGAGCTCGCCGAGGTGGTTCGCAATTTGGCGATCCGGGAGTGGGAGAAGGGCCTCTCCACCGGTGAGAAGCAGATGTACACGCGGGCCAAGAAGATCCTCGCGTCCGAGTTCATGTACGCCCTCGACAAGGACGCGGAGGGAGCCGAGCAGTACATCGACGAGCTGCTGGAGGAGCGCTTCGGCGCCAAGGCCACGGCCTGACCGCCGCGTTCGCTCAGCTGCGCTGATCGCGGCCGCCGGCTCCGGAGAGAGGCTCGGAGCCGGCGGCCCCAAGGCGCTGGTGGAGGTCGCGGGTCGCCCGCTGATCGACTGGTCGCTCGAGGCACTCCGCGCGTCCGGAGCCGTGGACGCGGTGGTGATCGCCGCGCCTCCCGGCCACGAGCGCGAGCTCGAGCGGCTCGCGGGTCAGCGCGCCGGCTCCCTCGGCGAGCCTGGCGCGTTTCACCCGATCGTCGTCACCGGCGGGGCGACCCGCGCGGCATCGGTCGGCCTCGCGCTCGCCGAGACGCCCGCCGACGCCGAGCTCTGCCTCGTCCACGACGCGGCCCGGCCGCTCGTTGTCCCGACGCTGATCGAGGCGCTCGTCGACCGGCTCTCCGCACAGCCGCAGGCGGCCGGCGCCATCGCTGCCGCGCCGCTGACCGACACGGTGAAGCGCGCCGATGGCGATGCGGTCGGCGAGACGGTGGATCGCTCCGAGCTCTGGGCGGCGCAGACGCCGCAGGCGTTCCGCACCGAGATCCTGCGCGAGGCGCACTCGGCCGATTCCGAGCTGGTCGCCGCCGCGACCGACGACGCGATGCTGGTCGAGCGGCTCGGCGGGCGGGTGCTGATCGAGCCGGCGCCGCCCGAGAACCTCAAGGTGACGACGCGCGCCGACCTGCTGCTCGCGGAGCTCATGCTGCGCGAGCGAAGCGGCTAGCGCGCGAGCATTACCCACATCAGCACGACGACGAACACGAGCTCGCCGAACGTGAGCGCCGTGCCGAAGTTCGCGGCGCCCCCGGCGGCCGCGATCGCGGTCGCGGCCGCGATCGCGCAAAGCAGGAGGCCGAGGTCGCGGGCCGTCCGGCTCATTTCGCCGTCGGGCTCCGGTAGGTCGCGCTGCCCACTCGGCGGCTTCGGCCGAGCGGCAGGCCCGCCTTCTCGCGGGCCTCGTCGTCGAGGTGGGCAACCCGGCGGCGCAGGTAGAGGATCCGCTGGACGAACAGGGTCGCGACGCCGGCGAGCATGATCGCGCTCAGGTTGACGGCGAGCTGGAGCATCGCGCCGCGCCACTCGGACCACTCCGCGAACGCGGCCGCGACCCCGATGTTGGCAGCTGCGGGAATCGTCGTCACCGAGACGAGGACGCCGATGAGCGCGCCGGACTTGGCCGACGTCAGCGAGAGGACGCCAGCGGTGCCCGCGAACGCCGCGACGATGAACGAGAACGCGTCCGGGTGCGAGATGAAGTCCGTGAGCGGGTGGGCGTCGATGGTGAAGCCCTCCGGAGTCAGGTTGACGGCGCGGACGAAGAGCGTGAACAGGAACGCTGCGGTGATGCCGATGGGGAAGCCTGCGACGAGCGCGGCGAACGACCGCCGCGCGACGTCGCGCCGGCGCTGCACGAGGGCGACGCAGAGCCCCGCAATCGGGCCGAACTCGGGGCCGACGATCATCGCGCCGACGATCAGGATCGGCGAATCGAGGAAGATGCCGACCGCCGCGATCAGGCAGGCGAGCGCCATGAAGGCGAGGAAGGTGCCGGAGAGCTCGATGTTCTCGGAGGTCTTCGACTCGACCTCCTCCCAGACGACCGCGTCGCTCGGGCTTCCTGCCGCGGCCCGCTCGGCGCGGGCGGCCGCGGTGGAGATCGCGGAGTCGATGTGCTCGATCGCGATCGACCCCTCGCGGTCGACGTTGAGCTCGCGCAGGTCGGAGATGATCACGCTCGCGTCCTCGCGGGCGACATCGACGAGGATCACGTCGCCCTCGGGCTTGCGCGCGGCTCGCTCGAGAAAGATGACGTTGCAGGCCGCCGGCGTGTGCTGGAGCAGATCGAGGACGTGCTCGCTCTGGTAGGCGGGGACCACGATCCGCATGTGGACCATTGGCGGCTAGCGTACCGATGCTCTCATCGTGCTCACCGACTATCACCTGCACCTGCGGCCGGACGCCCGCGACGCCGCTGCGGCGGCGTACTTCACCGAGGAGAACGTCGAGCGCTATCTGGAAGCGGCTCGGGACGCGGGGATCGAGGAGCTGGGCGTGTCGGAGCACGTCTACCGATTCACCGACGCGCTCGGCGTCTGGAACCACCCGATGTGGGCGGCGAATGCTCGTGACGACCTCACCGCCTACTGCGAATTCGTGCGCACGACGCCCCTGCGGCTCGGGATCGAGATGGACTACGTCGCCGGTCGCGAGGACCGGATCGCGAACCTGCTCTCCTCCCAAGACTTCGACTACGTCGTCGGCTCGGTCCATTTCGTCGGCGACCATGAGGTCGATCACGACGAGTACGACATCTGGGAGAGCGACGGCGATCCGGAGCGCATCTGGAGGCGGTACTTCGAGACCGTTGCCGAGGCGGCCCGATCGGGTCTGTATGACATCCTCGCCCACCCGGACCTGGTCAAGGTCTGGGGCGCCGCGCGGCCCGTGCCCGACCGCGACCCCCGGTTCTTCTACGAGCCCGCCATCGAGGCGATCGCGGAGGCGGGGATCGCCGTCGAGGTCTCGACGGCCGGATGGCGCAAGCCGGTCGGCGAGCTCTATCCCGCTGACGCGTTCGCGGCGATGTGCGTCGAGGCCGGCGCCGCCTTCGCGCTCTCATCCGACGCCCACATCCCCGGTGACGTCGGCTTTGCCTACGACCGCGCCGTCGATGCGATGAGGCGGTGGGGAGTCGAGCAGATCTGCGTCTTCGAGGGCCGCGAACGCCGCATGGAGGCACTGGGATGAACGGCACGCCGAGAGTCGGGATCGGCTACGACAGCCATCGCTTCGCGGAGGGGCGCCGCCTCGTGCTCGGCGGGGTCGAGATCGAGCACGAGCTCGGTCTCGCGGGCCACTCGGACGCGGACGCGCTCACCCACGCGGTGATCGACGCGGTCCTCGGCGCCGCGGGGCTCGGCGACCTCGGAAGCCATTTTCCTCCCGCCGAGGAGCGCTGGCGCGACGCGGATTCGCTCGACCTGCTTCGGACGGCCGTCGGCCTCATCGGCGGTCGCGTCTCGAACGTCGACGCGACGATCATCTGCGATGCACCGCGACTCGCCGCACACCACGCACAGATGGAGCGCAACCTCGCGGAGGTTCTGTCCGCGCCGGTCAGCGTGAAGGCGACCAGCAACGACGGGATGGGTTTCATCGGTCGCGGCGAGGGAATCGCCTGCCTAGCTGTCGTGCTGATTGATACCGGGGAATAGGGTTCAACTCATGGATCTGCCCAACCCGCTTTCAGCAGCCCGCAACGTCAAGGTCGGTTCGCTCGGGCCGCTGCCCGACATCCCGTTCAACCTCAAGACGCTGATGGACGCGGGGGTGATCCGCCCGATGCGGCCCGACAGGGTGGCCCGCGTCTTCCTCGAACTCGCCCGCTGGGGCGCCTCGCCGGCGGGAGGCATCACCGGCGCCGCGATCACGAATTCGGACGGCACGATGCTGATCGACGAGGCGGGCAGCCTCACGTTCGGCGAGGTGCACCGCCGCTCGAACGCGCTCGCCCGCGCCCTCGCGGAGGAGGGCGTTCGCGCCGGCGACGGCGTCGCGATCATGGCCCGCAACCACCGGGGCTTCATCGAGACGACGCTCGCGGTCTCCAAACTCGGTGCCAACGGCCTCTACATGAACACCGCCTTCTCGGGGCCGCAGCTCGTCGACGTGATGGAGCGCGAGGGGCCGGCGGCACTCGTCTACGACGAGGAGTTCGCCGAGCTCCTGGGGGAGGCCAAGGAGGACGTGCGCCGCTTCGTCTCCTGGACGGAGGAGGGCTCGAGCGGCGACACGCCGATCGAGGAGATGATCTCCGCGACCGACGACTCCGACCTCAGCCCGCCCGGCGAGTCGAGCCGCTTCGTCATCCTCACCTCGGGGACGACGGGAACGCCCAAGGGCGCGCAGCGCCAGCAGCCCGACTCGCTCAGCCCGCTGGCGGCGCTCTTTTCGCGGATCCCGCTGCGGGCCGGAGAGCCGACGATGATCGCGGCGCCGATGTTCCACTCCTGGGGCTTCGCCCACTTCATGCTGGGGCTCTCGCTCAACTCGATCTACGTGCTCGAACGGCGCTTCGACCCGGAGGCGGCGCTGAAGACGATCGAAGAGCACGAGGCGACCGCGCTGATCGTCGTGCCGGTGATGATGCAGCGGATCCTTCAGCTCCCGGAGGAGACACTCGCGAAGTACGACCTGCCGACGCTGCGGGTCACGGCCGCGAGCGGCTCAGCCCTCCCCGGCCGGCTCGCCAATGAGTGGATGGACCAGTTCGGCGAGAACCTCTACAACCTCTACGGATCGACCGAGGTGGCGTGGGCGACGATCGCGACGCCGCGCGACCTGCGCGAGGCGCCCGGCACCGCCGGAAAGCCGCCGCGGGGGACGGTGGTCAAGATCGTCGACCAAAACGGCGACGGTGAGTTGCCGCCCGGCCAGACGGGCCGCGTCTTCGTGGGCAACGAGATGGCGTTCGAGGGCTACACGGGCGGCGGCGGCAAGGACGAGTACCAGGGCCTGCTCTCCTCGGGCGACGTCGGCCACTTCGACGACGTAGGCCGCCTGTTCATCGACGGCCGCGACGACGAGATGATCGTCTCGGGCGGCGAGAACGTCTTCCCACGTGAGGTCGAGGACCTGCTCACGGGCCACGACGAAATCAAGGAGGTCGCCGTGATCGGGGTGGACGACGAGGAATGGGGTCAGCGCCTCAAGGCCTTCGTTGTCCCATGCGAGCCGGGCGCCCTCGAGGAGGACGAGGTGAAGGGGTACGTGAAGTCGAACCTGGCCCGCTACAAGGTCCCGCGCGAGGTCGAGTTCCTCGACTCACTCCCGCGCAACGCCACGGGGAAGGTCCTCAAGCGCGAGCTCGCCTGACCGGCGCGCCCGTCCGGTCAACCCTCGACGCCGGTGGCCTCGTGCGAGGCGCCGACCGGCTTCGACTCGGGCGACCCGCGCTGGCGAAGGAAGACGGCAAGGATCGCGAACGAGCCCACCGCCAGGAACTCCGACTGCCAGTTCTGGAGCGTCGCCTCCCAGAAGTCGGCGCTGCCGATGTAGGACGCCCAGGAGACCGCCGGCTCGCCGTGCGTCTGCTGCTCGGCGTTGAACTCGGTCCAGCCGGTGACCGACTGAGCGAACCACGATCCAACCCAGATCGCCGTCATCACGATGAGCAGCGAGTTGGAGTAGACCGCGCTGCGCAGGCCGCGCGTGCGGGCCCAGCGCGGCGACCCATGGTTGGCCCAGCCCCCGATCTTCTGCGACTGGTCGGACTCGGTGCCTTCCTTCCCGAGCTCCTTGGACTCGGGGGAGCCACGCTGGAGGAGCCAGACCGTTGCGAGCATGAAGAGCATGAACTGGAGGTACTCCGACTGCCAGTTCTCCATCACCGCCTGACCGAAGTAGGAGGAGGTCACGTACTGCCACAGCGAGAGCGCGGGCTCCCCGTGCGCCGCCTGCTCCTGGTTGAAGGCCTCGTGGCCGGCGATCGCCTGCCCGATCAGGGCCGCCAGGAAGATGACGAGGAAGAACAGCGACAGGCCGTTCTCGTACAGGAGCCTACGCAGGCGTTGCATCTGCAACCCCCTCAGGTGTGCTCGAGGCCGACGATCGCGAAGTACACGATCCCGAACGCGATCAGTCCGCTCCAGACGATCAACATGAGCTTCATCGACTTGGGGCTACCCCCGGGAGTGGCTTCGCACGCTTGTCGCGCGTCACACCGGGTAGCACCGGTGGCGTGGAACGCGCGGCACACGAGGCGCCGCCCGTCGCTTTGCCGGGGCGTCCGATCTCCGCCTGGCGCGATGGCGCCGACCGCCCGGACCGGCCGCCGCTCGAGCGCGACCTCGAGGTCGACGTGGCGGTCGTGGGCGGCGGCATCGCCGGCCTCAGCGTCGCCCACGAGCTGAGGCGCGGCGGCGCCAGCGTCGCCGTCCTCGAGGGCCGGCAGATCGGCGACGGCGTGACCGGGAACACAACCGCGAAGCTGACCGCGCTGCAGGGCACGCGCTATGCGTCGATGACCTCGACGCACGGGACCGAGGTGGCGCGGGCATACGCCGACGCGAACGAGTGGGGCATCGACCGGGTGGAGGCGATCGCCCGCGAGCTCGGGATCGACTGCGACCTGCGCCGCAAGCCCTGCTTCACGTACACCGAGCACGAGGCGCGCGTGCCGGAGCTCGAGCGGGAGGCCGAGGCCGCGCGGGTGGCGGGGCTGCGGGCCGAGCTGACGACGGAGACGGACCTGCCGTTCGACGTCGCCGCCGCCGTCAGGCTGGGGGGCGAGGCGGAGTTCCAGCCGGTCGCCTATCTGGCGGGGCTCGCTGCCGAGCTCGATCGCGACGGGCCGACCGTGTACGAGCGAAGCCGGGCCGTGAGGGCGGGTGGTGATCGGGTGGAGCTCGAGGGCGGGGCGACGGTGACCGCGGAGCGGACGGTGCTCGCGACGCAGATCCCGTTCATGGACCGGGGCCTCTTCTTCGCCCGCGCCGGCGTCGCGCGTTCCTACGCGACCACCGTTCGCCTCGGGGGGCCGGTGCCGCAGGGGATGTACCTCCAAGCCGAGAGCCCGAGTCGCACGCTGCGCGCCGTGCCGTGGGCGGGCGCGGAGCTCCTGCTGGTCGGCGGCGAGTCGCACGAGCTCGGCCACGGCGACCCGGCCGAGCGCTTCCGAGCCGTCGAGCGCTTCGCCCGCGAGCGCTTCGACGTCGCGGAGTTCGAGCACCGCTGGTCCGCCCACGACTTCATGCCCGACGACGGCCTCCCGTACGTGGGCCGGCTCTCGCCGCTGTCGGACCGGGTGCTCGTCGTCAGCGGCCTCGCGAAGTGGGGCCTTGCGATGAGCGCCGCAGCGGGCAGGATCCTCGCGGATCGCATCCTCGGGCGCGACAGCGAGTGGGCGCCGGTCTTCGATCCGTGGCGCCGCCCGCCGCTGGGCGCGGCGACGACGCTCGTGCGCCACAACGCGGACTCAGGGTTTCGCTTCTTCAAGGATCGCCTGCAGCGGAGCCGGTCCGTCGACGAGCTGGCGGCCGGCGAGGGGCGGGTGGTCGGCTCCGGCCTCGAGCAGCTCGCGGTGCATCGCGACGATGCCGGGCACCTGCACGCGCTGTCGGCGCGCTGCACCCACCTCGGCTGCATCGTCGGCTGGAACTCCGGCGAGCGGACGTGGGACTGCCCCTGCCACGGCTCGCGCTACACCGCGGAGGGCGAGGTGATTAGCGGTCCGGCCACGCGGGCACTTGAAACGAAGGAATTACCGGATGACTACGAGGAGGAGGCGTGATGCCACCACGCGGAGTCAAGAAGGGCACGAAGAGAGCCAGGCAGTACGAGCACGTCAAGGAGAGCGAGCGCGAGCAGGGGCGCTCCGAGGAGCGCGCCGAGGAGATCGCAGCGCGGACCGTGAACAAGGAGCGAGCGCGCTCGGGCGAGTCGCGGACACGGTCGCGCAGCTCGACCAAGGACATCTCATCGGGGCGGCGCGGCGGGCTGCGCTCGGGTTCCGGCGGGGGCGGGCGGACGCGCGACCAGCTCTACAACGAGGCGAAGCAGCTCAACATCAGCGGCCGCTCGCGGATGAACAAGAAGCAGCTCGAGCGGGCGGTAAATCGCAAGCGCGGCTAGCGGAAACTCAGGCGGTCGCCGTCTCGCGCTCGGCGCGGCGGCGCGCCGCGTCCTGGCGCAGGCGCTCGTGCTCGACCTGGCGCTTGAGCTGGTGAAGCGATCGCCGCAGGTGGCTGCGGAGCGACGGCGCGGCGACGCGCTCGGCGAGGTATCCCGTGATGCCCGAGCCGGCGACTCCGTAGGCGAATCGGAGCTCGACCCTCGTCCGACCGGTCGCGAGCTCGCGCAGCCGCCAGCGGCCGCGCTGGTCGACCCCGGTCACCGATGACCAGGCGAAATCGCGCTCCTCGCTGAACTCGACCACCTCGATCAGCCCCCCGACCTCGGCCGAGCCGACGCGGATCAGCATCCGGTAGCGCGCCCCGAGCCCCGAGCGTTGCTCGCCGACCACCTCCCAACGGGTGACGCCGGACATGTAGTGGAGGGCGTTGCTGGGATCGGCGATGTAGTCCCAGATCAGCCTCGGCGGCGCGGAGATGACGATCGATTCGCGCAGCCGCATCGCAGTTCCTCAGCCGAGGATCGGCCAGCGCCGCTCGGCGGCCAGCCCGTCGAGGGCCTCCTGCATGACCCGGGTCACGTGCTCATAGACCTCGTCGACGTCGGGTTCGGCGCCGAACTGCTCGTGAAGATCGATCGCCGGCAGGACCTCGATCGTGACCTTCGCCGGCAGCGGGAGGTGGCCGAGCAGGTCACCGACGTTGAGTCCCCACGGGAGCGCGAGCGAAATCGGGATCACCTTCAGCCGCAGATAGCGGTCCGCGCCAGTGAGCCGCGCAAGCCAGGCGCCGCGGCTCAAAAACAGTGCCGTCTCCTGGCCGCCGATCGTGACCACGGGCACGATCGGCACGTTCTCCGAGAGCGCCAACTTGATGAAGCCGCTGCGATTTGCGAAGTCGATCCGGTTCCCCTCCCAGGACGGCCGGTGGACCTCCCAGTCGCCGCCCGGGAAAACGAGCACAGCGGCGCCGTGCTGGAGCGCCTCCTTCGCGTGCGCATGGGACGCGGCCATGGTGCCGTAGCGACGCAGTAACGGCCCGACGGGCGAGGCGAGGACGAGGTTGTGGGCGAGCTGGTAGAAGGGCCGCTCGACGCCGAAGAAGGTGGAGAAGGCGAGCGGCAGGATGATGATCTCCGGAGCCGTGTTGCCGCCGGTGTGGTTCCCGACGAGGAGCGCCGGACCTGCCTCGGGGACGTTGCCCATGTTCCTCACCTCAGCGCGGTACCAGAGCGTCGCGGCGAGCCACGCCAGCGGCAGGTTCTCGCGGATGTAGTCGGGGTCGCGGTCGTCGAGGTTCGCGGTGAGCGCGTCCTGCATCCGTCGGCCGACGGCGCCGAGCACCGATCCGGCGACCGCGCGAGCCGCTCCGAACATGCCTGACCCGAGGCGCGCGAACTCCTCGCCGCCGGCGCGTGCCACCGCGCCGAGGCGTTCAAGCGGCTCGGGCGCGCGTCCGACGCCGTCAGCGCTCGCCTCGCCGCCGCCGTTTCGCCGCGCCTGCTCCGACAGTGTGCCCGGATCAGCCATCAGGCGATCATATGCCCCGACCGGGGGAGCGAAAACCCGATCTCAGACCGCGCGGCGCAGCGCCCGGGCGAGCGCGCTCCGTGGCTCGGGCTCTGCAACCGCGGCCGCCTCCGCGAGGTGCTCGCGGATGAGGCCGTTGGTTCGCTCCGGCAGCTCCACCTGGGGAACATGGCCGCAGTCTTCGAGCACGACCTGCTTCGCGCGCGGGAGCGCGGCATGCACGTGCCTCGCGAAGGCCGGAGGGATGAGCCGGTCCGCCTCGCCCCAGATGAAGAGAGCGGGCGGCTCGAGTGTCCGCAGGCGGGCGTAGAAGCCGCGCTTGCCGTGCGGCTCGTCGAGGTAGAGGTTGCGCGCCGCGGCGAAGAACGCGACTCGCGCGGCGCGGGAGCGATAGATCCGGCAGAACTCGTCGACGGCGACGTCGGCGGCCGCGGGGTCGAGCCGCTCGGGCTGCGCGAACAAGTCCCAGAACTGGCCGCGGACGATCGCCTCCCGCAGCGGGTGCGGGATAGCCGCGAGCTCGGGGCGGAGGAGGCGGACCAGCGGCGCAAGCTGGCGGCGCCGGAAGGCGAGTGATGGACTGAGGAGGCTCAGGGACGCCACCCGATCGGCATCGGCGAACGCGACTTCGATCGCGACGCGCCCGCCCATGGAGTTGCCGATCAGATGCGCCCGCTCGAGCGCGTTCGCCTCCAGGTACTCGAGCACGGCGGTCGCGAACCACTCGGCATCGTAGGGCGCGCGAGCCGGCTTCGCCGAGGACCCGAAGCCCGGCAGGTCGATCGCGTGGACGGTGTGGTCGCCGGCGAGCGCCGCGACCGTCTCGAAGAACGACGACTTGTTCGAGCCGAGCCCGTGCATGCAGATCACGTGCTCCGGGCCGTCTCCGGCAATCAGCGATCTCACGCGGCCGCAGCCGACCTCGGCGTCCGTGATTCGCAGCAGCGGGTCGCGGTCGCCGGGCAGCCTGAACATGGCCTCGAACCCGAGCGCCAGGTCGAGGTCGCCGCGGGCGTAGAGGCGGCGCTGCGAGAACGCGTCGAGGCCCGACATGCGGCCCTCGCGGAGGGCGATCCAGGTCGCGGCGTCGGTCCCGATCACGACGTCGGGCTCGCGGGTCGGCGAGGGACGAACCTCGCAACGATCGGCGCATGTCCGGACCTCCCAGGTGCGACCGGCGTCACCCAGCCGGATCTGGAACGTGTGGTCGGCGTCGGCCGGACCGCCGCGGTAACGATCCGCGAGCTCCGCGAACGCGCGGCGCACCCGCCGTGCCCGCTCGTCGCGAAGCGACGCCGTTGCCGCCTGCATTGCGGGCCTCGCCATCGGCGCCGACGTTATCGGCCGGCGCGGCCGCCAACGGTGCGCCGGCGCCGCGTTTCTCGCAAATAGCATGCTGAGTGTGCGTGAGGTACGGATCCGGGACACGCTGAGTGGCGAGCTCGTGGCGCTCGACGCCGATCGCGAGGTCGGAATCTACGCCTGCGGCCCGACGGTCTACTCGCGGATCCACGTCGGCAACGCGCGCCCCTACGTGATCCCGCTGCTGGTGAGCCGCTTCCTCGCACACGAGGGCTACGCCCCGAAGCTCGTCATCAACGTGACCGACATCAACGACAAGATCTACGACGCCGCGCGGGAGGCCGGCGTGGGCTCGGCCGAGCACGCCCAGGCGATGACCCGCGCGTACGTGGAGGACACGGACCGGCTCGGGGTGGGCAGGCCCGACGCGGAGCCGCTCGCGAGCGAGACGGTCGGCGGGATCGTCGAGCTGATCGAGGAGCTGATCGACTCGGGCCATGCCTACGAATCCGGCGGCGACGTCTACTTCCGTGTCCGCAGCTTCGACGGCTACGGCAAGCTGTCCAACCGCGATCCCGACGAGATGGACCAGGGGGAGGAGGCCGGCAGCGCGCAGCTCAAGGAGAGCTCGCTCGACTTCGCGCTCTGGAAGGCGCGAAAGCCGGGTGAGGACACCGCGTGGCCGTCCCCGTGGGGCGAGGGCCGCCCCGGTTGGCACATCGAGTGCTCGGCGATGGCCGAGAAGCTCCTCGGCACCAACTTCGCGATCCATAGCGGCGGCTCCGACCTGGTCTTCCCCCACCACGAGAACGAGATCGCCCAGACCGAGGCCGCACGCGGCGAGCCGCTCGCGCGCATCTGGATGCACAACGGGATGATCAGGACGGACGAGGAGAAGATGTCGAAGTCGGTCGGCAACATCTTCCAGCTCTCGGAGGCGATCGACCGGTTCGGCGCGGAGGCGGTCGTCGCATACCTCACCTCGGGCCACTACCGGCAGCCGCTCGAGTTCTCCGAGCGCGCGCTGAGCGACGCGCAGGCACGCACAGAGCGCCTTCGCAACTACCTCGAGGAGCCGGCGGCCGACGGCGAGGACGAGCCGTTCGTTTCCGAGCGGCTAGAGGAGTTCCTCGTCGCGCTCGCCGACGACTACAACACCCCGCGGGCCTGGGCGGCCCTGTTCGACCTCGTGTCCGAGGGCAACCGCCGCCCGCTGCCCGGTGGGCGCGAGGCCGTGGCTGAGATGGTGCGCCTCCTGGGGCTCGAGTCGCTGCTCGCGGCACGTGCGACCCCCGTCGACGCGGAGGCCGAGGCGCTTCTCGCCGAACGCGAGGCGGCGCGCGCGCAGCGCGACTTCGAGCATGCGGACCGAATTCGCGACCGGCTGGCCGCCATGGGCTGGGAGGTCCGCGACACGCCGGAGGGCGCCCGGCTTCGCCGCCGGGATTGAGCGCTGTGGGCGCCGAGATCGTCTACGGCCGGCGTCCGGTCGCCGAGGCGAAGCGGGGCAGACGCGGCGTGCGGCGCGTGTGGACGTCCGGGCAGACTAACGCCGAGGAGCTGACGCGTATCGCCGGGTCGCCGGATCACCAGGGGGTCGTCGCGGAGGTCGATCCGTATCCGTACGCGGATGCGGACGACCTGCTCTCCTCGCCGGAGGCGCTCGTCGTCGCGCTCGACCAGGTCAAGGACCCGCACAACCTGGGCGCCGTCTGTCGCTCCGCCGAGGCCGCGGGCGCGGCCGGGCTCGTGATCCCGCAGCGCCGCTCGGCGTCGGTGACCGCGGCGGTCGCGAAGGCCTCGGCCGGCGCAGTCGAGCACCTCGAGGTCGCGCGGGTGACGAACCTGGTCGACTGGCTTCGCCGCGCGAAGGAGCGGCGCGCGTGGATCTACGGCGCCGCTGCCGAGGCGAGGACGCTCTACACGGACGTCGACCTCACGGGCAGGACGGTGCTCGTCCTCGGCAGCGAGGGGCGCGGATTGCGGCGCCTCGTTGCCGAGAGTTGCGACGCGCTCGTCGCGATCCCCGTGCGGGGGAGGGTCGACTCGCTGAACGTGTCCGCCGCCGCGGCGGCGCTGCTCTTCGAGGCCGTGCGGCAGCGCGGGCTCGCCCGGTAGCAGCGGCCGCGGACGGACGCCGGCGCCTGCAACGGATCTTGCGGAAGGCTCGCGCAGGTTGACAGAACTACGCCCACCCGCTTACACTGCCCTGCGTAAGGGTGAACTAAAGGTCGAGTGTGCCTGCCGATCATCCGAAGGAGAGGCGCCTCTACGGGGAGGTTCGGGCGCCACAGGTTTCCAACGAGAGATGGAGGACCAGTGGCCGTGCCTACCCAGGAATTCGCAGCCATGTCGGCGACCGGTTCAGCGCATTCCGCACGCCGAGCTCAATCTCAACCCGAGCTTGAGGACACGTACCTAGTCGCGCTCGCCAAACGCGGGAGCGCGGACGCGTACGACCGCATCGTCAGACGCTACCGCGGCTTCGTCCGGCTGAAGGCGTCGTCGTACTTCCTGCTCGGCGGGGACTCCGAGGACCTGATCCAGGAGGGGCTGGTCGGCCTCTACAAGGCGATCCGCGACTTCCGCACTGACCGCGAGTCGAGCTTCCGGAACTTCGCCGAGCTGTGCATCACGCGCCAGATCATCACTGCCGTGAAGACGGCGAGCCGCAACAAGCACGCGCCGCTCAACCAGTACGTGTCCTTCGCGCAGACGCCGGCGGCGGCGGGCGACGCCGAGACCACGCTCGAGGAGGTACTCCCGGGTCCGCTCTCCGAGGAGCCCGACGAGCGGGCGATCGCAAGCGAGGAACTGAGCGCCCTGGTCTCGTGCCTGTCGAGCGTCCTCTCGGACCTCGAGAGCCGCGTCCTATCGCTCTACCTCGACGGTCACTCCTACGACGAGATCGGCGAGCGGCTCGAGTGCGATACGAAGACGGTCGACAACGCGCTGCAGCGAGTGAAGCGCAAGGTCGCCGCCCACATCTCGGGCCGCGAGGTCCTGGTCTAAGAGCCAGCCGGGGTTCCGCGGTTCGGCGGATGGCGCCTTCTTCCCGGAGAGCGGGAGGAAGGCGCCAATCCGCTCTACGCTCACCTCTGCGCCCGGATAGCTCAATTGGTGGAGCAGTCGCCTTGTAAGCGACAGGCTGTGGGTTCGAGTCCCACTCCGGGCTCTTGAGTGAGACGGATTTCACCTGGCGGGACGGTGAGCGGACGATTCACTTTCGCGCCGGGGCGTTCGCGGACTCGCCCGACACGCTCGACTCCCACGGCTGGGGTCGCTACGAGCTCCTGACCACCGAGCGGGCCCTGGGGGCGGCGCCGGTCGAGCTCGCCGAGGACTCGGCCTGCTTTCACCACGTGCCGCCCGGCCCGGTGAACGAGGTCGCGGCGCGGGTGATCGACGACGTCGAGGGAGACTCGCTGGTCGCGCTCGGCGGCGGCCGGGTGATCGACGTCGCGAAGGCGATCGCCGCGGCCCGCGGCGGACGGGTGGCTGCGCTTCCCACCACGCTCTCGGGCGCGGAGATGACGTCGATCCACCGGCTGCCGGAGGGGCACGAGGCGGCCGACGGCCTCGTCCGGCCGGAGATCGTGATCGCCGACCCGCCGGCGATGGTCACGCTGCCGGAGGAGCGGCTTCGAGCCAGCGCGATGAATGCGCTCGCCCACGGTGCCGACTCGCTCTACACGCCGCTTACGAACCCCGTCTCGCGGATCGCGGCGTTGCGCGGCGCGACCCTGATCGCAAAGGCGCTCGACGAGCCGCGCGCGAAGCGCGACGACGCAACCCTCGCCCTCGGCTCGATCCTCTGCGCCTACGCGATCGACTCGGCCCGGTTCAGCCTCCACCACGTCGTTTGCCAGACGCTCGTGCGCGTGATGCGGATCTCTCACGCGGAGACGAACGCGACGATGCTGCCGCTGACGATGGAGGCGCTCGTGCCGCGAGTCGGCACCGAGATGACGGCGCTGGCGCGGGCGCTCGGCGTCAAGCGCGCCGATCTCGTGAAGCGCCTTCGCCAGCTGGGCGGGGGCCGACGGAGGCTCGGTGACCTCGGAGCGGACCCGAAGCTGACGGACGAGGCCGTCAAGGCGATGCTTGCGCGACAGGAGCTCCGGCTCACGCCGGACGTCCCGGGCGGCCGCGAGCTGCGCGAGATGATCGAAAGCGCCTGGTGAACGCGCAGTAACGCCGGCCACGTGCGCGTGTAGGCACTCTCATGGACGAGAGTGCGCCCCGCCGCTCGGCGCCGCCGCGTCGCGATCAGGTGATCAGCGACGAGCGGTTCGAGGCCTACCACCGGTTCGCGCGCGAGAGGGGGACGAGCCGCGTCCTCTACTACCTCGCCCGAGGGCTTCTCGTCCCGCCGATGCTCGTCTGGCTCCGGCTTCAGCGCTCCGGCCGTGAGCACGCTCGCATGAAGGGCGGGCTGATCGTCGCCTCGAACCACCGCAGCTTCCTCGACCCGTTCGTGATCGGCGCGATGCTCCCCTGGCGCCGCCGGCTTCAGTTCGTCGCCAAGGTCGAGCTCTTCGAGAAGCGCTGGCAGGGTTGGCTCCTGTCGCGGCTCGGCGCCTTTCCGATCCGCCGCGGCCAGGCTGACGCGGTCGCGATGGAGACCGCGCGGATGATCGTCGAGCGCGGCGGCACCGTGATCATCTTCCCGGAGGGGACCCGGATCCGGACCGGTTCGCTGGGGCGCCCGAAGCGTGGCGTCGGCCGCCTCGCCCTCGAGACCGGCGCGCCGGTGGTGCCCGTCGCCGTCCAGGGATCGGAGAAGGTGCGCCGCGGCTGGCGGATCCGGCCGCGGAAGGTGCGCCTGCGGGCAGGGAAGCCGATCACGTTCCCCCGCACCGAGAAGCCCTCGCCGGCGCTCGCCGCCAACGTCACGGACCGCATTTGGCCGAACATCGAGCTTCAGTGGGAATGGCTAGGCGGGCTGCCGCCACTTCGCAAGGCGGCCGTGGTCGGCGCCGGAAGCTGGGGGACGGCGGTTGCCGTGTTGCTCGCCCGCGGCGGGCTCGAGGTCGAGCTGGGGACGCGGACGGAGGAGAAGGCCGAGGAGATCGCGCGAAAGCGCGAGAACGACGACTACCTGCCGGGGGTGAAGCTGCCGGAGGGGATCGCCCTGAAGCGGTCGACCGACATCGAGCTCGCCGGGTGCGACCTCGTCTGCCTCGCCGTGCCGTCGTCGGCGCTGCCGAACGTCGTCGGCGCGCTGGGCGACCGGATCGGCACCCGTGCCTCCGTGCTGATGCTCTCGAAGGGCTTCGTCGCGCCGATGGGCGCGCTGCCGAGCGAGTACGTGTCGGAGCGGGTCAGGGCGAGGGCGATCGCCTGCCTCGGCGGGCCCGCGCATGCGCGCGAGGCGACAGCCGGCATGGCGGCGCTCGTCCTCGGGAGCTCCGATCCGGACCTGAGGACCATGCTCGGCGAGGTCTTCGAACGCGCCGGGCTCGTCTGCGAGCGCACGGACGACATCGCCGGGGTCGAAGTCGCCGGTGCCGCGAAGAACGCCGCCGTGCTCGCGGCGGCGGCCGCCGAGCGCTTCGGGCTCAACGCCGCCGGGATCGCGGCGGCGGGCGTGTGGCGCGAGTGCGTCGCCTTCGCGCTCAGCAGGGGCGGCCGCCTCGAGACCTTCTCAGGCCTCGCGGGGGTGGGCGACCTGACGGCCACCGTGCTGGCGCCCAAGAGCCGCAATCGCCAGGCCGGCGAGCTGCTCGGCGCCGGCGTTCGCCCCGAGAAGATCCCGGCCCGCATCGGCCAGGCCTCCGAGGCGCTCGACTCCGTACCCCTGATCGCCGAGACGCTCGCCGCCGACGGGATCGAGGCGCCGAGCCTCGAGGGCCTCGCGGCGCTCGTCGCGGGCGACATCGACGCCGGCGAGTGGGTCGCGGGGCTGCGGCGGGCGGAGCGGGCGCGGAGGGCCGCATGACGCGCCGGCCTCTACGCTTGAGCGGTGAGCGAGACCGAGCCGGCGCGCGCGGAGGCCGCCGTGGAATCGCAGCCGGAGTCGAAGGCGGAGCTCGATCGCGCGTTCTCGGAGCTCTACCGGACGCACCTGCGCGACGTCTATTCCTACGCCTACTACCGGGTCGGGAACCACCACGACGCCGAGGACCTCACCGAGCAGGCCTTCCTTCAGGCCTACCGGCACTTCGAGCGTGCGCGGCGGGAGTCGAACGGGCGTCCGCTGCGTCCGTGGCTGATCAGGATCGCGCACAACCTCGCCGCCAACTACCACCGCGACCGGGCCCGACGGCCGGAGGCGAACCTCGACGCGGTCGAGCCGCCCTCGCACCCGCACGGGACCGAGCGCGTAGTCGAGGGCCGCGAGGAGCTTCGCGAGGTGATCGAGCGGCTCGACGAGCTTCCCGACGATCGCCGCGAGGCGCTGATCATGCGCTTCGCGCTCGGCATGGACAACCGGGAGATCGCCCGCGCCCTGGGGCGCTCCGACGGCGCCACCAAGGTCCTCATCCACCGCGCGATCAAGCAGCTCGAGGAGCTGATGAGCGATGAGTGAACCGCGTGGCGAGCTCGATCTCGAGCGCCTGCTGAGCGACGCCCTGCGGCCGATCGAGCCGCCGGAGGACCTCGCGGGCCGCCTCGAGACGACGTTGACGAAGATCACCACTCAGGCCGCGGCGGAGCTCTCGAGCTGGGCCGAGGAGCTCTCCGACTCGGAGCTCGACTCCCTGCGCGACCCGCGCACCTGGGTCCGCCCGCTGGTGGCCGTCGCGGTCGGCGGCGCCGCGGCGGGCGCCCTCGTCCTTGTGGAGATGCGGCGCCGGCGCCGGCCATCCGGGGGGCTCCGCCAGAACGCCGAGCGCTGGCTTCGCGAGCTGACCTGAGCGCAGATCCGCCTACGCGGTGGCCGGACGACTGGGCGCCGGCGACGCAGCACCGGCGGTGACGCCGGTGAGGCCGAGGACGAGGTGCAGGACGTTGTCCTCGTCGTTCACCGGGACGAGGCCGATCAGCACGTTGTCGCCGTCGATGAACCCCCAGAGTGCGAGGACGAGGTAGAGCAGGCCGACGCCGAGGGCGTAGGTGCGCGCTGCGGAGCGGGCCGACGCGAGCCCCAGCAGGCCGAGGAGGATGTGGACGACGTTGTGCCAGCCGTTCACCGCGAGGATCCCAAAGACCTCGTCGGTGTCGGACGCGACGCCCGCGGTCCCGGTATCGAAACCCGCGCTGTAGAAGAAGCCGATGATCCCGGCGATCACGAGGACGCCGCCAACCAGCGTGCAGTAGAGCTGAGCTGGACTCGAAGTAGCCATCGCGCCGGATCATCCCGCGGCTGCCGGATGGAGCCAAGCGGCGACGGCCGCCTCCATATAGTCATCGGTCGCGTGGCGACCTGCTACCGACACCCGGGACGGGAGACGAACGTCTCCTGCTCCAACTGCGGCCGGCCGATCTGCCCGGACTGCATGACGTCCACCCCGGTCGGCATGCGCTGCCCGGAGTGCGCGCGCCAGCGCACCCAGGTGCGCAATCCGACCGGCGTCGCCGGCCGCAGCGACGCGCCCGTCACCTTCGCCGTGATCGCGCTCTGTGTCGTCGCCTTCGTCGCGGAGCTGGTCAGCGGCGGCGCCAGCGGGCTCGACGGTGGCGGCAAGCTGATCCGGGAGGGCGGCCTGTTCGCGGGCGCCGTCGCGGACGGCGAGTGGTACCGGATCGTCACCTCCGGCTTCCTGCATGCCGGGCTCCTGCACCTCGGCTTCAACATGTTCGCCCTCTACATCCTCGGCAGGCTGCTCGAGCCGGCGATCGGCAGCCTGCGCTTCGCCGGCATCTACCTCGCCTCGATCCTCGCCGGGTCGCTCGGCGTACTGGTGATCAACCCGGACACGATCTCGGTCGGCGCCTCCGGCGGGATCTTCGGACTGATGGCGGCCGCGTTCTTGATCGCCCGCGACCGTGGGCTCGACGAGCTCGCCTCGCAGATCGGCTTCTTCGTCGTCCTCAACCTGGCGATCACGTTCACCGTGCCGAACATCAGCATCGGCGCCCACATCGGCGGCCTGATCGGCGGCGTGATCGCGTCGATGGTCGTGATCGGCGTCGACCGGCGCGGGCTCGCGAACTCGCAGAGGATCGAGGTCGGCGTGCTCGTCGCCCTCTGCGCCGTCGCGTTCGTCGGCTCGCTGCTCGCGGCGGACGCCAACGCGCCGACGTCGCTCGGCGCCTAGGCGCGCAGCGGCAGCTCGATCCGCTCGAACGCGATTCCGGGTGGCGCCTCGAGCCGCTCCGGGTGAAGCAGGTGGGCGAGGAGCTCGACGCCGTCGACGAGCCGCGGCCCCGGCCGCGAGAACGATGAGGCGGCGTCGACCGCGAACGTCCGCGCGCCCGGCTCCGCGAGCTGCTCGGCGCGTTCGCGCGCCTGCTCCCCCGCCTCCGGAGCGTAGAGCCCGCACGGCATCACGACGACGACCTCGGGCTCCGCAGCGACCACCTCATCCCAGCGCACCACCCGCGACTTACGTCCCGGCGCGCCGAGGACGTCCTCACCCCCGGCGATCTCGACCATCGCCGGGACCCAATGCCCGCCTACGAAGACCGGATCCAGCCACTCGAGCGCCGCGACGCGCGGGCGCGGGAGGCCCGCCACCGCGTCCCGGACCGCGTCGAGCCGCGCGGAGAGTTCGGCGCGCAGCCGCGCTCCGGTGGCGCGCTCGCCGGCTGCGTTCGCGATCGTCACGAGGTCGTCGAGGACCTCGTCCAGCGTCTCGGGGTCGAGCGAGATCACTGCGGGGCTCGTCTCGATCCGAGCCGCGACCGTGCGCACGTCGTCGTAGGAGACGGCGCAGACGGCGCAGAGCGCCTGGGTCACGATCAGGTCCGGCCGCAGGGCCCCCAGCGCCGACTCGTCCAGTCCGTAGAGCGAGTCGCCGCGGCGCGTGAGCTCGCGCACCCGCGCGTCGATCTCGGCCGGCGGCAGGTCCGTCGGGATCACGCTCGAGGTCAGCTTCGCGAGGCGCGCGACGGCCGGCGGATGATCGCACTCGTGCGTGACGCCGACGACGGAGTCGCCGAGGCCCAGCGCGAAGAGGGATTCGGTCGCGGACGGAACCAGGCTGGCGATCCTCACGGCTCCGAATATAGGGTTACGACATGGCGGATCTGCTTTCGGACGAAGAGATCAAGGCGAGGCTGGGCGAGCTCGAGGGCTGGAGCCGCGAGGGCGACGCGATCACGAAGAGCTTCGACCACGACGACTTCGTCGGCTCGGTCGAGTTCGTCCGCCGGCTGACCACGCCCGCCGAGCAGATGGGTCATCACCCGGACCTCGAGATCTCCTGGAGCGAGGTCAAGGTGAAGATCACGACCCACGCGGCGGGAGGCCTGACGGGCAACGACTTCGAGCTCGCGCAACGGATCGACGAGCTCGAGTGAGCGCCGCTCGGTCGGCGGCCGGCCCCATCGCCTGAATGAAGATCGTCCACGTCGTCGGCACCAGGCCGAACTTCGTGAAGATGGCGCCCGTGATCGCCGCCACCCGGCGCCGGTTCGGCGAGTCGTCCTCGGTCGTCGTCCACACCGGCCAGCACTACGACCGGGCGATGTCGGCGATCTTCATCGAGGAGCTCGGGGTGCCCGAGCCGGACCACATGCTCGGCGTCGGCTCCGGCACGCACGCCCACCAGGCGGCGCGGGTACTCGAGCGGCTGGCCCCGGTCCTGGAGGACGAGCGGCCCGACTTCGTCCTCGTCCCCGGCGACGTCAACTCGACGTTGGCGGCGGCGCTCTGCGCCGCACGGCTCGGCATCCCTATCGGCCACGTCGAGTCCGGGCTGCGCTCCTTTGACCGCACGATGCCCGAGGAGATCAACAGGGTCGTCGCCGACCACCTCGCACGGCTCCTGTTCCTGCACTCGGCCGAGGCCGAGGACAACCTGCGCGTCGAGGGGGTACCCGAGGATCGCTGGCGCTTCGTCGGCAACACGATGATCGACACGCTGGTGGCGCTCTCGGATCGCTTCCGGGGACGCGGCGCGGCGCGGCGGCTCGGGGTCGAGCCGGGGAGCTACGTGCTCGTCACCCTGCACCGTCCCGCGCTCGTCGACGGGCCGCTGCTCGCCGAGACGATCGCGGCGCTCGATCGGGTGGCGGAGCGGATGCCGGTCGTCTTTCCGATCCACCCGCGGACCCGGAAGATGCTCGGAGAGGGCGGGGCGGGCAGGGTGACGCTGATCGATCCGACCGGCTACCTGGATTTCCTCTCGCTCGAGGCCGACGCGCGGGCCGTGCTGACCGACTCGGGAGGCATCCAGGAGGAGACGACATACCTCGGGATCCCGTGCTTCACGCTGCGGGAGAACACCGAGCGGCCGGTCACCGTTCGGGCCGGGACGAACACACTGCTCGGCCTGCGCCCGGGGCGGATCGCGGAGATCCCGAAGCTGCTCGAGCGCGAGCCGCGGGGAGCCCCGCAACCTCCGGAGAAATGGGATGGCGCCGCGGGCGAGCGGATCGCTGATGTCATCGCGGACTGGTAGCTTCGCGACCATGCCGCTGCCCTCGTTGGTCCCCAAGGACCGCGTCTTCTTCGACCTCTTCAACCAGGCCGGGCAGAACAACGTCCGAGCCGCGCGGCTGCTCGAGGAGATGCTCGCGAAGTGGCCCGACGACGGCGGCCTCGCGCGGGAGATCCTGCTCGCCGAGCAGGAGGGCGACCGGATCACCCACGCCATCGTCCAGCGTGTCAACAGCACCTTCGTCACGCCGATCGACGGCGAGGACATCTACGCACTTGCCACGCAGTTGGACGACATCGTCGACAACATCGACGAGACCGCGGACTTCATGGGCCTCTACCAGATCGAGGCCCCGATGGACCAAGCCCAGGCGATGGCGGAGGTGCTGGTGAAATCGTGCGAGCAGCTCGCTGCGCTGCTCGAGAACCTGCGCGGATTCAAGGACCTCGAGAAGTACTGGATCGAGATCCATCGGCTCGAGAACGACGGCGACCGGCTGTATCGCGACGCCGTCGCCTCGCTGTTCGCGAACGGGATCGACCCGATGGTCGTGATCCGCTGGAAGGACCTGTTCTCGATCCTGGAGCGGGCGGTCGACGCGACCGAAACGGCGGCGCACATCCTCGAGGGAATTGTCATCAAGAACGCGTGAGGGTTGCGGCGCGGCCGCTGAACCGTGAGTGAGTCGGATCTGATCCTGGGGATCGTCGTGGCGACGGCGCTCGCCTTCGACTTCACGAACGGCTTCCACGACACCGCGAACGTCGTCGCCACCTCGATCTCGACGCGCGCGATGTCGCCGCGCATCGCGGTCGGGTACGCGGCGATGCTCAACTTCGCCGGGGCCTTCATCTCGCTGCAGGTCGCGGCGACCGTCGCCAACGACGTCGTCGACCCGCTCGCGATCACGACGACCGTGATCTTCGCGGGCCTCATCGGCGCCATCACATGGAACCTGATCACGTGGTACTTCGGACTGCCGTCGTCGAGCTCGCACGCGCTGATCGGCGGGGTAGTGGGGGCGACCTTCGTCGCCGCGGGCGCCGACGCCGTGCTCGGCGACGGCATCCTCGGCAAGGTGCTGATCCCCGCCTTGATCGCGCCGGTGCTCGCGTTCGTGATCGGGGTGCTGGCGATCACCATCTGCTACGGGATCCTCGGCCGCCAACGGCCGGGACCGGTCACCCGCGGCTTCCGGTTCGGTCAGGTGATCTCCGGCGGCCTGCTCGCGCTCGCCCACGGGACCAACGACGCCCAGAAGACGATGGGCGTGATCACGCTTGCGCTGATCGCGAACGGCAGCATCGCCAGCGATGCCGAGGTGCCGACCTGGGTGATCGTCAGCGCGGCGTCGGCGATCGCGCTCGGCACCTACACCGGCGGCTGGCGGATCATCAAAACGATGGGGACGCGGATCATCAAGATGGACGCCGCGCAGGGTTTCTCGGCGCAGGGTGCCGGCGCCGCGGTGATCCTCACGTCCTCGCACTTCGGGTTCCCGCTCTCGACGACGCAGGTGATCGCCGGCGGCGTGATGGGAGCGGGCGCCGGCAAGCGGCTCTCGGCGGTGCGCTGGGGCGTGGCGGGCAACATCGTCGTCGCCTGGCTGCTGACGCTGCCGGCCGCCGCCGCGATCGGCGGCCTCACGTACGTCGTCACCGACGTCTTCCCCGGGGTCGTCGGGCCGCTGCTCGTCAGCCTCGTCGGACTGGGACTCGCCGCGGCCGCCTTCGTGCGCCGCGTGCGCCACGGCGAGCCGGTGCCGGCCGCATGATCGCCACCGTCGTCGACACGACGGCGCTCTGGGAGACCGCGGTCTACTCGCTGATCGCCGGGCTCGGCGTCACGGCGATCTTCTCGCTCGCGCTCCTCGGCGCCACTCGGATGAGCGAGGCGACCCGGGACGGCAGGAGCGCTACGGCGGCGCTATACGCGGCCGTGGCCGTCATCGGCCTGCTCGGCACCGCGGGCGCGGTGGTCGGGGGCGTGATCGTGATGACGTCGAAGTAGCCTTCGTTCATCTGATGCGCGCGCTGCGCAACATCGCAATCATCGCGCTGCTGGCGCTGATCATCGACGTCGCCCCCGGCGGCGGCAACCTGGCGGCGGCGATCCAGGCCGCGCTGGCGCTGATCTTCATGGCGCTGATCGGGCTCGCCTGCTGGCAGCTCTTTCGGCAGAACCGGCTCACCTACTCCGGCCTCACCGACGGCCAGCGCGCGCTCTTTCTCGGCGCGATCGGCGCGATCGTGCTGATGATCGCGGGCGCCGACGAGCTCACCGCCACCGGCGCGGGGCTCCTCGTCTGGATCGCGGTCCTCGCGGCTTCGATCTTCGCGATCGTCCGTGTGTGGATGGAGGCCCACTCGCGCTACTGAGCGCGAGCCGTATGGCGCTTTGTTCCCGCGGAGCGGGAAGAAGGCGATAAGTGGAGGGCCGCGTGCCCCGCTCGCGCGAACTTCGTGCGCTTTCGTGACTGAATCGGCGCCTTCGTAGCGCCACCCGCGCGGCACGCGCGCCTAGCGTCGGCGCCGTGCGTCGGATACGGGATACGAGCGGACAGGCGGCGGCCGAGCTGGTCGCGGTGGTACCGATCGCAGTCCTCGTCCTGCTCGCGATCGCGCAGCTCGTCGTCGCCGGGTTCGCCCTCTGGAGCGCCGGCGATGCGGCGCGCGCGGGCGCCCGGGCCGCGAATGTCGGCGGCGACGCCGAGCGGGCGGCGCTGAGCGCGCTGCCGGGGTGGCTGGAGCGCTCCGCGAAGGTGGACGACCAGGGGCCGGTCGAGGTGCGGCTCGAGGCGCCCGCGCTTTTGCCGGGCGTGCCGTCGATCCCGCTCGGCGCCGAGGCGGAGCTAAGCGCGGGGGAGGGCGTTGGCGGCTGAGCGGGGACAGGCCTCGATCGAGCTGGTCGCCGCCGTTCCGGCGATCCTGCTCGCGGCGCTCGTCTGCCTGCAGCTCCTCGCGACCGGCTACTCGCTGACGCTCGCGGACGGCGCCGCCGAGGCGGGTGCGCTGGCGCTTGCCTCCGGCCTGCCCGCGGAGCCCGCGGTCGAGGGAGCGCTGCCGGGATGGGCCGGCGACCGCGTCGAGGTCGATCGCGACGATGGCCGGCTGACGGTGAGGCTGCGGCCCCCGTCCCCCCTCATGTCGCTCGCCCACGCGCTCGAGGTCAGCTCGACGAGCTGGGTGAGGCGGCCGGGGTAGCCACGATGCCGCCGTTGATCCTCTGCTGCGAGCTGCCGGGGAGCAGCGGCGTCGTCGCGGTCGCCGCGGCGCTCGGCGTCGCGATCGCCACCGATCCGAAGGCCGGCGGCTCCACGGAGTCGGTGCTCCGTGTGGAGGTCGGCGAACGGCGCCCGCGCGGGCCGACGATGCTCGCCGCGGACGGCGCGAGGTCGCTCGAGCAGGCGCTGCGCGACGGCGGCCGCGAGGCCGCAGCGCGCGGGCACCTCACGTGGCTCCGACTCGAGCGCGACGATGCAGTCGAGGCGCTCGAGGCCGCGGTTGAGCCCACCGCGGGCGCTCGCGCCGTGGTCGTCGCGTGCTCCTCGGCCGAGGCGCGCGGGCTGCTGGACGCCGGCGCCGTCCAGCCCGACGCGATCGTCCTGCGCGCCGACCTCCCGGCGCAGCGCGCACTCGCGGCGCTCGCGGCTCGCGACCTGCGCGCGGAGGCGGCCCGCGTGAAGGTCGTCGGCCGCGGCCTCGGGCGGGTGGCGTCGCGGCGCGCTGTCGCGGGAATCGACCCCGGAGGCGAGGCGTCCCGGCGGGTGCGGCGGCTCGCCCGGAAGCTGCTTGTCGCCCCGCGGCCGAGCCCGGCGATCGCGAGCGAGGCCGGCCAGGCGCTGCCCCTCGCGCTCGGCGGCATCTTCGCGCTGGTCTTCGGCGCGCTGCTGCTGGCGGCCTTCGGCGGCGCCGTCACCGGCACCTCACGCACACAGCGCGCCGCCGACCTCGCCGCCCTCTCGGCGGCGCGCTCGATGCGCGACGACTTCGAGCGGCTCTTCGTGCCGCCGCGGAGCCCCAGGGGCGTCCCGAATCCGGCGCACCTCCCGAAGCAGGAGTACCTGGCGCGGGCCGAGCAGGCAGCGGTCGAGGCGGCGGAGCGAAACGGGGTCGCGAGCGAGCGGGTCGAGGTCGACTTCCCGGACGGCGACTCGTTCGCGCCCCTGCGCACCGCCGTGGAGGTGCGCGCGAAGCTGGACGTTTCCGGCGCGGGGCTGTCGGTCGAACAGCGGGCCGTGGCCGAGGCGGTCCCGCCGAGCGACGCCTCGGCTCCGGCCGGGCAGCCGGCGACGGCGATCGGCGGCGGCTACTCCGGCCCGCTCGCCTACCGCCAGGGGGAGCCGATGCGGCCGGACGTCGCGGCTGCGTTCGACCGTATGGCGGCCGCCGCGGGCGCCGCCGGCCAGTCGTTGGTCATCAACTCCGCCTACCGCTCCGACGCCGAGCAGGCGGCGCTGTTCGCGGAGAACCCCGACCCGCAATGGGTGGCGCCGCCCGGCACCTCGCTTCACCGCTGCGCCACGGAGCTCGACCTCGGTCCTCCATCCGCCTACGGCTGGCTGGCGGCGAACGCCGGCCGGTTCGGCTTCGTCCAGCGGTACTCCTGGGAGTTCGCCAATTGCGGCGAGGGGACCTCGAGCTTTCGCAGCGGCGGGGTAATCCGCTCCAACCGGTTGACCCGGTTGACGTTCAAACGGCGGGCGTCGTCGGCATCCCAGAAGGGCTTTTCCATCAGCCCTCGGTCGGCCTGCAGCACCGGAACCACCAGAGTGCCCTCCAGGTCCGGTGCGGGCCCGAGAATGAACATCGCGAACAGGTCGCGCAGCGCGTCATTCACCCGGGCGACTGTGTTCGCGCCATCGAGACGGCCTCGGACCGCCTCGCCGAGCTCGTTGTAGAAGTCGAGCATCGCGTCGGCCGGTGCCTCGTCAGGAACGTCCTCGAGCGCCCGCTGAGCGGCATCCAGGCGCGTCTGTCGGCGCTCAAGCTCCTCCTGCGCCGAACCCGCCGCTCGCATCGCCGCGCGCGCTTGCCGCTCGTCCTCGGCATAACCGAGGTTGCGCTCGGTGCGCTTAGCGATTCGCTCTTGCTCAGCGACGTCGGTTCGGGCGCTCTCGATTTCGCGCGTCAGACGCTCGCGCTCATTCGCATACCCGGAGACGAACTGGTCGCGCAACGCCTCAAAGTCGCCCAGGTAGCGCTGCAGCTCGTTGACGACGTGCGTGTCGATGACCTCGGCGTCAATCGGCGGCATGTCGCACAGACCGGTGCAGTCGTAGACGTGGCGACAGACGTAGTTGCGCCTGCGCGAGCCGTCTTTGCGGCGGTAGGTGCTCGTGACCGGCCGCATGACCTCAGAGCAGCGGCCGCAGACCGCGAGCCCGGCTAGCGCATGGTTGACGTGCGGGCGACCGCGCCGAGCCGACCCCTTGGCGAGGTCTCGCCCGCTGCGGGTACGCATCCGACGCTCGAAGTCCTCGCGGGTCCATGGTGCGACGTGGCCGGCCCAGTTGACCTCCTCATCCTCGGCGCCGCGTCGCCAAAAGATGCCGCCG